>OOAW01000601.1_pt1 | contig 24330 bp, 26 predicted proteins | sample 1671861 | NCBI WGS metagenome assembly OOAW01 (sample SAMN06348200, study PRJEB24527) | human gut metagenome | reverse complement strand
TTCAGAAATTAATTTAAGGAATCATTCATCCTTACACAAACTATTTTACAGTCCCACATTTTTAGGGAGCACAATTATATCAAGCAATAAGATTAACATTTTCATTAATATCAGTTTTAAATTTAGTGGTGAAATGCCCTAACACCATTACGCCTTACACGTTTTAACTTTGATCGTCTAAACAAAAATTAATACTAAAAGTTGAATCTTTGAACAACGGAACTTTAATTAACGTAACTATGCACATAACTAATTATTTTACTGAATGACAATTAAAGTTGTTTTTCGAATTAATTCAATTAGTTTCACCTATGGTAGTTAGGATAAAAGTTTGCCATCGAGACTGATCATTAGAACTATTAATTTCTAATTTTATACCATCACCTCCTTAATTAAATTAATCATCAAATACAATTTTCCTAGTTTCATAATAGATAAATTATGATATTAAAACTATGTCATAAAAAAAGATCAAGCATGGTGATTTCACACATGTTTGATCTTTTTTTATTTTTATACATTAATGCCAAGCACCTTGCACAAAATCATATAAGTTCTTTAACTCATCTCAAAGTTGATCTAATTGATCAATAAGCTGAACCTTAGAGCGACATTGGCAATGCAATTCTTGAATTATATGTGGAAGAGTTACTAGACATTTTGATATAAACATGGATAAATACCTGCCTATTTCCTACTATTTTTATGAATAGCAGTAGCTTCATTAGACCGCTTCAACTTCTTAAGTACCTCATCAGAATGTACTGATGTATATGAAAATACGAGCACATCTACCACAAACATCTGACTTATTAATGAAGTTGTAGCTCCAGATCTAATTGAAGGCTCACCAATATCCTGAGTTAATAAAACTAAATCTGCTTTTTTAGCAACAGATGAGCGTGGATTAGCTGTTAAAAGCAATGTGGGAATACCAAATTTATCAGCCACTTTCTGAATGTCACTGACTTCTGTAGTCTTACCATCATTACTAATCAAAATTAATAGATCATCTGATGTAAAAGAAGCCAACTGAGCCAAAGCTACATGTAAATCGGATATATAATTAACATTTTTACCGACACGCATAAATTTTTGATACATATCACTGGCAACTATTCCAGAAGCACCAGCCCCATAAGCTAAAATTGAAGAAGAATTATAAATTTTTCGAACAGCTTTTTCCACACTATTATCATTCAGTCCGCTTTGTGTGGCTTCAATGGCACTTTCAAAGCGAGCGGCCATAGTATTCTTAATTGCAGCAATACCTTCTCCTGCATCAAATTCGTGATAATCATTATTATTTACACTTGACTGTGCAGCAACTAACTGCAGCTTTAAATCACTGAATCCATTAGTACCAATTTCTCGACAAAAACGTACGATAGTTGCAGTACTAATACCTGTATCTTTAGAAAGTTTTTGAATTGAGGAAGAAATAACATTATCAGGATTTGCAATAATATAATCGCCTAAGAGTTGTTCTTTTTTAGGTAATTGTGATTTTTTACCTTTAATTATTGAAAAAATGTTTTGCATATTTATTTCCTATTCTTTAAATAGATAAAATTTCTGACTTGGTTTAATCAAATCGATTAAAGGAAGAGAGCCATTAGTCACTTTTCCAACTACATTTACCTTCTTATTCATAGTGAGAGTATCTTTAACTAGTTGAATTTCTCCTGCATATCGCTCATAAAGACAATTGTTTAAAGTAATGCTCCCCACTTCTCTTAAAATTGTATTTTCTGGAGTAATCCTTGGTACAGCATGCATCCGTGAATCTTCACAACGGACAACATGTTCTGCAGGATCAGGACGCTGGTTGTGTTTCCCTAGAATATAATTGTACATTTCTTCAGAAATATTTTCTGCTTGTTTCGTATAAAGAATAATACTGTCCGTTTCTTGATAATTCTTTATCTGATCAAGAGCTTTATCACTTATTCCTGGATCTCCCAAATAAAGTAAATCAGCTCCTAATTCTTTTAATTCTAAAATACTAGCTAAGGGATCATAATTTCTTTGATACTCCAAAGTTGGTAATCCTTCGTGTAATGGTCCTCGTAGATTTTCATCCCCAGCGAAAAATACTTGTACCTGCAGCCCATATTGTTTAAACATTTGCGTCTGTTTTCTAAAAAATTGTCGACTAATACCTGTATCAGGACATGGACAAAATTAAACCATACCTGAATATTTTTCATTTCTGCATTGAAAGTACCCAATTGCTTTAACTCTTCTTCTGTAAAAGTACTTCCGTTTATTCCAATTTCAATTTCTTGCGATAATTCAGCAATCTGCTTAGGCGCTAACTTGTCATCAATTCTTAACCCAGTAATACCTCTTCTTTTCAAAGAATCTAAACTACTTAATGAAATATCTAATTTTTTCAAGCTAACTTGATCTATGTCAACCATTATGTTTAAATTATTATTTTTGGCTAAATTTCCTAAAGAAAATAATCTTTGTTGATATTTCTTAGAATCTTCTTCAGGAATATGAACTGAGGTAAAAATCCCATCAAACCCATTTTGCTTTAGTCGATTAATATATTGTTCAGTTGCTGAAGTAATATCGTTATTTAAATAAATCGAAAATCCTAACATAATTTTTTCCTTCTATGAAAAAACAAAGCCAAAAAGCTAATCGCTTTTTGGCTTTTAATTAATTGTTTTTAATAACTTCACTGACATTACCGTTATATTGCTCTAATAATTTTTGAGCTTCATCTTTATTAGACTCGGTCTTGATCATGGTAATGGCAAGCGGAACATTATTTTCCGCTTTCTTTAAGGTCTGCAAGGCTTCTTCTTGTGTTGCATCTGTTACAGCAGAAATAATTCGACTTGCCCGATCAACTAATTTAGAATTTGTCGGCATCACGTCAATCATTACGTTTTCAAAAACTTTTCCTTGTCTGATCATGACCCCAGTTGAGATCATATTCAAGATCATCTTCTGCGCAGTTCCCGATTTCATCCGTGTAGAACCAGTTACTATTTCAGGACCAACTACGGTCTCAATTGCGACCTTAGCATGTTTACCAATTTCAGAATCTTTAACGCAAGCAATTGAAATGGTGAAAGCACCAATTTGATTGGCATATTCAAGACCACCAATTACATAAGGAGTACGACCACTAGCTGCTAAGCCTAAGACAATATCTTGACTATTTAAGTTCAAATCTTTAAGATCTTCAGCGCCTAAATTAGTATCATCCTCAGCACCTTCAACAGCCTTATACATTGCTCCTGGACCGCCAGCAATTAAGCCAATAGCTCTTTCTGGTTTAATCCCATAAGTTGGAACTAATTCAGCTGCATCTAACACGCCTAGTCTTCCACTGGTGCCAGCTCCAAGATAAATTAACCGACCATCCTTTTTATAGCGGTTAGCTGCCTCATCAATTGCCCTTGCTATTTGTTCATCTTGATTGCCAACAGCTAAGGCAACTTTTTGATCTTCCTCATTCATAATTTTTACCATTTCTACAGTAGAAACAGTATCAATATGCATAGAAGCAGGATTACGTTGCTCAGTAGTTAAATTTTTTATTTCCATTTTATTTTTCCTCACTTACTGGTAACTTCTAGAACGGACTCTCCCGCCTTAACTTCTCCAAATTGTAATAACTTCATATCTTGAACAGTATCCTTATTAGTTACAGCCATCATTACAACTGGATCTTTACCTGCTTCTTTAATCTTATTGATATTCATTGTTCCAAGGCTTTGACCAGCTTTAACTTTTTGTCCTTCTCTTACATTAATATCAAATGGTTCACCTTTTAATTCTACTGTATCGATTCCCATATGAATTAAGATTTCAAGGTTACCTTTTGCGGATGTCATAGTCAAAGCATGTTTAGTAGACATAACACTAACTATAGTTCCATCTACTGGAGCCACAATTGATCCATCAGTTGGAATAATTGCGAACCCATCACCTAACATTTTTTGTGAAAATACTTCGTCATTTACTTCTTCTAAACCTTCAATTTGTCCAGAAACTGGGGCTGCAATATCTTGGGTAATTGGCTTAGCAATTGTTGATGTAGTAGCAGGCTTCATATCCAAGTTAGTTGCTTCTTCTTCAGCTTCTCTTCTTTCAGCAACTTCAGGACCAGCTTGACCATCTGGAAGCATAGCTTCTTTTGGCACGCCCCAGAAGTAAGTAGCAATAAAACCACCGATATATGCAGCTAGAAGTCCAAGTACATAAGCCCACCACATGTTATGAGCAATTAATGGAATTAAAGCAACGCCAGATGGTCCAATAGCAATTGAGCCTACTTGACCAAAGGCTGCAACTACAGCACCACCAATACCACCACCGATACATGCGGTAATAAATGGGCGACCTAATGGCAAGGTAACACCATAAATTAACGGTTCACCAACACCAAGAATACCAACAGGTAAAGCACCCTTAATCATATTAACAAGTTGCTTGTTCTTATGACATCTTACCCATAAAGCGACGGCAGCACCTACTTGGCCACCACCAGCCATGGCTAAAATTGGAAGCAATGGTGTAAATCCTAATTTTTGAATCATTTCCAAGTGAATTGGTGTCAAAATCTGGTGAAGTCCCAGCATTACCATAGGTAGGAAGAATAGCCCGAGGATAAAACCAGAAACAGGTCCACCAACTTTAAGTACCCAATTAATTGCGCCGACTAATGAATTTGAGAACCATCCAGCCAATGGCATAATGAGAAATACTGTAAACAGCCCCATTATTAGAATAGTTAAGAAAGGAGTAAAGATAATATCTACCGAATCGGCTATATGTTTATGGAAGAATTTTTCAACATAAGATAAGATCCATACTCCAAGTAGAACTCAAATGATACCACCTTGACCAGCAGCCAGTGGCTTACCGTCAAAAATATTAGGAATAGTTACCGGAGCAACAATACCTGGCAAGTATACAATACCGCCGATGATACCACCCAAGCCTGGTGTAGCACCAAATTCTTTAGCAGTATTAATACCAACATAAATATTCAAGTAAGCAAAAAGCGCACTTGAAATCATTGCTAAAACAGTAACACCTAAGTTCCAAGAAACTGGCAACATTTTCGCAGTGAGCATGTTTCTTAAAATACCTGCTACACCTGAAATTAAACCGGCACCAACAAAAGCTGGAATTAATGGAACAAAAATTGCTGAAATGTGTTGTAAGGCAGCTCTCCACCAAGTCTGTTTAAGTGAGGCTTTGTGTGCAGCATGAACTTCCGCAGCCTTTCTCTCTACTTCACTTTTATTAGCTTGGTAAGAATTAGCTGGTAAAATTTCGCCTTCTTTAACCCCTGCCTTGTCATTCATGATCTTAGCTACCTTGGTATTAACCCCAGGACCAAGAACGATTTCTAAAGTATCTGCTTCAACAACACCTAAAACACCGTCAATCTTCTTTAACGCAGTAATATTCACTTTTGACATATCACGTATTTTAATTCTTAGACGAGTCATACAGTGAATAATAGATTCGACGTTGTCTATGCCACCTATTTGTGCATAGATTTCATCACTCAGGCGTTGATATTTATCCTTTTCCATGATGTGTTCCTCTATCTATAAAAAGTAATAATATTTCATTTTACCAGCTATTAGAATCTTATAGGAAGATATGTAATCGCTTTCTATAATTAAATATTAATACCTTAAATAGGTATTTGTAAAGCTAAATGCTATGGTTTTGATCAAAATATTTTAAGTTTTATGATCTTGCATAATGAAACTATGTTTCGTTTTATATTGGATAATAAGTGTTGATTAACAATATTTGACTTAAATAATAAATTTCTATTTTTAGCTACAAGCTTCTATGGATATAGTTCACGAATATACCTAGCCACTAATTCAAATAATCCACCGGTATCTCAGTTTTAAAAGAAAGCAATTTCTGATACCAATAATAAGAATCCTTTAAATACCGCTTGCAAGTACCGTTACCCTCATCATCCAAATCAACATAGATCAAGCCATAGCGTTTAGACATCTGAGTGGTTGATACAGAAACCATATCAGTAGTTCCCCAGATCATATATCCCATTAATTCAATGCCATCTTCAGTTAAGGACCTTAACATTTCATTGATATGAGCACGTAAATAGTCTATGCGATATTGATCGTGAATTTTAAAGTCGGAAGTTAATCTATCCCTAGCACCCAGCCCATTTTCAACAATAAAAACAGGCTTTTGATAGCGATCATACAAATTAATCAGAATAAGTCGCAACCCAACTGGATCAATTTGCCAGCCCCATTCATTTGTCGGTAAATATTTATTATAAACACGATGGTTCTATTAGCCTTGGTAATCTGGAAACCTTCAGTATCATGAGCTGTACAGATTGAAGAATAATATGAAAAGGCAATAAAATCGGCCGTATTTTCCTTAATGAGCTGCAAGTCTTTATCGCTCATTTTCACATGAATCCCCCTCTCCATCATTTGCTTCAAAAGCACTTGAGGATATTTTTCTCGTAATTGAACATCGCTAAAATTATAGCTTTCTCGCATAATTTGCGTTGCTTTAAGCATATTGCGAGGATCACTATTATATGGATAGACCATAGTGCTTGTTATCATACTGCCAACTTTATGACTAAAATAATTTTCATGAATATATTTAGTGACTTTAGCTGCAGCAACAAATTGATGATGCATTGATTGGTAAATAACTTCTTTAAAATTTTTATTTGGAAAACGGTCTTCAACTAATCCAGCTGAGGAGTAGGGATGTCGAATAATACTATCGATTTCATTAATCGGAAGCCAATATTTCACTTTATCGTGATAACGATCAATTACAGTTTTTGAAAAACGATAAAAATAATCGATTATCTTAGGATCATACCAAGAATCATAATTAAGAACTAAATTTAGCGGCATTTCATAATGAGAAAGTGTAACGACTGGTTGAATTCCTAGCTCATTCATTTTAGTAAAAAGTCGATCATAAAATTCCAGACCTTTTTGATTCGGCCTTGCATCATCGCCATTTGGAAAAATACGACTCCAGGCAATCGACGTTCTCATCGAATTAATTCCCATTTTAGCTAACAGTTCTAAATCTGATTGATAATAATGATAAAAATCTACACCGTGGCGTTTACCCCATGATTTACTGCTTTTATCCTGCATTGCACTTTCTATCTCAGCAGTTGTCATGTCATTTACCTTACGATAATCATCTAAATCTTGATTGGGATTAAATCGTTCGCAATCTGCAATCGATATTCCTTTGCCCTCTTCATTCCATGCTCCTTCTACTTGATTAGCTGAAGTAGCAACTCCCCATAAAAAAAAACATGGAACATGATATGTATTCATATTGAATAACCTCTAAGCTAAAATTATTACATTATCTTGGTTGGTAACTTCTTTAGTTGCATCTTTATCCTTTAATACAGTAAGTACTTCTAAAAAATCTTTAGAATTAGTTACAATCATAACAACAGTCGGATCATAACCATTCTTTTTAATTTCATCAATATTGAAATCAAGTAATTCTTGACCGGCGGTAACTTTGTCTCCCTTTTGGACCAGTTGTTTAAAACCTTTTCCTTTCATTTCAACCGTATCAATACCCACATGAATCAAGACATCGGCATCATTACTTAGATGTAATCCAATAGCATGATGAGTACCAAAGATTGCGGTAACTACACCGTCTTCCGGCGTAAAAATTTTTCCTTCACTAGGAACAATAGCAATCCCTTTGCCCATAACCCCACTAGCAAAAGTCGGATCAGCAACTTTTGAAATATCTTCTAATTGACCTTTAACAGGTGCATGCAATTCATGCTTTTTATGATCTTTGTCAAAATTTTTCTTTTCTTCTTTTTTAGCATTCTTAACTTGATCCTCATCTATCGGATCATCAAAACCAATTATCCAAGTGGCAATAAAAGTGGCAACACTTGCAACAATAATAACGATAATAGCTTGAACAACAAAGTTCTCAGTCTTTGAAATCCACATTGGTAAACTTAAAAAGGCAGGTGTTACATAAATGAAAGCTTTTAACTTCATGAAGCTGGCAACAATACCGGCAATCGCTCCACCAATCATTGCACCATACATAGGCTTCTTTAATCTTAAGTTAACACCGAACAGAGCTGGTTCAGTAATACCACCAAGATAGGCGGTTACACTTGATGAAAGAGCTAATGACTTTAACTTTTTATTCTTAGTTTTCAAGCCCACTGCAAGTGAAGCAGCAGCTTGAGACATATTCGAACATAATGCGACAACACGAATAATTGGGTCAAAGCCTTGAGTAGCAACTAATTGAATACTAATTTGGAGACAAAGCTTTGTGAATACCAATAGATACAAGCCAAGGATATAATGCAGCCAAAATTGGTATAGCAATGACACCGGCATTGCGGAAAAGCCACATTCCAGTAAAGCCAATACCTTCTGAAATCCAATTAGAGATTGGCCCAATGATCAAGAAAACTAATGGACCAGTAATCAACATAGTGAGCATCGGTTCCATGAAAACTTTAACCATGCCCGGCGTAATCTTTCTAACAAATTTATAAATATAAGACATAATCCACACAGAAAGAATCGCGGTAATCAAAGTAGACGAATATTGAACCAATGGAACTGGTAATCCTAAAAAATTGAATGGTTTATTAGTAGTTACGATCTGGCCCCAGCTTGGATGAACAGTCATTAACCCGATAAAGGCACCAAGCATTCTGTCAGTATTAAAAATTTTTGCAGCTGAAAAACCAACGTAAGCTGGCATGAAATAATATCCAGTATCAAAAATCAAGTTTAATAGTTGATAAGTTTGACTCTTATCTGATAAAACATGACAAATGGTTAAGATTAAAAGTAAAACCTTACCCATACCGGCACCAGCAAGTAACGGTATCGCAGGTGCAATAGAACCGGTGGTAGCACCAATGATAGTATCAAATAAATTCTGTTTTTTCTTGGGTTTATTACTGTCACTAGTCTCTATATGAATCATCCTGATTAAATCATCATACACATCTTCAACATTATTGCCGATAACTAATTGATATTGGCCACCTTTTTTAACAACTTGTAAGATCCCATCAATCGCTTCAGCTTTTTCATCATCAGCCTTACTTTCATCCTTTAAGACGAATCTCAATCTAGTTGCGCAGTGGACAACTGATTGGATATTCTCTTCTCCGCCTATTGCTGCCAGGATTTCCTGGTTCATCTTTTCATATCTCATCTTTTCTCCTCCTTAGATCAGAAGTGATCTTATTAATGTGGATCGCTAAATACATTATTTCTTCATTGGACAAATCATAATTATATTTCTCAGCAATAAATTGCTTTATCTTTAATGAGCATTTATATGCATCAATATCACTGGATTTAATGACTTTCAAAATCTCATCGCTTAGATCACCCAATTTACGTTCTCCTTTTCGATACATCATGTATCGCCAAAAGAATTTAAGATGTAAGGCAAAACGATTGTAAGTAACTGATTGATAATCAATATCTACCTTGAAATAGTACCGAACTATTTTGGTGATTTCTTTGATAAAATCTATCGACTTTTTAAAATCATCAATATCATTTTCCAATTCGCCACTAATGATATGAACTGCAATGCCCAAAGACCATAACGATATTCTTTTGGATAATAATTTTGAATTTCCAAAAGAAAGCTATTACTGAGATACAATCCCTTCTTTCCTCGTTCTACACTTGTTGCCAAGTGATCGGTCAGCGTAATATAAACACTATCTGCTAGATCGATGTTTTCTTCCTGCTTTAACCGATCCACAATTTTTTCTGATATTTGAAAAAATATTGGATCTGTCTCATGGATTGTCTTTAATAACGTGTTACGCTGAGCAGCATCAAAAGGAGTAAATACCTTATAGATCTTTGTTTTATCAACTTCATCACCAACTTTTCTAGCAAAAGCTATCCCTTTCCAAGAACAACTACTTCTTCACCATCCTTATTGGTAGTGACTATTGCACCGTTATTAAGAATTTGTTTAATACGCATAGTATCCAGTCCCCCCTTTTGCAAAGAAAAAAGGCCCACTCATCCCTTCAAAGGGATAAGTGAGCCTGCACCAATTATTGGCTAACAATTTCACTCATTTTCACTTGTTATAATCATGGTAACGCTTTTATTATATAAAAGCAATTGTTTTTTATCTCCGTTTCCTATCAGTAGCAAAGACTACACTTCCAGCAAGAGTGACAAATGCAAGACCAATCAACGCCATAGCATTATGATCTTCACCAGCTTGTGGTAATTCTTCATTCTTACCTTGAATAGTCATACGGCGATTTTTAGCTTCACTAGCTAATTTAAGTGCATCATCGCTTCGTCCAGCTCGCTTAGCAGCATCTCTTCCAGTAGGTGTATTTTCTTTACCCTTAGTCTTGCCATTTCTCTTCTTGTCAGTCTTTTCCTTATCAGGTTTATCCTGTCCCCTCTTAATACCAGGATATTCAGGATGAACTGGATCATCTGATGGCTTGGATGGATCGACCGGCTTATCCTTACCATTATCAGGGTTTGGTTCCGGTTGAGGCGTTGAAATGACTGGATTATCTGGATTAGTTGGAGTTATCGGTGTATATGGAACTTGTGTATCCTTGCCAGGATCAGTTGGAGTAACTGTTGGTACACTTGGCTTGTAGCCTGGAATATTTGGCACCGGTACATTAGGAAGTACCTTAGTCGAATCCGTTGGATCGTTAGGATATTGTGGAGTTGGTGCATCCGGAATAATTGGCTTACCATTTGGATCAACTGGGATAATCCTACCAATTTGCTTATAAGTTACTGTTTTTTCAATATCATTTTGAGTTACAGCCGTTGCCGGAACATTAGCTTGATCAGCATAGTAGCCATTAACTACTGGCGTATTTACTTGAGCATACTCGGTCTTCTCACCCTTTGGAATTGTCCAATCAGTTGTATATTGACCATTAGGTACAACTTCTTTAGTTACCGCATCAATAGTAATAGTGCGCGTCCACTTCGAAGTTTGCACATGATCAGCAGGAGTCTTATCGCCAGCACCGACATAATGAACTGTTTCCTTAACCTGCTTCTCAATCTGGCTTCGATCTACGCCATACTTATCAAAATTATCTGGTCCAATTGGGATCAAATTATGATCGTAATAAACATTAACAGTAGCGTCTTTGGTACCACTACCAACAATTACTTCGTCAACTCTAGCAGCTGAAGTACCATTTTCAAAACGTGGAGCTTTATAACCCTTAGCTGATAAATCAGGTGAAGTTACACTTGCCCACTTACCGTCGACTACCCAATCATTGTTAATAGTGTATGACTTACCATCTTTACTGATTGTACCGTAGCCGATCACCTTGCCGCTGTCATCAATAATTTCAGTACGATGCAAATTAACTGTTTGTGCAACTGGGTTAGTTGGTATCTTTTCGCCAGTCTTACCATCTAAATAATTAATGGTGCGAGTTACACTCTTAGTTTCAGTCTTACCTGCATGGTAGATAGCTTGCTTGGTATAAACAACATTAACAGTTAAGTCTTGTGGATCAGTACTATTCACACGATAACTCGATACAGCGCCATTGCCAGCATTGTAATCAGCGGGAGCAGTAGAAGTAAAGTTGTAAGTAGAATTATTGTGATCAATAGTTGGTCGAGCAGTTATTGCGCTAAATGTATAAGTATCACTTTTTTGTACAGCACCGCCATCAACTGAGTAAGTCCAAGTAAGCTTACCATTTTGATCTTTAATCGAACCGTCGGGATGTAAGTTCACTAAGTTACCGGTTACGGCATCTACAGTACCAGTCCCTGTGAAAACAACTGTGGAAGTCACAGATTCTGCAATCTTGTTGCCTTGATCATCAACATAATTAATCGTACGAGTAGCTGTTTTTTGTAAATCCTTCTTGGTGTACTTGTCAGTTGGGTTATCCGGATCGATTGTCTTAGTGCCATGCTTTACGTGAACTTCGTAATTACCACCTTTTTCAGGCATAGTAGTTACATTGAAGTTATCACTTACTAATACATACCCTTTCTTATGGAGGTCTGCAATTGAATCTTCAGTAGTATAGTTAAGTGCTTCACCTGGCTTAGCTGTAATTGACTTGTTGTACGCACTTAAGTCATCACCAGCAGTATCATCGATATACTTAATAGTTGCTGTCACATTGTTACGAACATAGACTACCTCAATATTTTGGCCAGGATTATGTGGGGTAATCTTACTTTGAGTAGGATCCTTAATCGTATAACCAGGAATAACTGGCGAATCGGTTACAGCAGCCTTAGTCGGATCAGTACTATTATTGAATTGGACTAAGTCGCCAATTACGTTACCAGCTTCATCGACTGGAACAATGGAACCTAATTTATCGTAAATAAATTGTACTTCATGTGGTGTTTCGGTCACATATGGATTACGAGCAGTATAATTACGACTGGTAAAACGAATAGATCTACCTGGCCCCACCCTTCTTGATTCAATAAGTGTATTGTCACCTCCAAAGAGACTAACATCCATTGTGCCGTCAGGTGAAACTTGGTTATATACTACGTAATAATCTACATAACCTGTACCATAATAATAGTAGACTTTCTTATAATATTTTCCCTCACCAAATTGAGAAATCGTTCCCGTAAAATCACCTGTAGGCAAATTATCTGAAGTTAAATAACGTCCTTTGATAACTCGCTTATATTGATCCACATTAGGAATTACAAATTTTTGACCAGTAAGCCCTGAAACCTTTACGTTAGGATACTGATCAGAACTTTCAACTTCTTTTAAATTACCATTTTCATCACGATAGTAATACTTGATTACTGAATTTTCAGTGTATACTGGTGGGATTTCACCAATTGCAGAATAATCACCACTAGTAGTATTACCTAATCCATAGATCGGACTAGTAGTACCATTACCTGAAGTAACAGTAGAAGTATTCTGCGTTGGCACTTCTTTGCCATCTACAATAACATTGCTACCGCCGGTATTAGAAATTTGATATCCGCAATCATTCACACTAATAGTGGTATATTGATCTACACCAACTGTAACTGATTGACTTACTCTTCCATTATTTCTATCAACTACGTAAGCGTAGATATTCTTGTCATTATAATCATTTCTATTAGTGGTAAGAACCAGCTCCGAATCGGAAGGCCATCCACTACTATCATTAAGCGACAAAATTTGATAAATATATTTATCTTGACCAATGATTTGACCAACTTCAGTTGGATAATCAGTCGGATCAGTAGCCTTAACTACTTCTTTTCCTTCCGACTTAGCTTTTAGGACAGCTTTATTTTCATTAAGTTGTGCTGGTGTCGCAGAAGTAGCATTTTGCTTTGTATCTTTATCAGTTGTTTCAGCTGCTTGATTACTCTTATTAACCTCTAACTTTTGTGGAGCCTGCTTATCTGCTTCTCCTTGAGGGAGCTCAACTTTCTTATTATCTGAAGTTTCTACTACATCTTTAGCTTGAGGTGTTGTATCAATAGACGGCATTTCTGTCTTAACTTCAGTGGTAGTTTCGGAAGTAGAGCCATTTTCTTCATTAACGGTATTTTCCGAAACAGTATTATCGGCCTGTGCTTGAGAGTCAACATTTTGTACAGCCTGTTCGCTTGCTAGCTCTACACTATCTGCTTGAACCGTTTGTCCATTTGTCCAAAAGAAAATTGATCCTAAAAATACTGTCGCTAAACCTGTGGATAACTTCCTAAAACTAAACCTATTTTTCACTTCTTTCTTATCCATAATTCTTCTCCTTATATCACTTTTTTAAGTATTCTATCTATCCTTTTAATGATATATAGAAATAAGCGCTTCCACCATGTCGTAAAAAAGACAAAAGGAGATAAAATGTGGTATTTTCACATGTTTTGTATTTTTATAAGCAATATGTTAAGAGAGAACTAGCAGACAAGATGGGTGCAAAAAAATAGACAAATATAAATATATATCTATAAAAGAAAAAAAGTGTCTGGGAAAAAAACTGATTTCTAGACACTTTTTTCATAATTAATTACCATTGCCAAACTAACTTATAAAGCTTGAAAGCTCTACTTCTTTTTTTATCAGCTTGATGATTTTTCTTGGCTGCAGCTTTACTCTTATAATATGTATCTACCCACATATTAATACCGACATAGAGTTTCTTGCGATTACCAGTAACATATGCAGCTGCTGTTTCACCATTTGGATAGCTCATCAACATTCTGTTGCCTTTACTTTTAATTAATTGGTGTGAATTATAATCTGCATGTGACATATGTGCTGGTTCAGTGTACTTATAAGTTCTAGTCTTCACGCCTGCCTCGGCATAGCCAGCTAGCACAATCTTAGTACTTGTAATCTTGAATCCCTTGAGCTTGTTGTTATAGTCATACCCATACCAAGTACCGCGGAACTTCTTAGGTACCGAAGTCTTTTGAAAAACAGATGCGCTTACCTCATTGGATTGCGTAGTTACCCAAACTGCTAAAATAGCAAACACTATTCCCGCTAAAAAAGCTAAAATTCTTTTGATTTTCATATTCTTCCTCCATATATTCATTTTTAGTATATACCTGATCAAGCCTATCAAAAACGGTAAAATTTCCATACACATAAAAAAAGCAAGGACCATGAATTATCACACCCTTGCTTTTCAGACACCTTACATCGCTGGATTAATATTACTTAAGCAACTTGTCTATTTCATTTCTCCAGCTCTTATTGTGAATAAGTCTCACCTTAGCAATCCCACCATCAATAATTTGCTTCTTAGTTAATTTAGAGACCTCTTTCCAATCTCTATCAAAAACATATGTAGCTTGACCATACATGATAGAATCGAACACATACAATCCCTTGGACTTGTAGTAAAAAACCACATATCCAATGTATGAATCTAGCCCTTTATACAATTCATCTGGTAAATACTTTTCCAACACTTTAAAGCGCTTTTTGATCATCACTTTTTCACTCTTAGAAACGCCATGATCAATGTCATGCTTAACAAAATCCCAGATGCGTTCACCCTTAGGCAATATTTGCCACTTAACTGTTTTAATTGCTCGAACCGGCATCCCAGTTATATTATCCAGTGGGAAAATCTCAGCTTTTCCTACTGCTTCTACTAGTAAATTCACTATGAATTTAATCGAAGAGAGTTCTTGAGCAGTCAATCTATTCATTTCAAAAATAGCATTCGCTACCAGAATTCTCTGACCAGTAGCTAAACTATTTAAAGTGAACTTGACGCCTTTAGGTTCAATGAAAATTTGTGGATAACGCTCATAAGGAATGTATGCTACTCCTTCGTGCCAGTGTCCGCCCCAGTCTTTTAGTTTCCAATGTTGTGCTCTATAGCAAGTTTCCTTTGGTTTAGTCCTATTGGGTTTATACTCGCCTATTGTATTACGTCTGGCGTTAATACAATTATTAATTTTAGGCGAATATACATTGACTGGTTGATCTGTTTTCAGAATGCTAAAACGATCCTTCAAACTAATATCATCTATCTGGACCCCAACAACGAATCTATCATCATTCTGGATATCAGATAAATACTTCTTAATATTAATAACTTTGTTATTAATTTGCATTTTTCTTGTATCTCCCTCTTACAAACAGATACAAGATATTGTGCTTGCTTGAAACTATTTCAGTCGTCAATTATAATGAAGAGCTGAGATAGTAGATATACCTTTTAACATCACAATATCTCATATCAAGAGTTCAAAGTTGCCGCTTTGAACTCTTTTTATATTTTTTACCGAAGGAAGTCCAAACTACTGATTGACCTGAGCTTTTTTCAAGTCAAACAGCATTACAGCATCTTGTGGGTAATATTTCCCATCTATTTTATAGACATTCTTAGAAATATCCCACTTCATTAGATTAGCTATTTCACCCTTCAAAGTAGCATTGTTCCAGCGTACTGTAGGTGTCTTTTTCCCTTTGCTTAAAAATTTGATTTTATCAGGGTCTTTAGCGTCTGTTACCATTATTGCAATACTTTTTTCGTCATAACTAATCAGTACTCTCACAAATTCTGGTTTTCCTAATTGCACAACCGCAGCTTGTGAAATTGCTACACCCGTTTTAGAAACAGTCATAGTGTTTTTACCAGCGACGAAATTGATTGGCTTAAAGCTACTTAAATCAACCATTATTTTCCACTTCCTTCTTAAACAAGTCTAGCACTCCTTTCGCAAAATAACAAACTTACAAGCATTTTTTATTTCGCACGTATTCATCGTGTATTTGTCTTCTGAATCACTCTAGAGTGATTCAGAAATACCACCATGTCATGTAGTATGATAATTTCATACTGATGCTTTATATAATTACATTAATTTATCAAATTTTATAGTTGTACCAAACTAGCGACAGATATGCGATGAATACGCTCGATACTTAGACAAAAATTAGCATAAAAAATGCATCCCTAAAAATTGGGATGCATAAATATCAAGGCTATATAGCTTACTGCCTGTTTCTTAAATAAGTTCTATATGAACTCTTTAAATTGCCCAAGTTCTCATAGTAATTTCTGGACGTAATTCTGCCTCTTTTAAATTTTAAATCTAATACAAAGTCACGATATGGCTTTAATTCTGGATTCTCACTAAGCTCATACTTACCGTCATTTGATTCAAAAAAGTCTTGATCCTTCAGTAATCTATTTTTTAAATCTGTAAACTCTTGTATCCAAGAGACCATATCACTTTCATCAGGATCTTCAAAAAAGTTAATCACATCGTCTACCCACTTTTTCTTTTCATCATAATTCATGAATATTATGCCTCCTTTCTACCTCTTATTAATCTATTCTACAATTTTTTTCTTTTGCCATTTGTTTTTAAACTTTTCGCATCAAAAAGCGCTCCAACAGGAGCGCTACCTTTCTTATATTCATTTATCTTCTTACCAAACCCATTAAGGAATCTGGTTAAAGCGTGAGTCATATGAGTAAATTACCTAATAGCAGCCCTGAACCTTCTACTCCCTAACAAACCGAACCGTAACACCATCATCAATCTGATCAAGCAAATCCACATACTCAGGCGAGACAAATCCAATAACGTTACTACGCGCTTCAAACGGCAAATCCTTCTTGATCAAATACACTTCACCGCTATAGCGTTGCACCAACTTATTCTGCATAACGATGCTACCGCTGCGCCGTTCCAAAGTATGCTGCCGTTACACCCGGCTTTCGCGGCAACAACAATCTAACCAACTTTTCAGGTTGATCGGCTCGCACACCAATTTCTTCATTATATAGGTATTCGTATTCTAGGAGCAACTGGCAAGGGATGCACATCACGTACTTTGGCTGATACTCAGCAATATACTTCAGACTTTGCACAGATGCTTGGCTATCTCCAACAAAAACATTGTCGACTCCGGCTTCATAGATCAATTGAGCAGCGGCAACATAAGGATTCATCCCTCTATGCTTCTCCGCTGTTGGTAAACCTTCATACATTGGGAACCGTTTCAGCACATCGCCAGCAACCAGTGCTCTATAATTTTTCCTGTTGATTACTTATATATGATCAGCTGCTAGCAGGATTTCTTATTAAATTAAAAAAGAGGACATAGTCCTCTCTATAATAAAAATCCGTTCCACCAAACATTTTATTTATAAGCAAAGGTATTACTATGTCCTCCTTAAATAATTATCTTAAATTTGCGCTTGATATTGAAGACTACAGTATTGTTTTTAAAGATTATTTTTACAAAATTCTCGATGGTATTAAATATAAAATATATGAAGCTGAGCTCACTCAGCCAGCCTGTCCTTTTTGTGGCTAAGTTAGTTTGATTCATAATGGACACCTTAAGATACACGTACGCTATATCACTGCCAATGCCAGTGCTCCTATCTTAATCAGACTGTTCAAGCAAAGAGTTAAGTGTCGTGACTGCGGTAAAAGATCGATGGCACAAAGCAGCCTGGTAAATAAATGCTGCTGTATCTCTAATACCTCGAAATTAAAGATTCTTAGCGCATTAACCGAAGACCGCTCAATGACCTGTATTGCTCGTGAGCACACAAAGGGTATTGGCTTCTTGCTCACATCGCTTTATTGATAGCTATGATTACTTGCCTGAACATCTTGTTTAAAGGCGTAGCTAGAAAGCTGCACTTTATCTGCTTAAACGGTGAGACGCATGAAGTAGTTCAAATCTTGAGAAACAGATTGAAGAAGAATCTTCTAAAATACTTTGGCAAGTTTACGCTTAAAGCTAGAGCTAACGTTAAAACTGTAACTATAGACCTTAACTTTTATTATCAGGATATTGTTAGAGCCTATTTTCCTAATGCTCAAATCATTATTGATCGCTTCCACATGGTGCAGATGCTTACAAGATCTTTAAACTCATTAAGAGTTATTACTATGAAGAAATTTAACAAGGATACAAGAGAATACAGCCTTCTTAAATCTCCCTGGAAATTATATCTTAAAAATTTTTATGACTTAGAAAAGATTCAGCCTAGATATAACTGGCACTACAAAGATTCACTTACTCAAGAACAAATCGTGATGGAAGGTATCAGCTGCAGTGATGCTTTAGCAACTCTTATAACCTATTACAGGATTTCTTTACAGCACTTGATAAACACGATACTAAGGCAATGAAAGAGAGCATTTATTCTAAAGAAAAGGTTGGTCCCTTAATGTATAAGACGTTTTTAACTTTTAGACATAATCTAAAAGCTGTTTTAAACGGCGCTAGTTCTCCTATTCCAACTGGGCTTTAACCGCAAGATAAATAAGAAAAGGTAGATATAAAACCATCGTCATGTTTCTATCTACCTTTATACTTTAAGGTGTTTGACAATAAGCCATATATAAACAATAAGCAGGCGATACACCACATAAAATCTTGGTATATTACCTGCTTAGTTTTATAATTTATATGAAGCTTAATAGAGTTTCCGAATGCTATTACCATGCGACCTATTTTGGTAATAGTATTTTTTATTCTCCCATAACCAGAACATGACAAACTCTATTTCTATCTCTATTTTGATCCCAGTCTACAAAGTAAATGTAACCTACTGATCCGGTCAGCATTTCGCCATTCTTGATTGCGAATGTTTGATTACCTCCAAACATTGAACCCCTAATATGTGCATCCCCATTTAAAATAGTTCCTGGGTCTGCTGGATAATTAGGATCCTTTTTAGCCAATTCTTGCAAAAATGCAACATGCTTAGGACCTGGATATCTATAATTGGTATTTTCAGAAAGTTCTCTTGGAACAATTTTATCCAAGATATTATTTAAATCTACTTGTAAGAACTCATCACCATTAAAATCTTTATCATGAACAAATTCTTCAAATAGTACGGAACATGTAGTATGAGATGTTTGTACTAAAACCAAGCCGTTTTCAACACCAGATTTTTTAACGATATCCTTTACCTGATCAGTAATATTATCATACGTTACCCTGGATTGAGTCTTTACGTTAATATCATCTTGATAAATTTTCATTTTTGGTTTCTTTTCTACTTAAACTTAACTAAAGCTGACATCATTTCTGAAATCTTATCTTCCCAACTAGGTGCATTAATAATTCCACTAGTACCACCAGTACCATCAACACCTAATTTCATGATCTTTTCAACATCTTCACCGGTACTTACGCCAGCAGCTTGCATGATTAAAATGTTAGGATTTACACTTCTAACTGCTTTAGTAGTTGATTCAATATAAGATTCATTGCTACTATTTCCAGTACCAATTAAGCTATCTGGTTCACAGATCATCACATCAGGATTTAACTCTGCAATTGCCTTACATTGTTCAACAGTATCAGAACAAACAATAGTCACAAGTCCTACTTCTTTAGCTCTTTTAATTGTTGTATCGAGTTCAGGAATAGTTAGTGGCTTTTCAGCATGGTTAAGCACTACAGCTTTGATTCCTCTATTTACTAGAGCTTCGGGTAATACATGTCCCATTCCTCTGCCTGGATGTAAAGAATCCATATGTTGGGCTGTAATAATCAAATGACTAGTTTCTTCAGCAATTTCAGGTAAGTCTACTAATTGACCAGTAAATAAACAGTCAATATCATATTTTTCAGCTAATTTATCTGAAATTTTAGCCATCTTCATAGCATCATCACCATAAAGATAGGATTTAGGATTTACAATGAAAAATGGTTTTCTAATTTTCATAATGTACCTCCAAACTAAACTTGATACTTATACTTATTAGTTTCAAAGACTTTATAATAATGTTCACTTAAGTCTTTGATGGCTTTTCTTTGAGCAGCAGCCATTTCTGGTTCAGTAGTGAACTTTTCACTTTGTGTTGCATGTAACGATGCCATTGCTAAATCTGTATAAATATTAACTTTAGTAATTCCTAATTCAGCGGCTTTTCTCAAATTATCATCGCCTGACGAAGAGCCACCATGTAATACCAACGGAATATTGATTGCATTTCTTAATTCAGTTAGTCTATCAAAGTTAAGCTTAGGGGTGCCACCTTGATAAACACCATGCGAGGTACCAATAGAAACTGCCAATGAATCAACTTGTGTTTTTTCGGCAAATTCTTTAGCAGCATCTACTTCAGTATATCTACTATCATCTTCGGTTGAATTTGTCCCTACATGTCCAATTTCAGCTTCAACTGGAACACCTCTTGCATGTGCATACTCAACAATATCCTTTGTTATAGCAACATTCCTGTCAAAATCTTTGTCAGAAGCATCTATCATTACTGAAGTAAATCCTTCATCAACACCTTTTTTAACAAGTTCAGGTGTCACACCATGATCCAAGTGTAAAATTACCGGGACTTTAGCTCTTGCACCAAAGAACTTACCTAATCCAAGAGCATCTTCCATTCCAATTTCAGGTGAATGTTTCTCTGCCCATGCTAAAATTATAGGTAATTTTAGTTCTTCAGCTGCAGCAATTTCTGCTCTGATAGAATTACTATCCCAATAATTAAAATGAGGAAAAGCATAATGATCCTCTCTAGCTTCTTGTAAATAGATCTTTGATGAAACTAACATTTTGTTAAGCCTCGATTTCTTCTTTGATCTTATCGTAAACCTTACTTGCACCTACACCGGTTAACAATGGAACACCATTAATAACCTTGTCTTTAACATTATCAGGAACTAATGTAGTAGAAACTACAACATCATAATCATCTAAATGATTAACTTCTTCGGCCACTTTACTTTGATAAAGAGTTACTTTCTTATCTAATCCTTCATCAGCCAACCATGACTTTAATTTGCTCATTACTACAGTTGATGTTGCAACACCACTACCACACATAACCATTAATTTTTTCATAATAATACATTCCTTTCTTAACTATTTTTATTCAGCAGTCTGTGCTTCTTGTTTAGCTGTTCTTTGTTTCAACCAAATAAGTAACAGTAATGCGATTATAAAAAGCACACCCATACCAATCCACTGGAATTTTTCACCAGTCATTAAGTAAATAAAGTTAGTCCAAAGACCACCATCACTAAGTACTGAAATAGATGTATAACCTTTCATATTGAAGTGGGCAGCTTTAGCTAAGCTAGTAATAACTGGAGCTGCCCAAGTAGCTACATACAAACTAATCACAATATCAACGGCACCGGCAATAATAGTCTTCAAAATATCACCATCAAATACAGCTGCAAACAAAGCAAAGAAGTAAGGTAATGTTGCCAAATCAACAAATGGTAAAACTTGGTTTCCTGGTAAAATTACTGACAAGAAAATAGTAATTGGTACCAAGATAAGTGATGATGAAAGAACACTTTCTTGTCCGATGGCTAAAGCTGAATCCATACCAATATATAATTTCTTACCTGGAAAATGCTTTTGAACCATAGTATTAGCTGCATCTGAAATTGGAGTTAAACCTTCCATTAACAATGAAACCATTCTTGGCATTAGCATCATTACAGCTGCCATATTTACAGCTAATTGTAAAATCTTACCAAAGTCCATATGGGCCAACAAACCAATTACAAAACCAATGATTGCACCCATTACGGTAATGTCGCCAAATATACCTAATTTCTTTTGAACTGTTTCTGCGTTTACATGAACTTTATTAAATCCGGGAATACGATCAAACAACCATTTAAATGGTAAGGCGAAAACATATCCTGGAGCTGACAAACCGTGTGGGAAAGAAATGCCTTCAAGGCCATAATATTTTTGTACTTTTGGTGCACTAAGGTCGGCAAAGAAGTAAGTAAACATAGTTACTACTACCATTGAGAAGATCCCTAGCCACATATTGTGAGTTAACAAATAAATAATTGAACCAGCAAATGCTACGTGCCAGTAATTCCATAAGTCAACATCGACAGTTCTAGTTAAGCCTAGAGCAAGTAAAATCACATTAGTAATAACACCAATTGGAATTGCGGCAACACCTAATGCGGTGCCATATGCAATAGCTGAAGCTGCTGGCCAACCAACATCAATAGTACGTAAGTGTAAATGATAATTTGAAATCATCATTCTGGTAGCAGGTCCTAATTGATCTCCCAGTAGGCCAATGATTAAGTTCAAACCAATAAATCCAATACCAACCGTTAATCCAGCTTTAAAAGCCTTTCCGGGTTTAATTCTTAGACAAATACCAAGAATAAAAAGCAGGATCGGTAGAAATACACTTGCACCTAGGTTAATAATCCATTGAATTACTCCCATTTTCTTTACCTTTCTAGCAAATTATTTTTAAAAATTCATCTGGAGATTTGCATTTATAAAGTTGTTCAATTTGATTACTATCTCCAAATAAAGTCATTAAATTTTGCAACATATCTAACTGTTTATGTGCTTCTTTCAAGCAAAGAATAAATATCATCTTTACTTGAACTTTATCTGTTTCACTCCCCATTTGTCTGAACTGAATCGGATTATTCAAAGACATAAAGCCAATCTGATCTTCATTAACAAATTGCGGATCAGTATGAGGAATTGCTACCCCAAATCCGGACTCTAGCTGTAATCCAGTGGGGAATTTCATCTCTCTTTTCTTAACCGCATCCAAAAATTCATCATTAACTACACCTTTAGCTAATAATTTCTTGTTTAGATCCTCGAATACTTCATCTTGAGTTTTTAAATCTTGATGAAATATCAGTACTTTATCAGAAAAGAGTTTATTATCTAGTTTCATTTTCTCCCTCCTTTTTAAGCAATAAAATCTTCCAATTTAGATAAGTGATCTAATTTATGCTGCGGATTAACAACTATTACAACCAACTTGCTAATTTGAAATTGCTGATTCAGTATTTTAGAAAAATAGTTATATTTCTTATCCAAAGTGACATAAAACACAATATCTTTCTCAACTAATTCATCTTGAATGTGTACAGATAACATATTGGGGGTCATTAATCCTTCACCTTGTTTATTTCTCACATCAATATCATGAAGAATCTTTTTTGAGGTAAGATTTGTTTCATATTTCAAAATTAAATTAGCAATATTTTTAAGTAATTGATGATCATCTTCATAGGATAGATCTATAAATATCTCTTTAATTTTCATAATTACTTCTTCCAATCTTATCAACAGCACGTTCAACTAAATTTTGATCACGTTGTGTAAACAAAGCACTTACTATCACAGAGGGAACCTTGATTTTGTCTGAAACTTTTACTGTTGATATTATTAAGTCCACGTTATTCTTATTGACACTAAGGTCATTATTTGAGGTAACTGCTATAATATTGAAATTAGGAAAAATCTTTTCAATTTTTATTTTTAAAAGTTCAGACGTACCAATACCTGTTGCACACATAATAACTGCATTAATTCGTTTAGATTGGCTTTCAATAGCTTGAGCAAAATACAAGGTTAAGTAACCTATCTCGTTATCATCAGGAATACTTAGGTCGCAACTCGGAAATACTGAAGCTGAAGCACTCTTTACAACATTAAACAAATCTGTATATTCCATTTTTATTTGTTCGAGAAGATTATTGTTAATAAAAATGTTGTTTCTTAATCGATTAATTAATGGTTCCATATGCTTCTGTAGTTCATTAACTATCCCAATGAAATTGCAGCCCATTCGTTTTGAAACTTCATTAACCAGGCTGTTAGTTATTTTCACTACTTGATTTGAAATATTGTCAGTTGTTAGATCGTCACCAAACCTAGAGGAGACTAGATATTCGAAAACCGTATCAATTTCAATACTAGGAATATCTTGATTTATATAATGGCTAATATCTAAAACCACTGACTTGGGACTGTAAAATAGTTTGTGTAAGGATGAATGATTCCTTAAATTAATTTCTGAA
>OOAW01000598.1_pt1 | contig 24413 bp, 19 predicted proteins | sample 1671861 | NCBI WGS metagenome assembly OOAW01 (sample SAMN06348200, study PRJEB24527) | human gut metagenome | reverse complement strand
TTGGGTATAAAAATTCCCGCTCCGATATTTGTTATCTAGAAGCGGGAATTCAGGGTGAACACCGAGCCGGCCTTCAAGGAAGAAGATTCTGTTTAGAAGCTGTGGCTGATACCTAAACAAGCGGTCCAGGAGTTGAAGTCTCCGTCATTCTTAAGATATTTGTTGGCTTTGCCGTATCCTGCATAAGCATAGAGCTGCGTTCTCATGCTCAGAGGATATTCGTAGACGGTTCCGATAGAATAGATGTTGTACTTCTGGTTGTTTTCATTAACTTTGCCGTGGGCATAGTTTCCTTGAAGTTTCCATTCGCCCCCGAAAACCTTGTATCCGATAGCTGCAGTTACAGCATGCTGTGTCACACCGGAAGCGCTCAAACCTGTCGGGGCAGCTTTCCAAGCCGGCATCATCTGACTGTCTTTGGCATATTGATATCCGGCCCAGAATGTCCAGTCACCGAAGCCCTGCTGACCGCCTAAAGTTACAAGGTAAGTCTTGTCGGCTTTCAGGTCTTTGTTGTCATACATTTCGACCATGACACTAAAGACGGTTTCGTTTTTATTGAAATCCAAACCGATGCCATAGTAGTGATCGTTATGACTCCACTTCTGATCGTCTCCGCCGATACCATTGGAATACATTGCAGTAACGGTTGTGTTTGCAAATTCCAGGCTCTTGTAGATAACCATGTTATCCATTCTGTCGGAAGTCACAAAGACGCCGGCTACGTTGCCGTCTGTATAGTATGAAGTCCAAAGAGCTGAGCCGTGAAGGATGGTATATGTTCCGCAGTCTGAAGAAAGACCGCCGGCTCGGCCGAAGGCGACTTCGCCCCATTTGCCTTTAGCTTGAAGCAGGGACTCACGGCTGAAGGCTTTACCTTCGAAAGCGGCATCACCTGACTCGGCGTAAAAGCCTTGTTCCAGGATAAATCCGACGGAGTTGCCGTTGCCGAGGTCTTCGGTTCCTTTAATACCGAAACGGCTTCCGGCGTAGATGCCGTCGTCAATTCTTACTTTAGCGGCTTCGTGTTTGTGTTTTGTAACGGCTACGGCCTGGTCGATAACACCGTAGAGCGTAACATTGGATTCTGCATATGCGTTGATGGACGCGGCTGCGATAATCGCAGAGACAAGAATTCTCTTCATCATTTTGGAATGACTCTAAAAAGGGGGTTTGGCTCAAAAGAAAGATCAGCGAATGCTAGGAAAAACTTCAGCCGGAAGGGGATAAATATTTCGCAGATTTTCTTGGATGGTTGGTCGGAAGTCCGAAATTTTCGGACCTCCGAATGCTGCTAATTAGTTATTGGCAGGAATCTGATAGGACTTGAGGAACTTCAGACCGTTGTTGATGTCCGGTGTAAAGATTCTGTCTTTTGTGACGAACGGAACAACCTTTCTGTAACCGTCCAAGAGTTTTGTTGTGCCTTGACCCATCTGTTTGCCGTCTTGTTTTCTCATATCCATAGCCTGTGTGGCGTGGAGCACTTCATAGGCGTAGATTTCATAACCGACGTCGGCCATCTTAGAAAGACGATCGGCAGTGGCGTTAAGGTTGGAGAAGGCTTCTTCAATACCGATGGAAGTCGGTACACCGTACCCGATGACGCTGTTCGTCAGAGCCATACCGTCGGCATAAAGGCCGGACATGGACTGAGCGATGTTGGCAAATCCGTCGCCGCCCTTGTTTTCTTTAGCAACAAGGTATGTCGGCAGACCTGTTCTGTGGTCATCAACTAACTGAGTTGTTCTCCAGGCAGAGATGTGCATGACTTGACCGAGGGCCTTTGTCAGGCTTTCCATCTGAAGGGCAAGCTGAGTGTTGTCGAAGTTGGAGCAGGAGTTGACATAAACGGTCGGCTTGCCGGCTCTCATTTCGTCCAAGACTTCGGCATTGCTGTACCAGCGGTCGTTTTTGGCTTCGGTATTGACAATCGGGTTGTCGGTGGTGTGGTTGATGGCGGTATTCAGAAGACCTTTAGTCTGGTTGAGTTCTTCCATCGCAGCAGCCAGGATATAACCGGCAGATCTGAAGCTCAGCGGATCCTGGAGGTAACGCTTGGCGTCTTTCTTCCAGAGGTAAGAGCCCTTCAGGTTGGCAAGAACTGCTTCAGCGGCTTCGTGTCCCTGAGGCCAGCCTTTGGTTTCAACCGTGTGCCAGAGGTACGGAGATACGTTGCCGTTTAAGGCTTCCAAACTGGAAGCGATCACAACAGGACTCAAAGCGAGATAGTGTTCTGCTTTCTTAACGGCAGCGATGGACTGAGCTTCAGCAACGTTGCTGTTAGACAGAATGGAGATGCCGTCCATGCCGAAGGGATGATAGGACTGAAGTTTAAGTTCTTTGCGAACCTGAGCGGCAGGAACGCGTTTGCCTTGGTAGCTCACATCCCATTCGCCCATGAGAGCCAAGCCGATGTGGGTTGCCATGCTCAAGTCGTTTGCGCCTTCAGATCCGCGAGAAGGAATCAACGGGCAAACGTCATTGTTGATGTATTCCTGGAAAGCTTTGGCAGCGGCCTCGCTCATACCGGTGTAACCGGCAGCCATCTGGTTCAGACGGATGACCATAGCCATCTTGGAGATTCTGTCATCGAAGTAGGGTTCCAGACCGGCGGCCTGAATACGCATCTGGCGTTCGTTGAACTTAATAGAAGCGCTGCGGTTCGGCTCGGCTTCAACAGAGGCGCCGGCAACCTTTTGATCTTTCAAAGCACCGTAGTTAACGGTCAGACCATAAATGTCGCGGCCGTCGGTAGCAGCATCGATCGGAGCTTTGTAAGAAGCCTTAATTCTTGCCCAGCCTTCGGGTGTGACGGCAACTTTTTCGCCGGGAGCGGAAATGGCCCAAAGTTCGTCCACGGTCAGTGTACGGCCGTCAAGATTATGCGTGGCGGCAAAAGACAAGGGCGCGATGGCAAGAAGGATGGAGATGACGAGTGGTTTTTTCATAAGAGTTCTCCTTGGTGATCTAAGCTTGGTTATCTGAAATTAGTCCACTGAGTTTGATGACAGTTACTGCATAAGTCTTGACTGGCTTTGTGTTCGGAGTGGCAAACGACACAATCAACCGTATTTCCGTAGTGAGCGGACTGATGCGGATACTTATCCTGCGGGTTGGCCTTGGTCTTAATTTGTGCCATAGGTCCGTGGCAGCTTTCGCACTTTTGAGTGGAAGGCTTGGTAAATTCAGTCGTGTTGTCGTGACAAGTCGAGCACTGCATTTGAGCTGCCATGCTGTGTTTCATCGGCATTCCGGCAAGAGTCGGGGCGTCGGCAGCGAAAGCAGAACAAGAAAGCAGGGCAGCAAAGAGCGGAATAAAGAATTTTTTCATGTTAGTTCCCCTGTGCTTTGAGGTAAGCGGCAGCGTTTCGGCCGGCTTCCAATCCGAATACCATGCAGTCAACGGAAGAGCATCCTCCGAGACGGTCCATACCGTGGACGCCTCCGGTCACTTCACCGGCGGCATAAAGTCCGGGAATCGGCGCAAGCGTTGCCGTTGAAAGAACTTCCGATCTCGGATTGACGGCGATGCCGCCCATGCAATAGTGAAGCTTCGGTGTCAGACGCATGGCATAGAACGGAGCTTTAAGCGGCTGTTTGACGTCGAGAGGTTTGGCAAACGGATCTTTCAAAGTGCCGGCAACAATCTTGTTGTACTCATCGACCTGCTGCTGGAGTGCTTTAAGCGGAATGTCATAGGCTTTAGCAAGATCAGCCAGTGTTTCGTAACGGAAGACCGTTTTGTCCCGATAAGCCGCTTTGAAACCTTCTGCGTGTTCAGTGGTCTTTTCTCCGCAGAAAACGATCGGATAGTTGATCTTTTCGGGTGTGCTTTCGCTTAAGACCTTGAGTTCGGCATCAGCGCGAGTACGTCGGTCGGCAAGTTCATTCATGAAGCGGCGGCCGGTCTTCGGATTGACAGCCATGCCTTCCGCAAAAGCGTAATCAGCGAAGAAGCTTCCGGGGCCGGCCCCCTTTTCGTCAGGAGATGCCCAAGGTCCTAATTGATACATATCGAGCATAGAGGGCAGGCAGCCGGACTTCAATAATGCCTTGAGCATTTCGGCGGTGGCGCCGGGCTGTGAAGTGCACTCTAAAAGGGAGTAAACCGGCATAGTGGTTTTAATGAAATCTTTGTCCTGGCCCCAGCCGCCTGTGGCGACTACGATTCCGCCGCGGGAACCGATTCTCTGTCCTTTCTTAGAGGTACCGTCTTTCCAGTTGTAATCACAGTTGACCAGTACCCCTGTAACTTTGCTGTCCTGCATCAGAAGGTCAATGACTTGAGAGCGATTACGGAACTGAACGCCGTTCTTCTTGAGCCAATTATGGATAGGAACAACGATTCCGCCGCCGGAAGCTGCTGTAGGAACCATGGTGCGTGGGGCACTGTGACCGCCCAAACGGATAACTTTATCCATGAGCTGAACACCGCATTCGTCAAGCATCGGGCAGATATTGACGGCGTTTTCAGCAAACTTTCTAGCAAGGTCCGGATGGTTGAATCCGCGGCCGGCTTTGGTCATGTCGGCGACCATAAGTTCGACAGAATCTTTGATGCCTTGCTTCTGTTGTTTAGGATTCAGGGGTACGGACATAAGACCGCCGCAGAGACAAGAGTTGCCGCCGAAGGCTTCCATCTTATCGAGGATCAGAATGTCTTTGACGCCGGCTTTCAAAGCAGCGTAAGCGGCGGAGAGTCCGGCAAAACCGCTGCCGACGATAACTAAGTCGTGGACTTCATTGAAGGACTGAGCTGCTGAGGTGGGAGCTGCAAACGCCGATCCGGAGGCCAGACCGGTCACAGCTAGTGTTCTCAAGAAATTTCGACGACTGAATGAGGATAAGGGTTTCATTTGTTTTCCATGTGATCAACGTCTTAACAATTAGAAATACTATACCGACTAGACGGTTTAAATAATTAGGAGAAGTACTAATAAATGTTGTATGTTAAGAATTTAAAATATCTATTTTAAATATAAATAAAACAATAAGTTAATTATTTTTATCTGAATATAAGAGAGGCTTGATCACGTAAAGATGACTGTATCTTTCATACAAAAAGATCAAGAAGAATAGAACTATTTCTTAAAGTAAGCTTAAATAACTTTTTTGACTGTCTTGTTTTACTGTACCTAACAGTTAAGTAAAACTATAATAAGATTAGAGTTACGGCGCCTCTTCTTTCAATGGTCCGAAACTAAATATTTTTGCAAGGCAGATTTTGCAATGGAAACCAAAAAACAGACGAGAAAAACAAGCAGTAAGACAAAAGAATTGATCTTAGAGGTAGCTCGCGAAATAGCGGCACAGAAGGGCGTCGGCCAGCTGACGCTGGAAGCCGTTGCAGAAAAGGCAGGGATTAGCAAAGGCGGTTTGCTCTACCATTTCCCCGGGAAGAAGGAATTAATTATTGCCTTGATGGATAGCTATGTCGCGCATTTGTCTCAGGAACTATACCCGGAAGTCGAAAAGTTTAAGGGCCATCCTCAAGCTCTGGTCTTGGGTTTTATTAATTGGTATAAGAAATTTAACGGCATCGCAGCGACCAATCGTACTTGGGGTGCGGCCGTTTTTGCTGTCCAATCTTTTGATCCTCAGTTGATGGAACCGCTTCACAATTGGTACCGTCAACTGTTTGAAAAAATCCGCGGCAGCGGTCCTGATTCCTTGGATACAGCTACAGCCATTCTGGCCATAGAAGGTTTGTTCATGCTTTCGCTCTACAACCTCGACCACTTAACAACCGAAGAGAAGTCGCGGATTATTCAGCATATCGAGGATCGTCTGCTGATGCGTGAATTGAGTCCTAAGAGCCTTTCTGAGTAGGTTTGGGATTTTGCACCTATTAACCGTTAGGCAGGTTATCAATGTGCGCTGAGATTCCTTGAAAATGCAAAATCCTTTTCACTCTGAAACACGGTAGTGAGACAATGGCAAGATCAGCCGGCTAATTGTCGGTCAGCTTACAGTTAAAGTCACCTGACGATCTAGAAATAATTACTAAAGTCCTCGCAATCGCAAAGTAACTCTATTAGATTTCGGAAAAATTCTATACCTCAGTATAGAATTTTTCTATAGTGTACTATGGAATTTTTCCATAGTTCGGTATAGAATTTTTCCATACAACTGTATGAAATTATTCTGTGAGCTTTGCTCCAAGCCTGTCAGATTGCCTAAAGATCACAAAGTGTTTTCAAAGTGAGGAGATGTTTGTATGTATTTAGAAAGAACAATCCAAAAAGAAATTCCCAATCTTTGTAAAAACTTTAAGGTAATTATGCTCTCCGGTATGAGACAGGTGGGCAAGAGCACACTGTTTTCTCATTTAAAAGAAAGCGAAAGAAAACACATCAACTTAGATGATTTTGATTTCTTGGATCTTGCCGAAAATGCCCCATCTGCATTTTTTAGGCAGAATCCATTGCCTGTATTCATTGATGAAATCCAGAGGTCTCCTAAACTTTTTCAACAAATTAAGGCAGAGGTCGATAAAAATGAAAAATATGGACAAGTATGGATTACGGGCTCTCAAAGGTTCTCCTTGATGCAAGGGGTAGGAGAGTCATTGGCCGGCAGAATATTTGAAGTTCACTTAATGCCATTTAGTCTTTATGAAAGGCAAAATCTTGGATTGGAACAAGAGCCTTATCTTCCGAGATTAGATCCGGAAACGAAGTTGGCAACAAAAAACACAGAGGAAACCTGGAAAGTAATTTGGCAAGGCGCTTGGCCAAGATTAATTGATAAGAACCCTAAGGAGAGAGAGCAGTTTTTTGAGGCTTTTATTTCAACTTTTTTGGAGCGCGATATCCGCACACTGAGTAATGTTGAACGTTTGACTTCTTTTAGGAAATTTCTTGTAGCCCTAGCATCTCGTACAGGTCAAGAGCTTCGTATTAATAAACTAAGTGAAATCGCAGGAATAACCGATGTAACGACAAAGAGGTGGCTTTCTATAGCTGAGGCAGCGGGGATTATTTATTTTCTGCCGGGATTTTATTCAAATTTAACAAAGACATTAACCAAGTCGCCCAAGTTGTACATGACGGATACTGGGTTGGCAGCGTATTTATGCGGCATTTCTTCGCCGGATGAACTGGCAAGTGATACGAATGCAGGCGCTTTTTTTGAAACATTTGTTGTGACTGAAATTCTTAAAAGTTATCGTCATAACGCGATAGAGCCTAAACTTTTTTATTACAGAGACTCAAAAAAACAGTCCGAGATCGACCTGCTTATTCACAGAGATGGGAAGTACTATCCTGTCGAAATTAAGATGTCTAGCCATCCTGATATCCACATGATTAAAAACTTTTCTGAGCTAGAGAAACTCGGTTTGAAAATAGGGACTGGCTCAGTTATTTGTATGACCGAAAATATCAAATATTTATCAGATTCTGTAGTGGCACATTCTCTATGGAACCTCTAAGGTCCTTCCTTTCGTTTTAATACAGATAAATCCGGTCGGCTACCGTTTTGTCTGTAACCTATCGATCGCAGACGTCGATTTTTTCAGAATGAAAAAGCAGTTCAAAGTCTTCGGACTCAGGACTGAAACGATAAAGATTGCCTTCCGATAAATCGTAGTAAAGTGCATGAAGCTTGAGCTGTCCATTCTTAACACGCTCTGCGATCCAAGGATATGAGAGCAGGTTATCAAGGGAAATCAGCACGGCGCCTTCTTCACAGTGGCGGCTCCGAGTCTTTTCATCTTCATCACCGGTCATGGCCTGAAGGCGCTCCAAAGCCGGAGAAGCAATACCAACCCAATCCTGAATATAAGTTTCTCCGGCAATCGATTCCGGAGCCATGAGTCCGTGAATGCCGCCGCAATGAGAGTGCCCCATGACGACAATGTGTTCGACGTTGAGATGTTTGACTCCGTATTCAATGGCGCTCATCACAGAACAAGGATTTGAGGCTTGTGTGACTGCCGGAACGAGCGCGGCCACGTTTCTGATCACAAACAAATCACCCGGCTTGCAGTGTAGAAGAATTGCAGGATCTACCCTCGAATCACAGCAGGCGACAACCAGTGTCTTAGGGTTCTGGGCCTTTTCCAGTGATTCGAAATACTGTCTTTCCTTTAAGAAGTAAGTCTGCTTGAAGTTGTGGAAGCCTTCTATAAGTTTGTGAAAATTATCCATTTTGTTCTGAGTTTTGATGTTTGAGTTCACAGAACTATACAACGGCGACAGGCCCAGCCATTCGAGGCTTCGCCCCGATTTAGACTCAAGAATCAATGACCGGCGAGAATGTACAGGAGCCAGTAATCTACGGAGTAAAGTCCTGAGCCGACGATAAATATGGCAATGAGGCCGAACAAGTAAGGCAGAGCAGGAGAGGTCAGATCTTTGCCGATAGTGACTTTCGTTGCAATCGTGAAGCTAACGATTGCCGGAATGACTGCCAGTCTCGTGAGGAAACCGGCCATGAGAAACAGCGGAACGAAAGTTTCAATGACGGCTGCTGAGTAATACCCGACCTTCGGAGAAAAGAATAAGACTTTCGGAAAATTCGCTGCGTTTTCCGGATGGAAAAGTTTCTGCACTCCATAAGGGAGCATCGCCAAGGCAATTGCCCACCTGAACAGAAGAGAAGCCATGCTGGCGGAAGTTGGGTCACAAGTCCAATGCAATATGGTGGATAACATTTTCATTCCTTTAGTTTATGGAGGAAATTTTAGAAAAGAAGTACATAGGCAATGGGTTAGAGTTGCTTAAATGAGGTAGTGAAGGAGAGTGGTTAGAAGAAATTCCGGTGTTTTTGAAGTAAAGACTGCGTTGGAAACCCGAAAAATCAAGACTTCAACAGAGCTGTTTACCGCTCACAAAATTGTTCCTGAGTGACGGCTTCAAATCTATAATCAATTTGTTTCGGCGGATGGTTTTTGCTGAAACACGCTCAACAGGAAACCTGTGAAGCAGCCGCAAAATACTCCGATAGTTTGCGGCCCCCTGAGCGGCAAGAAATTTGTCCAAGGTGAAAAAGTGATTAAAGACTTAATAGAGAATTCATATCTATTCGGTGGGAATGCTCCTTACGTAGAAGAGTTATACGAGCAGTACCTCGAAGACCCAAATTCCGTAGATGAAAAATGGCGTCAGTACTTTGACCGTCTGCAGCAGGCCCCGGCTTCCGACGGCCGTGTCGAAACCATTGACGTTCCTCATGCACCCATCGTTGAGGCTTTCGCACAGAGAGCATCCGAACCGCGTTCGGCTGTTTGTCCGGTAAGTGAACGGGATCTTGATCTGGCAAAAAAACAGGTTGCGGTTCAGTCCATCATCGGTGCGTACCGATTCTTAGGAAGCCGCTGGGCCAACCTTGACCCGCTGCACAGAAGAGAACGTCCGAAGATTCCCGAGCTTGAACCTTCCTTCTACGGACTGTCCGAAACGGATATGGACAGCACCTTCTCGGCAGCTAATACGTATTTCGGCGCCGATAAGATGACGCTTCGGGATTTAATCGCCGCCTTGAAACAAACTTATTGCAGCGATATCGGTATCGAATTCATGTACATCAGCGATCCGGTGATCAAACGCTGGTGGCAGCAAAAACTGGAACCTTGCCGCTCAACCCCGAGCATGGACGCCAAGTCCAAGAAACGCATTCTTGAAGAACTGACGGCCGCAGAAGGTTTGGAACGTTATCTCCATACCAAGTATGTCGGCCAGAAACGCTTCTCGCTCGAAGGCGGAGAAAGCTTTATTGTCGCCATGGATGAAATCGTGGAAACAGGCGCAGCACAAGGCCTGGAGGAAATGGTTATCGGTATGGCTCACCGCGGTCGTCTCAATGTGCTCGTCAATACGCTTGGCAAAGCGCCGAGTGAACTGTTTGCAGAGTTTGAAGGTCACTACAAGAGTAAAGACCTGCCGGCGGGCGACGTGAAATATCACAACGGTTTCTCAAGCGATGTCGTTACCGCTTCCGGACCGATCCATCTGGCTTTAGCCTTTAATCCTTCTCACTTGGAAATTGTCGACCCGGTCGCAGTCGGAAGCGTTCGCGCCCGACAGGATCGCCGCCATGATCCTAAAGGTCGCCGCGTGATGGGCGTTCTTGTTCACGGCGACGCTGCCTTTGCAGGTCAGGGCGTCGTCATGGAGACGCTGAACCTTGCCGATACCCGCGGCTACGGTACCGGCGGCACGATGCACATCGTGATCAACAATCAGATCGGTTTCACGACTTCGGATCCTCGTGATAAAGGCTCGATGACATATTGCACGGATCCGGCAAAACTCATTGAAGCCCCGGTTCTGCACGTGAACGGTGACGATCCGGAAGCCGTCGTATTTGCGACGCGTCTGGCCATGGAGTTCCGCAAGAGCTTCAGCCGCGACGTCGTGGTTGACATTGTCTGCTTCCGCCGTTTAGGCCATAACGAACAGGACACGCCGGGACTGACTCAGCCGCTGATGTATAAGAAGATCAATGTCCATCCGGGTACTCGTCAGGTTTATGCCGACAAGCTGGCACTGCAGGGTGTCGTTAGCCCGGAAGAAGCCAAAGAAATGGTTGCCGCATATCGACGCAGTCTGGAAAGCGGTATCCCGCCGAGACAGACGGCTTTGATCGAAGGCAAGAACCCTTATGCCGTTGATTGGTCCCGTTACAACGGCAGCTGGACAGACGATGTGAAGACGTCTGTTCCTTTGGACGAATTGAAGCGTTTGACGGATGTCATTACGACCGTTCCGGAGAACTTCAAGCTCCACCCGCTCCTTCAAAAGGTCATCGCAGATCGTCGTCTGATGATGCAGGAAGAAATCCGTGTGGATTGGGGCTTAGCCGAACATCTGGCTTTTGCCACGCTGCTCACGGGCGGATACTCCGTTCGTATTTCCGGCGAAGACTCCGGCCGCGGAACCTTCAGCCATCGTCATGCCGTCTGGCACGATCAGAACCGTGACCGGTGGGATTCGGGTATTTGGATTCCTTTGGAGCATCTAGGTGAGCATCAGGCTCAGTTCACAGTGATTGACTCCGTTCTTTCTGAGGAGTCAGTTCTCGCATTTGAATACGGCTATGCCAGCTCTTCTCCGAAGTGCCTGACGATTTGGGAAGCTCAGTTCGGCGACTTTGCCAACGGCGCTCAGGTCGTGATCGACCAGTTCATCAGCTCCGGTGAGGCCAAGTGGGGCCGCAAGAGCGGCTTGACGATGCTCTTGCCTCACGGCTACGAAGGGCAGGGCCCCGAGCATTCATCTGCCCGAGTCGAACGTTATCTGCAGCTTGCAGCAGATACCAATATGCTGATTTGTCAGCCGACAACCGCAGCTCAGATCTTCCATTTGCTGCGCCGTCAGATGGTTGGCAATATCCGCAAACCTTTAATCGTCTTCTCTCCAAAGAGTCTGCTGCGCAACAAGATGGCAAGTTCCGATTTGGAAGAACTCTCCGAAGGCAAATTCGAAACCGTCATCGGTGAAATTGAAGAGCTCGATGCCGATAAGGTCAGAAGAATTCTGGTCTGCACCGGCAAAGTTTATTACGACCTCGTGAAATACCGCAAAGAGCATGAAATCGATGATGTCGTCATCGTTCGTCTTGAACAGCTTTATCCCTTCCCGCACAAGAGTTTCCGAGAAGAGACTTCTGGTTACTCCTTCGCTTCCGAGGTGGTTTGGGTCCAGGACGAACCTCAGAATCAGGGCGCCTGGTTCTATGTGCAGCACCATTTGCTTGAAGAAATGCCTTCCGGCGCAAGATTGAGTTATGCAGGACGTCCTGCTTCATCTTCGCCTGCCGTCGGCTATGCCAGCAAGCACGCCGAGCAGCTTAAAGAATTGGTGGAAAACGCTTTCGGACGCCTTAAAGGCTTTATTCAGACGAAATAGTTCAAGCGTTGCTTTGTAAAGAATTCGGAGAAAAAAGAAATGTCTATTGTTGAAGTCAGAGTACCCGAGCTGTCCGAGTCTGTTTCGGAAGCCAGTCTGATTGAATGGAAAAAGAAAGTCGGTGAACCGGTTAAGGCCGATGAAATTCTTATTGAAATTGAAACCGATAAGATCGTTCTGGAAATTCCGGCGCCGGCAGGCGGAGTGCTGGCAAGCATTGAGCAGCCTGATGGTGCGGCAGTCCTCAGCGACCAATTGATCGCCACAATCGATACTGAAGGAATGGTTGGTGCACAGCCGGAAGCCCCTAAAGCAGCCGTTGCTGAAGAAGTCATTATTTCGACGCCTGCGGCAGCCCCTGCGCCGACTCCCTCACCCGCTGCGCCGACGGCAGCTGCTTCTACGCCAGGCGCCTTTATGATGCCTGCCGCAGAAAAACTCATGGCAAACAGCGGATTGTCTGCAACTCAGGTTGCAGGAACAGGCGTCGGCGGACGTATCACGAAACCCGATGTCATCGCTGCCTTAAAGAGCGCTCAGCCTGTGGCTCCATCTGCTGTTGCCGCAGCTCCGGCTCAACCGGCCGCTCCTAAATCCGCGCCTGCTAAACAAGCAACTCCCGTCGCATCTCTTGACGGCAGACCCGAGCAGAGGGTTCCGATGTCTCGCCTTCGTGCCAGAGTGGCCGAACGCCTCGTAGAGTCCCAGTCCAACTGCGCCATTCTGACTACTTTCAATGAGGTGAACCTGGCGCCGGTAATGGCTTTGAGAGCGAAATACAAAGAAAGCTTCGAGAAGAAGTATGGCGTCAAACTCGGCTTTATGAGCTTCTTCGTTAAAGCTGCTGTTCACGCTTTGAAGCAGTACCCGATCATCAACGCCTCGGTTGACGGCTACGACATCATTTATCACGGATATATGGATATCGGCATTGCAGTGGGTTCTCCCCGCGGTCTTGTTGTACCGGTCTTAAGAGATGCCGATCAAATGACGTTTGCCGAGATCGAACTCAAGATTGCAGACTTTGCTAAGCGTGCCAAGGACGGTAAGTTAACGCTCGAAGAGCTGACCGGCGGCACGTTTACCATTTCCAACGGGGGCGTATTCGGGTCTCTCTTCTCCACACCGATTATTAATCCGCCTCAGTCCGCCATTCTCGGCATCCACGCGACCAAACCGCGTCCTGTAGCAGAAAACGGCGAAGTCGTGATTCGTCCGATGAACTACTTTGCGATGAGTTATGACCATCGCATTATTGACGGACGCGAAGCCGTGCTGGCACTTGTGGCGATGAAAGAAGCCCTTGAAGATCCGGCCCGTTTACTCTTAGATCTCTAAGGAGCAGGTTATGAAAGATGATATTCAGACCTTTGACGTCGTCGTCATAGGCGCCGGTCCCGGCGGATATGTTTCTGCGATTAGAGCAGCTCAGTTGGGCTTAACCGTATGCTGCATTGATGATTGGGTCACGGACGGTAAACCTGCACCCGGAGGTACTTGCACCAATGTCGGGTGCATTCCCTCGAAGGCTCTTCTTGCGAGCAGCTGTCTCTTTGAAGAAATCAGAGACAAAGCTTCCGAGCACGGGATTCATGTTGAAGAACCCACGATTGATGTTCCGACGATGATTGCCCGCAAGGCCAAGATCGTTCGTCAGACTAATGACGGAATTCTTTATCTCTTCAGAAAGAACAAAATCACGTTCCTTAACGGTCGCGGATTCTTTGTGACTTCTGATGAAGACGGTTATCTGATCGGTGTGGAAGGCAGGGACGAGACACGTGTTTTTGCGAAGAACGTTGTTCTTGCTACCGGCAGCAAACCGAGACAATTCCCCGGAGTTCCTTTTGACGAGGAACGTATTTTGTCCAATGAAGGCGCACTGAAACTAAAGAGTGTTCCTTCTACCTTGGGGATCATCGGTGCCGGCGTGATTGGTTTGGAACTTGGCAGCGTCTGGAAGCGGCTCGGTGCCGATGTCCGAATTCTTGAAGCCATGCCGTCACTTCTGCCTTTTGCGGACTCCGCGATCAGCAGAGAGGCGCTGAAGGCCTTTAAGCAGCAGGGTATCGATATGGAGTTCGGTGTTCACATCGACAGCATTCAAAATGACGGTGACCGTGTCATTGTTCAATACAAGGACAAGGACGGAAAAAACAGCGAGATGTGGGTTGATCGTTTGATCATTTCTATCGGCCGCGTTCCGTTTATAGCCGCTTTAGATGCACCTGTTGTCGGCCTCAAACTCGATGAAAGAGGCTTCGTGGAAGTCGATGCAGAAAACCGTACGAATCTTCCTCGAGTATGGGCGATCGGTGACCTTGTCAAAGGTCCGATGCTGGCTCATAAGGCCGAAGAAGAGGGTGTGGCGGTTGCAGAACGCATTGCAGGACGCAAAGCTGTAACGCATATTGAACGCGTGCCTTCCGTGGTTTACACCGAACCGGAAATTGCTTGGGTAGGCAAAACCGAAGATGAACTGAAGAATGCTGGTAAGCCTTACAAAGTCGGTGTCTTCCCGTTCATGGCCAACGGCCGCGCCAGAGCTGTCGGAGAAACCCAAGGCTTTGTGAAGATGCTGGCAGACGCCGAGACCGACCTGGTTTTGGGACTGCATATCATCGGACCTCAGGCCGGCGAGCTGATTGCGCAAGGCTGTGATGCCTTGTCCTTCGGCGCGACCGCAGAAGACCTGGCACTGATCTGCGATCCTCATCCTACTTTCAGCGAGGCCATCAAAGAGGCGGCCTTAGCGGTAAATAAAGAAGGCATTAACTTTTAGCTAGAATAATGAGACCTGGGACCAAGAAATCTCAGGTCTTATTTTTGCTTAGGCCGCACACCATTCAGGAGCTTTTCGGATGCGAATCCCGCTTATTCTTTTTACTCTCGGCTTGCTCAGCTTCAATGCTTGGGCAGTGGAGCCGCCGTCGACTGTTCCTTTCGCCAAGAGGTACGATCCCGCCTCCATTACAACAGCTTCACGAGCAAGAGAAGTCATCGCGGCCTACGACAACGAAAAGAGAGTCTGGGAGAACTGGTACAAAGAAGAAACAGCTCAGTGTTATCGCAACTTTTTTGTGACTTATTGCTTGGATAAGGCTAAGTCGGAACGCACAGAACACATCAATGAGGCTCGCCGCGTTTGGCTCGTAGCTAGAGACTTCCTGAGGAAGGAACGTTCCGAACAGGCGGTGAAAGACCGCAAAGCTGCTGAGGCCAAGCAAGCCGCCAAAAATGCCAAGATGGATGCTCAGCCCGCTCGCGTTGCTAAAGCTCCTTCCAAGACACGAGACGTCACGCCTCGCAAGCCGGGCGAAGGCCATGCCGCAGATCGCGTTCTGACACCCGAAGAAGAAAAAGCGAATGCCGAAGCCTATGCCATGAAGCAGCAGGAGCGTGAACAGCGCATTGCCGAGCAGGAAAGTAAAGTTCCTGAAGCTCCTTCTATGACGCCTGAAGAACGTATTCAAGCTAGAGCCGAGCGCCGCGCCGCAGCCGAGAAGAAACGCGCTGAAAATATCAAGAAGCGCGCAGAAAAAGCTGCGGAGTATGAACGTCAGGTCAAGCTTCGTGAAGAGCAAGAGAAGAAGAACAGCGTCACAGGTGACTTGATTCCTCGGCTGTAACAATCCAAAAAAGATCGGAACTCCTTGATCTGATAGGATTGTGTTCCTAAGCAAGGAACCTAAATGCCATCAGAATTCGTAAAAGAAGTTGCCGACGTTTTTGCCAAGGACGGACCTCTCTCTAAAGTTACCGCGAATTACACGCCGAGACCCTCGCAAATTGAATTTGCGACCTCGGTGGCGGAAGCATTGGAAAAAGGAAAAACGCTTGTAGCTGAGGCGGGTACAGGCACCGGCAAGACGTTTGCTTATCTTGTTCCTGCGCTCCTGAAAGATCAGAAAGTCCTGATTTCTACTGCAGGAAAGACGCTGCAGGATCAGCTTTTTACGAAGGACATTCCGGCGCTTTTAAAAGCCCTAGGCATGGGCTGCCGTGTTGCACTCCTCAAAGGACGTTCCAACTACATCTGCAAGCAGCGTTTAGAACATGCGCTTCAGGAAGATTCCTACGTTGCTAAGTCTCGAGAAGAAGTCGTTCATCTTCATCGCATTAAGAAGTTTGCCGGACAGTCCGTGACCGGCGAGCGCGGCGACATTACCGATGTTCCCGAAAACTCCGGTATTTGGCCGGAAGTGACAAGTACCGGTGAAAACTGTCTCGGCCCCAATTGCGATCATTACAACGACTGCTTTGTGATGCAGGCCAGAGAGAAGGCAAAAGAAGCTCAGCTTTTGGTGATTAACCATCATCTGTTCCTGGCCGATATTTCGCTTAAAGACAATCAAATCACGGACTTTCTGCCGGAATTTGACCTGGTGGTGCTTGATGAGGCTCACCAGCTGACCAACATCGCGACGAACTTCTTTTCTCAGACGCTGAATCTTTACGATGTCAGGAATTTAGCTGCGGACGCGGTTTCTCAAGGTTACGGTGTCAATAAACAGATTGATTGGAACGGCATCTACAAAACCATTTCAAACGCCTGCGATGATTTAATCAGCACGACGCACAACATCCTGAACACCAAAGATAAACAGCTTGCGGTTGCCAAATTCAAGGATAAGCATCTTTTGGTTGAACCTTTCAAAAAGCTTTTGAATGCGGTGGAGAAACTGAGCAACGCGGTTCATGTGCACAAAGAGGCATCTCCTGAGATGACGAAGCTCGATGAACGTTGCACAGAGGCCCTTGACCTTATTGAATATTGGCGCGATGTATTCAACGGCAAAGCGGTTTCTCGTTCCATGAAGGGTCCGCTCTTAGATTGGTTTACGGTGAAACCGAAGAATATCTTCTTCAACACCACACCGCTTTCTTATGCCGAAATGCTTAAGAGCGCTCGGGAAGTGCAGGGCAAGCCGTGGGTTTTGACATCCGCAACATTGGCTGCCAACGGGGACTTTAAACATTTTATTGACCAAGTCGGTTTGGAAGACGCAGAAACCAAATCTTGGGAGAGCCCCTTTGACTTTAAAGCTCAGGGGATGCTGTACATCACCGAAGATCTGCCGACACCGAGCGCCTCTAACTTCTCCGATGAAGTTGCCAAGCGCATTTGGCCGTTCATCAAAAAAAACAAGGGCAGAGCTTTTGTGCTGTGTACAACGCTTAGGGCAATGGAAGTGATTTCCGAAGCGCTGCGTTACTTTGCTGAGACAGAAGGTGTCTCAATGAACATCCTGGTTCAGAACGAACAGTCCAAGCAAGAATTGCTGCGTCGATTCAGAAGTGAAGAAAATTCCGTGCTTGTCGGTTCCATGAGCTTCTGGGAAGGCGTGGACATTAAGGGCGACGCGCTGTCCTTGGTTGTAATTGATAAGATTCCTTTCCCGCCTCCCGATGATCCGGTGTTTGAGGGACGCTCAAAAGAACTTGAGGCGGAAGGCAAGAATTCTTTTAACGAAATATCCATTCCGGAAGCGATCATGCTCTTGAAGCAGGGGGCCGGTCGATTGATTCGTGATGAGAAAGATGAAGGTCTGTTGATTCTCTGCGACAACCGTCTGTTATCCAAGGGATACGGAACAAAGATTTGGAAGAGTCTGCCTGACTTTGCTAGAACTAAGGTTTTTGATACCGCAATGAATTTCCTGGAAAGGTGCCAGGAGCCGAGAGGTTAAAGGCAGCTCGGTAAAAGTAGATTTCAAACGGGGACATATCGTAAGAATGTCTCCGTTTAAACCGCAGTTACCAAAAGGAAATCGGGCTGTAAAGGTTCTTCAGACAAGCTGCCGCGCTCAGCGCGGCTGTGGTGCTGGACTTCGGATTTGCCGGATCAGGTTTGCCGGAAAATTCCATCACAGCATCGGCCAGAGCAGAGCGATAGATAATCTTATGTGTATTGCTATGGACCTCGGGATCGGAAACAATCTTAACTTTGGTGTGAGGATTTTCCGATGCCAGCGCAGTAATGACGCCGACGTTGATGTTCTTCGGAAAACCTTTGATTGCTTCCTGAACTCCGCCTTCGAAAACCACCATCTTCTTGGTTAAGTCCAGAGTTTTGCCTTCTAAGGCGGGCGCTCCGAGCAAAGATTTAGGTGATTTGGTTGTCTCAATAACAACTTCTGATGCACCGCGCTGCAAAGCGCAGGTTTGAAGAAAATCTAATCCTCCGATGGCGCCGTTGACGATACAGATTCGGCCGTTGTTTTTAGCTGCGGTGCAAATCGCCTCTTGCTTGAAAGCATCGTCAGTAAATGCGCCGCTGGAGAGACAAATCAATGTTCTCCCGGACTTTAGAATCGGCAGAGTATATTCCTTAAGTGCCGCGCCTCCGGCGAGCTCGACGACCACCGGAGCTGCATTTTTCAGAAAATCTTCAAAGCTGAATACAGCAGAACAGTTGTATTTCGAGGCAAAGACTTGGGCCTTTTCTTGATTTCGAGCTAAGACAGAATGGAGTTTGAACTCCGGCAAAAAGTCATGAAGGACATTCGCAAATACGTTGGCCAAAGAGCCGGCGCCGATAACCGATACAAGAGACATAGTTCTGCAGTAGAGAATGAATTGAAAAACAGATACTACAACGCTTGCATCTGAGGTGAAATAGGCAAGTTTTCGGATATGTGAAATTACAGGCTTTGAACTCAGCTTGCAGAGTCAGGCGTGCAGTTCTTCCACTTCTGAGCCATGATCTGTGTTTTGTCCAAAGCCGGAATCGGCTGAAAACCACAAATTAGACGAGCAAGATAATCAACAGACTCTTTTCCTTTGAAGTCAATCGCTTCCGTACGGGAAATCTTTTCAGGAGAATCAATGATCAGATTTTTGTACTCAAGAGTGGCCATTCGTTCTTTATTAGCGTTTTTGCATTGTGCGACGGGAATGCGGACACGATAAGGCGTTTGTTCCATGGTTGTTCCGCCGATCTCCAGCATTTCCATCTGAAGGTAATCGCGTTTGTTGTCACGGACGCGAACACGGCTGCCTTCTTTAATCCATTGATTACGGGCAAAAGGACGCCAATCGCCGGGATATTTAACTTGAGTGGCAAAAAATGGGAGACCGAGTTTATCGATAGATTCCTCGGCAAGATACTGCAAATCGCTGCACGTCATCTGCTCAGGATTCTGAGGAATAGTGCGGCAGCCGGCCAAGAGCAGCAACGCCGCCCCTGTCACGGCAAAAAACTTCTTATTGCGCATTAAAACAGTTTATTTGACTGCTGCGCCGTCTTTCGGAGCAGCTGTAGCTTTTGCGGCTTCAAATTCTTGAGCACGCAGGTAGGTATCATAGGAACCACGGTTCTTATTGGCATCAAGAATGCGCTGAATATCGGCAGCCTTGTCGTCCATGCCGAGCTTGTTATAGCTGTCTCGCATGATGATCAAAGCTTCTTCGGCCTGCGGAGAAGTCTGGAAGTTCAGAAGAACGTTTTCAGCGCGATTGATGGCGGCAATGTAGGCGTCGCGAACGTAATAATACTTGGCGGTATTGATTTCGTACTTGGCCTGAGCCTCGACCAGCTCATGCATACGTTCGCGGGCATCGCGGGCGTAGCGGCTGTTCGGGAAACGAAGCACCAGTTCTTTGAAAATATCGAAAGCATCGCGCGCAGCCTGAGCGTCGCGCTTAGAAAGGTCCTGACGGGTCAGATAGCTCATCCAGCCTTCATCTTCGTCCAGGGTGGCAATGCCCTTAATGTAGAGGGCGTACGGGGACAACGGATGCTCAGGATATTGCCTTAAGAAACGATCGCAGACTGCGATGGCCTGCTGCGGTTCTCCTTCTTTAAAGTAAGAGTAAGCAGTCTCAACTTGGGCCTGCTGAGAATAGCGACCGTAAGGATAACGGGCCTCTAACTTCTGATAGTAGTCACGGGCCGTTTCGTAGTTGCCTTCATTCAGATTGTCTCGGGCCTCGACATACAGTTTGTCAGCCGTCCAGCCTTCCGTCGGGTCTTCAACCCCTTTAAACATACTGCACGATGTAGTCGCTAAAATAACAGAACCCAGACAGGCGGCCGTTAATGTCCGCTTGATTATTGTTTTCAGGGCAAAAGACATAGAACTTAAGGTCAAAATGAATATTGAATTAGATGATTATAGTCAGACTGAGGCTTTTGAAGAAACCGAATTACAGGAATCTTCAAAAATTGAAACTTTTGAAGTTACCCTCGATCTTGACGGAGAGCGCCTCGATAAAGTCTTGGCTTCTTCTTTAAAAGACATTTCCCGCTCTCGTCTGAAGACCCTGATTGAAGACGGATTGGTCAAAGTCAACGGCAAAACTGTTGATAAACCCAAAGAAAAAATGAGTTTCGGCGATGAGGTTTCCGTTGAAATTAAGCCTCGCCTTGAAGATATGGATTTCATTGCTACGCCGATGGACATCGACGTGGTTTACGAAGATGACGACATCTTGGTCATCAATAAACCCGCAAGATTGGTTGTACATCCGGCCGCCGGGCACTGGGACGACACGCTTTTGAATGGTCTTTTGGCTTACAACCCGATTTTTAGAACACTGCCTCGCGCCGGTATTGTCCATCGCCTCGACCGCGACACCACGGGTTTGATGGTGGTGGCGAAAAACGAAAAAGCCATGCTCGATTTGGTTCAGCAGCTTCAGGCCCGCACTGTAAAACGCGAGTATTGGGCGCTCACCAGAGGCAAAGCGCCTGCAGATAAAGTCATTGAAGCAGCGATTGAGCGTGATCCCAGAAATCCGCTGCGCTTTACGATCGGTAAAGGCGGAAGAGCCAAACCGGCGACCACGCATATTCGCTGCATTGATCAGAAAGAAGTCAAAGACAAACCTTTCTCTTGGGTTGCCTGCCGATTAAAAACCGGCCGTACTCATCAAATTAGAGTGCACATGGAATCTATCGGCCTGCCGCTGATCGGAGATCCGCTCTACCGCAATAAGCTTCCAAAACCCAAAGAAGATGGTTCCGTTCTGAATTCTTTTGATCGTCAGGCACTTCATGCCAGCCGTTTAGGTTTGATACACCCGGTGACCAAAGAAACGATGGAATGGTTTGCCGAGCCGCCTCAGGATTTCAGAGATTTGATGGATGAGCTGGGCTTTGGTCCGTGGGATCGACCTTCCGAAGTCTTCGGAGATCCGGTTGTGATGATCAATAACGATGAGTTGTCAGAGAATCAGAAAGCCGTCGGTAAAATCAGTTCGTGGGACGACTTTGATTTCGGTGATGACGATGAAGACGCTGATTCCAACTGGAAAATAGAACGTACAAAGGAATAGGGGCGTAATCTATGCAGAGTAAACCGGAATTGGAAGTGATCGTTCCTGAATGGAACGCTCCGGAAAACATTAGAGCTTTCTTCACGCTGCGCTCGGGCGGCATGTCCGCTGGCGCTTATGGAGACAAAGACGGTTTTTGCGGCCTCAATCTCGGAAATCATGTCGGAGACAATAAGTATTCGGTTCGCGGCAATCGCAGGATCGTAACCGATATGTTAGGCGCCGAACCCAAGTGGCTCAGCCAAGTTCATTCTTCTCGAGTCGTCAGGGCAGAAGACAACAACACTGAAGAACAAGCAGACGCCGAATTTACGACTGCCGCCGGTATTCCTTGCGTCGTGATGACCGCTGACTGTGTGCCGGTATTGCTTTGCGACAAAAAAGGAACCATTGTTGCAGCCGCTCACGCCGGATGGAAAGGCTTAGCCGATGGAGTCCTGCAAACCACCGTCGCAGCCATGAGAAAAGAAATCGGCGATGAAGAAGAAATCATCGCTTGGATCGGACCGCACATCCGCAAAGATCATTTCGAAGTGAGAGTCGACGTCGCTGACTACTACCGGGCATCTGCTGTTAAAGCCGCGGCCGACGATGCATTGGAATCGATCGGGGAGGGTGGCTGGCACTTGGATTTGGCCCGCTTCGCCAAGGAAGCTTTAAAGCAGGCCGGTGTGACTGAAGTCACCGACTGTGAACGCGATACATACTCCGATCCTGAGCATTTTTACAGCTATAGAAGAGATAAGGTAACAGGGCGCCATGGTGCATTCATCTGCAAGCGATAGTTCGAGAAGAAATTCCAGCGAAATCAGCTGGTATTACATTCAGCCCGGCTTCAAATTAATTGACGCCAAGAAGTGTGCTTGGGCTTTCGCTTTCTTCGTTTTTATTTTGTTCGTGATCAGCCGCTTCTCCCACAGCCTGATCTTTGATTCTCCGTGGGCGCTTTTGATCGTGCCCGGCGTCGCTGCGTTTGTGATCTGGCTCATGCTGGTCATGCAGCCGCATCGCCAGGTTTATTACCGGCTGGATCAGGACGGAGTTTTTTGTGAGTACCGTTCTTCTGCTTCAGCCCTCACAAGTTTTTTGGATTTGATTCTGAGCCTGCTGGGTTCAATCATCAAACTCAAGAACACGTTCTACATCAATAAGCATTCATCCCGCTCGCGTATGTTTGAGTGGGGAGAAGTCGTGGCCGTGCACGAAGCGCCTTATTGGAAAAAGATTACTCTGCAAGCCGGTCTGCACGGGGAGTTAAATCTTTGGACCAATGCAGAAAACTACGGCAATGTACTCACGCTGGTACGCGAATACGTTGCAAAAGAAAGGAAAAATTATGATTAAGAAGATTTTAGGAATAGCTGTTCTATTTGGACTGATGATGACTGCTGCTCAAGCTAAAACTTTCTTGGTTGACGTTCGTACTCCGTCAGAAATTGCGACGACGGGTAAGGTTGAAGGCGCCTTGGTTGCTAACTATTCCGCGCCGGACTTTGTGGATCAATTTAAGGCCTTAGGTGCCAAGCCTGACGATGATATTGAGCTTTACTGCCGTTCCGGGCGCCGTGCGGAAATGGCAAGTCAGATTCTCAGCAAGCTCGGATATAAAAATATCCGTAATCTCGGAGGCTATGAAGCCGCTGCCGAAACTCTTAAACGACCACTTGTGAAGTAAGTAAATGACCAAACGTCCTCCCCGCGTGGGTTTTGTTTCTCTGGGCTGTCCTAAAGCGCTTGTCGACAGTGAACGCATCGTTACCGAACTCAGAGCCGAAGGGTACCTCATTAGCTCGACCTACAAAGACTCTGATCTTGTGATCGTGAACACTTGCGGCTTCATCGATGCCGCAGTTCAAGAGTCTCTGGAAGCGATTTCCGAAGCGTTGAGCGAAAACGGCAAGGTCATTGTGACCGGCTGCTTGGGCGGTAAAAATACCGAGGAAGGCAACTTCGTCGCCCTGCGTTTCCCGAAATTGCTCGGCGTGACAGGTCCTGAGCAGACCGAAGAGGTCCTCCGTCTGGTGCATGACAACCTTCCGAGACCGCATGAGCCTTTCGGTGACTTGGTGCCTGCAGGCGGCGTTCTTCTGACCCCGAAACACTATGCCTATCTCAAGATTGCCGAGGGCTGCAACCATCACTGCACGTTCTGCATTATTCCTTCGCTGAGAGGTCCGCTGGTATCCCGTCCGATCGGTTCCGTCGTTCGTGAGGCATCTAATCTCGTCAAGAGCGGTGTGAAAGAACTGCTCGTCATTGCGCAGGACACGGCGGCATATGGTCAGGATGTGAAGTACAAACTGGACTTCATCGGCGGACGGGCCGTGAAGACCAACATTAAGGTCTTATTCGAAGAGCTCGGCAAACTCGGCGTTTGGGTACGTCCGCATTACATGTACCCGTATGCCTCCGTTGATGAAATCGTTCCGCTGATGGCTGAAGGCAAGATCCTGCCGTATCTCGACGTTCCTTTCCAGCACGCTCATCCGAGAATTCTGAAGGCCATGAAACGCCCGGGAAGCGAATACAACATGGAACGCATCAATGCCTGGCGTGCGATTTGTCCGGACATCACGATTCGTTCAACGTTCATCACCGGCTTCCCGGGAGAAACTGAAGAAGAATTCCAGTACCTCTTGGACTTCCTGAAAGAAGCTCGTCTCAACCGCGTCGGCTGCTTTGCTTATTCTCCCGTAGAAGGCGCGGCTGCGAATGATCTGCCCGGAGCTCTTCCGGAAAGCGTTCGCGTAGAAAGAAGAGAGCGCTTCATGGAAGTTCAAAGCGAAATCTCCAAAGAACTTCTGCGCGAGAAAGTAGGCAAGACGATCAAAGTCTTAGTGGATGAAGCGCCCGATGAAGACGGTATTGCGACGGCCAGATCTACTGCCGACGCTCCGGATATTGACGGCTTAGTCTTTATTGAAAACAATCCGAATGTGAAGCCTGGAGACTTTGTGGACGTCAAAGTCACGGATTCTTCCGACTATGACCTCTTCGCCGAAGTTGTAAAAGAACCTTAGTCTTCCGGGGCAAGACATTTGGCGCAGCGTTACAGAAATTGACGTCCTCCTCGTCATGAATGGCGAGGATTCCATACCACCTCTGCAGCGGCCGTAGCCTAGTGCTGCAGTGGGTCTCTTCGGGTTCCTGCTGACAGCGGCCTTACTGCACCACTCATTGCACAGGCTAACCGGGCCCGTCCGGCCCTTAATACATTTATCGCTCCGACCTCATCTGCGTTGGAGCGGTAACCGCAGCCAATGCATGCAAAGGTCGCTT
>OOAW01000578.1_pt1 | contig 25112 bp, 18 predicted proteins | sample 1671861 | NCBI WGS metagenome assembly OOAW01 (sample SAMN06348200, study PRJEB24527) | human gut metagenome | reverse complement strand
TTTTAAGTTCCATTTTGTTCTCCTTAATTATGTAAGGAGTATTTGATCATGTATAAGCAATAAAAAACAGCTTCAGGTAATGAGGAATATCTCAATTTTTAAACATAAAATGCGAATTATTTAGTACAAAAAAGCAGCGTTACGTGATCTTTCCCTGCACTTCACCCTAACTTTAATTTAACTTCAAGAAGTATTAAGGCCTCAATAGCGAACTTAATACTTCTTAAAGAATATCACTCCTGACCAAAATCTTTCCACACTAATGCATGAGACTTTGATTTATCACCCAAAAATTTACTTACATCTTTCCAAAGTAAAGAATTGCTATCGGTCGCAGTGACTATTGCCTCTATAAGCCCTGTAGCTACAACTGTGGCCAATTCATCATCAATCGAGACCATACCATCTTCGACATGTTTAAATATTTTTTCTCTTTCAATATCACCCATTTCATAAAAATTTTTTACAATCGTTTTTCCAATCTGAGAGAACAACATAACCACCGGTGGAGTTTCTGGATGCCAGTATTCATTAGCTAATGAGACTGTCTCAGACAAAACAGTGGAAAACGATGCCATTTTTTCTATATAATTAGCAATATATTGGTTCATTACTTGCCTCCCAAAGCATTCTGTAAATCCTGAAGAACGTTTTCTGCTGCTGCTCGATCCCCTGGAGATGCTGTTGGATTCTTATCCAACCAATCCTGTAAAGCCCTTGTATAATCCTGTGCTTTCAATACATGTCCTCTACCACCAACTTTTTCACCTGTGGCCAATTCATAACGAACAGCATCTGCTGTGCTTCCACTTCCTACTTTTGCATTTGGCCGATAAAGATCGTCTATAATATTTTTCAAATTTGAATCTGTAACGTCAGGTTTTCCCATCTTCTGTCGCAATTCATCTTTATACCGTTCATGCTGCATACGATCTCTTGCGCTATTCTCATCTTCTGGTCCCCATCCTCCCGGGCTTCCCGTACTGCCACCACCCAGGCAGTTCTTCTCTTCCTCCGTCAAATCCTTCCCGACATTTGGATTCTCTTTTGATGAATCATCATTTCCAAACACGCTGGAAAAAGCACCATAGGGATCTCGCCAGAATTCCATTTGACTTTGTGCATTTAATAATTCGGCTTCACCCTGCATCTCCATACTTTTCTCAATCGCGTCCCCAACAGCCTCGCGATTGTTGTATATTATTATACCACCACCAATAACCACCGTACCGACTGCCGCACCGACTAACATCCCCGGAGGGCCTCCTACCGAACCGATCTCTGTACCTACTTCAGAACCAGTTCCCATGGCAGTTAATGCTCCTGCGCCCAACGCCGCACTTAATCCCAGCGGATCCAGCCGTTGCACCGGGTTCAGTGGATACGCATACAGGTTCCATCCCCCCTTCAGCCCAATCGGATCCTGGGTGATATACCTCCCCTGTAGCGGGTCATAGTACCGGTGACGGTTGTAGTACAGCCCCGACTCCTCATCATACTGCTGCCCCGGCAGACGGAGTGACTGTTGAAGGTGCTGCGTGCTTTCCTCTCCCAGCAGGTTTCCCCACTCGTCATACTCCCCGCGCCACGCCGTTTCCCCTTCCGGGCTGATAAGCGCCTGCGGCAGCCCACGGTGGTCACAGTGGTAAAGATGAAGTTTCCTCTCCGGGATGTATTCCGCCTCCAGTTGCGCCGCCATCTGTTCCGCCGTCAACCCACACTGTGCAAGCCACTGCTGGCTTTCTTCACTCACGCTGCCCTGCCGCAGTTCCCGCTCCAGCCTCCCCAGCATCACCGCCAGCTCCGCCGGTAGCGTCACACCCGTGTCCTCCTGCAACACCTCCGCCAGGCTACGGTGCCGCGCCTTCGCCTGTTCGCCATTCTCTGTTTCGATTCTCAGGAGCGGCGTGAAGCTCCCCGGCTGGTATACCGTCTGGATACGCGTGGTGCCGGTCTGTATCGTCGTCAGCCTGTCACCGTCCCACCCGTACCATGTCACCTCCGGTTTACGCGACAGCGACATCCACCCCGTCAGGTCACGCTCCCGCCGCCACACCCGTTTTCCCGTCCGGCGGCCCAGCGGGTCATAGAGGTAGCGGCTCTCCACCTGTGGCTCGCCGTGCTGTATCCGCGTGTAGAACACCAGGCGGTGCTGGCTGTCGTAATGGTAGTGGTGCGTCCGCTCGTCGTGCATCCGTATCACCCCTTCCGGGATACGGTCCGTCTTCTCCGCCAGCCTGCCGTATTCATCGTAGCGGTAGACATAGTGCGCATCTTCCGTGATGCGGTTATCCGGCCATGCCGTGAGGGTGCTGTCCGGGTGCAGTTCCGGGTCCGGCAGCCGGTTTCCTGCCGGGTCCGTCGCATACGGGATATCGATATCCAGGTTCGCCGCCGTGGTGTGAACGCCCGTCAGTCTTCCCGTGTCGCTGTAACGGTACTTCCGGCTCTCCTGCGGGCCGCTGATGCGCACCAGTTGCCCGTTATCGTTCCACGTATACTCACGGTCAAGCTGCGGAAGGTTCAGGTGCCTGCTCCGGAGCTGCCCTGTGAGGGTGTACGCCGTGGCCTGTTCGTACCCCGCTGTACTGCCCGCCCCGCCGAAGCTGCGGGCCGTCTCACGGTGCAGCCGGTCCCGCGTGTACTCGACCAGCGGCGTTCCGCCCAGCTTCATCCCCGCAAGATAACCGCTGCCATACGTCAGCCACTCCACCGGCGGCAGACCGTCCGGCTCCTGACGGGTCGCCAGCCCCTGTTCGCTGTACGCGTGCTTCGTCTCATGCTCCCACAGCATCTCCCCCGTCTCCGGGTTCTCCACCGTCTGCCGTTCGCCCGTCAGGCGGCCTTTATCGTCATAGCCGTAGTGGACCGCCACACGGTGGCCTTCGCTCAGGTGGCTGATTTCTGTCAGCCAGCCGTGGTCGTCATACTGCCACTGCTCCGCCGGGTCGCCGTTCACCGTCCGGTGCGTGATGCGCCCGGCGTCATCGTAGTACCACTGCGTGACCTGCCCCTCATCCTCGCTGCGGATGAGCTGCCCTGTGGCGCTGTACCGGTAACGCTGTGTCCTGCCGTCAAAGCCGCGCTGCTCCGTCAGCCTGTCCACCGGGTCATACCGGAACGTGGACTGGCTGCCGTTCTCGTTGGTCAGCACGGTGATGCGCCCGGCAGCGTCATACCCCATGCTGCGCGTCAGACCGCCTTCCGTCACACTCACCGGACGCCCGCGTTTATCATATTCGATGGTGCTGCGTTTACCGTCCGGTGATATCGTTGCTGTCAGGTCGCCTGCGGCGCTGTACTCATAACGGGTTTCACGCCCCTGCGCATCCTTCTGACTGACCAGTTGGCCTCGCGGGTTATAACTGCTGTAAGTGCTGATGCCTTCCTCCCGGTGAACGGCGATTTGTTGACCGTACCGGTCATACTCATACCGCGTCATGTACCCCGAGCAGTCCGTGAAGGCCCGAAGCTGACCGTACCGGTTTCGCGTTATTCTCCGCGTCACCCCGATTCCGTCTTCCACCGCGCCGGGCAGGCTACTGCGGGGGGAGTCATAAAACCAGCGCGTAATGTTACCGTTGCGCGAGATCTCTTCTGCCAGTCGGCCCTGACGGTCATATTTCCGGCTGCTGCGTAAACCATCCGGATATGTCACTGAAGTCAGTTGCAACTGGCTGTTGTAACCATACCGTACCGTCCTGCCGTCCGGCAGTATCACTGAAGTCAGCTTTCCAGACGCCATATGCAGCCGGTACTCCGTCCGCCGTCCTGCCGCATCCGTCTGCGCCTTCAGCCTCCCCCGCCTCATCATACTCGCTGCGGGTGATGCTCCCGTCGGCATGCTCCTTCTTCACCACACGCTTCAGGCCACCCCCGCCTTCCGTGTACAGCACCTCCCGCCGGTTCAGGCTGTCCGTGATGGTCACACGGTCCTGCCCGTACTCAAAGCGGTAGTCCAGCCCCTCCGGGTTGACCTGCTCCGTCACCCGACCGGTATCATCATACCGGTAGCGGCTCTCCGGCCTCCCCGCATAATGGTGCGCCACCATCCGCCCGGCGTGCTCCGCATCATAAGTAAACCCGCGCACCTGCGTCCCGCTGCGGTCATACACCGCCCGCAGTTCTCCGCTGGCCGTGTACGTGTAGCGCGCCAGCGGCGCAGTCGGCTGTTCATCCGGGTATGCCGGGTCGTGTGTCAGCCACACCGCCTCCAGCCGGATACCGTTATCGGCACCGTATTCTGTACCGGCGGGCAGCGTATCGGGGAAAACCTGAGAAGAGGAAACAGAACGGGGACCGGCTGGAGAAGATAAAGAAGAGGCGCGCTGTTTACGGAAGGCTTCCGCCCGCTGCGCCTGCGTGCTCAGCGCCAGGTGAAAACAGCGGCCCGCGCCGTCCGTCCCCCCCGTCACCGCACCCGCCACGTCACCCTCTGCCGCCCGGTGGAAGGCCAGCGTCCGCCCGAAGCCGTCCACCACGCCCGTCAGCACCCGGTATGCGGGCGGCTCCGGCGGCAGCACCTCGTCCGCCCCCGGCACCCGCTCCGGCCAGCCGAGCACCAGCCACTGCCCGGTTGTGCTGGCAGCCATCATATAGATGTGTGGACTCAGACGGACCGCTTCCGGCAACGCCCGCCAGAGCCGCGCAAGCGGGTGGCCTTTGTGCTGTTTCAGCACCCCGCACCGCGCCAGCCAGAACGACTCGCTGCGGCTGTAGCTTATCTCGCCGGGAAACAGGGGTTCAAAGTGAATGCTCCTGCCGCCGCTGTCGTTGAGTATCAGGCCTTCATCGCGTATCTGTAAGCGGATATCGAAGGGGGCTTTCCAGCCGGGACCAAACCCCCCCACCGGCGCGGGCGTCCTGGTCCGGTAGCTGCTGTAGGCGCGGAAAAGAACAAACGGCAGCGGGCCGGACAGTGCCAGGTCGGTTTCAGCAGGCAGCACCTTCGCTCCCAGCAGCGGGTTTACCGGATTGCCATATTTCGGCGTGGCTTCCCCTGTGGGACACACCGAGCAGGCCACACCGGTTGGCGCACCTATCAGCACCCCTGCTGAACCCTGCACAATATCCAGTCCCTTGCGGGTCATGTCACCCTGCCGCGCCGCCGGTTTTCCACCCATGAATCAATTCCTTCTGCTTTTAATATGGTTTATCTGGTCACTGCACCAGTTCCGTTTTAATTTTTTGCACCTGACTCAAAATTGCCGCATATCCGGCATTCCGGGGGGTAAATCTTTCGGCACAGGCGCATCCGGTACAGGTTGTGTGGCACCACAGTTCCAGTTAATCACCGGCGCATCACCGTTCACATCCGACTCTCCTTCCAGATGAATGTGCGTACCATTGAGAAATATGCTTCCGTCCTTCGTCAGCACCAACCTTGCCTTACCGCAGCAGAGTTCCAGATGCTCACCGGCAGAATAAACTGCTGTTTGTCCGGTGTTTTCCTTCATCGTCTTGCCCACCGAGAAGGTGACGTTATTCCCTACATTGACGCTGTAGCCCATTCCCACCATCAGTGATTTATGCAGCCCTACCTGTGAGGACTGCAACAACGCCACCGAGGTATTCATGATGCCGCCTACCGTCGTCTGGTAAGCCACGCCCACCGTCAGCGCACGAATGATCCCCACCTTTTCAACCTGGTTTGAACCCACTTTGACAATCTGGTTGCTGCCTACCGTTTCCACCTGGTTGACACCAACCGTCTGTATCTGATTAACGCCAATGTTCTGGATCTGGTTATTGGTAACGGTGATCGCCTGGTTGTTACCTATTTTTTCGGCATGGTTGTTTATCACATCAGTGGTGCGGTTATTCAGCACCTCGGTGTTCATGTTCTTCTGCGCGTGGATGTAGACCTGTTCTTTCCCTGTCGCATCGTCAAACTTCAGTTCATTAAACCCGCTGCCCTTATAGGTTTTTGAACGAATGGTCATCTGCGTCTTTGTTCCCGGCAGGCTGCCGGGGGTGCGGTTTTCCTGGTGGTAGGTGCGCCCCATAATAATCGGCTGGTCCGGATCGCCGTTGAGGAAGTCCACAATGACTTCCTGACCCACACGCGGTATCGCCAGGTTGCCAAAGCCGGTGCCTGCCCACGCCTGTGCCACACGGATCCAGCATGAACTGTCCTGGTTTGACGGGTTATAGCGGTCCCAGTTAAATTTCACCCGCACGCGGCCATGTTCATCACAGAAGATTTCTTCTCCTGCCGGTCCCGTCACGACGGCGCTCTGCGGGCCGTCCACCAGCGGTTTCAGCAACGGCTGTGGCCGCCATGTTCTGTCTGCCGGTATTACCGCAAAGTGGTTATTCAGCGTGGTACCTGAACCCCTGCGTCCCGGCACCGCCTGCGGCTGCTCGCCGTGCAGTTCACTTGCCACCACCTGCCATTCCCGGTTCAGGTTCGCCTGCGGATGCCCCGTCAGCACAATTCGTCGTCCCGGCCATATCTCCGGCGAGCGACTCATTCCCCGCGCGGTTTCTGCATTGTTTCGCCAGCCGTCCATCTGCCAGCGGGCAAAGTTCTGCCCGTGGGCACCCTTGAAACGTCCGGGGTAGTCATACACTTCATACTGTGTGCGCTGGTAATCCTGGTGCTGGCCTTCCTGATCAAAACGCCCTGCCCAGCCGGGTCGTTTAAAGGTGTAGTCTTTGGTCACCACGGAAGATGGGCGGATTTGTGCGCTGTAGAGGAACTGGCTGATGCATAGGGTGCTCACCTCGGTACGGGTGTTCGGATTCCAGGGGATCTCAAAGGACTCCGGCAGATAACGCACGGTGTCGCACAGGACCAGGCTCTGGTCGGTACTTTTTTGCGCGTGCTCCTCATAAAAGAAGATGCCTTCCTCCGCCGCCATCCGGCACAGGAAATCGTAATCAGTCTCACCGTACTGGACACAAAACTCACGGGAAGGATGCGGCTCGCTGAACAGCGGACTCCATTCGGTCACCCCGTTTTCCTGCAACATCGTGCCGAGGATGCTTTTGATGTCCTCGTTCTGGAAGATACGGAAGTTCTGGCGCAGACCGGCACGCCACAGCGGCGGGTGCACCTTCATGCTGTACAGCATCTGGTTTTTGTCGTTCTCCCCGAGTTCAAACCAGGTCACCACGCCTTTCACCCGGCGCTGTACGTCATCGCCCTGCCATACCGTCAGGTAGGCCATTTTGTCCAGCACCTGCGCAAATTCAAGGGAGAGAAACTGCTGGCTGACCAGAGAGAGATCGAGGGAAAAGAGCGAAGAGAGTGACTGGTTCAGATGAAAGGAGACCACCGCAAACGCGTCCGGTGGCAGGCCGTCCACTTCCAGCGTGAAACGTAATCCGGTTGACATAGCAACCTCCGGGTTTAAGGAAAAACAGACAGTTCGCTGTTAAAGCGGCTGTAACAGTACAGTGTTACGCTTGCGTTCAGGCACGCTACCGCCGAAGTTTCCGGCATCCGCCATCTCCCGTGAACGTAACCCCTTACTGACAACCTTTCTTTTTACGGCGTAATACAAAAACAGCATCCGGCCTAATAGCCGGATGCTGTTGGCTTAACTTATGCTTCCAGCGGTGCGCGCCAGTCGTCGGCACCGGAGGTGCCAGACTTGACGTGTTCCCACTCTATTTTGCGGTAGGCCAGTGAAACTTCGAGCAACTGGGTGAACTCGCGTTTCGCCGGATCCTGGCAATGCGGCATATGCAGTTTCATATCGACAATCGTCGAATCGGTCAGGCGGGTGGTGAAATAATGCTCCTGTTTGCCTTCCACAGAGGTACGCCACCAGTGAAGTTCAGTGGTTGGCAGCATTTCGCCGGAGGCCAGTGCGTTGTACATCAGCGGAACAGCTTTGTTCAGCGCCACGGTAAAAATGAACGGCTTGTGAGCACGCTGACCCGCAGGCTGGCCGGACTGAGGATCGGTCGGGACAGTAACGTTATGCAGGAATTCCTGCACCAGCATCTCGTCTTCGTGCCCCTGCACATAGATGTTGCCGACAGAATCAGCGGTAAATGCACCTGCAGTAATATTTCCCTGGGTCTGACCAGTGATGGAGATATAACACGGTGTTGGCATTTGTAAACTCCTTGTTAACGTGGTTAATTACTACTTACAATGACCTGCCGTTAATCCCAGACAGGCAGATGCAACTCACTTCACGGAACCGCATCATTTTTCAGTATTTTTTACATACAAACCGAGCTAGAATTTACGGTTGTCGTAAAAACTATTTTTAAAATCATTAAATCTCTTATTCAGCAATAAGTTAATAATATATATCTGGATAACCATACCCAACTGTTCAAAGTCCGTATTGCCTCCATAAAATGGCCAAAGCTGAATCATGAATAAATATTGTATTTATCCTTTCTGAATTATCATTTTGATAATTTTTGAGATATTCCTTAAAAATACCCACTTAATCAATCACAAAACAAATATATAAACAAGCAATCATCAGATTAGCTTATGTTTAATGAAATTATTATATAATTCAATAAGTTACATAAAAACTCTATATTTAAATTATTGCCATAATACACCTGACGCGAATTTCGCAGGTTCACACAATCTATTTAACGCTTGCAGAATACCTCTCTTTACGATCGATAAAAAGTCCTTTTCTTATTTATTTTGAAGCGTAGAATGCGGGGTGATGAAGGAGTGGTGATTTTATTTTCACCGCCATTAGGGCGGCATTGCCGATATTTTTTTGCGGTACAAATATGCCGTGTTCATGGCCTGTACGAGATAACATGACGGATCACTTTTATGAGCAAAAAATTTGAAGGCAGCGTCGCGCCTCGCGAGCGTATAAATATATCCTATGTCCCGAAGACGGACGGCCAGACGGCTGAAGTGGAGCTTCCGCTTAACATGCTCGTTGTCGGCGATACCGGAAATACGCAGGAGACATCCCCACTGGATGAACGTCAGGCAGTTTCCGTTAACAAGCACAATTTCGGTGCGGTGATGGCTGAAGCAGCCATTGGCCTCAATTTTACCGTCCCCGCCACGCTGAAGGGAAGCACAACGGACGATGAACTGAATGTGGCGCTGAATATCAAGCCACTGGATGATTTTTCACCGGACAGCGTGGCCCGGCAGGTTCCGGAAGTTAATAAATTGCTGGAATTGCGTGAAGCACTGACTGCGCTGAAGGGGCCGATGGGCAACCTTCCGGCATTCCGTACCCAGCTCCAGGCATTGCTGGAAAATGAGGAGTCCCGCGAGCAGTTGCTCAAAGAAATCGGCCAAGTGAGTGGGAAATAACCACCACTATTTCATTAAACAGGGTTATCCAGACATGGCGGCACACAAAAATATCTCCGGGAAACACCCCCTCTCTGACGAAGACATTTTGCAGGCGGTTTACCGGGTATGTTTCAGCCCGTCCGGTGAAATCAACCGGGATGGCGTGGATGCGCTGATTACAACACTGGATCGCCGTATCAGTGATCTATTGGATGAGATTATCCATCTTTGTGAGTTTCAGCAGAGCGCGCCGTACTGGCGGCGCGTACTTCACTGACGGCGAAAACCCGGTTTCAGAAACACAGCTAAAACAGAAGGATTTTCAGTATGTCTTTACAGGAAGAGGAACTCGTTTCCAGTCATGCCGGGCAGACTGATCAGGCATCGTCGCTGCTTGATCAAATCATGGCTCAGACCCGTATTCAGCCCGGTTCAGAAGGTTATGACGTTGCCCGCCAGGGTGTGACAGCCTTTATTGCCAGCATCCTGCAATCCACTGCATCTGCCGAACCGGTCAATAAACTGGCCGTGGACAGCATGATTGCAGATATTGATGAACGCATCAGCCGCCAGATGGATGTCATCATCCATGCGCCTGCCTTTCAGCAGGTCGAGTCGTTCTGGCGCTCACTGAAAACCATGGTGGATCGCGTTGATTTCCGTGAAAACATCAAGGTCAACGTGCTTCATGTCACCAAGCAGGAACTTCTGGAAGACTTTGAGTTTGCGCCAGAAATTATTCAGTCCGGATTTTATAAGCACGTTTATTCGTCCGGTTTCGGACAGTTTGGCGGTGAACCCATCGCTGCCGTGCTGGGCGCTTATGAGTTCAAAAATACCGCGCCTGACATGAAACTGCTGCAATACGTCAGTGCCGTGGGCGCAATGGCGCACGCACCGTTCCTGTCCTCCGTTTCCCCGGAGTTTATGGGGCTGAACTCGTGGACCGAACTGCCTAATATCAAAGATCTTTATGCCATCTTTGAAGGTCCGGCCTACACCAAATGGCGCGCCCTGCGTGACTCGGAAGATTCGCGCTATTTAGGGCTTACGGCACCCCGCTTCCTGCTTCGCCAGCCCTATTCACCAACAGATAACCCTGTTAAGAACTTTAACTATTACGAAGATGTCAGCCAGAACCACGAAGATTATCTGTGGGGTAATACGGCCTGGATGCTGGCATGCAATATCGCAGACAGTTTTGCCAAATACCGCTGGTGTCCAAACATTATCGGTCCGCAAAGCGGCGGCGCAGTGAAAGATCTGCCGGTGCATCTGTTCGAAACGATGGGGCAGATTCAGGCCAAAATCCCAACCGAGGTGCTGGTCACCGATCGCCGCGAATTTGAACTGGCTGAAGAGGGTTTTATCACCCTTACCATGCGTAAAGACTCTGATAATGCAGCCTTTTTCTCTGCAAACTCGGTACAAAAACCGAAGCACTTTCCGGGAAAAGACGCAGAAACCAACTATAAGCTGGGTACGCAGCTTCCTTATCTCTTCATCATCAATCGGTTAGCGCACTACATCAAGGTGTTGCAGCGTGAACAACTGGGGTCATGGAAAGAAAGGAGCGACTTAGAAAGAGAGCTTAATACCTGGATCCGTCAGTATGTTGCCGACCAGGAAAACCCGCCTGCAGACGTGCGCAGCCGCAAACCTCTGCGCGCTGCCAAAGTTGAGGTTATGGATGTAGAAGGCGAACCCGGCTGGTACCAGGTTGCGCTAAGCGTGAGGCCTCATTTTAAATTTATGGGGGCAAATTTTGAGCTTTCCCTGGTTGGCCGGTTAGACAGGGAGTAACACACCATGATACCGGATCGGGAAAGAACCACAGGTTCTCTTTTTGAGCGTATGGAAGCCTCTTCAGCCAGAAACCGGCAGGGAGGCAGTATTCATTCGCTCAGGCAATCCATTCGCCAGAACCTACGAAACATTCTTAATACCCGGTCCGGTAGTTGCCGGGGTGCGCCTGAGCTGGGCATTGATGAACCGGAAGGGGCTGAAAACTTCCGCGAATCAATGAGTCGGGCCATCGCGCAATGTATAGAACGCTATGAACCCCGGATCTCACGCGCTGAAGTGCAGGCAGTGGTTTCATCCGCCTCCAGCCCGCTGGATATGACGTTTCATATTACAGCCTGGGTGACATTTAACGAAACGCATGAGGTGCTTGAATTTGATATGGCACCGAATGGCAGCCAGCATTACCGGGTGGACTGACAAATGGAATTTGAAGAACGCTATTTCCGGGAAGAACTCGATTACCTGCGCCAGCTTAGCAAGCTGCTGGCAACGGAAAAACCCCATCTGGCCCGCTTCCTGGCCGAAAAAGATGCAGATCCGGATATTGAACGCCTGCTGGAAGGGGTGGCTTTTCTTACCGGCAATCTCCGCCAGAAAATTGAGGATGAATTCCCAGAACTGACGCACGGGCTTATTAAGATGCTATGGCCTAATTACCTGCGTCCGGTTCCGGCAATGACCCTTATTGAATATACGCCGGATATGGATAAGTCTTCTGTGCCGGTGTTAATCCCCCGTAATGAGCAGTTTACAACCAACGCCGGGGAAATTAGAGTCGATGAAGTGCTGCCCTCCGATGCTAAAAAGGAGGAGCCGCCTCCCTGTACCTTCACCCTCTGCCGGGATATCTGGCTGCTGCCCGTTCGCCTGGAGCAGATTGAAAACCGCAGTACGACCCGTAATGGTGTTATCAACATCACCTTTTCGGTCGCACCGGGAACGGACTTCCGCACGCTGGATCTGAACAAACTTCGCTTCTGGCTCGGCAATGACGACAACTATACCCGTGACCAGCTTTATTTATGGTTCTGTGAATACTTGCAGGGTGCCGACCTGACTGTGGGTGAACAGCATATTCGCCTGCCTGAGTTTATGCTGAAAGCTGTCGGTTTTGAGCCACAGGATGCCATGCTGCCCTGGCCGAAAAACGTCCACAGCGGCTACCGGATCCTTCAGGAGTATTTCTGTTACCCGGATGCGTTTCTCTTTTTTGATCTTTGTGGTTGTCCGGCGTTGCCTGACGGATTGCAGGCTGAATCCTTTACCCTGCAACTGCGTTTTTCGCGCCCATTGCCCGTGGACATCCGGTTGCGCCGCGACTCCCTGCGCCTGTATTGCGCACCTGCCATTAATTTATTTATCCACCATGCAGAAGCCATCACGCTGGACAACCGGCGGGCAGACTATCCGCTGGTTCCCAGCCGCCATTATCCGGAACATTACGATGTCTTTTCCGTTAACGGCGTGATAAGCCAGGTGCAGGATATGTTCAGGAAAAAAGATCTGGGGCGTCCTGTTTCGACGCAGGCCGCGCGCCAGTGGCCTGCCTTTGAAAGTTTCAGCCATCAGATGGAATACAGCCGGAAGCGGGAAGTGGTGTACTGGCATCACCGGACCAAAACATCCCTGTTCCATCGCGGCTTTGATCATACCCTTGCTTTTATACATGCTGATGGCAGTTATCCGTCAGACGAATCGCTGCTCAGTAATGAAGTGGTTTCGGTATCGCTGACCTGTACCAACCGTGAGCTTCCGTCACAAATTCGTTCCGGCGATATCACCGGCACAACCGGTAAAAATGCGGCTGTTGCTTCATTTCGCAACATTACCCGCCCGACGCAACCGCTCTGGCCGGTCATTGATGGCAGCCTGCACTGGTCCCTGCTCTCCGCCATGAACCTGAATTATCTGTCATTACTGGATACGGACGCGCTGAAGCAGGTCATCGCCAACTTTGATCGCCACGCAATCCATCATCCGCAGACGGCGCGGCTGTCACAACAAAAGCTGGATGCCATTGAGCGTCTGGAGACTCGCCCTGTCGACCGCCTGTTTACGGGCATTCCCGTCCGGGGGCTGGCCTCCACGCTGTATCTGCACCCGGAGCCGTTTGTCTGTGAAGGGGAAATGTATCTGCTCGGTACGGTGCTTTCGCATTTTCTGTCGCTGTACGCCAGCGTTAACTCATTCCACATGCTGACCGTTGTGAACACAGAAAGCCAGGAGACATGGAAATGGACGGAAAGAACCGGGCAGCATCCTCTTATCTGAGTCCGGGAAATCCCCCGGCAGATAAAGAGCAGAATGATCCGCTGGCACAGGTTTTTCATAACGCCTGCTCTTACAATTTTTTTGCGATGGCGGAGCTGTTGCACCGCCTGGCACAGGGTGAAAAGGGGACGCCGGAATTATCCCTGCGCGACGATCCGGCACAGGAAACCCTGCGTTTCAGCGCCGATGCCAGCCTTGCGTTTCCCCTGAGTGATATCAGTGCGCTGAAACGGGATACGTCAGGGGCATTCAGGATGACCACTACCTTTATGGGGTTACAGGGGAGCCAGTCGCCTCTCCCCGGTTATTACCTCGATCACCTGGCCTGGAAAGCGGTACATGAACAAAGTCCGGTAGGTGATTTTCTGGATATGTTCAGCCACCGCCTGACCCAGTTTGTCTGGCATATCTGGCGTAAGTACCGCTATCACATCAGTTTTCGTAACGGCGGTGTGGATGCGTTCTCGCAGCGCATGTACTCCCTTGTTGGGCTGGGCCACCGCCAGCTTCGCGATAAGCTGGCGATTAATCACAGCAAAATGCTGGCGTATTCCGGGATCCTGGCAAATCCGGGACGATCCCCGGAAATAATCTGCGGTCTGGTGTCCCACTGTTTTGATTTGTCAGACGTGACGCTGCAAAACTGGCAACGTCGCAAGGTGGATATTGAACCGGATCAGCAAAATAGCCTGGGGAGTTATTCACTTAAAAATGGCGAAAAACTGGCAGGAAGATCGGTACTGGGCAACTTTGTTCTGGGTACACGGGTGCCCGATCTCAGCGGAAAATTCCAGCTCAGTATTACCAGCCTGACCCGAAAACAGTTCCTCTCTTTTCTGCCGTCCGGCGAAAACTTCCTGCCACTGACGATGTTTGTGTCCTTCATCCTGCGCGATCAGCTTGCCTGGGACTTACATCTGGGGCTGGCGCCGGAGCAGGTGGGCGCAATGCGCCTGGGCGATAACAAAAGTGCGCTGCTGGGCTGGACCAGCTTCCTCGGCACACCGGAAGAACGACCTTCAGTCACCATCAGGGTACGGTCGTAAATTATGATAATCACGGAGCAGAATATGCCGGAAGAGAAACTACAGACGCTTTCATTGCAGGTCATTAACGGCAGTGAGCTGGAAAGCGGGCGGGCGGCGCGCTGTCTGTTCACACAGCAGGGAAATGTCGGCCATGGCCCCGAATGCCACTGGTCGGTACAGGATCGTCAGCAGAGCATTCCGGCTCAGGCTTTTACCGTTATCCTGCACGATGGCACATTTTGTCTGCGCCCGCAGACGGCACAACTGTGGCTGAACCAGGCAAAAGTCACAGCAACATCAGACCTGATACAGCTGCGCCAGGGCGATGAGATCCAGATAGGGCGTCTGATGGTGAGGGTTCATCTGAACCGGGGAGATATCCCCCATTACGATGAGGAAATGGCCACTCCCGAAACCATCGTCACCAATCGCGATATGCTCACGGATACCCTGCTGTCAACGGAGGGTGCGCCACACTATCCGGGAATGACTCACCGGCATCAGCTTGCAGACACCGTGGTAAACGGTTTTTCTACCGATCCACTCCAGGCACTTCAGTCCGAAAGCCTGATTACCACGGGCGATCCGCTTTCAGGCATTGCGGCTGTCCGGCCATCGGCACCGCTGTCCGATCCGGCAAGTAATGGTGGGATCAATACTCCGTTTATGGATCTACCGCCCATTTATGCCAGCCCCGGCGATCGTAATGATGACTTCCCTGTGGCAGAAATGGCGCAACGCCACCTTGCGGTCACCCCCTTACTGCGCGGTCTCGGCGGCTCGCTTACCGTGAGCAATTCTGACGATGCGGATGATTTTCTGGAAGAGGCCGGACGCACGTTACAGGCCGCAATAAAAGGTCTGCTCGATTTGCAGCAACAGCGTAACAGCCTCTCAGACAAACATTTGCGCCCGCTGGAAGATAACCCGCTGCGCCTGAACATGGATTACGCCACCGCGCTCGACGTGATGTTTGCCGAAGGTAAAAGTCCGGTACATCTGGCGGCTCCCGCCGCTGTCAGTGAAAGCCTGCGTAATGTCCGCCACCACGAAGAAGCTAACCGGGCAGCGATTGTGGAGTCACTTCGTGTCCTGCTTGACGCTTTCTCACCACAAAATCTGCTGCGCCGCTTTGTGCAGTACCGCCGCAGCCATGAACTGCGCCAGCCGCTGGATGATGCCGGAGCATGGCAAATGTACAGCCATTATTACGAAGAACTGGCCTCCGATCGCCAGCAGGGGTTTGAGATGCTGTTTAACGAGGTCTACGCCCAGATCTATGACCGGGTGCTTCGTGAAAAACAGCGGGAGCCGGAAGCATGAACAGGAAGGCGTTTCTGGCCTGCGTGCTGATGTGCGTCATATTAACCGGCTGCGAAACGGCGAAAAAAATCAGCGAGGTGATCAAAAACCCGGATATCCAGGTCGGGAGCCTGAAGGAGCAACCTTCGGAAATAACCGTCACCCTGCTGACCGAACCGGACACCAATACCAATGCGGAGGGTGAATCAGCCGCCGTGGATGTGCAACTGGTGTACCTGACTGACGACTCAAAATTGCTGGCAGCCGACTATGACCAGATAGCCAGTACGCCGCTACCGGATGTGTTGGGTAAAAACTATATCGACCACCAGGATTTCAACCTGTTGCCGGACACCATCAAAACCCTGCCGCCGGTAAAGCTGGATGAGAAAACGCAGTTTATTGGTGTCGTGGCCTATTTCTCCGATGACCAGGCCACTGAATGGAAACAAATCGAGACGGTGGAAGGAACCGGCCACCATTACCGCCTGCTGGTGCATGTACGTCAAAGCAGCATCGAAATGAAAAAAGAGGATGAATAATTATGGCAACCACCCGCAACAAGGTGATGTGGCAGGAAGGGATGCTGATGCGCCCACACCATTTCCAGCAACAGCAGCGTTACAACGACTACCTGGATAACCAGCGTTTCCGGGCCATGAATGATTTATCCTGGGGATTTACCGAACTCACCCTCAACAATGAACTGCTGGCGCAGGGTAAGATCATGATTGACAGCGCGTCAGGCACACTGCCCGACGGCACCGTCTTTTCTATCCCCGACCAGGACGCACTGCCCGATCCGCTGCACCCGCAACATTTTCCGGACGAAAGAAGCCGCAATATTTACCTCGCTCTGCCGGTCGCCAGTGATGTGAGAAATGAAATCAGCGACGGGCGGCGAATCGGGCGTTACCGGCTGAATTATGCCGATGTCCGGGATCTGCATTCAGAAGAAGGTGACGCGCGAACACTGACGCTGGGTCAACTGACGCCGCGCATTATGAGCGGTGCAGAAGATATGAGCGCCTATATTACGCTCCCGCTTTGCCGTATCAGCGATCGCCATGCCGACGGCTCCCTGACGCTGGATGACGATTTTATCCCCTCCTGCCAGAATATTCAGGTCAGTAAGAAACTGCGTGTTTATCTCAAAGAGGTACAGGGGGCCATTGGCGGACGGGCAAGCGATCTGGCAAACCGCATTGGCTCTCCGGCGCAGAGCGGCATCGCGGATGTGGCGGAATTTATGATGTTGCAGTTACTTAACCGTAACCAGACCCGGTTTACCCATCGCGCTCGTCGATCCCAGCTCCACCCGGAAGATTTCTACCTTGATCTTGCCGGGTTGCTGGGTGAACTGATGACCTTTACCGAGCCGTCGCGCCTGCCCTGCCCGCTTGATGTGTATGATCATCATGACCTGACCAAAACATTTAAAACGCTGTTACCGGAAGTCAAACGGGCGCTGCATACCGTACTGTCGCCAAGAGCCGTTAATCTGCCGCTGCATCTGCGTGACGGTATCTGGCAGGCCGATATCCATGACACAGAACTGCTGCAATCTGCCACCTTTGTGCTGGCCGTGGCGGCAAACATGCCGGTCGATCAGATCCAGCGCCAGTTTATCCAGCAGTCGAAAATTTCCTCGCCGGAAAAAATCCGCAATATGGTCAGTGTGCAGATACCCGGCATTCCATTGCGTGCCCTGATGGTGGCTCCCCGCCAGCTTCCTTACCATTCCGGGTTCAGCTATTTCGAACTCGACAAGAGCGGCCAGGCCTGGACAGAAATGGCTGCCGCCGGGGCCGTTGCACTGCATGTATCCGGCAGTTTCCCGGATCTGAACATGCAACTGTGGGCGATAAGAGGGTAAGACGATGGATGAGGGGTCACTGTCTCTGCCACCATTTACCGGACACCACGAAAAAAGCCAGCGCGACTATCATCTCGCGCTTCGTGGCAACAGCCTGAATCCGATGATCGACGCAGCCACGCCGCTCCTCGGTATGGTGATGCGCCTTTCAACCATGAACAGTCAGACGATGCCGGAGCATCTTTTTGCTCAGGTGGTGACAGATGTTCAGGCCGTGGAGCAACTGCTTCAGGAGCAGGGCTACGAACCGGGCGTGATTATCTCGTTTCGCTACATCCTCTGCACGTTTATTGATGAAGCGGCGCTCGGTAACGGCTGGTCGAACAAGAACGAGTGGATCAAGCAGTCATTGCTGGTCCATTTCCACAACGAAGCCTGGGGTGGAGAGAAAGTTTTCATCCTGCTGGAGCGCCTGATCCGTGAACCCAAACGTTACCAGGATCTGCTGGAATTTCTCTGGATCTGTTTTTCTCTGGGATTTCGCGGGCGCTACAAAGTGGCAGCACAGGATCAGGGGGAATTTGAGCAGATCTACCGCCGTCTGTACCACGTTCTGCATAAACTGCGCGGCGATGCCCCTTTCCCGCTGTTACACCAGGACAAAAAAACCCAGGGCGGGCGTTATCAGCTCATCAGTCGCCTGACTGTTAAACATATTTTTTGTGGTGGCGTTGTCGTGCTGGCGTTGTTTTACCTGTTCTATCTGTTGCGGCTGGACAGCCAGACGCAGGACATCCTGCACCAGCTAAACAAATTACTTCGATAAGGACGTTTATGATCCAGATTGATCTTCCCACGCTGGTAAAACGGCTGAACCTGTTCTCCCGCCAGGCGCTGGAGATGGCCGCCTCTGAATGTATGAGTCAGCAGGCAGCGGAAATTACCGTCAGCCATGTGCTTATTCAGATGCTCGCCATGCCACGCAGCGACCTGCGGGTTATTACCCGCCAGGGCGATATTGGCATGGAAGAGTTGCGCCAGGCGCTGACGGTGGAGAACTACACAACTGCCCGTTCTGCGGACAGCTACCCGGCATTTTCCCCGATGCTGGTTGAGTGGCTGAAAGAGGGCTGGCTGCTGGCGTCGGCTGAGATGCAGCACAGCGAATTGCGTGGCGGCGTGTTGCTGCTGGCCCTGCTGCATTCGCCGCTGCGTTATATACCGCCTGCTGCCGCCCGGTTGTTGACCGGCATTAACCGTGACCGTCTGCAACAGGACTTTGTACAGTGGACACAGGAGTCGGCGGAATCAGTCGTGCCGGATGCAGACGGTAAAGTCGCAGGCACACTGACGGACGCTGCTGACACCCTGCTTGCCCGCTACGCCAAAAACATGACCGCAGACGCCCGTAACGGCAGGCTTGACCCGGTACTGTGCCGCGACCACGAAATCGACCTGATGATCGACATTCTCTGCCGCCGCCGCAAGAACAACCCGGTGGTGGTGGGCGAAGCAGGCGTGGGTAAAAGTGCCTTAATCGAAGGGCTGGCGCTGCGCATCGTGGCAGGCCAGGTGCCGGACAAACTGAAAAACACCGATATCATGACCCTTGACCTAGGCGCATTGCAGGCCGGGGCGTCGGTGAAGGGCGAATTCGAAAAACGCTTCAAGGGGCTGATGGCGGAGGTCATTTCCTCTCCGGTGCCGGTCATTCTGTTTATTGACGAAGCACATACCCTGATTGGCGCGGGCAACCAGCAGGGCGGGCTGGATATCTCCAACCTGCTCAAACCGGCGCTGGCGCGCGGCGAACTGAAAACCATCGCCGCCACCACCTGGAGCGAATACAAAAAATACTTCGAGAAAGATGCCGCCCTGTCGCGCCGCTTCCAGCTGGTGAAGGTCAGCGAACCCAACGCCGCCGAAGCCACCATTATTCTGCGTGGTCTGTCGGCGGTCTATGAACAGTCTCACGGCGTGCTGATTGATGATGACGCCTTGCAGGCCGCAGCAACGCTGAGCGAACGTTATCTCTCCGGGCGTCAGTTGCCGGACAAAGCCATTGATGTGCTGGATACCGCCTGCGCCCGCGTCGCCATTAACCTTTCCTCGCCGCCGAAGCAAATCTCGGCGCTGACCACTCTGAGCCACCAGCAGGAGGCGGAAATTCGCCAGCTTGAGCGCGAGCTTCGCATCGGGCTGCGTACCAACACCTCACGGATGACCGAGGTGCTGGTGCAGTACGATGAAACGCTGACGGCGCTGGATGAACTGGAAGCGGCCTGGCATCAGCAGCAGGCGCTGGTCCGGGAGATTATCGCGCTGCGCCAGCAGTTGCTGGGCGTGGCAGAAGACGATGCGGCGTCGTTGCCGGACGCAGATGCCGCGGAGGATACGCCGCCAGAGTCAGAGTCAGAGTCAGAGTCAGAGTCAGAGTCAGAGTCAGAGTCAGAGTCAGAACAGGATAATACCGGTGCCGTACCGGCTGATGAGGCCGACAGAGAACAGCCGGAAGAGACCGCTGAAACAGTTTCCCCGGTACAGCGGCTGGCCCAGCTCACTGCCGAACTGGACGCCCTGCATAACGACCGGTTGCTGGTCTCCCCGCACGTCGATAAAAAACAGATTGCGGCGGTGATTGCCGAATGGACCGGCGTGCCGCTCAACCGCCTGTCGCAGAATGAAATGTCGGTCATCACCGACCTGCCGAAATTGCTGGGCGACACCATCAAAGGCCAAGACCTGGCGATTGCCAGCCTGCATAAGCATCTACTGACCGCACGCGCCGACCTGCGTCTTCCGGGACGCCCGCTCGGTGCGTTCCTGCTGGCTGGCCCCAGCGGTGTGGGTAAAACCGAAACCGTCCTGCAACTGGCAGAGCTGCTCTACGGCGGTCGCCAGTACCTGACCACCATCAATATGTCCGAATTCCAGGAGAAACACACCGTCTCGCGGCTGATTGGTTCGCCTCCGGGCTACGTTGGCTACGGTGAAGGCGGCGTACTGACCGAAGCGATTCGCCAGAAACCCTACTCGGTAGTACTGCTTGATGAAGTGGAAAAAGCGCACCCGGATGTGCTCAACCTGTTCTACCAGTCGTTCGATAAGGGCGAAATGGCAGACGGTGAAGGCCGCCTGATTGACTGCAAAAATATCGTCTTCTTCCTGACGTCCAACCTCGGCTACCAGGTAATAGTCGAGCACGCCGATGACCCGGAAACCATGCAGGAAGAACTGTATCCGGTGCTGGCCGACTTCTTCAAACCTGCCCTGCTGGCGCGTATGGAAGTGGTGCCGTATCTGCCGCTGTCGAAAGAGACGCTCGCCACCATTATCGCCGGAAAACTGGCCCGTCTGGATAACGTGCTGCGCAGTCGCTTTGGTGCAGAAGTGGTCATTGAACCGGAAGTGACGGACGAAATCATGAGCCGCGTCACCCGCGCGGAAAACGGCGCGAGGATGCTGGAATCGGTCATCGATGGCGACATGCTACCGCCGCTCTCGCTGCTGCTGTTGCAGAAAATGGCGGCTAACACGGCGATTGCCCGGATTCGGTTGTCGGCGGTGGACGACGCATTTACGGCAGACATGGAAGATGCTCAGAACGACGAGTCCGTCACAAAGGATGAAACGGTTTTATGAGCAGGTTGCGCGTTTTCCGGCAGACAGGATGGTTTATCGCGGGCCTGATGACGGGCTTACCCGCCACTGCCGCGCCCGCAGAAACATCGTCAATGGCCGGTGTGGCGGTCGCCGTCGCCACCACGACCCCGCCGGATGCGACAGCCACGTCACAGGCCATGCAGTCCTGTCGGCGGGAGTCCGCGGCGCTGGAGCGGCTTGACTGCTATGACCGCCTGCTGGCACCGCTGTCCCCGTCAGGGTTTGACGGGGCGCTGGTCAAAGCCGGTTTTGTGGGCGAGGCCTGGACCCGCGCCACAGAGCTGGAAAAACGCCGCGAGGGCAACACCACAGAACTGCTGGTGACGCAGGTGCCGGGGGAGCGCCCGACGGTGGTGATAACCACCCCGGCTATCGGCCATGTTCCGCCGCGCCCGGTGCTGATGTTCAGTTGCGTGGACAATATCACCCGGATGCAGGTGGCGCTGATGCACCCTCTGGATGTCCATGATATCGCCGTCACTCTGAATGCCGACAGCCGGGCATTGCGTAGCCACTGGTTTGTGCGCGAGAACGGCACCCTGCTGGAGTCCAGCCGGGGGCTGTCCGGGATTGATGAAATTAAGCAACTGTTCGGCGCAAAAACGCTGACAGTGGATACCGGCGCAGATAACGCCGCAGGAAAGCTGACCTTTAACATTGACGGGCTGGCAAGGGCGATTGCCCCCCTGCGCGTTGCCTGCCACTGGGCGGGAGAATAAAAATATGGCAATGGACTTACGCGATCCGAATGTCTGGATAACGCACCTGCTGGAAAACCTGCCGGAAGAAAAACTGGCATCGGCGCTGAAAGATGACAACCCGGACTGGGAGTATATCGACGGCGAAATCGTCAAACTGGGATCTCTGGCCCACAGTCAACTGGATATCCCGGAACTCCAGCGCCGGGGGCTGGTCATTCTGGCTTCGGAGAGTAAGGACTTTCGTCTGCTGGCGCATCTGCTGAGAACCCTGCAACACGCCGGTGATCCTCATCTCGCATTGCGCCTGCTGGCGCTGTATGTGGAGCATTACTGGTCGGTGGCTGCGCCGCAGAATATGGCACATAAAAAACGCTTTGCCAGCCAGGTCATTAAACGCTTCGAAACAGGTATTGAAGGCTTTTCACAGAACGCCGCCACAGCGCAGCGCGACGCGCTGTCAGGGGAACTGGCGAAACTGGCGCAGTGCTGGCAGTCACATAACGCCCCGGAACTGGCACTGGCTACCGATGATCTTTTTGCCCTGTACCAGCGTGCGTTTAATCGTGCGGCACCGGCTCCTGCCCCCACTCCAGCGGCCTCCGATAGTTCACGACAGACCACCGCCACGTCTGAAAGCGGCGTGACGCAACCCAGTGCTCCGGCTCCCCAAATCGCCATCGACAGTCACGACGACAAAGCCTGGCGCGACACGCTGTTAAAAGTGGCGGCTATTTTATGTGAACGCCAGCCGGACTCGCCGCAGGGCTATCGCCTGCGCCGCCATGCCCTGTGGCAATCCATCACCAGTACACCCCAGGCGGAAAGCGATGGACGTACCCCATTGGCTGCGGTCTCTGCCGATATGGTGGCGGATTACCAGTCCCGGCTTGCCAGCGCGGATATGGCGCTGTGGCAGCAGGTTGAGAAAAGCGTATTGCTGGCTCCTTACTGGCTGGACGGTCACTGTCTTTCTGCACAGACGGCACTGCGTCTGGGTTACAAACAGGTGGCAGACACCATCCGCGATGAGGTCATCCGCTTCCTTGAGCGTCTGCCCCAGCTTACCGGGCTGCTGTTTAATGACCGCACACCGTTTCTCAGTGAGCAGACGAAACAATGGCTGGCAGCTTCGCCCGACGGCAAAGTTGCACCGGTTGCGCAAATCGGTGAGGAATCGCAGGCAGCCAGAGCCTGTTTTGCTGGGCAGGGTCTGGAGGCGGCGCTGCGATATCTGGACATGCTACCCGAAGGCGATCCCCGCGATCAGTTTCACCGCCAGTACCTTGCCGCACAGTTGACGGAGGAGGCGGGGCTGATACAGCTTGCGCAGCAACAGTACCGGATGTTGTTGATGATAGGGAGTCAGATGATGGTGTCTGACTGGGAGCCATCATTACTTACGCAGCTTGAACAAAAATTCACGGCAGAACAATAAAAGAGAACAGGAGTTTTTGTGTTCAGATTACCAACACCCCGACTACTCAGCGGACTCAAATCAGCCCTACGCCCGGCGATGCCCCGGTTTAAAGTCTCCGCTTTCTGGCTGCTGATACTGGCGTGGATTTTTCTGCTGGTATGGATCTGGTGGAAAGGCCCGACGTGGACGCTGTATGAAGAACAGTGGCTCAAACCACTGGCGAACCGCTGGCTGGCAACGGCGGCATGGGGGATTATCGCCCTAGTGTGGCTTACCGTCCGGGTGATGAAGCGCCTGCAACAGCTTGAAAAAATGCAAAAGCAGCAGCGCGAGGAGGCCATTGATCCGCTCAGTGTGGAGCTGAACGCCCAGCAGCGTTACCTTGACCGCTGGCTGCTGCGCCTGCAACGCCATCTCGACAACCGCCGTTTCCTGTGGCAGTTGCCGTGGTATATGGTCATCGGCCCGGCGGGCAGTGGCAAAACGACACTGCTGCGCGAGGGTTTTCCGTCCGACATTATTTATGCCCCGGAGGGCGCACGCGGCGCAGAACAACGCCTGTATCTCACGCCCCATGTCGGTAAACAGGCGGTGATCTTTGATATCGACGGCACACTCTGCGCTCCCGCTGATGCGGATATCCTGCATCGCCGTCTGTGGGAACATGCCCTCGGCTGGCTGAAAGAAAAGCGCGCGCGCCAGTCGCTGAACGGGATTATTCTGACACTCGATTTACCCGATCTGCTTACCGCAGACAAACGCCGCCGCGAACATCTGTTACAGACGCTGCGCAGCCGCTTGCAGGATATACGCCAGCATCTTCACTGCCAGTTACCGGTTTACGTGGTACTCACCCGGCTTGATTTATTGCAGGGTTTTGCCGCCCTGTTCCAGTCACTGAACAGACAGGATCGCGATGCAATTCTAGGGGTCACGTTCACCCGCCGCGCCCATGAAAATGATGACTGGCGAACAGAGTTGAATGCTTTCTGGCAGACATGGGTGGATCGAATGAACCTAGCGTTGCCGGATCTGATGGTCGCTCAGACTCACACCCGCGCGTCTTTATTTAGTTTTTCCCGCCAGATGCAGGGAAGCCGTGAACCACTGGTGTCACTGCTTGAGGGTCTGCTTGACGGCGAAAATATGAACGTGATGCTGCGTGGCGTCTATCTCACCTCTTCGCTTCAGCGCGGACAGATGGATGATATTTTCACCCAGTCTGCCGCCCGCCAATACCGGCTGGGCAATAACCCACTGGCGTCCTGGCCTCTGGTGGACACCGCACCCTATTTCACCCGTAGCCTGTTCCCGCAGGCGTTACTCGCAGAGCCTAATCTGGCAACGGAGAGCCGCGCCTGGCTGATGCGTTCCCGTCGCCGCCTGACGGTTTTCTCTGCCACTGGCGGCGTGGCGGCACTGCTGCTCATCACCGGCTGGCATCACTATTACAATGGTAACTATCAGTCCGGCATCACCGTGCTTAAGCAGGCCAAAGCCTTTATGGATGTGCCGCCTCCGCAGGGGGAAGATGACTATGGCAACCTGCAACTGCCGCTGCTGAACCCGGTACGCGATGCCACTCTGGCCTACGGTGACTGGGGCGACCGCAGCCGCCTTGCGGAGATGGGATTATATCAGGGGCGACGCATCGGGCCTTATGTGGAACGGACCTACCTGCAACTGCTGGAGCAACGCTATCTTCCGTCGCTGTTTAACGGGCTGGTCAAAGAGATGAACGCCGCGCCACCGGAGAGTGAGGAAAAACTCGCCGTGCTGCGCGTGATGCGAATGCTGGAGGATAAGAGCGGACGTAACAATGAGGTGGTGAAGCAGTATATGGCAAAACGCTGGAGCGAAA
>OOAW01000574.1_pt1 | contig 25305 bp, 23 predicted proteins | sample 1671861 | NCBI WGS metagenome assembly OOAW01 (sample SAMN06348200, study PRJEB24527) | human gut metagenome | reverse complement strand
TTAACCAAGAAAAAGGACAATTTATTTTGAAGATTAATTTAAAAGATTTAAATGATAAAATTGAAAATCAAGATTACATCCAAGATCTTGAGACAGTTAAATATGCTGATATAAGTAAATCTAAAAGCAAAATCAAACCATATGCAGAAAAGATGATTAAAGAAGTTTTGGCTGCATATAAGCATGATTCACTGGTACAAACCCAGTTAGCAGTAACTGGTCAGCGTCCAGTTACCTTTGCATTAGAGACCAATATTATTAACTTGCCTTATGCTAATTATAAGAAAATTGCTAATTTCTTTGAAGAAGGTCAAGAATATCCGATCAATGTTTATTTTGAGACACGATCAGAATATGTGAATGTATCTGGCTTTAGAATTGATCAACTTGCTAGCGAAGAAGAAGTTGAAAAAGATAGCAGTGCAATTGTTGATAAGTTAGTTGAAGCAATTATTGAAAAATTGACCGTAGTCCGTGAATATAAAAAGTCTGAAAAAACTAAAACTGAAAGTAAGGAAAAGACGACAACTACTAAAAAGAAAACGACAACTAAGAAGTAAAAAATAACCGCTGGCTTAGCCAACGGTTATTTTTTACTTAATTTCTTTGAATTTATTTAAGCTGTGATCATTAGTGTAGTAGAAGAAATCTTCAAATACTACACTCTGTCCTGCAGAAAGATCATGAACAATTTTACGGACATTTTTAACATCTTGATTAGTACCACTAAATTCTAACGGATAAAGAATGGGTACTTTTAAAGTTGCCGCGATCTTTTTAGCAGTTTGAGCAAAAAGGTCGTTAAAGTTTCGATTGCCACAACCTATAATTCCAATGATATTTTTCTTATTATCTTTATACGTCAAAAAATCAACAACGGAATCCATCATAAAGTCCTGATATGAAGGGACAATTAAAATATATTTTTGCCCCATGTCATACTTAGGGTTGGCATCGCTGATTTGATGGGCTTTTAATTGTGTTTTATCAATAAAACGTTCAGTTTGCCCAGTTATTGAATAAAATGCTATTGCTACCATATTTTTCCCTAATAAATCTGGTGTACTTAACTATATCCTCTCACCCTAAGCCCAAGTATTCAATATATATACTATTCAATTTTTTAAATTTTTCACCTATAATAAATTAAAAGGAGGCTGCTTATGTTTAGCTGGAATATTATTGGGATCCTAATATGGGTCGCTATCATTCTTTATTTAGTCTTTATCATCCAAAACATTCGTAAACGTCGAATTAAGATGATTATTAAACAACATAAACGCTTTAGTTGGCCTAACTTTTTACTTAATGCAATTGAAATTGTCATTTTATTAGTTGCTGCTGGTTGGATGTTTAATCAGACCTTTATGGATAATCCGGATTTAGAAGATGCCAATCGCATTACTTCAACGGTTAAATATGATCCGTTAATTATGAATACTGGGACTGGTAATTCTAGTTATGTGACAATTAATTCAGCTAAGAAGAAATATGGTTCACAGACTTATACTTTTTATCGAGCAGGAAGTAAAATAACTGCGTCAAGCGATTATGCGTCAATTGCATATGGAAACACTTCTTTAGATGTTAATGCTGAGAAAATCCCGTATGTTAAAAAAGAATTGGCGAAGATGGACAAGAAATACCAACGTGCTTATGTTGCTGTTTATACAGCTAAATATAAGAAAAATTGGCAAAATGGAATAGGGATGCATGCAGGGCATTTAGCTACGCGCTATTACTTGATTCGCATTCCAGATGCAAGTTTTATTAAACAGAAGTAAAAAAATAACTGACTAGTGTCAGTTATTTTTTTATTCCGTCTTTTTTCGAGTAACTTCGCTAAGCAAACTTCCTTCAGCAAAAGCCAAGATAAAGCTGGCAGTTAAGAAGTCCATGACATTGCCTGATAAAAATGCTGCAAAGAGCATGAAAGCAATTGACAAAAGCATTGAGCTGATTAAATATGTACGTTTTTGTTTATTTATTAACCACTTAATTGCGGCATAGAGTAGGATAACTACATATGGCCCAATGAAGAGTAACATGCCTAGCCACCCCAGTGAATAGACCTGGCTAGTGAAATCGCGCTCTAAGTTAAAGATATTAGTTTCTCGAGTATAGGAAATACCGAAAACTTTATCTAATTTATTGTTATTGGTCTTAAGTACTTGATCCAGCATGGCCTTTTCAACGTGACGGTTTTCCATTCTAGAAGTGCCTGGCTCATTCATGATCTTAAGCCAGAATTCTGGATCATATTTATAAGGGTAGCTCTTAGTGACAAATTTTTTGTTTAAAGCATAATCTTGATAATGCTTTTCGATAAAGTCAGTTAAAAATTCTTTGCGCTTTTGTCCAGTAGGATACTTCTTTAATCCTTGAGCTAATTCTTGTTTAGCTTGGGTTAAACTATTGTCGGATTGTTGAGCTAGATATTTTTCGTAATTGTAACGCTGAATTGCTGGGCCAAAAGGAATGATCGCAATTGTGCCGGCTTCCATTAAAAGAGCAACGAGGACAGCTTTCCTATTTTTGGGAACATCTTTAACAATAAATAGATGAAAGACATAAAGCAAAATACCGATAATAATGCCACCGATTAAGCCGATCAAGGCAACTTTGGTTCCAAGTTCAATCATGGCTAAAGCTTGAATAATATTTAGTGTGACGATCCTCCAGTTGAAGTGACTGAACATGAAATAGAGCATTAAAGGCATGAGCATGAAAAGAACTGCCGATACCATATTCGTAAAGTTGAAGAAACCTTTCGAAGCCATGTGCGAATAGCCAATGTTGGGGTTAACGAACCATTCAAAGATATTGGCACTAATAAAGCCGGTTTCGTAACTTCTGAGTGAAATGACGAATAAGTTACTAATCACGATGGTGAACGAGAATAGACCGCTAATGCCTGAAATTACCTGTCTAAATTGTTTGTGAGTAAAATTCAATTCTTTGGTAAAGAAAATTACCATTAGCGGCATAAGCATTCTAATCAGGTAAAATACTTCGCTAACAGTAGAGTAGTTGTAATCGCTTGGATTAACGCTGTTGAAATGTCTGACATGGATTAAGTGCAAGAGCGAGTAAATAATCAAAAGAGCCAGATAAACGATTAGCCACTTTTCTTGGCCTAATTTTTGCCAGTTTTGCTTTTGGCTAAAAAACATGCAAAAAATTACAAAAACAGCTAAAATCCTAATAATTGTTGGCAGAGTAAATGGCAAAATATTGGCTAATTTACCATTGTAGAACCAATAAAGGTCGAGAAATGGCTGAATAAGAATGAACCAATACAAGACAGTTCTAGTTTTTTCTTTCATACTTTTTCCTTCTTTATACTTTGTATCTTTTTTATTTTAGGCAAAAAAAATATCCTGCGCAAATACGTAGGATACTAAGCAATTAGAAAATTATTTTTCTTCTTTTGAAGAATTGTCTTTCTTCTTAGCGATCTTTTCAACCTTAACTTCGTTAGTTGAAGCAGTCTTACTATTTTTAGCGGCGCGAGCAGCCTTTAAGTTCTTGAAGTTAACAACGATTTTGTTGTTCAAGTCACTAACGGCGGTGGTATCAACCGGATCGTATGAAGTAATTGCTAAAAGAGCAGAGTTTTCATAAATTTTTTCTACTTTACCTTGGAATGGCTTCTTAAGTTCTTCTTCTGACTTAGCACCAACAATAGCGCCAACTTTTACATCTGCTTTTTTCATAGGCTTATCTTCCTTTCTCGATAATCACGATAAAAAGTCTTAGTCTTTCTAAACAGAAGCATGTTAATATAGATGAGCAATATTTTCAAGTGGGGGACTTTCTTTTGAAAAAAATAATTCTGATCGCGGGGCCAAGTGGTGCTGGTAAGACGACTATTTCTGATTATTTAAATGAAAAATATGGCATTCCGCGCGTATTGACACATACGACGCGACCGATGCGAGCTGGAGAAAAGCAAGGTGTTTCATATCATTTTGAAACAGATGAAACTTTTAACCAGCTCCATTTCTTTGAACATATTACTTATGGTTCATATCAATATGGCTCAAGTCGTGAAGCATTAAATCTCGCTTGGAAAAAGAACGACTTAGTCTCATTAATTGTTGATATCAAAGGAATCTATTCTTACATTAATCAGTTGAAAGATAAGGTATATTTTTTATACATTACTACTTCAACTAAAGAAGAATTAAAAGAGCGTTTGTTAAAGCGAGGAGATGATCCTGCCAAAATCAAGGAAAGGCTTAGTGGCAGTGAGTTAAACGCATTACCGGAGGACTTAAAGCCTTACGCTCATGTATTAGTTAATGATGATCTATCTAAGACTAAGAATACGCTAGACAAGCTGGTAGCAAGCTTTCATTAATCTCTACAAAGTGTTCTTTTTTACAGATTGTTTTTTTGTTGGAACTGTTTTTTAACGTGATGGTAGTTTTTTTGACACAGTTATGTAACATTCGAAAGATACTATATAAAACGTCAATTGAATTTGGCATTAATTAAGAAATTAAAACGAATAAATAAAAAACAAGAAAACAGTTTTTAAAGGAGACAATTAATTTTGAGTTTCAAACGTACTTTGGTTAAATATACAGCAGCTTTATCAATTTTCTTTACAGGTCTTTCAGCAATTAGCGTTCCAGCAACTGTTCACGCTGACGATGTTGAAAATACCACTACTATTGACATCAATAACTCAGCTTCATCTATTGAAACCAGTACACCTGAATCAAATTCAGTAAATAAGGTTTCATCTACAACCCAAAAGCGTAACGCTATTGTTAAGCTTGCTAAGAAGCAAGTTGGTAAGCCTTACGTTTGGGGTGCTACTGGCCCTTACGGATTCGACTGCTCAGGCTTAACTACTTATGTTTACAAGAATGCAGCTAACAAGACTTTACCAAGAACTACTTACGGTCAAATTACTATCGGTAAGTCAGTATCAGTTTCAACTAAGTCTCTTAAGAAAGGTGACTTATTGTTCTGGGGTAACTCACACGTAGGTATCTACATTGGTAACGGTAAGTTTGTTCACGCTCCAGCTCCAGGTCAAAATGTTAAGACTCAAACTTTAGCATCATTCTACCCATCAGCTGCTAAGCGTGTTATCGGTTAATTCATCTTTTAAAAACAAAAAATACATATATCTGAGAAAGAGAGTTAGAAAAAAGATTTCTAGCTCTCTTTTTACCTTTTCTTAGCATAGTGGATATTTCTACAACAAAAATGTGAAAAGAATAACTATTTTTATTAAATTAGTATTACCTTTGTAACTATTTTGTAACATAAGGCAACTATTATAGACATTGTTGGATGTGTTAAATAATTTTTAAGATTTTAAATTATATTAAGTTTAATAGAATTTTCGTTACCGCAGAAATCTAGTTTTGTATTATAGATACAGGAGTACTTAATGAATATTAAGAACAATTTCGTAAAAGTTACTGCAGCTGCTGCTTTAACTATAACCGGTGTGGCTGCAGTAAATGCTGTTCAATCAGATTCAACTACTGCTAATGTTCAAGCTGCCACAATTAAAGTTACAATTAATTATGTTCCAGGATATGGTGTTAACATCTGGGATAACTACAATGGCGGTCACTTCACAGGCCAACGTGCACAACACGGTACCATTTGGGAAGTGTTAGAGCAAAAGTTTGATTCAAAGGGCCGTAATTGGTACAAGATTGGGGAAAATAAATGGATTTTAGCACAATATGCTACAACTGATGCCAGTGCTGCATCAACTAAGGCAGCAAATGCAGCTACCAAGAAGACCACTACCACCACTGCTGCAGCTAATAAGACCAAGAAGGTTAAGAAGTCAGTTCAAGCAACTGGGGATGCATCATCAGTTATCACTTTAGCTTCTGCTCAAGTTGGTAAGCCTTATGTTTATGGTGCTCAAGGTACAGATAGTTTTGACTGTTCAGGTCTTACTTCATATGTTTACTCAAAAGCAGCTGGTGTTAATATTGGTAGAACCACTTATGATCAAGTAAAGCAAGGTACTACCGTTTCAATGAATAACCTTCAACCAGGTGATTTACTCTTCTGGGGTTCAGCAAGTGCTCCTTACCACGTGGGTATCTATGTCGGTAACAATCAATATATTCATGCAGCTACTCCTGGACAAGGTGTAGTTAAGCAAACTATCAGCACTTATTTCTACCCAAGTGTTGCTAAACGTATTTTGAATTAAAATCAATAGAAATAAAGTTAAAGGCACCTCACAATTCGTGATGTGTCTTTTTTAATGATACCTAGTTATTTGCGCTTTTTTATAGCACATGTGATAATGGAGTCATTAATGAGAGTAATAGTGGGATTGATTTCGCTACCAAGAGGATTGGATTATGTCAAAGCACAAATTATTTAAATTGGGAGCGGCTGCAGTGCTTTCTGTTACAGGCGTTTCTACAATAACATCACTTAAAACTGTCCGTGCAGCAAACTTTACTGCCATTAAACGAGTAAAGATTAGTTATTTACCTGGTAAAAGTTTGAATATTTGGACAAATTATGAAAATGGTAAATTTATGGGCTATCGTGCTAAAGATGGCTCTGTTTGGAATGTAGCTGCGACAGCTGTCGATAGTAAGGGTAATCTATGGTATAAAGTAGGGACGCGTGAATGGATTGAAGCGCGTTATACCGTTGATGTCAATGAAGCAACTGAATCTACTAAGACAGCTACGAAGAAAAAGACATCGGTAGCTACTTTAGCTAATAAAGTTAAGAAAACAACTACGAATGTTAATAAAAAAATTTCTGCCGCATTAAAAGATAATAATACAAATAAGACTAAAGAAGAAAAAGTTAAAAAGGCTAATCAAATCGTTAATGAGACAGTTAATAAGAATGAAGAAAATAAAAATTCTTCAATGCAAGCTTCAAGTAAAGCTGCTTCAATCGTAGCCCTTGCTAAAGAGCAGGTAGGTAAGCCCTATGTTTGGGCAGCTGCGGGACCTGATAAATTTGACTGTTCTGGCTTAGTTCAATATGTTTACCAACATGCTGCAGGAATTAATTTACCTCGTACTACTTATGATCAGGTTAAAGTAGGACAAACAGTTCCACTTAACCAACTTCAAGCAGGGGATTTGGTATTTTGGGGTTCTGAGACCGCTCCATATCACGTTGCAATTTATATTGGTAATAATCAATATGTCAATGCGGCTACTCCTGAACAAGGAACCATTTTGCAAAACGTATCTAGTTATAATGAGCCTACAATTGCTAAGAGAATATTATAAATATGAAAAGGAAGCTGAAAATTCAGCTTCCTTTTTTTATTTACTCTTTTAAATAACAGAAAATCTAAAATTTAATAATCCCCTAAATAACTGATTTTAAAGCATTCTTTTCAATTGCATAACTATTGTTTTAAAAACTGAAAATAGTATACTCGAATATATCAAGTGAATGAGGGGACGATGTGAAATGTTATCTAAAAACAACTTTAATGAGAAACTTAGACAAATGAACAATCAAAAAGCTCATTTTTCAATTCGTAAATTAACTATTGGTGCTGCTTCAGTATTAATAGGGATCACTTTTATGGGAATTAACGGTCAAAGAGTAAACGCTGATGAAATGACTGGTAATACTCAACCTGAAACAACGCAAGTTTCAACGGATAAATCTACTGACGCCACTACCACTCAACAGAATGATTCAGATAGTAGTGCTCAAAAGAATACTACTCAAACAGTAGAAGTTCCTCAAAATAGCAAACAAGATAATACAGGAGAAACTTCTCAATCAACTACAGATAAAAAAGATACACAAGTTCAAAAAACAGAATCTAGTGAAGCAAAGGCTGATACTACTCAAAGTCAAGTACAACCGGCTGCTAACCAAACTCAAAAATCAGCTGACCAAAATGTAGAAAAGACACAATCACCAGCTGCTGGCAATACTACTCAACCTGAAACACAAAATGACAGCAAATATAACGTTGCTGACTGGGATGGTAGTCTCAATGATGAAACTCACGAGTACACCTTAAATAAATACAATGGTAGTGATAAAGAAAATATCTACATTCCAAATACAGAAGATTTTATCAAGGCTGGAAAGATTACAGATATCGACAAAGTTTTCATTACTAAGGATTTAATTCAAAACATTACTAAAAATGGCGCAACCAGTATTGTGATTGATGATCAAGGCAGTGAAGATAAAAATAAAGTCTATGCTAAAGGAGACTGGAGCAATGCTTTTGCTGGCTCTACCAAATTAAAGAGCGTAAATCTTAAAAATGCTAAAAATGTTACTAGTTTACATGGCTTGTTTTCTAACATGCCTGACCTTAAGAACGTTAACTTAAGCGGTCTTGATATTAGCCATATTACAGATATGGGCGGTATGTTCTTTAATGTTACTTCATTGAAGAGTGTTAACTTATCTGGTCTTAACTTAGAAAAAGTAAAAGATCTTAGCACAATGTTTTACGGTGCGAATAACTTGGAAAATGTTGATTTTAGTAATACCAAGTTTGCACCAGATGCTAATACAAACGTAATGTTTGCTTTTGCAGATACTAAATTACAAAACGTAAATATTAATGGTGCTAAAAATATTACCCGTGAAGTTTTAGATGCCGTTATTAGAGCAGCTAAGAATTCTAACGCAACTACTCTTGATTTAAGCGGTGTTAGCTTTTCACCAAGTATCACCAGTTTTAATAATCTATTCTCCAATATGCCGAAGATTGAAAGTATAGACTTAACTGGCTGGGACACTAGTCATATTACCGATATGAGTTACATGTTCTTTAATGATCCAAAGCTTAAAATCATTAAATGACTTGAAGATTTCAATACCTTAAATGTAACTAATATGGCTTACATGTTTGCTACTTTTAACAATCCGACAACAGATAATTATGATCCAAAAGGTCTTGAGAGCTTAGGACATTTGACTAAGCTTGATTTAAGCAATTGGGATACTTCCAATGTAACTAATATGTTATATATGTTTGGCGGACAGACTAATTTAACTAGTTTGGGTGACCTTTCTAAGTGGAATACTAGCAAGGTAACTAATATGGCCTACATGTTCTATGACTTAGAAAATATAGATGACAGTGAATTAGATCTAACCGGTTGGGATACTTTCAATGTAACTGACATGAGCTACATGTTTACCAATGACAAGAACCTTGAAAAATTAGATCTTTCTAAATGGGATGTAAGTAGTGTTGGGTTAAAGAATACTGAACAAAACTACAGTCTGGCAATGATGTTTGCGGGTGATACTTCATTAACTACTGTTGGTGATATTTCTCACTGGAATACAAAGAATGTTCATGATACTCGTCAAATGTTCTACAATACTCCTAAGTTAACTAACATTGACTTGAGTGGCTGGAATACAGGTAAATTACAAATTGCCGAAGGGATGTTCGATGCCTCCGGCGCTAAGCAAATTAACATAGATAACTGGGATTTAAGTAATATTAAATGAATTACTCCAGCCGGTTATATTGAAGGTAAGGCTGGCGAAGGAGTACTTCGCGGCGTTGAGAATATGTTTAAGAACTTAACTAATCCAGCTGTCATCTCAATGAATAATGTCATATTACCAGATGCTAGAAATGCCTTTGAAATTAATGATTTTGAAGGAAATAAAGCAATTGTAGTAATTGCTAACGGTCAAAATGGTGAAGCACTTCAAGACTTGCTTAAGATTAATAATCAAACTTGGACTGATAAATCTGGCAACACTATAACTGGTCGTCAAAATTCAGATTACGTAACTTACGTTAGAGCTGATGATAATTCTAACCAAATTGGCCAACGCGGATTGAATTTCATCTTTACTAACTTAGATGACTTGCACCAATACTTCAATCAAGTAACTAATGCAGATAATGTTAAAAACGATATTGGCGAATTGAGTCATGATTGGGATGCTCAGCAAGATACTGATAATAATATTGTTAAAATCACATTGCGTTTGTCTCCGGCTAGTTCATATGATCCATATAGTGAAAATATCCATGCTGAAAAAGATGGCAATATTTTAGCAGACTTAATGACCAGCAAATATCAATTACATATTGTTGCTCCAACTAAGACTACTGAAACTAAGAAGCCAACCAGAACAATTATTATTGAAAATCCTGATGGCACCACAATTACTAAAGAGCAAGTTGTAGAGCTTAAGCGTGAAGTCACTAAGCATGTCGATGGTACTGAAGAGGCTACGTCATGGACTCCAACAAGTGGTGAATGGACTAAATTTGATGTGCCACAAATTGCTGGATATGATTCTTACGTAGATGGAACTCAGAGCAAGTCTGTTGCTTCAGAACCCGTTAATAAAGATACTGAAAATGTAACTGTAGTAATTACTTATAAGTCAAATGCGGTAAATCCTGAACCAATCATTCCAGATCCGGTAAAGCCAGAAGTTGATCCGGATAAAAAAAATCCACAAGAACCAAAGACAGATCCTGTAACGCCAACACCAGATGAACCAGAAAATCCAAAGCCTGAAAAGAAACCAAGTAATCCAGACAAGCGTAAGGATGATAATTCTAAGGGTGTTAAGCCACATGGTGAAAAGAAAGCAGCTAAGAAGAACCACAGTAGTGTTGAACACAAAAAGACAGGTACTCACACTATTAAGCTTTCTAACAGAGTTGCACCAAAGGGCACACAAGTAACTAATGGTTCAAAGAAATCTACTTCAACTGTAAATAAAGCAGCTGACAACAATAAGAATACTTTGCCACAAACTGGTGAAAAGAAGAGCAATGCCGGCTTAATCGGCTTAGCCTTAATTGCACTTGCAAGTTTAGGATTAATTGATCGTAAACGTCGTGATTAATTAGAATACATCAATAGGAACAATTGTAGAATCATTATAATGAACAAATGCCACCCTGATTAGGGTGGCATCTAGTGTAATAATTGCGAATTGAGCAATAAAAATATATAATTATAAAAGAAAAGGAGCTAGTGAATGGGACTCACTAACTCCGATCGTAACTCAGATGACTGTGTTGTTAGCTAATCCTTGCGATTAGCTTTTTTTATTGTCGCGTAAGCTATCGCTAGACGAATGGCAAATTTGCCCAAAGCGTCTAGGATAATTCTTACTGCAATAGTAAGCACGATCACGGTGCGCTAACTCTCCAGTCTATCCAATTATTCATGACTGTCACCTCCGTAACTTCAGGATTTGAGGGGTGTGTAGTCACGAAAAGTTACTAAGCCTAAAGGAGCGACCACTTAAGCCTAATAACTATTTTACTGAAATCTAGTCGAAGAAAGCATGGGATTTCAATCCCATGATGAATTCGACTCTTTTTAAAACTAGTGTTCCACTTTTCCTTTTGGTATAATTTTTATTAAAAGGAGGGGAACGAATGTGCTAAAGGGAATCAAGCTGCGCTTATATCCTAACCAAACTCAAAAAGATCAACTCTGGCAAATGTTTGGCAATGATCGCTTTGTCTGGAACCAAATGTTGGTCATGATGAATGAACGTCATCAAAACAATAAGGATTTGCCTTTCCTATCTAAGTTTAAATTGGATTATTTGCTTAAACCGTTAAAGCAAGAATACCCTTTCCTGAAAAACAGCGACTCTTCCAGTCTGCAGGTGGTTAATGAATTTTTAAATCAATCCTGGAAGAACTTCTTTAATGATAAGACTGGCAAAGTTGGCAAGCCAAGATTTCATTCTCGCAAGTACTTAAAGAAGTCTTATACTGGCAAGTCGCTTGTTCAAATAGCTAACAGAAGGTATTTGAAGATACCTAAACTGGGCTACATCAAGACTAGTAAAACAGGTATTTTAAAAGATACTAAAATCAAACGCTACACTGTTGTACTTGAGCCGACTGGCAAATATTACTTGAGTCTGCAGGTTGAAGCTAAACCAGTAGAGCAGTTCAAGCAAACTGGCAAACAGGTTGGGATCGATGTGGGAGTGACTGATCTGGCTATTCTGTCCAATGGACTTAAATATCCTTCTTTTGATGGTTCTTATTATGAAAAGAAAACTGTTAATTGGCAAAAGAGGTATTCACGCAGAAGACATTTGGCTCAGATGCTTTGTTTGCAGGATAAATACCGCAAGGCTCTTTGTCCTAGAAGTTTAGACAGCTTTTCAAACTGGCAAAAAGCTCAAAGGACTAGAGCAGTCTGTCAAGCTAAAGTAGCTGCTCAGCGTAAGGACTATCTTCACAAGCTGACAACACACCTAGTTAAGCAATATGATGTAATTGTGATTGAAGATTTGAAAGTCAAGAATCTTCAAAAAAATCATCATTTAGCTAAATCAATCGCTAATGCTTCCTGGAGTATGTTTAGACAAATGTTGGAGTATAAGTGTCAATGGTACGGCAAGAAGTTAATTGCTGTTGATCCAAAGAATACTTCCAGGCTTTGTTCTAAATGCGGTTATAACAGCGGAAAAAAGCCATTGGATGTTCGTGAGTGGAGTTGCCCTAAGTGTCAAACACATCACGATAGAGATATTAATGCGGCAGTTAATATCTTAAATAAAGCAAAGCCTGCGTTGTAGAGCTTTAGCTCGTACAACACAGGCCATCGAAAAGCTAAATGGTCAGGAACTGGCCATGGTAAACAGCTGAGTTTCGTGAGTTGGGTATGGTAACAGTAAGATCCTAAACACTACTTAGTGTTCCCAGAAACCCGGTACTTTAGTGCCGGTGTAGTTCATTTAAAGTTGGAGTTAATATAAATAGCGAATCTAAACGCATTCTAAAAGGACTAATTGATTGTCCTTTTTTGTATCTATTTTAATTTTCCATTCTGTCTAAAAAATCTAAATGAATATGTATAATGCTTACCAATCTGTACCTTATACTTATGTGTATTAACTAGCTTAATCTTACCTGGGCGATACGTAATCGTTGTGGTATAACCTTCACCGTAAAACATCGTATTAAAATTGCGTACCTGCGTTGCACGATAACGCTTCTTCTTTTTGGTGGATAAATCAGTAATATAAATCTTTGGCGTACCAGAGATCTTCTTCGTTGTTGCATACGACCAGGGGGTATTCTTGCCAATTAATTCATAGGGAAAGACCGTGGTAGCGGGATAAACAACTTGCTTCTTCACGGGCGTACGCAAGATGTCATCAGCAAATAGTCCATATTCCACAGAATAGAGCATGTCGTTACTTACGCCGTATGCTGCACCGATTCCCATCCGCGTTGCGCGAGTAGATAAGATCATAGCCCGGTGGCCGATGTTCCCAGTACCTGCGATATTATTATCCTCGCGAATCAGATCCGTTACTATCTCACCAGCTGAGGTACTACCGGCGTTATCCAAGAAGTTGATATTGCCTAAAGTTGAACTTTCAGCGATATTCCAATCAGATTCACTAATATAACTAGGGCGAAGATAGTCGAGGAGGCCGTGGGCCTTCAAGTTAGCGGCTGCATTAACTGAAGCTAGCGCGGCTGCGCCAATCTGGGCGCTTTGATTGTCTTCGTTATGGTTAGCTTCAGCTGGCAGTCCTGCTAATTCGCGATAGTAATTAATGTAGCTCATCGTATCGGGAATATACGTAGGAGTTAACGTCCCTGGTGAAAAAGGATCGGCAAAGTTGGGTACTTGCTGGTAAATATTATTGCGGTTGTATTTGGTCTTACTCAAGCCGCGATATTCGCGCTGGAAATACTTAACTTTCTTAGCTTCTGATTTAGAATATTTGGCTGCTTGAACAGGTTCACTGCTAAGTGCAACACACCCGAATAACGCAACAGCGATTGCCAGCAAATTATGTTTTTTCATTGTTCTTTCCTATTAATTAGACTAGATATTCCTTAAAACGACCTTGATCATCTGGTGCAATGTTGGCTTCGATGTGGACGCCGTCGTCTTCATAGTTTTCACTCAGGATTTGAGCATTCTCGTGTAAGTAGGCCAGTTCCTTACCTGCACTCAAAGGAAGTGTGAGGTTGAACTTGCCATAATCAGAGAAGACACGCTTAGTGATGAGATCAGCCAAGAGCTTAATTGACTTGGGATCAGTTGCTGAATAAAGAATGTCGCTACCTTCGATCTGTGGATAATTGCGGTCGGTCTTGTCGGCCTTGTTGTAGGCGGTAATCATTGGGATGCCTTTAACGCCGATCTCGTCCAGCACATTCTGTGTAGTGCGGATCATCTGGACCATGTTAGGGTCGGATGCATCAACCACGTTAATCAAAAGATCGGCGTCGCGTGTTTCTTGCAAGGTTGCCTTGAATGATTCAACTAAGTTGTGTGGCAACTTGGAGATAAAACCAACGGTATCAGACAAGATAAAACTGAAATTGTCCTTCAAGTCGATCCGGCGCACGCTGGTGTCCAGAGTGGCAAAGAGCATATTCTTAACGAAAACTTCCTTGTCGCTGCCTTCTTTAGAGAATTCGCGGAGTAGGCCGTTCATTGTTGTGGACTTGCCGGCGTTGGTGTAGCCGACAAGAGCAACTTTAGGGATGCGGCTTTGATTACGACGGGCTGATTTAATCTCTTCTTGGCTGGCAACAGCCTTGAGTTCTTTCTTAATAGCAGAGATTTGCTTACCAATTGTTCGACGATTCAATTCAAGTTTACTTTCACCGGCACCACGGTTGGAGAAGCCACCACCACGTTGCTGGTCCAGGTTGTTCTCAGAAGGGTGAAGACGTGGCAATTCGTATTGCAATCTGGCAAGTTGAACTTGCAGCTTAGCTTGCTTAGTTCTTGCACGACTGGCGAAGATCTCTAAGATTAATTCAGTTCGATCAATCACGCGCATCTTGGTTAACTTCTCAAGATTACGGATTTGTACTGGAGTTAATTCATCATTTAAGACCAAGACTTTAGCTTTCAAGCCTTGAGCCATCGCCTTAATCTCGTTAATCTTACCGACACCGAAGTAAGTTCCGGCAACGATTGATTCCGCGTTTTGTGAACTCTGACCAACTACTTCCATATTATTTGCTTCAGTTAGGTTGGCAAGTTCAGTCATGTAGTAGTCGAAGTTAGGATCTTTTAAGTTAACGCCTGCGATATAGGCTTTAGTTTTTTTAGGTTGATTATCTATCATGTAAACACCTCGTTATTAAAAATGTATGTAAGTTAATTGTATTACATATTTAATATAATATGAAAAAACACGATTATTTAGATTAGAAAACCGTTACAGGTCTGGTAAAAAACAGCAGTATGAGTATATAATAAGAAAGTTGTATAATAAATAAGGGGATCAAAATGGCAGAAAATAATCAACCAAATAATGATGTACGTCGCCATCACCACCATAGACATCACCGTCATCACCATCATAAGTTTTGGCGTTGTTTCTGGATTGTGATCGGCGTTATTGTAGTCATTGCGCTTTTTGTTTGTGGTATGGTTTATAAGAACTTACGTGATACTACGCAAAATATGTATACTCCCGTTGCTAAGACAACTAAGAGCAACAAGGGACGTAATCTTGATAATTTGCTAGCGCAGAAGAAACCAATCAATATTCTTTTGCTCGGTACTGATACTGGAGCAATGGGACGTAGCTGGAAAGGACGTACCGATACCATCATGATGATGGCAATTAATCCTAAGACTAATAGTACGTCAATTGTATCTATTCCACGTGATTCAAATGCAATCTTTCCAGACTTCCCACAATATGGAGTAACGAAGATTAACTCCGCTTATACACTAGGTGGAGTTAGTGAAACGGTTAAGACACTGGATAAATACTATAGTGTGCCAATTGACGGTTACATTATGATCAACATGGGTGGTCTTAAGAAGGCTATTGATCAAGTTGGTGGTATTGATGTAACTTCACCATTGACTTTCGACAATATGGGATACCACTTCCAAGAAGGTAAGACCTACCATATGGATGGTAAGAAGGCATTAGCTTTTGCTCAACTTAGACATGGGGATCCACGTCAAGATTATGGTCGTCAAGACCGTGATCGCCGTGTTGTCATGGCACTTCTTAAGAAGTCTATCTCACCTACTACATTACTTAATACTAAATTCTTGAATTCAATCTCAAGTGAAATGCAAACTGACTTGACTATGAATCAAATGTACAAGATCGGGATGGATTATAGAAATGCAACAGATAACTTGTCACAAGATCATGTTCAAGGTGTAAGTAAGCAAACTCAGAATCCTAAGTTCGGTACTATGGAAATCGAAGTAGTAAGTAGACAAGAAAGACAAAGAGTGTCTGATAAATTAAGAGCAGCATTAGGTCTTCCCAAGGTAAGAGTTGCTGCTAATAGTGCCAGCTATGTCATGAATCGCTAGTATTAAGGAAAGAGATATGGAACAAAAACAAGAACAAGAAAATACAATCGATCTTACCCAATTATTACGTATTTGTCGTAAGCATATCTGGGCATTGATTCTTTGGAGTGTAGGTCTTGCCTTAGTTGGCTGGGGAGTTTCAGAATTTGTAATTTCTCCTAAATATACTTCAACTGCTCAATTATTAGTTAACCAAAAGAGTCGTAACAATGATCCAAACGCAGCTTATGCGACTCAACAAGCTAACATGCAGATGGTTACTACTTATAAAGACATCGTAACAAGTAACAAAATCTTGACAGAAGCTTCTAATCGTTTAGCTAATCCAACTGTTGTTGTGAAAAAGGCACAAAAAGCAGTGTACAGAACTGATGAAAATGGTAGAAGAAGATTAGTGAGAAAAGCTCGCCCAGCTGTAATTGAACGAAGCGGTAAGAGTTATTCGGTTTCTGCAAAAGAACTTGCTAAGAGTATCTCAGTAACTACCCAACAACAATCACAAGTCTTCTCAATTTCAGCTAAGGCTGATACACCAGCTAAGGCAAAGGCAGAAGTAAATGCAGTAGCTGAAACATTCCGTAAAGAAATTCCTACTATTATGAGTGTTAATAATGTGACTATCGTAGCTAATGGTACTAATGGTGTTCAATCCTCACCTAATGTTAAGTTGTTCACTCTAGCTGGATTTGTAGTTGGTTTGGTATTGAGCTTTGCTGTAGTTATTATTCGTGAAATGAGTAATACTACTGTTCGTGACGATGAATTCTTAACTCGTGAATTAGGCTTAACTAACTTAGGTCAAATTGCTCACTTCCACTTGTCATCTTCATTTACTATTAAAAAGAGTGCAAATATGACTAACCGTGGACAAACTAAGAGACGTAGAGTATGAGAGTAGGAGGACAAAATGCCATTATTTAAGAAAAAGCGTGGTACAGATGAAACCATTAAGAATGGTGCTAAGTTAATTACTGTAGCTAAGCCAAAGAGTCCAATAGCTGAACAATTCCGTACTGTTCGTACTAATATTAACTTTATGGCAGTGGATCATGACATTAAGTCTTTAGCATTTACTTCTGCTAATATTAGTGAAGGTAAATCTACCGTGGCTGCTAACGTTGCTGTTACTTATGCTCAAGCAGGTCGTAAAGTCTTATTAGTCGATGCCGACTTACGTAGACCTACAGTACACTCAACCTTTAACTTAAGTAATCATGTTGGTCTTAGTACAGTTATCTCTTCTACTGCTAAGGAAGTTGATCTTGATAGCGTAGTACAAGAGAGTGGCGTAGATAATCTTTACGTGTTAACGGCTGGTCCGATGCCACCTAACCCAGCAGAATTGATTGGTTCTAAGCGCATGCGTGACTTTGTTAAACTTACCGAAGAACACTACGATTTAGTTATTATCGACTTGGCACCTGTTCTTGAAGTATCTGATACACAAGAACTTGCTAGTCACTTAGATGGGGTTGTCTTAGTAGTTCGTCAAGGTAAAACGCAAAAGATGGCCATTAAGCGTGCTGTTGAAATGCTTGAATTTGCAAAGGCACGTATCTTGGGTTACATCATGAATGATGTAAGTTCTGATAATGCGGGTTATGGCTATGGCTATGGATACGGATATGGATATGGCTACGGAGAAGAAGATACAAAGAAAAAAGGATTATTCTCTAAATTTAGGAAGTAATTATGACTTTAGTTGATATTCACTGTCACATTTTGCCAGGGATTGATGATGGATCAAAAGATTGGGAAACATCAATTAAGTTGGCAAGGGATGCTGTAAAAGATGGCATTACACATGCAGTATGTACACCACATACGTTAAATGGAAAATATCTTAATCACAAAGATGATGTGATTCGGTTAACTGAGAACTTTCAAGATATGCTTGATGAGGCAAAGATTCCATTAACAGTATTTCCTGGGCAAGAAGTGCGTATTTCAGGCGATTTACCTGATGCACTAGATAATGATGACATTCTCTTCTTAGATGAAGAGGGACAATACATGTTATTGGAGTTTCCAAGTGATGATGTACCGACTTATGCTAAAGATATGATCTTTAGCATTCAACAACGTGGTATTACACCTATTGTTGTGCATCCGGAACGTAACAGTAGAATCTTAAAAGAACCACATATCTTGCAAGAATTAATTGAACAAGGTTGTCTAGTTCAAATTACTGCTAGTTCATATGTTGGAACGTTTGGCCAGAAAATAGAAGAAATGAGTAGACGCTTCATTGAAGCTGGACAATGCGCTTGCTTTGCATCCGATGCTCATGATCTGCCTAAGAGACAATATGAATATAGCGCAGCGTTAAAGAAGTTGAGCAATGAATTTGGGCAGCCAGTAGCTCAAGAATTCGAAGATAATGCTCGCGCAATTGTGAACGGCGATAATGTTCAATTGAATTGGCGACCACTTAAGAAAAAGAAGAAGTTTTGGTTATTTTAGTCATAGAAATAAAGAAGTATTATAATACAGCTTTAGGAGTAGTTGGTTTTTAAGTAAGTTACTAAGTAAAAAAAGAGGATAAGAGGAATAATGATGGCGATGGAAAGACTGAAAGTTAATCCAAAAAAGGTATATAATCGACCTTTTTATCACACAATTAAGCGATTATTTGATATAGTGGCTAGTGCGATAGGATTAATTCTTCTATCACCATTATTTTTGTATCTAATTATTAGAATTAGACACGAAGATGGTGGACCAGCATTTTATTCGCAAGAGCGAATTGGTAAGAATGAAAAGCCATTTAAGATGTGGAAGTTTCGTTCCATGGTGGTTAATGCAGATAAAATGCTGGATAAATTAGAAGAACAAAACGAAGTCAATGGGGCTATGTTTAAGATTAAGGATGATCCAAGAATTACTAAAATTGGACATATGATTCGTAAATATAGTCTTGACGAATTACCACAATTATATAATGTGTTAATTGGTGATATGTCATTAGTTGGACCACGTCCACCTCTTCCTTCTGAAGTCGCAGAATATATAGATTATGATAAACAGCGTTTATTGGTTATGCCAGGATGTACTGGACTTTGGCAAGTAACACGTAGAAGCGAAGCAGACTTTGATGAAATGGTCTGGCTTGATATTGTCTATATCAATCATTCTGGTTTGTGGGAAGATTTCAAGTTGATTATTAAAACAGTGTTAGTAATGATACACCCCAATGGAGCGTATTAGTAATATTTGAGGAGATAGTATGTTAACTGAAAATATTAAAGATGAATACAGTAGATGGTGTAAAGAAGCTGTAACTGATAAAGATTTAATTGAAGAATTGAAAAATATGGGTGATGCAGAAATTGAAGATGCATTTTATCGTGATTTACAATTCGGTACGGGTGGACTTCGTGGGAAAATAGGTGCAGGAACTAATAGAATGAATGTCTATACTGTGGCTAGAGCTTCTCAAGGTTTAAGTAATTACTTGAATAAAAAATATAATAACAATGCATCAGTTGCTATTGGATATGATTCTCGAATAAAATCCGATCTTTTTTCAAAAGTAGCAGCAACAGTATTTGTTTTAAACGGCATTAAAGTTAATATTTGGCCTCAATTAAGTCCTGTTCCAACAGTATCATTTGCTACACGCTATTTGCATACTTCAGCTGGTATTATGATTACTGCGTCACATAATCCTGCTAAATATAATGGTTACAAGGTTTATGGTGATGACGGCTGTCAAATTACTACTAAAACTGCTGCTGAAATCCTTAAAGAAATAGAAGCTGTTGATTATTTTGATGTGAAAATGGGTGATTTTGATGCTGATCTTAAAGCGGGTAAAATCAAATATATTTCCGATGATGTTTTAACTGCATTTATTGAAGAAGTAAAGAAACAATCAGTAGTCACAGAAGATATTGATAGAGATATGGCTATCGTTTACACGCCATTGAATGGTACTGGTCGTGTTCCGATGACCAGAGCACTTAAAGAAGCTGGATTTACAAATATTACTTTAGTTAAAGAGCAAGAAATGCCAGATGGCCACTTCCCTACTTGTCCATTTCCTAATCCAGAGTACAGAGAAGCAATGCAGTTAGGTTTGGATTATTGTGAAAAAGTAGGCGCAGATATTCTTTTGGCTACTGACCCAGATGCTGATCGTTGTGGTGTTGGTGTGAAGATTAAAGATGGTGATTATCGTCTTTTGACCGGTAATGAAATTGGTTTACTATTATTTGACTTTATTTGTAGTCAAAGAATAAAGCACGGTACTATGCCTAAGCACCCCGTGATGGTTAAGACAATTGTTACTTCTGATATGGGGAATCAAATTGCTGACCATTATGGTGTAAAAACAATAGATGTACTTACAGGGTTTAAGTTTATTGGTGAGCAAATCGGTCTCCTTGAAAAAGAAGAACGCTTAAATGATTATATTTTTGGATATGAGGAGTCATATGGTACTTTATCAAGTACTTATGTAAGAGACAAAGATGCTCTTGGAGGAGCATTCATGGTTTGTGAAATGTTTGCTTACTATAAGACAAAGGGTATTAGTCTTTTAGATAAACTTGAAGATCTATATAAACAATATGGTTACCGCTTAAATACTTTACATTCGTATGAATTTGATGGCGAAGCTGGTTTTAAGAAGATGCAACAACTTATGAAGAAGTTCCATGAAGGTGTATCTGAGTTTGGTGGACGTAAGGTGTTGAAGACACTTGATTATAGTCATGGTTTGGATGGCCTTCCTAAGTCAGATGTTTTGAAGTTTATTCTTGAAGGCGACAACAGTTCAGTGGTTGTTCGTCCTTCAGGTACTGAACCCAAATTAAAAGCTTATGTTTCAATCGTTGCAGATTCAATGGATGAATCAAAAGCAATTGAAAAGAAAGTCGCCGATCAATTAGCTGAATATATGAAATAAAGGGATTATAAAATGAATATTATTTTACTTTCTGGTGGCTCTGGTAAGCGTCTATGGCCTCTATCAAATGATGTGAGAAGTAAACAATTTATTAAGCTTTTTAGGAATGGTGATAAACATGAATCAATGGTTCAAAGAGTATATCATCAAATTAAAAAAGTGGATAAAGACGCTAAAGTAACCATTGCTACTAGTAAATCCCAAGTTCCAGCAATTCATAATCAGCTTGGTGAAGATGTTTCGATTTGTGTTGAACCTATGCGTAGAGATACATATCCAGCCATCGTGTTAGCTGCTACTTATCTTCATGACAAAATGGGGGTAAACGATGATGAACCTGTTGTAGTTTGTCCTGTTGATCCTTATGTTAATGACAGTTACTACGAAGCAGTTAAAAAGTTAGGTGAATTGGCAGGAAAAACTAATTTAACCTTAATGGGAATTGAACCAACATATCCTTCAGAAAAGTATGGTTATATTATTCCTGAATCGAAAGATAAAGTAAGTAAAGTTAAAGAATTTAAAGAAAAACCCGATCGAAAGACAGCTGAAAAATATTTAGCTGAGGGAGCAGTTTGGAATGCGGGTATATTTGCTTTTAAACTTTCATATCTTTTAGATAAAGCACATGAGAATTTAGACTTTACTGATTATCAGGATTTATATAACAAATATGAAAATTGTCCTAAAATTAGTTTTGACTATGCTGTAGTTGAAAAAGAAAATAGTATTAGCGTATTGCGTTACAAGGGAGAGTGGCGTGATGTTGGTACTTGGAACATGATGTCTGAAGTTATGTCAGATCATGTAATTGGTAATGCAACACTTGATGATAAAACTACTAATACGCATGTGATTAATGAATTAGATATTCCTATCCTAGTTATGGGATCACATGATATGGTAGTTGCCGCTTCAGGAGACGGAATTTTAGTTGCAGATAAAGAACAATCTGGTTATATGAAACCGTATGTTGAAAAAGTAGCAACAAGTGTACGTTATGCTGACAAGTCATGGGGTTCGTACCGAATTATTAATGTTGGTGTTAATAATTTAACAGCCAAGGCTTTTATTAAAGCTGGACATAGAATGTCATATCATAGCCATCAATATAGAGATGAGGTCTGGACTGTCTTGTCTGGAACTGGTCGTGCAGTAGTTGATGGAATTGAAAAGCACGTACAAGCAGGAAGTGTAGTTACTTTACCTTTGGGTAGTAAGCATACAATTATTGCTAAAACTGATTTATCAATTCTTGAAACACAGATTGGTTCGGAAATTTCTGTTAGTGATAAATCACATTATAAATTTGACGGTAAAGAGTAAAAGATAGACGTAAACCTGAAGATTATTTTGTCTTCAGGTTTACGTATATTTTGGTAAGGTGTAATATGTCTCGAATTAAATTTATGAATACTCAAATTGACAATTTAACTATGTCTGAAGCTTTAGATTCAATTGACAAATTAATTTCAGAAAACAACAATTCATATGTTGTAACTCCTAATGTGGATCATATCATTCAACTTGAGCGAGGGGGAGAAATTGTTGATGTTTATAAACATGCGAATTTAATCCTTTGTGATGGTAAGCCTTTGATATGGATATCTAAATGGTATGGGACTCCAATTAAAGAAAAAATTTCTGGGTCAGATTTATTTCCTTTACTATGTCAAAGAGCTGCTAAAAAAGGATATACAATGTTTTTCTTAGGTGCAGCAAAGGGAGTCGCTGCGAAAGCTGCTCAAAATTTGATGACACGCTATCCTGGACTTAAAGTAGTGGGAACATACTCACCTTCATATGGATTTGAAAAAGATCCTAAGAAAACAGAAAAAGTGATTCATATAATAAAGAAAGCTAATCCACAAATTTTGATTGTAGGATTAGGTGCACCAAAACAAGAGAAATTCATTTATGAAAATCGCAAAAAATTAGGTGTACCTGTAAGTTTAGGATTAGGTGCTAGCCTTGATTTTGAAGCGGGAAACATAAAAAGAGCTCCAAAGTGGATGGCAAATCATGGACTTGAATGGCTGTACAGAATTACTCAAGACCCTAAGCGCTTAGCAAAAAGATATTTAGTTGACGATCGTAAGATTTTGAAATTAGCTTTAAAATACAAAAAAAATGAAAATATCTAAACAAAATATTTTATATATAGCAAGAGCACCAATTCATGGCGGAACTGAAAAGGTAGTATTACAATTGTGTGAAATATTTCAGCCACTTGCTAATAAAGTTATAGTATGTGCAGGAAAAGGATTTAATCAAGAGCCATTAAAAAAAATGGGGATTAAATTTTATGAAATCCCTGATCTTGAAAATAAGAATCCAGTTAATATGTTAAAGATATCTGCTAAATTGATGAAAATTGTCAAAAATGAAAAGATAACAGTAATCCACACTCATCATAGAATGGCTGCTTTTTATGTAACCTTGCTGAAGTTATATAAAAATTGTTTTTTTATTAATACAAGTCATAATACTTTCTATAATAAAGTGAAGTTAACGCGTTTTGCATATAAGCATGCACATTTAATAGCATGTGGTGAAATGGTCAAAAAAAATTTAGTTAATGAATTTGGTTTAGAAAAAGTCACAGTAATTCATAATGCTGTTCAACAATTTAACGGACCAATTGTTGTAGAACCTATTTTGAAAGATTTACATGATAAAGGGTATTTTTTAATAGGTAATGTAGGGAGACTAACTGAGCAAAAAGGTTTTAAATATTTTATTGAGAGCATGCCAATGATTTTGAAAGAACTACCTAAAGTTAAATTTGTAATCATTGGGTCTGGAGAATTAGAGAGTTCTTTAAAAAAGGAAGCTCAAGAATTAAAAGCATCTGATAGTATTGTGTGGTTAGGTTATCGTAAAGATGTTCAAAATTTAATGAGCCAAATGGATTTAATAGTTTTAAGTTCTCTGTGGGAAGGGCTTCCTTTGACCCCTCTTGAAGCCTTTAGTGTAGGTAAGCCCGTGATAGCTACTGCGGTAGATGGAACTAATGAAGAAATTCAAGATAATGTAAATGGATTTTTAGTTACGCCTAAGAATGCAGAGGCTTTATCAAATAAAATTATTGATTTTATAAAATATGGTAAAAGTAATCTAGGTAAAAATGCAAAAAATATTTTTATGAAAGAGTATTCTTTTAATACTTTTAATAATAGAATTAAAAGATACTATGAAAGGCTGTAAATGGTTTGAAAAAGCTATTATTTGTGCATAATGCTGCTCCTGAATATAGAATAGCATTTTGGAAAGAATTAAATAAAATAGTTGATTTAGATATTGTTATTACAAATAAAAATATTGAAAGAAAAATTTATAATCTAAAGAAAGATACAGATAATTTAAATATAAAAGATTGGGAAAATTCTATGTTAGACACGGTTTCTCAATATGATGCAGTTATTCTCCCTCCAATTGAAAGTATTAAAGATTATAAAATAGCTAGACAATTAAGAAGAGTGTGCATTAATACGGCGACACCATTTTGCTATTGGACTGAAAAATGGATTCCTAGAGATATGAGAAGACCTCTAGGAAAAAAAATAAAAGATGCGATTAAAACAAAAATGATTAAGTCAGCTTCTGATAAGGCCAATTCTTACATAGGTGCAGGGACTTTATCTGCTAATTATTTACATTATCAATTGAAAGTATCTGGTGATCGTATACATGTTGCGTATGATAGCAGTACTTCACCTTATTTGCATCCAAAAATTAATATACGTCAAAGATATGAAATACCATCACAAGCTAAAGTTATTCTCTTTCTGGGAAGATTGATTACCCGTAAGGGTTGTTTAGAATTGATTCATGCTAGTTTGCCAATTTTAAAAAAAACAAATAGTTATTTGATAATTGGAGGAGAGGGTGAACAATTAAAACTACTAAAAAAAGAAGTTGGTAATAATAAAAGAATAATATTTGTAGGAAAAATTCAGCCTAATTTAAGAAGAGCTTTTTATGAGCAGAGTACAGTGTTTGTTTTACCCAGTATAGCTCAAAATGGAATTATAGAAGCATGGGGGTTAACAGTCAATGAAGCTTTGGTATGTGGTCTCCCATTTATTGCTACCGATGCTGTAGGTTCTG
>OOAW01000548.1_pt1 | contig 26367 bp, 16 predicted proteins | sample 1671861 | NCBI WGS metagenome assembly OOAW01 (sample SAMN06348200, study PRJEB24527) | human gut metagenome | reverse complement strand
TCTGTGGCACGTGAGATCGCCCGTATCGTGGGCGCGACAAAGAGAGAGGAAGGATCTTTCGAGGGAGGCGGCTACGCCGTGACATGGGCATTCGGGCACCTCGTCCAGCTTGCCATGCCCGACGGTTACGGTATACGCGGCTTTGTCCGTGACAACCTGCCCGTCATCCCCGACTCCTTCACGCTCATACCCCGTCAGGTAAAGGCTGAGAAGGGCTACAAACCCGACAGCGGCGTAGTGGCACAAATAAAAACCATAACCCGCCTGTTCAATGACAGTGAGCAGATCATCGTGGCGACCGATGCCGGTCGCGAGGGCGAACTTATCTTCCGATACCTCTACCATTACATAGGATGCGCCACCCCTTTCGTGCGCCTCTGGATAAGCTCGCTTACCGACAAGGCCATCCGCGATGGACTGCGCAACCTCGAAGCGGGGAGCAAGTATGACAACCTCTACCTCGCCGCCAAAGCGCGGAGCGAATCCGACTGGCTCGTGGGCATCAACGGCACACAGGCGTTATCCATCGCCGCCGGACACGGCACGTATTCCGTGGGGCGGGTGCAGACACCAACGTTGGCTATGGTATGTGAACGCTACTGGGAGAACCGCCGCTTTACGTCCGAAGCATTCTGGCAGCTCCATATCGCAACGGACGGTTGCGACGGCGAAGTCGTGAAATTCTCATCCTCCGAGAAATGGAAAGAGAAAGAACCGGCGATGGAACTATATAATAAGGTAAAGGCGGCAGGTTGCGCCACTGTCACGAAAGCCGAGCGCAAGGAGAAGACGGAGGAAACTCCCTTGCTCTACGACCTGACCACGCTCCAGAAAGAAGCCAACGCCAAGCACGGCTTCACGGCGGAACAGACGCTTGAAATCGCGCAGAAGCTCTACGAGAAGAAGCTCATCACCTATCCGAGAACCGGAAGCCGCTACATCCCCGAAGACGTGTTCGCCGAAATCCCCAAGCTGCTCGCCTTCATCGGGGCTTTGCCCGAATGGAAAGGCAAGGTGCAGCCGAAAGCCGTCCCGACACGCAGAAGCGTGGACGGTAGCAAGGTGACGGACCACCACGCCCTGCTCGTCACGGGAGAGAAACCGCTGTTCCTCTCCAAAGAAGACAACACCGTCTATCAGATGGTTGCCGGGCGCATGATCGAGGCGTTCTCCGAGAAATGCGTCAAGGACACCGCTACCGTCACGGCGGAGTGTGCCGGAGTGGAGTTCACGGTGAAAGGCAGCGTCATCAGGCAAGCCGGATGGCGTGCCGTATATGGTGAGGAGGACAAGGAAGAAACCGCCATCCCCGGCTGGCGGGAAGGCGACACGCTGACGTTGAAAGGCTGTTCCATCACGGAGGGAAAGACCAAACCCAAGCCGTTGCATACCGAAGCAACCTTGCTCTCGGCTATGGAAACGGCGGGCAAGGACATAGAGGACGACGCACTCCGTCAGGCTTTGAAGGACTGCGGCATCGGCACGCCCGCCACCCGTGCCGCCATCATCGAAACGCTCTTCAAGCGCGGCTACATGGAACGCTGCAAGAAATCGCTTGTGCCGACAGAAAAAGGGCTTGCCCTTTACTCTGTCGTGAAGACGATGCGCATCGCCGACGTCGCCATGACGGGCGAATGGGAGAAGAATCTGGCACGCATCGAGCGCGGGGAGCTGCCCGCCGACACCTTCTGCAAGGAGATAGAGGCGTACACAAAGGAGATTACCTCCGAACTGCTCTCGTGCGACAAGCTGTTCGCCCGCAGGGATTCCGGCTGCAAGTGTCCCAAGTGCGGAACGGGCAGTATGCAGTTCTACGGCAAGGTCGTCCGCTGCGACAACGCGGACTGCGGGCTACCCGTGTTCCGCCTGAAGGCGAACCGCACCCTTTCCGATGACGAGATCAAAGAGCTGCTCACCGATGGGCATACGAAGCCGCTCAAAGGCTTCAAGAGCAAGCAGGGCAAGAGCTTCGACGCCATAGTCGCCTTTGACGGGGACTATAACACGACTTTCGTGTTCCCCGAAAGGAAAACGAGCAGGAAATTTTCAGGACGGAAGAAATAGTATTAACTTTGCCACTTGTTCAGAGTAATGAATTGTTCTTCGATACCGGATTACACTCATACTTTGGATTTAGTGGTGGCACTCGGAGGGATACCGGGTGCCTTTTTCTTCTCGTTTTCCAACGATTATCCCTATCATCATTATCAATCCACTAAATTCCAAAGAAATGAACAACAAGAAGAAAAACGAGGGGCGGACCGACTTTTCCTATTACGGTCTGTACCTGCTGGACTACCTCACCACGAACAAGTTCGAACAGGCAGCCGATGAAGCCTTCATCCGAGAAAGAACCGACCGTGCCGCCGAAGCGTATGAACGGGCAAGGCTCGAAGGCTATCCTGCCGACGGGGCGCAGGAACTGGCGATGAAGGTGCTGACGGAGGGCCTTCGCTATTCCAAGCACGCCATCCTGCGCGAAGTCGTGGAGAACGAATTTGCGGGTGAAGTGCCGGGAGAAAAATGTGAAGCCTTTACCCAGAAGCTGCTGCCGCTTGTCGGAAACGTATTCTCCATCTATGACCTCTCGGACGACAATTTCGCCCTGTCGCCCGAATATGACCTGCTCTACACGGAGCTGACGGGAGCCGTCATCCTCTATATCGAAGAGTATGGCGTTTAACCGCAAACAGAGGCTGCGGGACAACATCGAGGCGATACGGACGGCATTCCTCCTTGACAGGGAACAGCGCACACCCACCGCACGCGAACGGCTCTTGTTAGAGCGTTATTGCGGGTTCGGGGGACTGAAGAGCATACTCAACCCTGCAAGGGAACTGACGGATGCCGTCCACTGGGCGAAGTCCGACCTCGAACTGTTTGCCCCTACCGTGGAACTGCACAGGTTGCTGCGGGAGAACACAAAAGACGAGACGGAGTACAAACGGTATATGGATGCCATGAAGCAGTCCGTGCTGACCGCCTTCTATACCCCGCCGGAGATAACCGGGACCATCGCGGACGTGCTGCATGAACACGGCATCCGTCCCGACCGGGTGCTGGAGCCGTCGGCAGGTGTCGGTGCATTCGTGGACGCCGTGCTGGAGAACAGACCGGACGCGGACATCATGGCTTTTGAGAAAGACCTGATGACGGGCAAGATACTGAAGCACCTGCATCCCGGACAGAAAGTAAGGGTACAGGGCTTCGAGAAGATAGAAAAGCCGTTCATGAACCATTTTGATTTGGCTGTCTCCAATATACCGTTTGGCGATGTGGCGGTGTTCGACCCGGAATTTTCGGGCAGCAAGGATCCTGCAAGGCTCTCGGCGGCACGGACGATACACAATTACTTTTTCCTGAAAAGCCTTGATGCGGTGCGTGAAGGCGGAATCGTGGCGTTCATCACCTCGCAGGGGGTACTGGATGCCCCGACCAACGCGCCCATACGCGAGTATATGATGAACCATGCCAATCTGGTGGGCGTAGCCCGCCTGCCGAACAACCTCTTTACGGATAACGCGGGAACGGAGGTGGGCAGCGACCTGATTATCCTGCAAAAGAACAGCGGAAAGAACGGTGAAATGTATTACAACGAAAAACTCTTCGTGCAGACCGAACAGACCCCTATCGGCACTTCCGTAAATGGGTATGTATGGAGCATCGGCTCGCTTTCACACACGGATTTGATCAGAAGTACCGACCCGTACGGGAAACCAGCCTATAAACTCCTGCACTGTGGGGACATCGCACAACTGGCGGAAGACTTGCGGGAGCATCTGAAAATAGAACTGCAACAACTTGACAGGAAACTGTATGAGAGACACAGGCTGCATCCGACAAAGGAGGAAAGCACGGCTGCGGAAGTGCAACCTGCTCCGAAAACAGAAAAGGTATCACCTTCTGTAATAGCCCCCGTTTCTGTAATTGAGCCTGTCAAGGGAGTGGAGAAGCCGCAGGCACAGCCCATAGAGGAAAAGCCGGAGATTGAGCCGCGCCAACCCAATCATTCGTCAGCCGTGCAGCTTACCCTGCTCGACCTTTGGGGTATGCCCATAGAGGAACCGGTAAAAAAGAAAAAGGCAGCGAAAAAGGAAAGCAAGCCGAAGCCTATGCCGTCCACGCCTAAACCGCAAGTCAAAGTTACTCCACCCGTTGAAGCCGCCAAGCCGGTAAACGGTAATAAGGAAGAAAAGCCGGAAAATGCCGAAAAGCCAAACGACCCGGACGACATTTACGCCACTCTGGATTGGGAAACCAATCCTCCCATCAACGGCTTCTATGAGACAATGATGAGCCTGACAGCGGAACGGCGCAAGGCCCTACGGCTTGAGGCAGAACGGCACAGGCAGGAACAACTGAAAAAGATGGGTATCAAAGACACGTTGAACCCTGCTTTTGCGCCTTCTTCGGACAATATGGATAAAAAGCCGGAACAAACGGAAGAAATAAAGCAACCTGAAACACTGGCAGAAGTTGTGCCTACTTCCGAAACGGTTGCCACTTCCCTGTTCCCGGAACTTGAAACGGAAAAGCCGAAGGAGGAAGTCATGGACCTTTCTCCCCGTCCGTTCAACGGCCTGCTGGAGCCACACCACCGTGACGGCTCGATGGTGCTGGATGCTTCACGCAATCTCGGTTACCTGAAAGACCTCACGCCTTACGGTGCGACCTTCCAACCGCTCGACCTCCGTGGCTATCAAAAAGAGAAAGCGATGCTGTATATATCGCTCCGTGACGCTTACGAACGTCTGTATAGCCACGAGACGGAGAACCATACGGAACACAAACCGCAGCGCGGGTATCTCAACACCTACTACGATGAGTTTGTCATGCGTTACGGTAACCTCAACGCCAGACAGAACGTGAAACTGGTGATGATGGATGCCGGAGGGCGCGACATCCTTTCGCTGGAACGTGCGGAGGACGGCAGGTTCGTCAAGGCGGACATTTTCGAGCGTCCCGTTTCCTTCTCTGTGGAGAGCCATGCCAACGTAAGCTCTCCCGAAGAGGCACTCTCCGCATCGCTCAACAAGTTCGGCACGGTCAATCTCGACTATATGCGGGAGATAACCGACAGCACGGAAGAGGGATTGCTTGACGCCCTCAAAGGACGCATCTTCTACAACCCGCTCGTAACCGGTTACGAGATAAAGGACAGGTTCATCGCCGGGAACGTGATAGAGAAGGCGGAGCGCATCAAGGCATGGATGGGTGACAACCCAGAAAACGGGCGTATGCCGGAAGTGAAGCAGGCGTTGTTGGCTCTGAAAGAAGCCGAGCCGCCGCGCATCGCCTTCGAGGACCTCGACTTCAATTTCGGGGAACGCTGGATTCCGACGGGCGTGTACGCCGCCTACATGAGCCATCTTTTCGACACGGACGTGAAAATCGCCTACTCCGCAAGCATGGACGAGTATTCGGTGGCGTGCGGCTACCGCACCATGAAAATCACGGACGAGTTTTTAGTGAAGGGCTATTACCGGAACTATGACGGTATGCACCTGTTGAAACACGCCCTGCACAACACCTGCCCCGACATGATGAAGTCCATCGGCAAGGATGAGCATGGCAATGACATCAAGGTGCGCGACAGCGAGGGCATACAGCTCGCCAACGCCAAGATCGATGAAATCCGCAACGGTTTTTCGGAATGGCTGGAAGAGCAGTCGCCGCAGTTCAAGGAACGGCTCACGACGATGTATAACCGCAAGTTCAACTGTTTCGTGCGCCCGAAGTATGACGGCTCGCACCAGACTTTTCCCGACCTCAACCTGAAAGGGCTGGCAAGCCGGGGAATCAAGAGCGTTTACCCGTCGCAGAAGGATTGCGTCTGGATGCTGAAACAGAACGGCGGCGGGATCTGCGACCACGAGGTGGGAACCGGCAAGACGCTGATAATGTGCATAGCGGCACATGAAATGAAGCGTCTGAACTTGGCGCACAAGCCGATGATTATCGGGCTGAAAGCCAATGTTGCGGAGATTGCCGCCACCTATCAAGCGGCATATCCCAACGCGAGGATTCTGTACGCTTCGGAGAAAGACTTTTCGACCGCCAACCGCGTGCGTTTCTTCAACAACATCAAGAACAACGACTACGATTGTGTCATTATGTCGCACGACCAGTTCGGCAAGATACCGCAGTCGCCGGAGTTGCAGCAGCGCATCCTGCAAGCGGAGCTTGACACGGTGGAGGAAAACCTCGAAGTGCTGCGCCAGCAGGGAAAGAACGTATCGCGGGCGATGCTGAAAGGTCTGGAGAAGCGCAAGCATAACCTTGAAGCGAAATTGGAGAAGGTGGAACACGCCATAAAGTCACGCACGGACGACGTGGTGGACTTCAAGCAGATGGGCATCGACCACATTTTCATTGATGAATCGCACCAGTTCAAGAATCTGACTTTCAACACGCGCCACGACCGTGTGGCGGGATTGGGAAACAGCGAGGGAAGCCAGAAGGCACTTAACATGCTCTTTGCCATACGCACCATACAGGAGCGCACAGGAAAAGACTTGGGTGCGACCTTCCTCTCCGGCACGACTATCAGCAACTCACTGACTGAATTGTACCTGCTGTTCAAGTACCTGCGCCCGAAGGAGCTGGAACGGCAGGACATAAGGTGTTTTGACGCTTGGGCGGCGATATTTGCCAAGAAGACGACGGATTTTGAATTTAACGTGACGAACAATGTGGTCCAGAAGGAGCGTTTCCGCTACTTCATCAAAGTGCCGGAGCTTGCCGCCTTCTATAATGAAATCACGGACTACCGCACGGCGGAGGATGTGGGCGTTGACCGCCCTGCCAAGAACGAGATACTGCACCACATACCGCCAACGCCGGAACAGGAGGACTTCATACAGAAACTGATGCAGTTCGCAAAGACTGGCGATGCCACCCTGTTGGGCAGACTGCCGCTTTCGGAAACGGAGGAAAAGGCGAAGATGCTTATCGCCACGGACTATGCCCGCAAGATGGCACTCGACATGCGTATGATAGACCCGAATTATGAAGACCACCCCGACAACAAGGCGAGTCACTGTGCCAAGATGATTGCGGAGTATTACCAAAAATACGACGCGCAGAAGGGAACGCAGTTCGTATTCTCTGATTTGGGGACATACCAGCCGGGAGACGGGTGGAACGTCTATTCGGAAATCAAGCGCAAGTTGACGGAGGACTACGGCATACCGCCAAGCGAGGTGCGCTTCATTCAGGAGTGCAAGACCGACAAGGCTCGGAAGGCGGTGATAGACGCCATGAATGCCGGAACGGTGCGTGTGCTGTTCGGCTCCACCTCCATGCTCGGAACGGGTGTGAACGCACAGAAACGGTGTGTGGCTATCCATCACCTTGATACACCGTGGCGACCGTCCGACCTGCAACAGCGTGACGGACGGGGTGTTAGAGCCGGTAACGAGATTGCCAAGCATTTTGCCGAGAACAACGTGGATATCATCATCTACGCGGTGGAAAAGTCGCTGGACAGCTACAAGTTCAATCTGCTGCACTGCAAGCAGACGTTCATATCGCAGCTCAAAAGTGGAGCGATGGGCGCACGTACCATCGACGAGGGAGCAATGGACGAAAAATCGGGTATGAACTTCTCGGAGTATATGGCGTTGCTCTCCGGCAATACCGACCTTTTGGATAAGGCGAAATTAGAGAAGCGTATCGCCTCGCTCGAAGGGGAACGCAAGTCGTGGGGCAAGGGCAAGCGCGATTCGGAGTTCAAGCTGGAATCCAAGACGGGAGAACTGCGCAACAACACGGCTTTCATCGAAGCCATGACGGAAGACTGGAACCGTTTTCTTTCCGTTGTGCAGACTGATAAGGAAGGCAGCCGCCTTAATCTTGTCAAGGTAGACGGCGCAGATTCAACGGATGAGAAGGTCATCGGTAAGCGTTTGCAGGAAATCGCCAAGAACGCCACGACTGGTGGACTGTACAAGGCTGTCGGGGAACTTTACGGCTTTCCGATAAAGGTGGTCAGCGAGAGGACACTCAAAGAAGGTCTGGAGTTCACCGACAACCGCTTCGTGGTGGAGGGCAACTACAAGTACACCTACAACAACGGGCATCTGGCGATGGCAGACCCGATTGCTGCCGCACGAAACTTTCTGAACGCATTGGAGAGGATTCCGACCATCATCGACCAGTACAAGTCTAAGAACGAAGTGCTGGAAAAGGAGATTCCGCAGTTGCAGGAGATAGCGGGCAAGGTGTGGAAGAAGGAGGACGAGCTGAAACAGCTGAAGTCCGAACTCGCCGCACTGGACCGCAAGATACAGCTTGAGCTGGCTCCGGCTCAGGAAAACACAGAAGAGAACCGGCAAGGCAACGAGAAAAAACAGACGGAACAACAGCCGGAAAGCCCGCACGTGGACTTTGTACGCAGTCATTTAATTATAGGGAGACCCGGTTTATCGGAATCCAAAGGTGTAAAACTTTAATATCGAAGTCTTGACAGAAAAAGCCAGTGGTTGAATTTTTCACCACTGGCTTTAATTCTAATAATTTTTCAATCTAATATGACCGAATCTATAACGTTAAATCATAGATTATGTGTCTATTTGTGAAGAAAAAGACGTATTTTTGTATCAAAATCAAATAAGCATAACAATGGAACCATCTATATACCGTTTTTCACTTTGTGCCGCACTGCCGTTGATGTTATTCTTCGGCTTTTATTTTTTGTTAGCAAAGACTCCTGAAAATAAAATTTTCAAGAATTATCTCCGCTCCCGACAGATTATGGGTATAGCTATGCTGCTGCTTTCGGCAAATTATTCGGTACATTTCTTCTTTGGTATTCGATTCAAAAATGCGGATTCTTCCATATTGATGAACATGTCCACATACTTCCTGTGCTATTCTCTGTTCAGTTCGGCATTGATAATGTTGCTTGATTGTTTTTACATTACCAAACGGCGTGTGTGGACACATATCATTTTATGGATTATATTCTCAACTCTTTCCGGAGTTGTGTTGTTCCTGTTGCCAAGCGGAATCATGCAAAAAATCTCTTTATTTGCTTTAGCTGTCTGGTTAATCGTTTTTGGAATCGTTTTAGCTCGCAGAGTCATAATTGCATATCGTAGAGCCATTCGGATTTTCAATGAAACTCAGGCGGATGATATAGGTACATATATCGAATGGCTTTCCATATTCACTTATTGGGCTGTTATCTTCGGTGTCGGATGCGGATTGCTGACATTTCTGCCAGACAAATATGTTTTTATTTGGATTTTGTCGTCAATACCGTTCTACAGCTATCTTTTCTACAGCTATCAGAACTACCTGCTGTTCTATGAACAGGTGGAAAATGCTTTTGAGCAAGATATACAATCCGAAGAAGAACTTCTGACAGATACGGAAACAGAACCTGAAATAGTTTCTGAGAAAGAAGTTCCAGTGTCCTATACAGAAATTATAGAGAAAGTGGCCAACTGGATAAAGACAGACGGCTATGTCAAGCAGGGACTTACCATAAAAGAACTGTCCGAAATACTTCATACGAACCGTACCTATCTTTCCGCTTATATCAAGACTACGTATAAAATGACATTCCGCGAATGGATAACCGGTCTCCGGTTGGAGTATGCGAAAAACATACTGAAGGAGCATCCGGAAATCAATATACAGAAGCTGGCTGAGTCTTCCGGCTTTCTTTCCCGCAGTAACTTTATCAAATCATTTACCGAGAAGGAAGGATGTACGCCTGGCAAGTGGAAAAAAGCAAATCTGGAATAATTTGTGTGGTAAAAAGCCGATGAAAAAGGTCTCAGAAGCCCATTTTCAAAAAGTGCTCAAGCGACAAAAAAAGTGCTAATTCGACAAAAAAGTGCTCAAACGACAATTTGAAAAGTGCTCAAACGACAATTTTTATAAAACGCTGTATTTCAACAGAAAAAAGTTTTTGTAATATTTTGGGCGCTGAATGGCATTTATTACCTTTGGAGAAGGCAAAGATAATAAATTCAAGTTTATATGAGCAGAAAAATCACTTTTCTTACCCTGTTTCTGTGGCTGATGACGGTAACTTTTCCTGTCATTGCGCAGCAGAAAACAGACACAACCTACACCTTCCGGTTCGTTCCGCAGAAGGATATGTTCTACGTGCCTTGGAATGGCAATGACACGGAACTTGCCCGCTTGTTGGAATGTATCGAAAACAACAAAGCAACAATTCTTGACGGCAAACTGCCGCTACTGGTTGACGGATATTGCAATTCGCAGAGCAGTGAAGTCAAGAACCTTGCAACAGCGAAGATTCGTGCCAACCGTGTGAAATCAGAACTGATTACACGAGCGAAAATCAAGGAAGAAAACTTCATTACCCACAATCATGCGACAGGGGGTGATTTTGTTACCGTGCGCCTGACGGTACCGGTAAAGGAAACAGCCGTGACGGATGCGGAAGCAGAAGCACGACGCAAGGCGGAAACCGAACGCTTAGAAACCGAGAAGCATGCCGAGCAGGAACGGCTTGCCGAAGAGCAGCGCAAAGCGGAAGAAGCCCGACTTGCCGCTGAACCAACGGTCGCCGGCCGAAGGGAAAGGCAAAAGGCAGAAGCAGCCGCTCAACAAAATACACTTGCCGACACGCCGTCGGGAACCAAAATCACAACGGATTATCATCTCTCCCTGCGTGCCAACCTGTTGCGCTGGGCTACCTTGACACCCGATTTAGGACTTGAATGGCGCATCTGCCCGTCGTGGGGCATTGCCGTAAACGGCTCATGGACTTCTTGGAGCTGGAGTGACAAAGACCGCCGCTATGCACTATGGGAAGTGGCTCCGGAAGTACGTTACTATATGGGTGAGAAGAAAGCCTGGTATTTGGGTGCGTTGTTCAAGGCCGGACAGTTCAACTACAAGATCTCCGAAACAGGCAAGCAAGGCGACCTGATGGGTGGCGGCATCACCACAGGCTATCAGCTACGGCTGAACAAGGCATTGACTCTTGATTTCAACCTCGGCTTGGGCTACCTGAATGCCGATTTCGAAAAATATGAAGTCATCGATGGTGTGCGCGTGCGCTGTGGCAATGAGACAAAAAATTGGTGTGGCCCCATCAACGCCGGTGTGACATTGGTATGGAAGTTATTCTAATACGGAGGAATAGAGTATGAAAGCAAGACAATATATAAATATGGTAGGAATGGTAGCCGCCGTGCTGCTCTCTTCCTGCGTGAAGGACACGCTTTATGACACGCCGCATCCCGACTACGGGAAGATTGCGGTGACGGCCGACTGGTCGGCACGCGGTGAGGGTATCGACATACCTACCACGTGGACGGTCACCATGGGCGACTATACGGGTACGGAGACTTCCGCCACCCATGCCCCCGACCATCTGTTTGCTCCGGGCAGCTACACCCTTGCGGTGTGGAACCCGGCTGAAGGAATCACGGTGAACGGCACCACAGCCACCATTGCCGCAGCCACGGGAAACCGGGCAGGCACGGATGCCTTTGTGAACAATGCCCCTGGATGGTTCTTTACCTATACGGAACAGGTGAGCATCGAGAAAGACAAAGACTATCCGCTGACCGCCGCAATGAAGCAGCAGGTACGCAAACTGACGCTTTTCGTCGAACCGACGGGTGATGCCGCCGGACGCATCACGGAGATTGTTGCCCATCTGACGGGTGCAGCCGGAACACTCGACTTCGCTACCGATACCTACGGAGCCGCTTCGAACGTCGTGCTGCCCTTCACCAAGATAACCGAAGGTGACGATGCCGGCAAGTGGAAAGCCACGGTGCGGTTGCTGGGTGTGACCGGAGCGGAACAGCTGCTGACGGGTGAAATCCGATATACTGACGGCAACCCGACCCCCACGACGCTGAAAAGCAACCTCACGGAAGCCCTCAAGGAGTTCAACACCGGAAAGGGCAAATCGCTGACCCTCGGCGGAACGCTGGTTGAGACTCCCGAAGGCATGGAAGTGGACGGAGCCGAAATCAACGGCTGGGAAGAAGTGAAAGGTGATGATGTAAATGCTGATTTGTAAATAATAAAATTATAGATATAATGAAGACAAGATTTTTTACACTTGCAGCGCTCGCCCTCGCACTGTTAGCCTGCAACAACGACAACGAGAACCTGAACGGTGACCCCGTGGCCGCCCAGTTTACCGCAAACATCGCCCCCGCCACCCGCGCCAGCGGAACCACCTGGACTGCCGGCGACCGTATCGGCATCACCGATATCGGCAACGATTCCCAGTACGGTAACGTGCCTTTCATCTTGAAAAACGGGAAATTTGAGGCAGAAGGAAAGGTTATCTATATCGAAGATGCAAAGACCCATACTTTCCGCGCCTACTATCCGTACAACGCGGCGGGAGGCATCCTCACAGCCACGACCGATGCCACGGCGCAGCAAAACCAGTCTGCCATCGACTTCCTCTTTGCTTCAGGAGCCACGGGAGACAAAAACAACCCGGTAGTAAGCTTCACCGACAAAACCGCCAAAGGCGGTGAAGACAACTCCTTCCACCACCGCATGAGCCGGATAACCCTTACCTTCGAGGCGGGCGACGGCGTGAATTTCAGCGTGGTCAAGCCTGAACGTTACACGCTGGACGGATTGTTACTCACCGGTACGTTCAACACGGCCGACGGTATTGCCACCGCAGACAACGGACTACAGACCGGAGAACTGACCATGAATCTGGCAGACGGCAATCTCACGTCATCGATCATCCTCTTCCCGCAGACAGTTGCATCCCTGCCGTTGGTTGTGAATTACAAAGGTCAGGAATATCATGCCACACTCACCATGCCCGATGGCGCACTGCTGGCGGGCAACAACTATACCTATACCGTCAAGGTACGCAACAAAGTCCTTGAAGTCAGCGAAGCCACCATTGCAAAGTGGAACGATATAGACGGTGGAGATGTGGGTGCTGACCTGTAGGATGTTAATAATTAATCGATTAGAATGAAGAATTATGAGACATAGATTATTTATCCCCGCAGCCACCGCACTGCTGTTCGCCCTCGCCGCCTGCACGCAGGACGAACTTGCTGGCGATAACCGTCTGCCCGAAGGTGAATGCCCCGTCGTCATCCGTGCCACCGGATTGTCCGTAGAAGCAACGCCGCTGGCAGCCCCTTCCACCCGTGCCTCTGTGGACGGCGACTGGCAGGGCGTCACTTCCGTGGCACTCAAGATGGGCGATGCGGTAAAGGAATACACCGTAACGGCTTCTACCGATTTCAAGAGTGCCACGCTTTCACGCGAGAACGACCCGTACTACTGGACCAGCCGCGACCCGATTACCGTATCGGCATGGTGCCCCTTCGACAAGGCTGACATCACACAGATGCCTGCCGTGAAGGTGGCAGAAGACCAAAGCAAACTGGCTGACTTCCAAAACAGCGATTTCATCTCTGCTGAGAACCGGAAGGTGGAATTTAACAACCCGACTCTTGAATTTACCCACCGCACGGCACGCGTGACAATCGAACTGAAGCCCGGCACGGGATTCACGAGCGTCGCTGGTGCCACGGTGAGTCTCGTGAGCCTGTCCGCCGATAACGGCAACCCGACCGCCATCAAGACCTACAACGCAAGCGGCAACACCTACGAGGCACTGACCGCCCCGCAGACCGTTGCGGCAGGCAAACCGTTCGTCAAGGTGGAACTCGGCGGCGGCACCTTCTACTTCCGTCCGCAGAACAACGTCGTATTAGAAGCGGGCAGCCGCTATAAATATACCGTTAAGGTGAACACCACCGGCCTGACGTTAGAGGGTTGCACCATCGGCAGCTGGGTTGACGGCGGCGGCGAGAGCGGCGAGGCTGAGGATTTGGGCTATTCTATACAGAACGACGGCAGTTACATGGTCTATAACGCTGACGGCCTACTGGCATGGAACAAAGCCGCACAAAAGGACGAATCGATTAATTGCACCCTCACCGCCGACATCGACCTGACGGGTAGGGATTGGACACGGATAGACACATGGCCTGGCTACTCCGGCGTCTTTAATGGGCAGGGACACCGCATTACGGGATTAAACTTTTCAGCAGCGACTACTGAACTTTTTGGGTTATTAAATGTACGTGGTGTGATAAAGAACCTACAACTCATAGATGTGAATCTGTATGGCAGTAGTGGATCAGCAGCTGGAATAGTGGAGCAAAATGAGGGTCAAATCATTGCCTGCTCTGTGACGGGAAAAATTTCTGCATATGGTAGAACTTGTGGTATAGCCGATTTAAATTATGGCAGTATCACAGCTTGCTGGTTTGACGGCACATTGAAAGATTATGAATCTGGAGCTATAGTGCGTTTCAACTACAATACTATAACTTCCTGTTATTGGGGAGGCAATGCCGAGCGAGGAGAATTCCGTAATTTTGGAGGAACGGTAGATGCCACGAAGGTGGACGGCGCGACCGTGAAATGGCAGACAGCCGTCGACGGCATGAACATCGCCCTCACCGACAATGACTACCAGTGGGCACTCGGCACAGACGGTCTGCCCGTACTGCAAAAGAAACAATAACAACCCCTAAACAACACGCATCATGAAACGAACAACCATCCATATATCCGCAGCCATCGCCCTGCTGCTCGGCCTTGCCGCCTGCACACAGGACGAAGCGGGCTTCCTACCAGAAGGGGCGGAAGGCACACCCATCGTCTTCACCGCCACGGGGCTGAACCCCGCCGCGACAGCCACCGCCGGCACCCGTGCCCCAGCGGATGGCAATTGGACGGGTGTGCAGAGCGTGGCAGTCATGATGGACGGCATGGTGAAGACGTACAACGTGACGCCCTCCACCGCCGACCCCACCAGCGCCACACTGACCTCCACCGACCCGTACTACTGGACCAACCACAACGACATCACCGTCACGGCGTGGTGGCCCTACACCGCTGGCGAGACAACTCCGCCTGCGGTAAAGGTAAAAGCCAACCAAAGTGCCCAGAAAGACTTTGGGGGCAGCGACCTCATCGTAGCCGACGGACAGACGGTGACCTACGGTAGCCCCACGCTCCGCTTCACCCACCGCACGGCACGGGTGACCATCGTTCTGACGGACTACACCGAGGGGCTGGCATCCGTGCAGCTGACGGGCCTCTCCACCGAAGGCGACAACCCGGATATAATCGTCCCGTATGACAAGGGCAGCAACACCTACACCGCCATCGTAGCCCCGCAAAATGTGGCAGCTGGCACGGCCTTCATCGTCTGCACCTTCACTAACGGCAAGACCTTCGTTTATAAGATGAAGAATGCTACCGACTGGCAGGCGGGCGGTGAATATACCTACACCGTCTCCCTCGCTGCGGCAAAAGACCTGGGCTATACCATAGAGAGCAACGGCAGCTACACCGTGACCTCCGCCGATGGCTTGATGAATGTAGCCAAATTAGTGAACGGAGGTAAGACCGACATTAACATTACCCTCGACAAAAACATTGACCTCACCGGCAAAGACTGGACGCCGATAGGCACAGACTACGACAACTCATACAAAGGCACCTTCGACGGCGGCGGCCATACCATCACGGGGCTGACCTTTACGACAAATGACGAATATGCGGGTCTGTTCGGCTGGCTCAATAGAGCTGGTACGGTGAAGAACGTGGTGATGGAGGGCGTACAGATAACAAGCCATCAAATATATGGCGGCAGTATTGGCGGCGTGGTAGGATCTGGCTGGGGCACCATTGAAAACTGCTCGGTGTCGGGCAGCGTCAGCGGCACGGTGTATGTCGGCGGTGTGGTGGGTGTTCAAATAGGCGGTTCCATCACCGGATGCAGTTCCTCTGCCACAGTGAAGGGAATGGTTGATGTCGGCGGCGTGGCAGGTCAGACGAATTCGAGTGCCACCCTGACCGCTTGCTATGCCACAGGCAACGTGATCATAGAAATGGACCCCAAAAAGAATATCGCTGGCGGCAGTCTGGTGGGAATGAACGCAGGAAGCAGCCTCCTTGCCTGCTATGCCACGGGCAACGTAACCAGTACGGGTAGTAGCACTGGCTATATGCATATCGGCGGCTTTTTGGGAAATAACTACACCACCGTGACCGCCGGCTATTGGAAGAACAATCATGAACAAGGCATCGGCTACAATAGGGAAAGCACCGGAGCCACGAAGGTGGACGGCTCTGTCGTTACCTGGCAGAACGCCGTTGATGCCATGAACACCGCCTTGCAGAACGCAGGCTCAGAGTGGCGTTACGAACTTAACGGAGCATTGCCTACCTTGAGGAAACAGTAAGCCGTTGCGGGCGGAAATGTTCCGCCCGCAACGAACATTAACCGAAGTATAACCCCAATAAAAAAAGGAGGACGTGATGGAACACACGGAGAATCCACCATATAGGTTTTGGCATCAAGGCATTGTTAATAATAATATAGACTCCAGTGTAAATATGGAAGCTGTAAGCCGGACATTGCCAAGATTGGTGCTCATTAAAGGCAACAAATCAAGTAATTAAATTAAAAACATGGGACTTTTTCACAGAGACAAGAAAAATAATGACGATGAGCCGGACAGTGTTCAAACCAATTCATTCTCTGATATTATGAATGGTTTGCAATACGCCGTAAACTGTGCACAAGATACATTGCAGAATCATCAGATACAAAATCTGACCAGACTTTTTGAAGGAACAAATGCAAATAACGCAAATACGTTCCAATCGAAAAAAATCATGGTTGGAGACAAGACTATTGATATTCCACTTATAGCTTTGATATCCCATCATTATCTTGCGATGGATAATGTGCAGATAAAGTTCAAGGCGAAGGTCGGAAGCGTGGAATCACAGATTCCAGAAAACAACTTATTGTTATCCAGCCCACAAAGAGCCAATCTCCAGATGCAGATGAGCAACATAAAACCGGATGCGGATGATGTCATGGAGGTTTGCGTCAATTTTAAGGTTCAGGAGACTCCGGAGAGCATTTCCCGAATTATTGACGATTTTGTAAAAAATATCTAACAATTTTAAAATTCAAATGTTATGGCAGAAGAAATAAAGAACCAAGGGCAACAAGAAAATGCGGAAAACTTGAATGAAAATGTAAGCGGACAGGCGAAAGAAATTATCTCCGCTGCATTGGAAGAGACTCAAAACAGAGAAACTTCTCCAGTTCTTAAAGCAGATTCAAACGTGACTGACAAATTCAAGGGGCTTCCCATGCGGGAACTTATTGCAGCTCCACTTATTGCAGCAGCCGAAGCACAACAGGAATTGGCAGCGACAGCATGGAATTTCTACCAGCAAATTGCATTTGATGGTAAAAGCGGCAATAAAGCGCGTATATTGGAATTCGATGTCGAAAGACCGATACAGCAGGATGGAAAAATGACAACAATGTCACAAAGTGTCAAGGCTCCGTTTATAGGATTGGTGCCTATTCCTTCCCTGCTCATAGATCGCGTGGATGTCGATTTCCAGATGGAGGTTACCGATACATCAAACGTAAAAAGCACTACCAACGCAGAAGTAGAGGCAAAAGCTTCTGCAAAACATTGGTTTATAAATGCGGAAATCAGCGGCAAAGTCACGACCGCCCGCGAGAACACCCGCATGACCAACCAAACGGCAAAATACCAGATACATGTGACAGCCAGTCAGCAGCCGCAGACCGAAGGTCTGTCTAAACTGATGGATATAATGGCATCATGTATCGAGCCTATAACAAACGAAAGTAACAGTAAGTAAATATATGAATTTGATTCAAGCATTAAGATTGCCAAACAGTCGAGCAGTAATGACAAATATTGCACGGTTTCATTATCAAAATATTTATAATGTAGGTTTGACCCCTCCGATTGCCACGCAAAGTAATTTGACATTTCAAATAAAAGGATATACCCGTAACTATCGTTTTCTTAGATTAGACTATGCCTGTGTCATATATATTGCGGATGGAATAGCAGTCGTTGCTTCAAATGGCATAGATACTTTAAGTTCAGGTTTTTCGGGGTGTTATATGGCCAGTTTTAGGCACAATGGCATTAGGTATGTTGCTCATATTCCAACGCCTAACAATAGTATTAAAACATCATGGAATCGGGCGGTTAAAAATCAAATAATAGATAATGTTGTTCTTTTTAAACCTACTGAAGGATTGGCGAGAATCCCAGGAACCATTGGTATTTGGGGAATTATAACATTTAACGATAGATGTTATCGGCTTGATGTAAATGAAAACGCTCCTCCAAGTCAAGCCATACGTGGCCAAAGAATTTTTAACTCAATCCCGAGAAATCCCATACTAACAGAAATTCCACCTATCGCCGGTGGTCAGATGCCTTAATAATTATAACAATTGTAAATAAGGGAAGAATGGTTGTTTCATTGAGGAGTAGAATTCTATTCTGATATATAATTCTGGTGGCGGTCATCGGTAGCATGGCCGCCATTCTCATCCATGAACCTGCGAAGTTCCACGACCTATATGCGTATGTTGAATAACGGTATTTACACAAACAGCAAATGAGCGAACAATTCGTTACCACTACCAAGCATTTCCGCAAGCTGCTTGCCGCAGGCTATCTGTTGATAGTTCTGCTGGTGGGCGGCATCATCTGCACGTGGCTCGGAGAATGGCGCGACTTGGAGTTGCTGGAACGGGAGAACCGTGAAATCAACCGCTTCCGCAAGGAAACACACGATGCGTATGTGGGTGTGGTGGAATTGTCACTTTTGGGCGAGTCGGTGCTGGAATGGGACGATAAGGATGTGGCGGCATACCGGCGGCAACGGATGGCGGTGGATAGTATGCTTTGCCGCTTCAAGAGCCATTACGAATCGGTGCGCATAGACAGCGTGCGCCACTTGCTGGAGGACAAGGAAAAGCGGCTGTGCGCCATCATGGAAGCTCTGGAACAACAGGCGGACATCAACCGCCGGATAGCCAAGCAGGTGCCGGTGATAGTGCAAACGAGCAGGCAGGAAGAGCCGAAGAAACAGAGGAGGAAAGGTTTTCTCGGGTTGTTCGGCAAGAAACAGGAAGCACCTCCGACGACGACCACCACGATGCTCTACACACTGAACCGTGATATGATAGCGCAACAACGTGCCCAGAGCCATCGTCTGTCGGAATATGCCGACAGCCTTGCCAGCCGCAATGCGGAACTGAACCGCCAACTGCAAACCCTTATTCAGCAGATGGACCACAAGGTGCAGGCTGACTTGCAGGAACGTGAGGCGGAAATATCCGCTATGCGTGAAAAGTCGTTCTTGCAGGTAGGTATCATAACGGGTGTCATGCTGCTGTTGCTCATTATTTCATACATCATCATTCACCGCTATGCCACCCGCATCAAGCAGTACAAACGTAAGACAACAGATTTAATCGGGCAACTGCAAAAGTCCGTAAAACAAAACGAATCGTTGATAGCCTCACGTAAGAAAGCGATGCACACCATCACCCACGAGCTACGCACACCACTGACTGCCATACATGGATATGCGGAACTGATGCAGGACAACGAAGAAGAAAAGATAAGCGGTTATGCGGACAATATCCTGCAAGCCTCCAAGAGAATGACCGACATGCTCAACTCCCTGCTTGACTTCTTCCGCTTGGACAGCGGCAAGGAACAGGCGAATGTCCGTCCGTTTCGTTTGGAAAACATCGCGGAGCTGTTGCAAACGGAGTTTACGCAACAAGCAGAAGCAAAAGATCTTAAACTTACCATCGAGTGCCCGGAGGGTATTATCCTGAATGGCGACAAGGAGCGCATCATACAGATATGCGACAACCTGCTGGGCAATGCCGTCAAGTTCACGAATGCCGGAAGCGTTTCACTTGTCATAAGCTATGACGGCAATAGGCTGACCCTTGTAGTAGAGGACACCGGAACCGGCATGAGTGCGGAAGAACAACAGCGAGTGTTCGGAGCGTTCGAGCGGCTTTCCAACGCCGCCACGCAAGACGGTTTCGGATTGGGGTTAAGCATTGTGAAACAGATAGTCGGGATGCTTGGCGGCACTATACGCTTGGAAAGCGAAAAAGGAGAAGGCAGTCGTTTTACTGTGGAGTTGCCAATGAACACTGCCGATATTGGTTTTGAAGAACAGACAGCCGCAGAAAGTCTGGCTCATATAGAAAGACCTTATTCTGTCATCGTATTGGACGACAATCCGATGGTATTATCCATGACAAAGGAAATGTATGCTGGTATAGGTGTGCATTGCGACACGTTCACCACTATTGGCGATGCAATGGAAGCCATGCGGCAGCACACATACGACCTCATGATAACCGATATGAAGATGCCGGAGATTAACGGCTATGAGGTGTTGGAGTTGTTACGCTCGTCAAGTGTCAGCAACTCGAAAGAGATTCCCATTGTCGTGGCGACCGCCTCCGGCAGTTGCAGCGAAGAGGAGCTGTTGGAAAATGGATTTACCGCCTGCCTGTTCAAGCCATTTTCCATTTCCGAACTGGTTGCTGTATCAGACAAATGCCTTTTGACAAGTACGGACAAGGATGAACTTCCCGACTTGTCCTCTCTGCTTGCATATGGTGACAAACGGGCGATGCTCGACCGTTTGATAACCGAAACAGAAAAGGATATGCAGGCTGTCCGGGAAATCATGGAGAGGAATGACCGCAAGGCGTTGGACGAATGGATACACCGTCAGCGAAGTTCATGGGCTGTTATCCGTGCTGACAAACCCTTGTGGAACCTGTATGAACTGCTGCATCAAGAATCTGAATGTTCCGAAATGGAATTGCGGAAATGCGTGGATGCCATGCTTCGTATGGGAACAGTTATCATAGAACTTGCGCAAAAGGAAAGGAGGTCGTCGGATGAAAGTATTTGTGATTGAGGACAACCCCGTCTATAACGATTATGTCTGCAACCTGCTGAAGAAAGACAGCTTCGATACTATGTCGGCATATAATCTTGCCACTGCCAAGAAACTATTGGCAAAGTCAGAGGTGGATGATATTGTCGTTGCCGACCTACGCCTCCCCGACGGTGAAAGCATAGAGTTGTTACGGTGGATGCGTGCCAACGACAAACAGCAGGTGTTTATCGTTATGACCAATTACGGGGAGGTGCATACGGCAGTGGAAAGTATGAAGCTCGGCTCAAAGGATTACATACAGAAACAGTTGTTGGAGGATAAACTGATACCGCTTATCCGCACCCTGCAAAAAGAACATGAAAAGCGACTACAATGGAACATTCCGATATTCGTCCGGCAGGGCGAAGCCTATCAGAAAATCAAGAAACGTGTGCGCCTTGTAGCCACCACCCGGATGAGCGTGCTGATACTGGGCGAGAACGGTACGGGCAAGGAACATATCGCACAACATATACACCAACAAAGCAAACTTGCCGATAAACCTTTTGTGGCAGTGGACTGCGGAGCCTTGTCCCCGTCATTGATACAATCCGCCTTCTTCGGACACGTCAAGGGTGCGTTTACGGGTGCCGAAGCAAACAAGACGGGGTATTTTCTGGAAGCGGATGGCGGCACGCTGTTCCTTGACGAAGTGGGCAACCTAACAATGGAGATGCAACAGATGCTGCTCCGCGCCATACAGGAACGCCGTTACCGTCCCGTCGGTGCAAAGGAGGACAAAACAGCCAACGTGAGGATAGTGGCTGCAACCAACGAGGATTTGCAGAAAGCCGTAACGGAAAAGCGGTTCCGGCAGGATTTGCTCTATCGCTTGCAGGAGTATGTGATAACCATGCCGCCCTTGCGCAACTGCCCGGAAGACATCATGCCATTGGCCGAGTTCTTCCGTGAAATGGCAAACCGTGAGTTGGAACGTAAAGTAAAAGGTTTTGCCGCATCTGCCCGTAATGCCCTGCTCGCCCATGCGTGGCCGGGCAACGTGCGCGAGTTGAAACAGAAGATACAGACGGCAGTCCTGCAATCAGAAGGCGATATGATAACCGAAGCCGATTTGGAACTTGACAATGAACCGTCCGCTACTTCCGCTTGTTTTACATTGAAGAGCGGGGATGAAGAAAGAGGACGTATCCTGCGTGCTTTGAAACAAGCAGCCGGTAACAAGAAAATGGCTGCAAAGATACTGGGTATCGGCAGGACAACGCTGTATAATAAATTGGTAGAGTATGGATTGAATGAAGAAAACTGACCGGAGTATGGCTGTAAATGGCAATAATTGATTAACTTTGCAATTGTATTTCAGAAAATAGCAGGCGATCGGGTAACTTTTCGCCGATGATATAGACATAAGACCGCAAGGCGTTTCGAGCGAAAATCTGGTAAATTGAAACTACGGAGACGATTGCGTGATGCTTATGCTATGCTTACGCATAGCGTGCATTCACGTACTCTCCGTAAAGGCTTTACCAGAGCCATCGCTTGAAAGTAGTGTGAATTGCACGCTACTTTTTTGCCTCGCCAAAAAGGAAAGGAAATACGTTATGGCGAAAATACAATTACTTGCCGTTATCTCAATAGATGGCTGTCCGATGAAACTGCATCCCCGGAAGCGGTTGCTTCAAACCGAAGATTACGGTATGGATGAAATACGTGCCAATGCCCTGTATAAGCTGACATCCGACTATTCGGTATCCGTGCTTCAAGAATGGAGAGAGGAAGGTGGAAGCATTTGCCATTTGTTGGAAGTAACTGCCGGGAATACCGAATATGCCAACGGACTGTTACGGATGAACGTGATAGATGAAATCATACTATACGTTGTTCCAACCATCGACGGAAACGGAGCGCATTTTTTCAAGTCAGCACTACCTATGAATGACTGGCGGCTTATGGAGAACAAAACTTATAGGGACGGAGTAATCCGGCTTATCTATCATAAAGAGCCACGGGCATAAAATGTTCAGATTATGAACATCTTGGCGGAATTTCCGTGTTCAGAAAGTGAACACATGTTCAGAATCTGAACACATTTCACAAGGGATGCAATCAAGGATAAAATTATTTTTGAATTTTATCTTTCTGAAAAACAATGTAGTACAATTTTCTCACAATCTTTTCTCGTGTTTAGGGCTATGATTTGCACCATATATCAGTGTGCGCACACTGATAAACAAGTGTAAACCCTCAAAACAGAAAAGATAATGAACCATCTCATATTGGCGGAAACACAGTTTTTCGCCCTGATAAACGGAAAAGACAACGGTAGCACGGAAACGGCATACGGCGGATTCGTGCAGGAAGTAATAAACCTGTGCTACGGCGGCAATGATGCCAAGCATATTATTGTGGCGTTGGCTTTTGCCGAAATCGAATTACAGCACCATCCGCAGAACTTGTCGGCATCGGAGGAGAATGTCGTCACTGTGTATATCCGCAAGGCGTTATCCTTCATCCGAAAGATACAGAAGATGGTATCCGCTTCTGCAATTACCTCCGTGCCACCACTAACATCCACATCCGAAACCAAAGCCACAGTCCCAGCCTTGCAATGGACCGGTAATGCCGTCGAGTTGGTAGAACTAATCTATGCCCTCTACGCCACCGGCTGCATCAATGGCGGCAAGGCTTCGCTGAAAGAGCTTGCTCCTGTCCTCTATTCCTTTTTCGGTGTGGAGTCCAAAGACTGCTACCGCTTCTATACGGACATCAAACGCAGGAAAAGCGACAGTCGCACCTACTTCCTTGAAAAGATGCAGGACAAACTGAACGCGAAGATGCGACATGACGATGAATTGGAGCGGATGAGGAGATAAACGAATGCCAAACAAAGGATAAGCGGCCGGATTATACGGTTTCTTATCCTTCTTCATTTACAATCACTCTATTATCTGCCGGAAAGCCGATTAAAATCATTAACTTTGCAAGTATTAATCAATGACGGATGAAAATAGATAACCTCGAAATATTGAATGGACTGATTGCCGGAGCCGAAGGCGGGACAGTTGAGTTCAAAGAAACTACCGGGCAGTTGGAGCGTGGAATGGAAACTCTTTGTGCCTTCTTGAACGGTACGGGCGGCACGGTGCTGTTCGGTGTAACCGACAAGGGAAAGATTATCGGTCAGGAAGTGAGCGACAAGACGAAGCGCGATATTGCGGAAACCATCAGACGAATCGAGCCGTTTGCGACCATTGATATATCCTATACAGACATTCCGGGAACGAACAAAAGTGTTATAGCTTTATCAGCGGAAGAACAACGATATATGCGCCCGTTCACTTATAAGGGGAGGGCTTATCAACGGATAGAGAGCGTTACATCTGCCATGCCGCAGGGTATATACAACCTGTTGGTTATGCAGCGAGGCGGAACCTATGCTTGGGATTCCATGCAAAATCCCGGCTTGAAAATATCCGACCTTGACGAAACGGCAATCTTGGGCGCAGTACGTGGAGGAATCAGAGGCGGACGTTTGCCGGAAGGTTCTATGCAGGAGGATGTCCGAACCATCCTTGAAAAATTTGACTTGTTGAATGATGGAAAGCTGAACAATGCTTCCGTTGTCCTATTCGGACGGAACTTCTACCATTATCCCCAATGTCTGCTCCGTTTAGCCCGGTTCAAAGGAACGACAAAAGATGAATTTTTAGATAATCAGCGTGTGACAGGCAATATATTCAACTTGCTGGATGCTGCAATGGCATTTTTCTTCAAGCATTTGTCCCTTTCCGGTAAAATTGAAGGTTTGTACAGAGAAGAGGAACTGAATGTGCCATATAAGGCATTGAGAGAATGTTGCATAAATGCTTTTGCACATCGTGTTTACCATCGCCCCGGCAGTTCAGTCGGGATTGCTATCTATGATGACCGCGTGGAGATTGAAAACAGCGGAACATTTCCGCCTGATATTACCATTGAGAAACTGTTGGGTGGCCACAATTCCGAACCACAAAATCTGATAGTAGCCAATGTGCTGTACAAAAGTGCAGTATTGGAGAGTTGGGGACGTGGCATAGCCCTTATGGTAAACGAATGTCGCCGTGTCGGTATTCCGGATCCGGAGTTTCATACCGACGGCAATGCTGTATGGATTGTGTTTCATTATACAAGAACTACAGTAGGACAAGACCCCACAGCAACCCCACAGCAACCCTATAGTAACCCCACAGTAACCCCACAGTTAGGAAAACTGTTGTCTGCTATTGGGAACAACACTCTCTCTGCTAAAGAAATCATGGAGAAAACGGGAATGAAAGATAAAAGGAATTTCTTAAAGAACTATATCCATCCGGCAATAAATTCCGGTTTGGTCCTTTCACTTTATCCCATAGGCTCCAAGAGTCCGCAACAGAAATACTATCTTACTGATAAAGGTAAAGGTTTCCTGCAACAATAACGGGTATGGCTAAAAAGAAGAAACATAAGAATGATGTAAAAACTGATTTACCGATAATCATGGATTATGGTATCGGCAGTATATCCGTTTATGACCCGGCAGACATAATGCCATACAACGAGCCGCCAATTAGCGAACAAATCCGCTTCAAGAAACTCGGCAAAGAGATGAAATCCGAGTTCAAGTGGCTGGTATCTTCCGTAGTGATTGAGTATTGGCAAGAAAACCGACAGATACCTTTCGGTGAAGAAATGTCGAAACTCAGAACCAGACTGTTGAGAATGTTTGCCGAAGAATACAGCATACTGCTTAAAGACGATACAGAACTGAAAAATTATTTGCTGATGCTTGCCATTACCACCATCAACAAGCATCTCAAATCTGAGAATAAAAAGAGGGTGTCAAAACTCTCTTTTTAACAAAATTACCCTTGCTACAGATATCTGTGACAGGGGTAATTTTCATATTTTGGGTGTTTTGACACATCCCCTTTTTCATATATAAAGGAATCTGTTATTTCTGCTGCAACAGGTGTTTCAAGTTTTCATCATTTGCGATACGTTCCAGTTCCTCTTGAACAATCTGCTTCACTTCCTCCTTGATGCGCCTGTAATTCGCCTGAACCGTTTCCTTCATGCGGTCGTTGCCGTCCCCGTCCGTAAAGTCGGTAATGACGGGGATTTTCTTGTAGGCTTTCTCCTCGCGCTTCACCTTCTCGGCATCCACGACAATCTCGCAATGGAAAATCTTCTGCTCGATACGCTCGTTGAAGTTGTCGGATACCGAACCGACAAACATACCCTGCGTCAAGCCGGAAATCTTGCTCGGCGGGATGAGTGAATCCATCTGCGTGTTGATGGAGGTGGAAACATCCTGCCGGTTGATGGAAATGGACTGCCGTTTCTGCAACACCTTACCGAAGCGTTCGGAAAGCGTCTTGGCGGTTTCACCCACCACCTGACCGGAAAAGATATTGCCGACGGTGTTCATCACGACCTTCGCTTCTTTATCACCGTAGTCGCGCACCAACTGGCTGAAATCCTGAAAGCCCAGACACACGGCAACCTTGTTGCTTCGCGCGGTGGCGATAAGGTTGTCCAACC
>OOAW01000382.1_pt1 | contig 35250 bp, 42 predicted proteins | sample 1671861 | NCBI WGS metagenome assembly OOAW01 (sample SAMN06348200, study PRJEB24527) | human gut metagenome | reverse complement strand
AACGTGAGAATTTTTCCCACGTTCCTTTGTTTTATTACAATTTTTGAATCCGCTCGATCGCTGCAACTGTATTTTCATATGTTCCAAACGCTGTCAGTCGGAAATACCCTTCTCCGCTCGGACCAAATCCGGATCCAGGTGTTCCAACAATTCCTGCATTCTCTAACAGATAATCAAAAAACTCCCACGAAGTCATCTGATCAGGTGTTTTCAGCCAGATATATGGCGCATTGACTCCACCTGATACAGTGTATCCCGCTTCCTTCAGGCCATTCGAAATCGTCTTTGCATTTTTCATATAGTACGCTACCTGCTCTTTCAGCTGCACCTTTCCAGCCTCTGAATACACGGCCTCTCCTGCTCGCTGAACAATATACGGCGCCCCATTGTATTTTGTGCCATGACGTCTCGCCCACAGTGAATGCAGTGTCACATCTCCACATTTCAACTCTTTTGGAATGACTGTAAATCCAAGACGGACACCTGTGAATCCGGCATTTTTTGAAAAACTGCGAAGTTCGATTGCGCAAGTTCTCGCCCCATCACATTCATAGATACTGTGCGGCACATCTTCTTCTGAAATGTATGCCTCATACGCCGCATCATATATGATGACAGCTCCGACTTTATTCGCATAATCAACCCACACCTGCAGTTGTTCTTTTGTAATCGTCGAACCTGTAGGGTTATTCGGGAAACAAAGATAGATGATATCCGGTGTCTCCTTTGGCAATTCCGGTGCAAATCCATTTTCAGCAGTACATGGCATATAGATCACATCGCTCCACATCTCTGTCTTTGCATCATACACTCCGGTGCGCCCTGCCATGACATTCGTATCCACATACACAGGGTAAACCGGATCACATACTGCAATTTTATTGTCTTTACTGAAAATCTCCTGAATATTTCCGGAATCGCATTTTGCACCATCTGAAATAAAAATCTCGTCCGCTGAGATGTCGCAGCCTCTTTGGACATAGTCATTTTTTGCGATTGCACTTCTTAAAAATTCATATCCCAAATCCGGCGCATAGCCATGAAATGTCTCCGACACTCCCATCTCGTCTACCGCCGTATGAAGTGCATCAATAATCGCAGGAGCAAGCGGTTGTGTTACATCGCCGATTCCAAGCCGGATGATAGACTGTTCCGGATTTGCCTGTGTGTAGGCAGCCACTTTCTTTGCAATTGTCGAAAACAGATAGCTTCCCGGCAGTTTCAAATAGTTGTCATTTATTTTAAACATATTCTTTTTCCTCCGTTTATAGGTTTATTTCTCCGTCAAATGAAACTTCCGCCGGACCGGTCATATATATCTTGTCCGCCTCTTTATCCCATTCGATTTGTAAATCCCCTCCAAGTAATTTTACTGTCACTTTATCTTCTGTAAATCCATTTAGAATACATGCGACTGCGACTGCACACGCTCCCGTTCCGCAGGCCATCGTCTCTCCCGATCCACGTTCCCACACACGCATCTCAACTGTATTTCGATCAAGCACTTTCACAAATTCTGTATTCACACGATTCGGAAAACGCTCATGATTCTCAAATGCCGGACCGATTGTCTCAATATCAAGTCCTTTCACATCTTCTACATAGACGACCGCATGAGGATTTCCCATTGAGACTCCGGTCATACGATACTCAGTTCCATTCACGTTGATAGGCTCATCAATCACACGGTTCCCATCCGCCACAATCGGAATATTTTCCGGCACAAGCTCCGGACTTCCCATATCTACTTTTACAAGTTTCACTTTTCCATCTTCCACCGTCAAATCTAAATATTTGATTCCGGCAAGTGTCTCAACAGAGATGTGCTCTTTCTCTGTCAGACCGTAATCATACACATACTTTCCAACACAGCGGATTCCGTTCCCGCACATCTCACTTCTCGAACCATCCGCGTTGTACATCTCCATCTCAAAATCAGCCACATCAGACGGATTAATCATGATCAATCCGTCTGAACCGATTCCAAAATTCCGGTTGCTTACCTTTTTCGCCATCTCTGGCGGATTTTCAATAGTCTCTTTAAAACAATTCACATATACGTAATCGTTTCCCAAACCTTGCATTTTCGTAAATTTCATTTCATTTCTCCTAACTCTCTTATCCTGACATAACACTTAGTACCATCTGTGCCGTCTCTACCATATTTGTTCCACTGTCCATACTACATTTTTGCAAATAATGATGAGCCTCGTCCTCAGTCATGTTGTTACGGTTCATCAGTAATACTTTCGCTTCTCTCAGTAACGCCTGTTCTTTCTCGCTGCGGGCTTTCGGCTTCGCATTCCTCTTCTTTCTCCGCCTTTCTATCGCCTGCAGCATCATGTTCAGCGTGCTGAGCAAATCATGCACCTTCAGCGGCATCGTAAGTCCTACCACGCCGTTTACAATCCCATCTCCCCATTTATCCGGAGATGCGATCACGAGCATCTCAAATGTATCCGGCAGATATTCCCGCAATTCCGTATACATCATATCCAGCATCTTATAACCGCAAATCACAATTCCTTCATCCAACGTCTCCGCACTTTGTATTGCCTGGGCTCCTGTCGTCCCGATTCCTGTAACTGCCAGACCATTTCGCACTAAGATATTACGAATATTCGTTGCTGTATCCTTTTTGGGAAACACAACAATAATTTTACTCATACTTACCTCCTTCGGCTCAACGGGTTATTCATTACAGAAAGACTCAAATCTTGTGCAAATATTTTTCCAGTTCCCAGCCTGTCACATACTCTCGGAACTGCTGGTATTCATTTTTCTTTGCCATAACATATTTGGCTGATAAATCTTCTCCCAAAACATTCTGAACAAATGTATCCTCTTCAAAAGCTCTGACTGCTTCCAGGAGACTTCCCGGAAGTAACTCATTATATTTTTCCATGTGTTCCGGCGGAAGGATCTTCTTTTCAATTCCTTCTAATCCAGCCGCAAGGCACACTGCAAATGCGAGATATGGATTGGCAGATGGATCTGGACTTCGAAACTCAACTCTCGTTTTCTCCCCGCGCTCTGCCGGAATCCGAAATACCGGTTTTCTTCTTGTCACGAGTCTTTTATAAGAATTTACAATCGGATTGGTGATCAGTGTAATCGCCTGAATATGCGCCATAATTCCTCCGATGAAATAACTTGCTTCCTGACTCAGTCCATTCTCACCATTCTCATCGGCGAACAGATTCACTCCGTCTTTTGTCAAGGACATATTCAGATGCATACCCGAACCATTTTCTCCTGATTTTGGTTTCGGCATAAATGTTGCATGCAGTCCGTGCCGTTTTGCAATCGTTTTTACCACAAGTTTAAATGTCATCATCTTATCGGCGGCAGCCAATGTCTCATCATATCGGAAATCAATCTCATGTTGTGCCGCAGCCGCTTCATGATGAGAAGTCTCGATCTCAAACCCCATATCCTCCAATGTCAGGACCATGTCACGTCTTGCATTCTCCCCGAAATCCAAAGGTCCCAAATCAAAATATCCTGCATTTTCATGGGATACGGTTGTCGGGAGTCCATGATCATCTGTATGGAACAAAAAGAACTCACACTTCGGGCTTACTTGTAGTTGATATCCCATAGCTTTTGCTTTCTCAACCGTCTTTTTTAGAATATGCCGCGGATCATTCTCAAAAGGGGTTCCGTCCTGACGATACACATCACAAATGAGTCTCGCAACCTTTCCCTGCTGTGGTCTCCACGGAAAAATCTCAAATGTATTCAAATCCGGATACAGATACATATCCGAGTCCTCATCCTTTGCAAATCCCTCGATAGAAGAACCGTCAAACACACATCGGTTATCCAGCGCTTTTTCCAGCTGGTTTGTCGTGATTGCTATATTTTTCATCATTCCATATATATCTGTAAATTGAAGCCGGATAAAGCCGACATCCTCTTCTTCTACAAGTCTGTATATGTCTCTTTTTGTATAGTTTCTCACTGATATCCCTCCAAATCCTGAAATAAAAATGGACGTTCTCACTCTACGGAAAACGCCCTTGTTTCTTATAATTATATCGACCTGCTTTACGTTTGTCAATTACTTCTAAAATGATTTTATCAGTCTTAATTTCTCATTTATTTTTTATCTGTCTTCCGGTCACATCCAAATGATAATTTTCTTTATAAATCAGTTCTGACACCGGAACCAATTCATATCCTTGTTCTCGAAGCCCCAAAATCACAGATTCCAAAGCATCTTTTGTATATTTTGCTCCACTATGCAGCAAAATAATCGCCCCGCCTTTTAATTCTTTATTTTCTAAAATAGTTTTTACAATGCTCTCCTTCCCATAATCCTTCCAATCCTGAGAATCAATCGACCACTGTATCACTTCATACCCACAAGCTTTTGCTGTCTTGATCACTTGATCATCATAATCTCCATAAGGAACTCGAAACAATTTCATCTCCATCCCCGTCAAAGCTTTTACTTTTTCGTGTACAGATACAATTTCTTCTTTGCAAGCTTCCTTTGAGAGCTGGCTCATCGATTTGTGATTCTCACTATGATTTCCGATATCGTGCCCCGCAAACTGAATCTGTTTTACATCTTCCTGATATTTTCCTACCCAGTTACCTGTAAGAAAAAACGTTGCCTTCACATCATATTTGTCCAACACATCCAAAATCTGCTTCATATATTCATTTCCCCATGTTGCATCAAAGGAAAGCGCCACCTGCTTTGCTTCTGTCTCCACAGAATAAATCGGCAATTCTCTGCCGTTGACTGTGTTGCTTACAGATATTTCTCTCACCGCACCCATACACGTTCCTAAAATAAACAAGCAAACCAATACAGACATCAGAATTTTTCTCTTCATCCAAACACCCACTCTCTCTTTTTATTAATATATGCACAAACTTTTCAGACATAACATCTATGCAAATTGCACAAAATAGGAAAGATTACTATTTTTATCTAGACATTTATCAAAAATTCTGCTAGAATAAATTTTGTCAAAAAGATTATGATAGTAACTGATCTATCATGTTATTTATAAGGAGGTATTACTATGAAGAAATATATTTGCGAACCATGTGGCTATGAATACGATCCAGAAGTTGGTGATCCAGATAACGGAATCGCTCCTGGAACAGCTTTTGAAGATATCCCGGAAGATTGGGTATGTCCAATCTGCGGAATGGGTAAAGAAGTATTTGTAGAAGCATAATTACTTTTGACTTTATTTTCAAAAATCCGAAGAGAATCCTCTAACACGTGAATTCTCCTCGGATTTTTTGTATATTCCAACAAATTTATTAAAAATATTTCTTTTTTAATGAAACTTTTTCCTTTGATTTTGTGTATAGGTAAGTGAAAGGGGGGATTTCAATAAGATGAAAAAACTGGTATTGGATGAAAAAACATTGGAAAACCTTATGAAACAATATACCGGATATGTTTATACGATTGTAAAAGGGATTTCCTGTGACTGTTTAGAAAAGGAAGATATGGAAGAAATTGTTTCTGACGTATTTTTTTCCTTATGGAAATCACAGCAGTCATTTGAAAATCACAATACTTTGAAACCATATTTAGCACAGATTGCCAGAAATCAAACACGAAACCGCTTACGAGAAAAACATAAACAGATTGTTCTTGAAGAAGAGAGTGTATTGGATTTTATCTGTGTGGATGAATATTTCGGTGAAAAAGAACAAATCGAAAAAATTCGGGAACTGCTAAATGAGCTTAATGCCGTTGAACAACATCTGATGTTGGCATATTATTTTTACGGATTTAAACTGAATGAAATCGCCAATACAATGCAGTTACCCATATCTACTGTGAAATCCAAATTATACCGAGGGCGCGATAAACTAATCACAAAATTCAAAGAAGGAGGAGTGACTCATGAAAAAAGTAAATCTGTATGAATTATTTGGACATTTGAATTCAAAAGATGTATTGCTTACAGACATAAAGTCTGATTCTGTCAACTGTGACGAAGAGAAAATTCGAAATATGACACTCAAAAAAGTTCACCAGAATATGAAGCAGCAAAAGCAGGTTCGATTTTTACGGACTATGAAACGACTGGCGGCTGGTTTCGTCTTGGCAGCAATATTGGGTGGCGGTGCATATGCGGTGGCATCTGAGGAACTTGGATGGTCTATAAAAAAAATGTTTGGTCTAAACGAAAAAGAAGTCCTTACTTCAGACCAAAAAATTTCGACAGATGATTATTCTCTCTCCCTTGTAGACATGGCATATGATGGTAATATCGGACGTATACTGATAAAACTGGAAGCACTGACAAAAGAAGCAGAAAAAGAACTGAAGCAGCTGCCAGGTCCGGTTGCCTCAAAAGCGGCAAGCATGTGTTATTATACTGATCTGTCAAATGAAAAAGAAGCTTATTACTGGCTGGACATAAACGGGGAACAGGAGAATATCCGTATCAACATTCCAAAATCCACACAATATCTCACCGTTTCACTAAAAAAGACGATAGAACCAAAATCTATAGCTTTAGGAAAATCTGAAATGTATACAAAATTAGAATACTCTCCACTTGGAATCACAATATGGGCAGAAGGAGATACAGATACCAATTTTCCTGAAGATCCCGGGGACGTCCAGATTACTTTCCGCTATAAGAATGGTAAAGAAGACGTTTTGACAGGAAAATCATCAACAGAAAAGAAAGTTGGAATAAATCATTCCAGTCGTGAGGCAGTTCAAGATGATTCCTTTGAAGGATTCCGTTGGATTTATGGCTTCTCGAACCGCTGCGATTGGACGCAGATAGATGCAATTGGAATCGATGGAGTTTGGTATCCACTATAGATCTCAGACTTCCTCCTGCTAGTCTGAAGATTTATCCTGTTCAAACAAAATCTCCATTCTTGTTCCTTCTCCAACTTTACTGTTCACTGTAATCTCTGCATTGTGCAAAATCGCACCGTGCTTCACAATCGAAAGTCCGAGACCGGTTCCTCCGGTCTCTTTTGAATGACTTTTATCCACACGGTAAAAGCGCTCGAAAATACGTTCTTTCTGGTCTTCCGGTATTCCAATCCCGGTATCCTGAACAATCACTTTCGGTCCTTTGAGTGTATTGCCCACCCAGATTTTCACTTCACCGCCTGACACATTATACTTGATCGCATTTTCACAGACGTTGTAGATCATCTCATCCAAAATTCTTTTTACACCATGATAAATCACAGTTTCTCCAATCACTTCCAGATGCACTTTCTTCTTCTCTGCCTGCGGTGCCAGTCTGCTGCAAATTTCCCGCGCCAATCCGAATAAATCCACATCCTCCTGCTCAATTTCAACATTTCCCTCATCCAACTTAGACAACTTAATAATATCTTCAATCAAGGTAATCAGACGACTTGCCTCATTATAAATCCGCTCAGAAAATCCAATCATATCATCCGGTTTCACAAGTCCGCTCTTCATAATCTCAGCATATCCGGAAATAGAAGTAAGCGGTGTCTTCAATTCATGAGAAACATTTGCGGAAAATTCCTTTCGCATGTTTGCCACAGCCTCTTTTTCTTTGTTCTGTTTGTCAATGCTTAACAACAAGGGTTTCAATTCTTCATATACATTGTTCTCAAGCGGTTCTTCCAAATTCAGATTATTAATCGGGCGTATCAATCTCGACGTCTGCCATTTTGCAAGAAAATAGGCAAAGCAAAACATTCCAACCGCAATCACCGCCATATAAGGCAGCATATCCATAATTGCCGGCTGCACATTATCTACTGTTTTTGCAACTCTCAGGATATTTCCATCATTCAAGGTTAGTGCATAGTAATATGTCTGCTCTCCTAAGGTATTCGACTTTCTCAAATCTTCCCCCCAACCGTTCGCAAATGCATCCTTGACTTCTTTTCGCTCTTTGTGATTTTCAAATGTAAAATCATCTTCTTTTGAATCATATAAAACAGTACCATTCTCATCAATCACTGTCAGCCTCGTCTTCACCTGTGCCGCATCCATATCTTCCAGATACTTTGTCCCGGATATATTGATTGCCGTCTGAATATATACGGCCTCCTGCTTTAGCTCTGCTTTCATATTATTCAGAGACTGAAAATATGTAGCCGCAATCAAAAGCGAAAAGGTTGTAAGAAGTGTAATGCAAAGTACTAAAAGCATACTTTTTTGTATTTTAACTCTCATTGATCTCTCCTAACCTGTAGCCGACTCCCCGCACAGTCTGAATCATATCACCGGCGCTTCCTAGTTTCTGTCTGAGTGTCCGCACATGAACATCCACTGTACGTGTCTCTCCGTCAAAATCATATCCCCATACTTCCTCTAATAAACGATCTCTTGTCAACACAATATTGTGGTTCTGCACAAGGCGACCGAGCAATTCAAATTCTTTCAACGTAAGAGTCACCTGTTTTCCATCGACAAACACTACATGCTTTTTCAAATCCATGGAAAGATTGCCGACCGAATACTGTCCCTCTTCCTTCTCTTTTTTGGTTCTTCGAAGTACTGCCTTGATCCGCGATACCAACTCCATCATTCCAAACGGTTTTGTCACATAGTCATCCGCTCCGCCATCAAGCCCTACTACTTTGTCGTACTCTGCCCCTTTTGCTGTCACCATAATGACCGGTATTTCCTTTGTCTTTGCCGAATTCTTAAGTTTCTTTAACAATGATAGTCCATCTTCACCCGGAAGCATGATATCAAGCAAAATAAGCTCTGGCGTCTCAAACGCCAAAGCTTCCATAAAGGATTTTCCATCTTCAAACCCACGGGCTTCCATCCCCGTCGTGTTCAATGTGTATACTACCAGTTCCCGAATATTTCCATCGTCTTCTACACAATATATCATCCCTTGATTCTCCTTTATCTTTTCCTATACAGTTGTCATTCCTTTGTGTACACCTGTGATAGAAAATTCTACCCATTCCGCAATATTTGTCGCATGGTCTCCGATACGCTCCAAATATTTTGTGATCATAATCAGATCGATTGCCTTTTCTCCCTGATTTCCATGATCCTCAGCAATTAATTTTACCAGCTTTTGCTTTGTCTGGTCAAACAATTTATCTACCTCATCATCTGCAAGCATTACTTTTCTCGCAAGTTCCAAATCTTTATTCACATATGCAAGGACACTGTCATTCACCATCTTACTTGTAGCTTCCGCCATCTTTCCGATAACAGGAATCTCCCTTGCCTCAGACATGCCTGCTCCGATAATAATATCTGCAATATCAGAAGTCTGGTCCCCGATACGCTCCATATCCGTGATCATCTTTAAGGCTGCGGAAATCTGACGCAGATCACGGGCTACAGGCTGCTGCTGCAGCAAAAGCTTCAAACACAATCTTTCAATGTCTTTTTCCATCTGATCAATTTCTTCGTCTTCTTTCATTACAAGTTTCGCAAGCTCTAAGTCTCCTTTTTGAATTGCTTTTGCCACATTTGCAATCGCTTTTTCGCAGAGACTTCCCATATTAATTAACTGGGCACTTAAATTTTCTAACTGCATGTCAAACTTATTTCTCATACTATCCGAACCTCCCTGTAATATAATCTTCTGTCCGTTTATCCGACGGAATTGAGAACAATTTCTCTGTCTCATTATATTCAATCACTTCTCCCAAAAGGAAAAAGGCAGTATTATCAGACACACGAACAGCCTGCTGCATATTATGTGTAACCATAACAATAGTATAATCTTTTTTCAATTCCATCGCAAGGTCTTCTATCTTCGAGGTAGAAATCGGGTCAAGAGCCGACGTAGGCTCGTCCATCAAAAGCACTTCCGGTTGTACCGCCAGCGCACGCGCAATACACAATCTCTGCTGCTGTCCACCAGACATACCAAGAGCGCTCTTTTTCAATCTATCCTTTGTCTCCTCCCAGATTGCCGCATCTCGCAATGATTTTTCTACAATATCATCCAGTTTTGCTTTGGAGCGAATTCCATGTGTTCTCGGCCCAAATGCAATGTTGTCATAAATACTCATCGGAAACGGATTTGGTTTCTGAAATACCATTCCAACACGTTTTCTCAAAAGATTTACGTCCATACTTTTATAAATATTTTGATTGTCCAGTAAGATTTCCCCTTCAATCTTACATCCTTCCACAAGGTCGTTCATGCGGTTCAACGATTTTAAGAGTGTTGATTTTCCACATCCGCTCGGCCCGATAAACGCCGTAATTTTATTTGCCTCTATATCTAAATTCACATTTTTCAGTGCTTTAAAATCACTGTAATAAAGATCCAGATTTTTGATACTAATTTTCGCCATTTCCGTTTCCTTTCGTTATCTTTTTCGCTATAAATCCTGACAGCCAGTTAATTCCGATCACAAGTACAAGCAGTACTACTGCTGTTGCATACGCCTGATCCATATGAAGCCCTTCTCTTGACATACTGTACATATGAACCGCCAGCGTTCTTCCTGATCCCATCACTCCATCCGGGATATCTGCAACTGTTCCGGCTGTATAAATCAATGCTGCCGTCTCACCGACAATTCTTCCAACCGCAAGAATAACACCTGCCAAAATTCCAGGCACTGCCGATGGAAGCACAATTCGAAACACTGTTCGAAGTTTACCCGCTCCAAGTCCAAAACTTCCTTCCCGATAACTGTCGGGAACTGCTTTTAATGCCTCTTCTGTAGTACGCATGATGAGCGGAAGAATCATGATCGACAATGTAAACGCTCCCGCCAGCAAAGAGTACCCCCATTTTAATGTTGTAACAAAAAACAACATTCCAAAAAGTCCATATACAATCGATGGAATTCCAGACAATGTCTCCGTCGTAATACGGATAACATTGATAAATTTATTTCCTCGTTTGGCATATTCCACAAGAAAAATTGCAGAGAAAATTCCAAACGGAACTGCAATGATCAAAGACAACGCCGTCATAATAATCGTATTGATCAAAGCAGGGAACAGCGATCCATTTTCACTTGTGTATTTCAACGCAAACAATTCCGGCTTAATATGCGGGATTCCGTTGATCAAAATATATGCAATTAAAAATAATAACACTGCAAATGTTATGATTGCAGAGAGCATCACGAGGAGCATCAAAATAAATGATCCCGGTGTTCTTTTATAAGAACGCAGTTTTTCTCCTATACTTCTAGTCACGGTGTCCCCTCCTATTTAACAATGATACAGAAAGATTAATAATCAGGATAAATACAAACAGTACAACTGCTGTCGCAATCAATGCCTCTCTGTGCAGTCCGGTTGCGTACCCCATCTCAATGACAATGTTCGCAGTCATTGTACGCACACCCTTCATAATACTTACCGGCATTCTCGCCTGATTTCCTGCAACCATGATGACAGCCATTGTCTCTCCGATCGCACGCCCGATTCCAAGTACGATTCCGGCTACCACGCCTGATTTTGCCGCCGGAAGAACGACCGCAAAAATACTTCTTTCATGCGTTGCTCCAAGTGCAAGCGCTCCTTCATAATACTGATTCGGAACACTTCTGATTGCAGATTCTGTCACACCGATGATGGTTGGCAAAATCATCATTCCAAGCAAGATAGATGCTGTCAGCATACTGTTTCCATCTCCTGCTGTTTTTACGATTCCCGCACGCTTCAATGTCATACCAAGTTCTCGAATCATCGGAACCATCACAACCAGTCCGAAAAATCCATATACTACAGATGGAATTCCCGCTAAAAGCTCTGTCGCACCTTTTAATACCGGATAAATTTTCTTCGGGCAATATTTTGCCATGAATATCGATGTCAAAATTCCAATCGGCACTCCAAAAAGAATTGCTCCAGCAGTCACATAAATGCTTCCCACAATCATCGGGAAGATTCCATAGATATCATTGGAAGGTCTCCAACGCTCACCACTTAAAAATTGTAAAAATCCGATTTCTTTCATCGCAGGAATCCCATTTGCAAATAAAAATACACAAATGAGAGCTACCGCCAGCACCGAAGCACAGGCGGCAATGAAGAACACTCCCTGCATGAATTTTTCGTTCCATGCTTTTTTCATCGTCTTTCGTTTCCTCTACTTATTTTATAATTTCATCCCATGAAAGTGCATCACCAACATAGATTGATTTTACCTGATCACTTGTAATGTCATCCAATGTGTTTGCTTTGTTGACAATCACTGCGATACCATCTGTTGCGATTACAGTTGCTTTCAAGCCTTTTGCAAGCTCTTCCTCTTTCACTTCTCTGGATGCCATTCCGATGTCGCAGATACCGTCTGCTACAGATGTCATACCTGTTGTAGAATCACTTTCCTGAATTTCAATCTCTGCTGATGGATTTACTTTTAAATATGCTTCTTTTAATTTTTCCATAACCGGCGTGATAGAAGATGAACCTGCGATGGATACTTTACCTGCCGATTTGCTTCCTGCATATGCCTGAACGTTATCCAAAGCAATATATCCGCTTTCTGACACAACTGCCTGACCTTCCGTGCTCAAGATAAAATTGATAAAGTCCTGAGCCACCTCGCTTACATCACCTTTTGTTGCGATATTAAACGGTCTTGCCACTTTGTATTCGCCAGATTTGATGTTTTCTTCTGTCGGCTCTGCCCCATCTACTTTCAATGCTTTTACAGTGTCATTTAAAGAACCAAGTGAAACATATCCGATTGCATACTCATTGTCCGCCACTGTTGATAACATAACGGATGTACTATTTGTAATGTTAGCCTCCTCTGTTGTGTTATCTACTTTTTCTCCTGAAGCGTCTTTTTCTTCAATTCCGAACAACTCGATAAAAGCACCTCTTGTTCCCGAACCATCTTCTCTTGAAACAACTGAGATATCATTTTCCGCATCAAATTCTGTCTCTGCTTTTCCATCTGTTTTATCTGAATTACCTGAGTTTCCACATCCAACTGCCATTGAGGCTACCATTGCTACTGTTGCTGTTAACACTAAAAACTTTTTCATTTTCATTTTTACATTTCTCCTTTTTCAGTAAAAGATTTTTTATTCCTTAACTTCTTCACAGGTCATATCATATCGAACCTCTGTTAAATCTAAAACGCAAGTAATGTTAAATCTATGTAAAATAATTTTACATAAATACGCCGTTTGCAGGCATTTTTGTTGTAAACGTGTTGTAAACCGTTTTATTATGTTTTGTAAGATGATACAATATCTCAGCCCAACTTCAATAAGTTGAGGCTGTGTTATTACTCAATCCACGCTTGGAATTTGTCGATTGCTGTTCCTGAAACACCTGCATATCCATCCATTCCATTTCCTTTGTCCATGTCTCTCTGAGGTGGGTAATATCCTCTTCCGACAGGAGCAACTTTGTAAAAGATATATTTGTCAGAATTTGGTGAATACAAATAACATTCAATCTTAGCAATAGCATTTCTACCATCGCCAGCATATCCATTAACTCCATCAGACCAATTACATCCTGTTACAAATGGATATGTCTTTCCGTTTACAGTCGTAATTCTGTATTTAATGGATGCCCCATTGTTCACCCTCATCGCAATCCCTACGATTTTCTTGCCTGGCAACCCAGCATAATCTTCCATGTTTTTTACAAACGGAAGCGTTCTTCCCCCCTCAATCATAACTGCATACTCTACGTCAATTTGCAGAGCTGGTTTTGATGGCTCCTCTGTGTATGCTGGTGGTTCTGTTCCATTCATAAAAGATGCCACCATATCAAGAAATCTCTGCCATCCCATATCAAGTGTTCTGTGTGGACAATATTTTCCACTCCAGTCTTGATGTTTCTTTACTCTATCAATTCCCCATCCACGCTCTTTGAGCATTCCTGCAATTAATTCGGCTGCGTTTCTCTCTGCTTTCACAAAGCGGTCTCCGCCGGATTTACTATAACAGATTTCTACTGCAATTGAGTTTCTGTTTCCTCTTCCGTTTCCGTCTCCGGCGTGCCATGCGTTCCGATCGAGCGGAATACCCTGTACTGCTTCTTTGTCATCTACTGCAACATGGAAGCTTACCTGATTGTTATTACTAATCATGTACTTCACTTCGTTCTCGGCGGTGGCATCGTTTGCAGTGTTATGCACTGTAATGCTGTCCGCAGCAATTTGGTACGGGCATTTGATATTGTATTTACTTCCTGATACTAATAATTGTCTTACATTTACTGCCATAATAAAATCTCCTTTTCTTTATAATGTATGTGCGAGAGCGATTATTCGCCCTCTACCTCCGGGATACCTGCTACCGATGTAAGTACACTAACTACTCCTGCAAGCACAGCTGCCGAGCATACATATTTCCAGTCTACTTGTCCCATTGCAGCTGCTGCACCGATTCCGGCAATGCCAGCCTGTGCCATTGTCTTAACAGCACGAATTCCGGCAGCCTTTAACCATCTCTTTGTGTCTACACTTGTTTTTAATACGCTATTTTTAAACATATTCATCAACCTTTCTTTTTTAAATGTAATTCTTCGATTTCCTGTTTCATTTTTGTTACCATTCCATTCCCACCAAGAGCATGATACGCATTGTACATTTCACAGAAGTTCTCGTAAGCGTATGACGGGATTTCTTGTAGCATCATGTACTTAGTATGATATTCAATCAACTGTACACGCAAAAGCAACATTGTCCCTTTACTATTTGCATCCCTATCTTTCTTCTGATTTTTTAATAACCAAACGATATACCCCATTAAAGCTGTTAATATGATTGGTAGTGCAATGGTATAGGTCTGATAAAATAATTCTTCCAACGGATTCACCCTTTCTTTGATACAAAATAACCGCTATCAGACGTTATATAATGTCCATATAGCGGTTATAATTGTATCTGTGATAATTTGTTTGTTACTCTGCTAATTCAGGACAATCAAGGTCAATCAGCACTTCTTTTACTTTGTCCTTGATTCTGTCAGGTACTTCCGCAAAAGTTTTCTTACCTTTGATGATTAGTGTTGCATATACAACTGCCATTTGCTTCACATCCTTTCTGAATAAAATTTGATATATGATGAACTGAAACATCAGTTATCACCACCCAAGATTTCTTGAACTGCCGCTTTCAGTTTATCTGGCACATCTTCAATTGTTTTCAATCCTTTTTTGATTAGTTCTGCATAAACTTTTGCCATAACTCTTCACCTCTTTCTACAGTATCATTTCATAAACTTCTGTTAAAGCCACTTGGGTGTCTGTCACCTGTTGTCCCAATGATTCATTCTTTTCAGCCTGTAATTTGATGTATTCATCTTTTTCATATTCCGTCAAGGTAAATTCATACCCGGTAAATCCCGGCTGTTCGTCTGTTCCCGGTTCGTTTACCTGAACTATGTCAGAATTTACAAACACCTTTGTTTCGGTCAGTTCCAGTTCAAGGGGCTTTACTGTACTTCTTTGTGTTCCATACTCTTTCATGCTGCTTTCAATCCTTTCTTTGAATTTGGTTTTATGTTGTGTATATAATAATCATCCGCATAAGGTAACAGCGGTACAACATACTTTTGATATAGCCGGAAGGTATCAGCATATTTCAACCAACCTTTGTAAGAATTGATTGAACACCACTCTGAATAGTTCATCATGTTCCCGGCTTTCACTTTGTTCCTGATAGCGGTCATTTTCTTTTCCATTTCCAAACAGGTGCTTTTTCTAAGTAATGTATACTTGTAAAATGTTCTGTAACCTAAGAAGTCAACACCTCTGATATATGTTGGGAATATCTGCCAGTTTCCTTTTACGTTCAGTTTTAATTCTGTTCTGAAATACTGTTGAATCTCTTTCAGCAATGAAAGAAGTTCTTCTTTTGTCCTGCCAAAAATAACAATATCATCCATATAACGATAATAGTGTTTTACGTGTTTCTGTTCTTTTAACCAATGATCGAATGATGAAAAATAGTAATTACCTGAATACTGTGATAAGTAGTTACCTATCGGTATACCAGTTTCAGGGTCAATATCTTCTTCTAACAGGTAAATTGCTGTCAAGTCCTCAATTTCTGCTGTAGTGGTACTGTCAATGATTTCATCCAACAACCATAACAGTTCACCGTCATTGAACATCTTTGAATACTTCTGTTTCAGAAGTTCGTGATTGATACTTTGATAATAGTGTCTTGCATCTATCTTTAAGCAAAATTTACATTCTTCTGTGTCATACCACATTGCATCCTGTAGGTTCACAAGTGCTTTGTGTATTCCTCTTTTCGGTATTGCTGAATAAGTATCAGCAGTTAAATTATTGATAATGCACGGTTCAATAACCTGTAATATAGCCCATTGACAAATACGATCAGGAAAGTAAGGCAGTTTGTAAATCTTCCTGACTTTCTTACCATCTTTCTTATAAAACACTTCATACTCAGATGTTTTGTAAGTGTGGTTGATCAGCATTTCTTGTATCTGTTTCAGATACTTGTCCGGGTCTTTGTCTATTTCAACAACTTCCCTGTACCACCCTTTTCCTTTCTTTGCGTGTTGGTGTGCCTTTCTTAAATTTTCAAGGTCGTATATCTTTTCATATAAGTGATCATAACGTTTCATCTATTCATTGGTATTTGCAAATCCGAATTTCAGTCGGCATTACTGCCCGGTAAATACGGTTGACCTTTCCTTATTTTGTGATAAGTAAAGCGGTATTCCTTCAAAGGGTTGTCTTGCACCGCTTATTTATATGTTTTGCCAAGTGGCACGGTTGAAAGAATACACACAATTTATAGAAATAGCCGGATGTTTCCACCCGGCTATATGATGCATTTACTAAGTGACCCCTGATATTACGATTACGATTACCAACACTGTTATTAAGATTCCAATAGAAACTGCCTGCATTATCCCAATTATTCCAATTACTGCCTAATTGAGCAATATATTTGTTTTTCATGGTGTTCATTACAGGTAATAACAAACAATATCAGAGATTCTTTCAACCTTATATTTGATTTTAAGTTACATTTTTAAGCTGCCATTTTCTGCTTCCATGCAGCGATATTTGCGGTATATACAGCAGAATCTTTTGTTGGAATAAGTACCAAGCGACCCCCGATATAACGATAACGAGTACCAACACCGCTACTAAGATGCCAATAGAAACCGCCCGCACTATCCCAATCAACCCAACGACCGCCTAACCGAGCAATTCTATATCCATTGAGATTTACAGTTATATAGGTGTAGTCACCAACAGGAAGTGAACTATTTCCAAGGCATTCAGAAGCAATAAATAACCAATCGCAAGTTGTTGAATACCCCATTGCAGAAATATAACCATTTGCGTTAGTTACTGTAAAACCTGCTGCTTCATAATTGCCTGTGTTCTTTGATTCAGCAAAGTTGAAGTCAGTGCAAATGTAAGGCTGACCGCCTTCCATTTTTCCGTTACCCCAAATATTGATACCATAGACAAACTTCCAAATGTTTCCCCAAGGGTTTTCTGTACCTCTCCAAGATACTGCAACTCTTTCATTTGCTGTTTCAGTAGTTCTTGTGTCACCTTTTGTATTGATCGTCTGTGTTGCTTTACCACTTCCATTACCAAGTTCTGATGTACTTCCTGTAAGTGATGAACAGTTATATGAACTATTATCTAATATACCTGCGACACCATAACCAACACCTGTCTGTGTATTCATCATACCAAGTTCAATGATCATCAACATCTGTCTTGCTGATACAGGTTTAATCAGATCACCGTGCCACTCTATACCACGGTTCTGTGCAAGTGCTTCAACGTTTGGTCTTGTCAGATTTTGAGATAAACCGGATGCAGGTTTTACACCTGCGATTGAACAGAATTTATCTGTACCGGCATTCATAACCTGTTCATCATTCATCAGGTAAGCACCGTTTCCGTCACCACCGTCTGCATCCCAAATAGAACCTTCAAATGCAGAATCAAGAATATAGTCAATCTCATTTCCTGATGCATCATAAAAAGCCGGATGCAGTCTAAAACCTGCCCGTGGTTTTTCTGACACATAGTAATTTGCTTTTCTTAAGTGGTAACCAATACCTGTGTCAATCGGGTCATATTCAACCGGGCAAACCAAATAATAGAATTTAGGCTGATAGACCATAACCTGACCCATTGAACCATCTTCTTTATAATCTGCATCACCGTACCATGCCACAATAGAACCATCATCTGCAACATTGCAGCGTTTACGACCACCAAACATTGAAAACTTGTCAAAGTCTGCACCCTTTGAAAGATTGGCTGCACCTGCAAGACGTTTGAAAGTCTTATTTTTATAATCGACCTGAACACCAACAATATCATCAGCGGTCAGACCTAAGTAAGCCCTCAAATCTGCTACTCCTGCAAGAATTTCCTGACTGTTGAAGTTCTCACTTCTTAATTCTTCAATGTTGAATGCTGCGGAAGTATTTTCTGCTACCAATGACTGCAATACCTGATTTGCATTAGTGACGGAAGCATCCAGTTTTGTTTTCGCTGTATTTGCCTGTGTAATGACTTCCGATAAATCCGCTTTTACCTTTCCGGCACTGGTAATCACATCCGACAACTGACTTTTTGCTGTGTTTGCTTCACTGATTGCTACATCAAGATTTTTCTTTGCGGTATTTACATCTGCAATCGCATCTTGTCCGACTTGCTGGACACGTTCGCTTTGTGTCTGTCCAGCATTGTTTACGTCTGCAAGCGCTTGCTGTGCCGTAAGTGTAAAGTCTTGTGCTGTTTTATCCACCGCTGTCTTTGTCTGCTCCACGGAGGATTTATCCTGTCGCACCTGTGTCGCTAGTCGTTCCACTTCCGACTTGTCTCCTGCGACTTCAAGAGCGTGTTGCTCTACTTCGTCTGCCATTGTCTCTGCACCTGCTTGTGCTTGCAAAGTTAATTCCTTTGCCCGCTCTGATTTTTGCTCGGATAACAGAGCATTTGTTGCGGCTGTCTGTGCCTGCTCCTTGTATTCTTTTACAGTTTCGACCTGTTCTCCGATGCCGGATACAGATTCGACAAGTTTCTTTACTTCCTGACGGTCCGCTGTTGTCTGTTGTGCATCGAGTTTCGTCTGTTCTGCGTGCTTTGCTGCTTGCTGTTCTGCGGTTTCGGCACGTTCGGCGGATTCATTTACTGCTTTAATCGCCTCTTCAAACAATTTCTTATCCTCAGTAGCATCAAACGCTTCCGGTTTTGGTCTGCTTTTTACTTCCAGTGCAAATTTCTTTTCGGTCTTTCCGCTTTCCCGATCTGCAATATAAATAAATACGTATATATTATACTTGTCGTCGATGTCGTCATTTATCAGCATCGTATCCGGAATAACTACGTCTGTTACTCCATCTTTCGTTGTACCGATTCGCGTTACAGCTTCACCACCTGTTTCCTGCAACGAAAAATGAATTTCTACCGCTGATTTTAGGTTTCCGCCTTGAATTCGTAACACTTGTCCAAAGTCATATTGCCAAAGTCCACGTTTTATTCCGATGTCGTTGTAATCTACGATTATCATCCTTGTTCTGCCTCCAAAATTTCTCTTACCTGTTCTCGGATTTTCTCAGGTACATCCTTGATGCTCTTCTTTTCTTTTTGTATTAAATCTGCGTATACTCTTGCAATGTAGATCATGCTTGCACCCCCATTTCGTATAGTTCGCAGATGGCGCCCTGTAGGTCTGTAATCTGCGTGTTTGCATTTACTAAGGCTTCTTTTAACGCTGCGTTTTCCGTTTCAAGCTGTTTTATCCGTTCTTCCGAACTCTTTCCAACTTGATTAATAACTACACCATAAATTCCACCTGTGTACTCTTCCGTGCGGTAAAACTCCGTATAGCCCTCGTATTCGGCAATATTTTGTTCGCGTTCTGTGATGCGCATGATTTTTGTCTTTACCGGGTCTGTAAAGAGTTCCCGCAATTGCGCTGGCGCAACTTGTATAACCTTAATTTCTAATTTTTTGCCTGTCTCCTGTGCTGACTGAATTTGTATTTTTGTTGCATCTGCAAAAATTAATTCCATACTGTTCTCCTTTCTACTTCCATCGCCCAATTGCGTACCAGTCAAAATTATGTGTATCTGGTTTGCTGTTATCTGTATATCGTGAGTACGCATACCCTTGACTAGTTGTGTTTTTTGATGTAACCATGATTTCGACGACTTTCCCTGACATATATTGTCCTTGCACAAACAGCATGTAATTATCTGTACTTCCGGAAAAAGGTATTGGATAAGTTATCCTGCCAAAACCATCCGTATACGAGTAGTTTGCTACTCCCCACTGCACTAGCTTTCCACTTGCGTACTTTTCGTAGTAGTTATACCTGCTCGTTGATGCGATTTGGGCTTTGCCGCTTTCGATCACATAATCTTTTAACTCGGACAATCTTTTATTTAGCGTAGACATATCAGATTTTAGTTTAAACATTTGCTCTACAGCAACGATACTTAATCCTTCGATTTTTACCCTGTAAAGAGGTAACTCTCTGATTTTTCCGTTGTTGTAAATATCGTCCTGCTTAAGCTCCGGATCCACCGCTGTAGCCCCTGCAACTCCTTTTTTTACAGTGCAGTGCATCTCGTCAATTCCACCTGTTCCGGTTGTTTCAAACACTGCTACAATAAAGTCATTTCTTTTCTTTCCTGTTTCTCCATTTGCAATTTCGCAGTCCTCGTATTCTCCATACGGTATTCTCGCAAAATGTCCACCTACAATCAGAACACCATCTGCAATTCTCACTTTGTTGTTGCTGAGTGTAGTTGCCTTACACTGCTGGCCGAGCGTGAATACTCCATCTCCCCCCACAATAGACTGGAAGATAGCAGCATCGTCTTCTGCGTAAATATGTGCTGTCTCTTCCGGCGGTGTATTTAACGTAAGTCCTTTAAATCCCATCTAATCATCTCCTTTTACTCTATATTCGATTTTCACAGTGTTTCCTTGTATATTCAGTATCTTTCCGATAATCGGCTTTTGTACGTATGTTTCTGTCACGGTGTCGTAACCAGCGATAATGTCTCCAATTTCGTAGTCTCCATCGTCTACTGCAAGATTGCATTTTTTGTAGTTCTGCAGTTCTTTTAATCGGCTTGTTCCATCTTTTTCCAGTTGTGCTAGATCTGCACTTGAAAAATCATAAACCGCTGCACGCTCCGCCAAGCCTTTATAAAACTGCGTCTTGCCAATACTACCATCTTCTTGCACGTAAAGATGTAATACCACACGTTCTTCGTTTTGTCCCTCGCCGGCACAAACCAAATGATTTATTCCGCCCCTGTAATCTTCTATTGTAAGAGATATCTGTTCGGATTCCTGCGAATACTCTAGTTCTTCTGAAAAGTCCGTAATCGGAACAGCTTGAAGGCTTACATATCCGTAATCAAGTCCATCAGGCTCTATATAAGATATCTGTAAACGATGCTTATAAGCTGTCAGTAGCTTTGTAATTGCATCATATAACGTCACATACCTATCCACTTGCCAATCCTTAACCGCTACATCAGTAGAGATTTCCGGAACAAAAAAAAGACCATCGAATCGATCCTTTATCAATTCTCTCAATATACTATTTAATTCTCCATTCAGCACAAGGTGGTCTTTCCCAGTCGGTGGCTCTACGACTTTTCGCATCAACAATCCTCGCCATGTCAATCCACTAAAAGTCAGCTCGTATCCATCGGACTGTATATCATCGATGATTCCGCCATACTCCGTGTCGGGTATAAAAATACGATTTTCATACCAATACTTTCTCTTTGTCCATTCGGAAACTGGCAACTGGAATTGGAAGTCATTCGTATCACCTAAATCAACATCAATCTCACGCACCTCGCTCATGTAGTCAATTTCCTCTCCAAAGGGAGTAGCTGCAATAAATTTTAATTCTGACACTTTGGTTCGCTCCTCTCTTCGTAGATCAGCAAGTCAAAATCAAACGTTCCTGGCCATACGATTTCCTGTTTTCCTGGAGGGACTTTCTTAAAAATACTCTTCTTTTTTGCACGGTTATGAAAAACACTTTCACGCTCTCCATTTACAGCTACTTTCTCCACTGTTTCTTTCATGCTGTTAATTTCAAGATATTCTCCTTTTTCCAGCATGATATTTACGAGATACGGATATCCGCCGATGCCGACCTGTGGATTAACAACCGGTCCATATATTCTCAGTTTAAAGTTTGCTTCTGTAAAATGCGGATTGATAATATATGTATTATTCATTCCGTTCGCGTAACGATATGGATACTTATAAGGGTATCGCTTATTGTCAGTCGATGTGATATCAGTTATCTTAAAATTAAATTCTGTTTCTTTTATCCAAAATGGATTATCTGTCACAACTGTAAGATTTTTAACCTGAATAAACACTTTCAGGAAAACATCTGATTTTATATCCCCGGAAATATAGCAACTCATATACTGTTCTCCAACATACAATTTCCCGGGGATTCTGTTTAAGACATCTTTCTCCACAATCGAATAAAAATTCTCAATTACTTCTCTAAACGTCTCCTCTGTATCCGCTGTCACTGTCACTTTAATCGGAATCGTGGCACTTTCGCGGTAAAAAGATGAAATCTTACCGTTGCTTGTATCTGCATTCCAAGAATAGTTCAGGAGCTCGTGGTATTGGAGAATAATGTTTTTTGAATCCAAATCAACCTCTTCGTTAAGATGGTTTTTATAATAAATTCTCAACTTAAAATTCCCCTTTCTCGTAATCTTTGGTCTATTACCCTACCTATCTGTCTTTCTCCAACCTTTAAGGATAATTCCCTTACTGCCGACCGCATACACTGCTCCATCTTCCTGTAATCAATTTCTGCATTTCTTTCATATGCCTGATTTTCCTCCGCTGTTAAGACACGTTCTCCTTTATGCAAAACAGCCTGATAACCATCGTATGGTACATTATCCAATCCATTATAATGGGATTTCCCCAACTGCAACCCGATACGGTCTCCAGCACTTAGGTACTGAGGCACAAATTCTATTACTCTAGGGCTTCCTACAATACTATCAGCTTTTGCTTCGATTTCTTCTAACGCGGCAATTGTACCATCCTTGTTTACAGTTATATTGTAAGGCGTGCCGTTTATATTCAAAATTCCTTCTCGCGTTCCATCGGTAGCCTCTGTCACCTCTTCTAATGCATATTTAATTCCCGTCGCGGAATCAATTACCATATTGGAAGTTTCATCATACTTTATGTGCGAGCCAGCAACGAGCTGAAATGCAGCATCTTCTTTTTGTGCCATTTTCTCCGCACTCTCGCCTATTTCTTTCCACGCTGAACCGGTTTTGTACGACAGATTACTGTGCATAGCAACTATGTCCCCTGTTTTTTCATCCACCTTTATTGCAACCTGTTCATAACGTCCTGCGACTGTGTTGTACATATAGTAACATCCACTCTTTGTAATACTTCCTATTCCGTCATAAGCTACCTTCATTTCATCAAGTATTTTTTTATTCTCAATCTCTTGGTTCGTCAAAATCTTTCCGTTGTATTTATTAATCACGCCTTCTAGATTTTTATTGCTATCCAACGCCATGTTGTAATACTTCTCATACTTGTCCTGTTCTGTCTGAATTGCCTTTTCTTTTGATGCTTCCAAATTGTCAATCTGCTTCTGATACATTTGCTTTTCTGTCTCATCAGCCGTTTCCATATAAAGCTTCAGTTGACTAATCCCATCATCATATTTTTCTTTAATGAGTTTTATCTCCTCATCGCGCTCTTTTGCTTTCTTTTTAAGCAGCTCACTCGCTTGATCAGCATTCATCGTAGCTATTTGATTTTGGAAATCTTTCTCAGCAGCAAGTAATTCCTCTTTTGTTTCCGCATTCGTCTGTAATTGTATTTGCGCTACCTTTTCGTAATGCTGCGACAATTCCTGTATTTGTGCCTCTGTCAACTGATTATTTTGTTCAGTTGCAGCTTGCTTGATTGCATTGATTGCATTCAAGTGTTCCTGTACCGCCTGCTGTTGTGCATCGTAGGATTCGCTCAAAGTATTCAATACCTGCTGTTCTGATTCATCAATCACACCGTCTTCTGCGATGAATAGCTCACGTAAATTTTTCTGTGCTTCATCTTTTTTAGACTGAATAACTGTGATTGTTTCATTACACATGCTTTCAACACGAGAAATCAACTCATTCGATTCCTCTGCTGATACGACTCCATCGAGAGAGATTCCAGTCAGATAAGTATTAAAATCTACCATTTTCTCTCTTGCTTTATCCATATTATTCACAAACTCTTCTGACAAAGTATCTCCATAGTCCTTTGTAACAAGGTTTAATTTTTCCAGCTCTTCCTTGGTCTTTACTTCTGTGCCATTTAATTTTGCAAGCATTTCTTCCATCAAAGACAAATCTTCTTTTGCATCTGTCACAGAACGATTCATAAGCTGACTGTTTTCATGTATCGCATAGATACCTGTGCCGACCACTGCTGCACCTGCCGCAACCGGAGCAAGTGTACCAAGCAATCCGACCATACTTCCGGTCAAACCTGCGTGCCCTATTACCGCACTCGCCCCCTTGGCTGCAGTTGCAGCTGCTGTCTGTGCCGTTCCAAATGTCTTTAATCCTTTTGACACCCCTCCGACTGCACTGGCTAATTTTGTAAAAGTGGTCACTCCTCCACCAACTACTTTTAAAGCTGGTCCGGTTGCCGCTAAAACCATTCCCCACTTGATAATATTATCCTGTTGCTCATCTGACAAATTCGAAAATGCATCCGCCACGTCTCCTACAATATCTGCAGTTTTCTCGATCACAGGAACAAACATCGCTCCAAGTCGTACTCCTTCATTGCGAAGTTCATTCAACGTTCCCTTAAGCTGTTCGGCCGGAGTTGCATCTATTTTTTCAAATGCCTTCTGTGTTGCTCCAACACTATTTCCCATAGCCGAAAGCATATCATTGTATTCCTGTCCGCTTCCTTTCGCAAGGACAAGAGCAGCGGAGCCGGCTTCTACAGAACCAAACATATCTTTTAATGTCTTATCATTTTCTGCAGCGTACTGAGTTAGCATACTTAAGATTTCGGAAGTCGAAGTTCCTTCTTTTTTTAAATCTGCAAAGCCTTTTCCTGTCAATTCTCTCAAAGCTAAATCTGTAGCAGTGCCTGATTTTCCTAACTCAGATAGCATAGCTTTTAAGTATGTTCCTGATTCTGCTGTTGCAATACCATTTTTTGTTAGTTGCGCGTAAGATGCAGACAGTTCTGTAATATCAAAATTTACAGATGCTGCAACAGGGATTACAGCTCCCATACTTGATGCAAGCTCATCCACTGTTGTCTTACCCAAATTTTGCGTCGTGATAAGCAAATCGGAAATCCTTGTCGCATCCTCAGTTTTTAGATTGTAACCGTTTATAGCTGTCGTGAGAACGTCTACCGACTTCGCGCCATCTGTAAAACCACCCTTTGCAAGTTTAATCGCTTCTGTTGTAAATCCGATTGCTTTTGTTTGATTAACGCCGGCAGAAATGGATTGATACACTGCTTCTGAAAACTCATCTACAGCGACCTTTGATTCACTGCTTGCATCTAAAAGCTGTTCTTTATATTGACCAAAATCTACTACATTATCATCTAGCAGGGTGCTTACTTTTGCAAAACTACTTTTGAAGTCTACAGCCATTTTTGTAGTTGCTGTTCCAGCCCCTATGAGCGGAAGTGTAAGTCCTTTCGTTAAAAGACTACCTGTTTTCGATAGAGACTCTCCGATTTTCGTTGTAGTTTCTAATTCTTTGCTTATCTTTCGCGCTTCACTTGAACCGATTGCACCTGCTTTCTCCATATCAGACTTGAAATTTGAGATATCCACTTTAATTTCTGTCATCAATGGTGCTAGCTTCAACATTCCCTTTCCCATAGTTTCACCTGCTTTCAAATCTTCTAATTGCGGTTTCGTCCGCTCCTGTCTGCTGTAACCTCCATAAATCTTTCAAAATTTCTCTACCTTGCTCTGTCTTCTGATACATCGCAACCCAGCTTTCCTTTCGCAAGAGCAAAAAATAAGAATAAGGGAGCTTAAGAACTTCGTTGAAATTTAGTCCCGTATACTCACTTATTCTCTTTATTGCTCCTGTTCTAATATGATATCCTTTTTCCCAATCCTCTACCGGAAAATATTTTTCACAAATCGCCTGTCCTATTTTTCCGTCTGGGATTGGGATTTTAAGTTTGGGTCTGTTTCCGCTTTTAATCGCAATATTGCAATTTCCGCAATTAGTCTAACCAAAGCTTCATATGGGAGTTTCTTTAACTCTTCCTTGCCAAATTCCTTTCCCTGTTTGTTATGATTTAACAATAATTCAGCAGTCTGCAATTGTTTTTCGTACTTGTTTTCTTGCGTCATATCTGCTTCAATACGAGCTGTTTTCATAAGCATTTCAAGCGTTGGTTCCAAAACATCATATTCTTCTCCAAAGACTTTTATTTTCAAAGAGTTATTAATGTATTTGTCTAAGTCTAACATTACTTACTCTCCTCCTCTTCTTCTGCTTTTTTTCTCACAGATGTTTTTGCAATAGCTGCCGCTTCCTCATCCGTCATTTCTTCTTCAAAACTTGCTAAGAATTTGTCGATTTTTTTAACCGCTGTTAATTCTGCGTCAACGGTAACCTCTTTGTTTTCCCACGCAATTGCAAATCCGGAACCACCTTGTCCAATCATGGTAAAGCGGATTTTCTTTCCATTTTCCTTTGTATGGACTGCACGCAATAAAACAGTGCGTAGCGCTTTCCCCTCGCCTGTAAACACAAGTTTGCGAATCTTTTTATCTTTATCCTCTGACAACACGGCTGTAGAAAATAATGCAAGATTTTTCAGATTCCAGGACAAAATACCTGTCTTGGCAGATACTTCCTCTTCTGTTACAGCTGACTTCACAATCTGACCGTACTGATTCTTCACATCGTATTTCGTAGGTTTGTAATTCACTGTAAAGCCGCCTGAGCAATGCCCTACATTATTTTCCGGTGTTTCAATTGTATTATGTTCCGGGAGCTCTGTTCCTGTAAATTCATACATATACACATCGCATGCCCCAAGTAAAATTTCATCTTTCTTTCCCATGTAAATTCCTCCATTTTATTAAAAAATATATGGTGTCCTCAAACATTTGGCACCCATCGTTAAACAAAATGCCTCCCCCGGATAATTCGGAATGGAAGCGAATCGCACCTGTATTTACAAATGGCTCATCTTCCTCCATATCAAGCAAATCAAGAAGTTTCGTTTCGCATTCCACGCAGACATCATAATCCGAGTGGATTACTTTTAATTCCAACTGGCTTTCTTTCAAATGCCCTCCCGACAGAGGCGTCACAGTATAAACAACACTTATGTTTTTTAGATCCACCGTAAAAACCGGATAAATCTTTCCTTTTAAATCCGGAATATGCATCTCTATATATTTTTTGATAGCTGTTTTCATCCTTAGCCTCCTAAAATTTTTTCAATTCTATCCCGGTTAAATAATTGCGCATACAAAAGAAATGGCTGTGCTCTTTGCCCCACCGTGTGATAATATCCTCTTCGTCTACCACTCTTGATTTCATATGTCCAAGGAGTTTTTCTTCCATTTCCATCCTTTGCGTAGATTCCAGTGCCGTTGTGAACGTAAGGAGCATATTCTTCGTTACTCCCAATACGTCCAATAATTTCAGTCTCTGTGACTTCTGTTTCGCTCGTAATTGATGCCCGCAACACGCCTTCATCTACAGGGCAATCCATTTTGGCTTGGTTCTCAACAAGCAGGCATGCTTTTTCCACCCGCTTTTCCATATCAAGCACAATAGAGATTGTTGCATCTTCCAAGCTTCTAATAAACTCCTCATTATCAGGCATCATTCCACCACCTTCAAAAGCAAACTCGCAAGTCTTCCCTCTGTATTACAACTTGTAATTTCGTACACAATTCCATCTCTTACAATTCTGTATTCATCTGCTCTTATTTTTTTGTAATGAGTTAGCCCGGAATGAGTAGATTGTAGATATTTTTCCGATGCTGTAACTCGCATGTCATTTTTTTTGTAAACAGCTACTTGTATTTTCCTAATGTTCTTCCACATCTGTTTCCCTGCGCCGGATTCTGTTTGAGCAGGGATGTTTTGTTGTAATGTGTACTCTTTCATGTCTCTATTAATAGACATTGCATCACCTCGGCAATCTTCTGTGTCTTCGGATAATACGTTTTGCCCTATCCGGCAATTCATCCGTGTAAGTTGTGCTACCCCCGGAACTCTGTGATTCAGATACGATACCTTCTGTGCCATCACGGTTATATCGTATCAATACCAACTCTTTCACAACAGAACTGCATTCCTGTGGGATCTCCTCATCCGCTTTATAATTAAGCATTGCTCGTAACTCATCCATGCTATCTTGCATCATGTCCCGCAGCAATAACTCGTCCGTTATTCCTTTTCTAAGTAATAAACTTTCCAAAATCTGTTCTTCCATCTTAATCACCATCACAAAAGAGGGAATAAATCCCTCTTAATTAACCCGCTACTTCTTTTGTGTTCACCGGGGTTTTTGTGTCGTTTGTAATTTTTACATTAATTGGTTCAACATCTGCTGCTGTTCCAACTTCGAAGTACAACGCTGCGCTTGCATCATCACGGAGTACCTTATCACCATAAACACAAAGACCGCGGATACCGTCTGCGAATTTACTCTGTAAACGCATCGCTTCCATCTCGTTGATTTGCTTCGCCGCACCAATTGCGGATTTGTGATTCGCAATCACGACATTGGCTGGAAGCTCTTCCGAACACATAACCTGCATTCCATTGATTGTCTGCCCTTCCACTACACCGTTTTCTAATACTTTTGGATTATCTGCAAATCTCTTATCTTTCGATAGCAGCCCGAGATAATCTGCGTTTACTGTTACAAAACGGTTGACCTTTGGAACCTTTTTCTTCGAAAGCATTGTTCCTAAATCAACAATATAATCATATGCATTCGCCGGAGTCACTTTCTTCTTTGAAGAAGAACTTCCGATCAAAAGTTTAGTTCCTGCCAAAAGTGCAGCAAAGAAATCTTTGTCATAAGTTTCAGCTAATACCGCGGAATGTTCTTTGGTTGTGGCTGTCATTACATCAGCCTTAAGCTGCACTTTGTCCACATCATCTAAAGCAAACGCGAAATATTTTTTCTTGTCAAAAGTCATTTCGACCGGAGTTGTGTCGATTTCATCCCAATCAACAGAACCTTCGTAATCTTTCAGTGTTCCACCTGCGATACGGTTAAAAATAACCTTACTTCCTTTAATTTCTGCTGGTGGTGTTGCTAATACATCCGCAATCGATACAGAATGGAAGTTCGCAAGAAGAGCTCCTTCCCATAATGTCGGTTTAAAATTGTCTACTGCCATATTCTTTCATCCTCTCTTTCTTATTGTTTTGCCATCGCTTCAAATTGTGCCGCAACCTCTTCCGCGGTCATGTTATCCGCATTGTTGACAAGTGTATCAAATGTAGTAATTGCTGGCTTTCCATCCGGGTTTGACGGGCTCCTTCCTGCTATTGTCGGACCAAATAGATCTTCATAACTTTCCTTTAGGCCTTTTACTTGCTCATCCAATCCTGATACTGTTCCATCATCCGATACAATCAGTTTCTCACGGTCGAACTTTCCAGCAAGAAGTTCTGCATGTTTCGCGTTGTTTGCTGATAAAACCTTGTTTATTGCAGCATCAATGCGCATTCCTTTAATCTCTTTCTCGTGGTCAGCTTTCAACTGTTTAATCGTTCCCTCATGTGCTTTAATTGTCTTCTGAAGTTCTTCATTATCGGCGTTGTTCTTTTTCAAATCACCGATTGTTGTGTTTGCCGTTTCAAGCTCTTTCACTTTCCCGTTGTACTGTTCTTTTGGGATGATATGCTTCGGCGCTTCTTCATTGATTTTTTTCATTGTCGCCTCAACATCCAGCTTTCCGTCATCTCCGTACACTGCATTTGATAAAATTTTCTGTAACCATTCCATTTTCTTTACCTCCATAGATTTTTATACCGGCTCTCCCGGTACTGGGATGTATCGTTGTTCTTTATACCCTGCAACCTTTAAAAAAGGGTATAAAAAGAACACCTACCATTTCTGATAGATGCTCCTGTTTCCCTCTCCTGCTAATTACTTACTCATCTTCCCAAAATTCATCATCTAACTCTTCGGAATCTTCATCAAGAATAATCTCTATATCTTCCGGTAACAATTCAATATCTAGGTCATCTGGCATTTCGCTGATTTTTACTTTTTTACTCTTCAATATTTTCTTCATATAATTCGAATCCATAATCAATCCCATACCTTTCCGCAAATGTCTTATTCACTTCATCCTTGAACATTACATGTCTTTCGACTTTTGTGATTTTACCCTCATTATACATTTTTTGATATTTTTTCCGCAAGTCCTTTTTTATCTGCTCATATATCTCTTTCATTTTTTCTGATGATTTTATTTCCTCGGGCCATTCTTTTGGTTTTCTGATGTAGTACGAACCATTTATTGTTGATACTCGTAGTTCAGAAATCGGCATTCTCTTTAAAAATTTCAAATCGGTAAACGAAAATGAACCTGCAGAAGGGTGATTATGTGTTACAACCGCATTCTTCAATTTGAAATAGTCTAGTGGAGAAATGCTTACGCTGTCCACTTTTCCTCGTTTTGAAGACAGAAATTTCCCTTTTGAATCATATATTTCCATTGTTTCATAGTCTCTTTCACTTATTGTCTGTTCTGATTTTAACAATTCTTTCTTTGCTTCTTTGGACCATTTATCAGTGGAATCTTCCAGCCTTCCTTCGTTCCTTTTCTGTTTTTCAATTTCCTTGTAGTCTGTAACCGGAAGCACTGTACATCTGCAGTTTGCATGCAATGGAATATGAGGACATCTATCAATTGGATATATTTTACCATGATAACCGCCACACGTGTCACAGGTCCTTTCATCAACCGCCGCCCAAACTTGAACATATTCCACACCAGCATCTTTGTACCGGTACAAGGCTGCATCATTTAGGTAGTGCATACTCTCAGTACGAACAAGTCTGTGACACTCATTAAACCCTTGTCCCATGCGATTATGCAGCATAACGGCTATTTCTGTAACAGTTTTCCCTTGCTGCAATCCAATAAGCAATAGATCATTCAAACTCACTGCGAGCTTCTTCTGATTCTTCCATAAGCGTCCTGAAAAGGTATCGCCTCTCCACGGAGTATTTAGCAATTTCTCCATCAGTTTCTTGTTTGGTATTGCGAAATCCACCGTTCCCATGTTTTCAGCCGTATTCCTATATACCTGGCGAAATCCTTCTTCCATATTTTTCTTGGTAGATTCCTCTGCAGCGTTTCCAAGCTCTTCTATAATTTTTTCAAACTTTCGGTTTAACTCCGCTAGTCTGTTCTGCTTATGCATTTCAGATAGAGAAAGAACTCCATCTTTACTGTGCTTTTCTGCCAGTCGATAGAGTTCGTCTTTCACATTTTCGCTTGCATCTATGTAAAATTCCAATAAAGCTCTATTCTTTTCTTCCAAGGAATTATATATCTTCCACGTTTCCGATGCTATTCGTTTTTCCCAGTATTCACTATTCTTCGTCATTTCCATCATCCTTTATTTGAGGCACTGCGTCCCATTCAGGTGCCGATGCTTCTCTTTGCTCTTCAAGCGCTTTCATTTCTTCTTCTACGTTCGTCACAAATGGATGATGCGCAATAATTGTCTTATCCGATATCACATTCTTGGAATTATTGCAATTCTGAACCTGTTCAGATTCGTTTACAGTCATATCTCTATTAAACACAAGCTCAATCCCTATGTTTTCAAAACTTCCTTGCCCGGTAAGCTGTAGATATACATCCACAAAATACATAAGCATCTCAAAACCATTTTTAAATTCTGCCTCTAAAAGATTGCATTTTAAATCCAATCCCGAATACATGAATTTTAAAGCTACGCCCGACGGAGCAGAACCAAACTTGTCCAAGTCCTTATTAACTGATTGCCCACTCTCCACAATATCGCGATTTAATTGTTCATAATGTTCTCTGAGCGCTGTGATGTCCATCTGTGGAGTAATCGTATCTACACCACCATCTTCCGGGTCGTCAATTGGTATTGCTCTGTCTTCGTTTATAGATTTCATAAATTCCGACAAATCTTGCCCTCCATAGCCCTTTAAAACGAATATTAAATTTTTAACTTCTTCCACGTAGTTTGCGGCTTCGCTTCTTCCTATGTCATACCCATCTATAAGGCTCTTTACAAATTTAATATCCGGCAATTCGATCTGATTGTTTTTAAATGGTATAAACGGTACTTTCCCCCATACCTTCCACTCATTTCCTTGTTTGTAATGCGCAATCGGTCCTCCCGCATCTTCACTCTTCTCATAGTCATAGATCAATAGACTTCCTTCGAGCCTGTAATAAGCAACGCTGTCAGCTTTCCAAACTTCTACATTCTGAACAACTTTTTCTTGGTTATACTGCCATACAGTTGTGTCGTAAACACGAATCATTGCTTCCAGTTCCGTATGGCTCCTATCTTTCCAATAAGGGATACATTGCTCAGATGGAATCAGCATGGTTTTAAAATCGCCATTCTCATCTACATATACTTGCAGCCATCCGACACCTTTGTTCGATGCTTCGTACCCTAACTGCGTAAGTTGGTACTGAAATCTCTTTCCGAGAACATCCTTAATTTTTTTTGAGTATATTTCTTCATTCTCTCCAGTTTCCGTTTTGAATGTTACTGGCTTTGTTAGCAGATAAGCCACTTTCTCATCAACCTGTGTCTTGTATTTCCCATGCGCTAGCTTATTATTCGCTTTCCATGTCTCCTCCTCTTCATGTCCGTTCACTTTCTTAGTGATTTTTCTATCCATGATATCATTGTCAACTTGATAGTATCGCTCACCTTCCATCATAAGTTTTCGTTTTTTAGATGACATGAAATTTTCAATCAAATATATGACTCTGCCATCTGTCAGCGTATTGCTTTCTGTTACCGCTGCCATTCCAGCTTTCACTCCCTTTCTGATTCGATTAAATATCTCTTTTACTTTCATGTGTTCAGCTCCTTAACCTTAAAAAGTTCTAAGTCCACCTTTTTCCATATTTTCTGCAACACCTGTAGTGGCATCCGGCGCATCGTCATGTTCGTTCTTTCCTTCCCTTTGATATTTCACCATTGCATCATGGTACTCTGGCCAACGGTCTTTCCAATTCTTCGGATAATACACATGATTCATTACCCATGTTGCATTGGATAAAATTCTTGCAATCTTATTTTCTGATTGATGAAACCATTTTACATGAGTTCTATTGCTGTGATGTTTCTCTTCTAAAATTCTTCTTACTGCTCTTGCGAATCCCTTACCACCGTTGTTAGACTCTATCCTCGCCTTATTTACCCCGTACTCGTATAACATTTTTGCAACTGCAGGCTCTGTTTCTTCCATTGGTTTCTGAGTGTAAATAATCTCCAGTATGTATGCTTCTTTGTTGTAAACGCCATAAGTAATGCTACAAAGATAATCCGCCCCTTCATCAGCTGTATCCGTGTAATTCCGGATAGAAGTAAATAACACATGCCCTTTATCATCACGAGGAACATCATCATAGGTTTTGAATGATGAATACAGTTTTCCTTTTAAATTAATCGGCTCTTGCTGGTAATTTGCCAAAGCAATATCTTCTCCCATTGCCTTTATCTTTGCTTCATAGGATTTTCTCGACAACACTTCCTCACACAGCATCGTTCCATCTTCTTGCAAAGCCTTCATGCATACATGCCGAATCTTTGTTCCTTGACTCCCAAAAAATTCCAACGCTTTTCCCGCTAAATCATTCGTTGCCCATCTCGTCATAATGATGATGATTTTACCACCTTCTTCAAGACGTGATAGCATTGTATTGGTAAACCATTCCCAGTGACCTTCCTTCACTGTCTCGTTATACGCTTCCTTCGAGCTCTTGATTAAATCATCGATAATCAGGATATCTGCACCGAATCCAGTAGCAGTACCAGTCGGAGAAGTAGCGAGATAATTATTATATCCGCCCTCCAAGCTCCACAAATTCATTGCTCCATCTCCGAGTTTTATTTTTACTCCCGGAAACACGTCAGAGAAAATAATTTTATTCTCATCTGCCTTTTCTTCTTGGATGCTGTTTCTGACATTTTTTGAGAACGTTGTTGATAATGTCTCGTTATAGGATCCCGTCATAACTTTCTTCGTCCTGTCTTTTCCAAGAATCCACTCAACTAAATTTCCGGCAGTTCTACTTTTCCCATGTCTCGGGGGTTCATTCACAATCATAACCTCTTCATCGGACTCGAGGAATGTTTGAAACTCATTGCAAAGATGTACAAGATATTCTCTCTCCGGCTTATAAAAATCAGGAGCTTTTAAATTGCAATAAAAAAAGAACTCACGTCTTGCAAGCTCTATCTTAGCACCTTGTATAATCTGCTGCTTTCTATCCATCTCGAATCAGCTTCTTTAACTCTTCTGTTGTTAAATCTGCAAAAGGGTTGTTCGTGTTAAGTTCCCCGGCAAGGCCAACATCTTTCTTGTCCCTCCATACATCCGGCTTTCTATTCTTCAGCCAAAAAATTTGTGCGGTTGTATCCGGCACTACTTCTTTCGTTACTCTCTTAGTTTCAACACCACCCTCAGTCGTTATTTCATCATATCTGTACCCGAGCGCTCTTTTCAGCAAAGCGTTCTCCACTTGTCTGTCAACTACTTCCTTTCCCTTTTTTAAGGCCTCCGAAATCTCCGAATACTTGTTTTTCCAAACATACAACGTAGATGTTGTTATTCCCATATTCGAAGAGATCTGCTCATCTGTCAAACCATCTCTCGCCCATCCTTCCAGCTTTAGCAAGCCTTCTGGCTCTATCCATTCTTGATATTTTCCTTTTGCCATCCGGTTCACCACCTTCCAATCTATCAACTTTCTTTTCTATCTCTGGATACAGCAGGACTTGAACCTGCGACCCCTTCATTACGAGTGAAGTACTCTACCACTGAGCTATGTATCCATATTTGGGTATTAGAAAAGACGCCCTAATGGACGCCTTAACTTAATTTTCATATTGTTTTTTTATATATTCCATAATTTCGTCTTTATTTTTCAACTCCGAATTCTGAACAAAAGATAATAAATTTCCCTTTATATCTTCTAAACTGAATCCATAGATATTCATTAATGTCGTAAATATAAAATCTATTTTTATTTCATTTACAACATTATAAATGGTTTTATCCTTATTAATAATTTCCGCATAAAT
>OOAW01000365.1_pt1 | contig 37501 bp, 28 predicted proteins | sample 1671861 | NCBI WGS metagenome assembly OOAW01 (sample SAMN06348200, study PRJEB24527) | human gut metagenome | reverse complement strand
GATATAACTCATATATCTCTGGATTTAATCTTATATTCTCTTTTTCAGTTGACTTTTCGATTTCCAAAAAAGGAACTAATTCTTTATCTTGTTCATAAATATCTTTTAAAGTAACCTCTTTTAAATTTTTTCTCGCTTTCTTTTCTGCTGCTATTCTTCTTTTTGTATACCCAGAAAATGCATAGCTGGTCTCTATGTAATAAAAAATATCTGTCGGATTTGTGCAACCCCGAATCAAAAGTGTGTCAAATACATCAAACGAAACTATTTTCTTCATATTAATATCAGAAACTATTTTTCTATACTCTTCTCTCATTGTTTTCCCCTTTTATTGCAATTATTCTTGCCGGAACACCTGCATATGTACCTTGCTCTCTTGCATCCCTAACTAAACAAGCATTACTTGCAATTTCAACATTATTCGCGACATTAACAGGTCCAACAATAGTACTATTAGCATACATAGTAACTCCATCTCCTAAATGAGGGCATTTCTCCCTCGCAAATTCTTCGATTTTTTTCACTCCTAATGTACAGTTTTGAAAAATCGTAAAGTTTTTCCCTATCTTAACATTGGTGATGAAAACCCCATGCGGATGATATATACGTAATCCTTCCCCAATTTCTGCTGCTGGATGAATCCATATACCATATCTTTTAAGAAGTTTAATTTCATAAAATTTCCCTTTTAATTTATTTATACTATTTCCATTCATACAATACTGGTATTTTCTAATCAAATATACTGCATTCGATTCCGGCCTTATATATTTACACCATATTCTTTTTATTACATTTGCTTTTTCTCCGTATGGGAAAAAAACTTCTTTATGTACGAGTGATTTTAAGTCTTCTTTATTCATGATAAGTTTTTATCCTTTCCATCCACTTAAAATTCCTGTGAACTCACTAACGTAATAGGAATTTTTCATCTGCAAATAGTAAAATCCCAAAAAACCGATTGTACACAAAACAAACATTATTTTCGAACTTTCTTTCGTAAAACATTCTTTCAACAAATATGGTAATAGTATCAAATTATATATCTCAAAATATATAGGCAATCTTCCTACTAATATTCCACTCGTAAAAATACCCAGAAAATAAATACCTGCACAAATTACTGACATATTGATACAGATATTTATAAAAGTATCTGCTTTTCTTCCGAGAATTTTCCTTCCGCAAAATGCTATTGCGGGAGTAACTGCCATAACCAATACACGAATCGGGTTTACTCCATCATCCTGTGCAAATTGTTCTGTGGCTCCACTATACGCAGTCTCTGCTAAAACATCTTCCATTGTTGCAACGAACGGCTCTAAAAAAACAACGGCCAATAACAACAAAATCAAGAAAATCATTACCTTTTTACCAAAAGGTTTTGCCGTAGCTATATAATACATAGGAATCATAACTAAAACCGTAAAATGTATAGTTGCAGCTATTAGCACAACAATCATAAACGGAATAGTTCTCCGTTTTTCTATCCAATCAGAAAACAAAAATACTATTGTAGCTGCCCAAAATTGTCGCATACCGTTTAACATCCAGAAAAAAATAATCCCTGTCATAAACAAGAAACAACTATAAAAAAAATATTCTGAACGCTTACGTAATATCAGCATGATAGGTATGCCTGACAAAATTGCAATTGTCATTAGCCATACATGATAGTCTACAGATATAAAATGTTTAAATAATATGTTAAATGTAATAAATCCCGGACTCTTATTTTCAGAAAAATCCCAGTATTGCGGTATTGTAGCTAACGATGTTGGATATCCTTCAAACATAGATATATATGCTCTAGTATCAGCGACACCACTTCTCATGCCAACCCAAAATATAATGTATCCAAATGTTAATATTGCCAGATACATAGGTACCTTATAGTTTTCTGTTTTTTGCTGAATCTGTTGCGTTTTTGCCTTCGCTTGCATAACAAGTTTGTTCCAAAATCCTAATACAACAATCCACACAATCATAGAATTGTATATAATCAAAATTCTTTCCTCCTAATCACCCACATACCGGCTTATCCTCATCTTGACACCTCATCCAATTTCTCAATGTCTTCCTTTTGCAATTTCCATCCAACACTTGACACATTATCAAGCACCTGACTTGGTCTTTTTGCACCGCATAACACAACTGATTCAGGAATGAAATCAAGAATATATCGAATTGCTACTGCCGCAACTGATTTTCCATATTTGTTCGCAATTTTTCTCATTTCTTCCACAATTTCAAGATTTTTTAACAACTTTTCTCCATGGAAGTTGACGTATATATCTCTGCTTCTTCGGTCATTCGCCCCGAAACCCACATTTTCTTTTGTATATTTTCCCGTCAGAATTCCCTGCCCTAAGCTTCCCCATGTAAACGGTGTCATTCGCAGTTTTTCCGAAATATCTAACATATCTTTTTCATTCTTCCGGCACGCCAGACTATATTCATCTTGGAAACTAACGAATCTTCCTTTCAAAGGTTCAATTTCTTTCATATCTTCTGTATGAATATTTGATAAACCGTAGCTTCGAATGTAACCCTTTTCTTTTATTTTTTCCAATGTTTCTACAACATCTGTCAATGGTGTCTTTCCATCTCTATAATGCACCTGATACAAATCGATACAATCTGTTTCAAGTCTCTTTAAGCTTCCCTTCAACGCTGTCTCAATCCACTGAGGGCTATTATCATAGAATGTCTTTCCATTTTCAATACGAACACCAAATTTTGAAGCAATAACCACGTCTTTACGGTGATTTCCAAGAGCTTTCCCCAGTGTGCTTTCTGACTGACCCAATCCATAAGTGTCCGCAGTATCGAAAAAATTAATTCCTGTATCAAGCGCCGTATGTACCGCATCTATCAACTCGGTCTCCTGAGTATCTCCCCAGCCATAGCCACCCATCGGACATCCACCCATACATATTCTGGATACTTTGATGTCCGAATTTTTAAGTATTGTATATTCCATATTTCTATCTCCCATTATCTATGTTCATTTTTGAATAAAAAACCAAACGCTTTATGGAATACTGCTCCTAATGTCTTGAATAAAATATACACATCTGTCCGGAATGATACTTCATGTGCATATTTTACACGTAGTGCATTTTTCTTTTTCAAAACATGTTTTTCATACATTTCGTCAGCATTCTCTCCACCGACAATTTCATCCAGATTAATAAATTCCACTGAACTGAAATCTGTAATTCCCGGTCGAACTTTTAAAATATCTTTTTCTTTACCCTCATACTGATTTGTATAACGAAGCAGTTCCGGTCTGGGTCCAATGAGACTCATCTTCCCAAGAAACACCTGTCCCAACTGTGGAATTTCATCTAATTTTGTTTTTCTGAGAATGTTTCCAATCTTTGTAATTCTCGGATCATTCAGAGCAGTGGTTCCACCTCCGATTTTATCTGCATTTTTCACCATCGTCCGAAACTTGCATATTTTAAAAGGTTTATTTAAATATCCACCACGATCTGCTCTGTAAAATACAGGGAAGCCATCTTCTAAGATTACAGCCAAAGACAGGAGCAAATAAAATGGCCAAAGTATCAATAATGCAATCCCTGTTATAACAATGTCAAAAACTCTTTTTACACATTTATTGTAAAATCCGTTATAAGCTTTTCGTTCCATCTTCTCTACTCCTTCGGATGATATGTGCTTACCATTCTCTCCACAACATCCCTGATATTTTCTTTATTGGCATACGCTTTATCTGTCAGTTCCTCCAGATCTGCAAGAAACTGTTCAATATCAAATGGAATTGGCATTCCGATATGGATCAGATCATTTTCCGTCTTCTTCAGTCCTTCTTCTGCCATCAGTTTCTCTTCATAGAGCTTTTCTCCCGGTCTTAATCCCGTATATTCCACCTTGATATCCACATCCGGTTTCAGTCCGGACAGCTTGATCAGGTTTCTTGCTAAAGTATCGATCTTCACCGGACTTCCCATATCCAATACGAAGATTTCCCCACCATGCGCATATGTCCCTGCCTGCAGAACAAGGCTGACTGCTTCCGGAATCGTCATGAAATAACGGATAATATCCGGATGAGTCACTGTAACCGGTCCTCCCGCTTCAATCTGCTTTTTAAACAGTGGGATCACCGAACCATTGCTTCCCAGCACATTTCCAAAGCGGACTGCCACAAACTCTGTCTTGATATCTTTCGGGAATTCCTGCTGCACCATTGCACCGTCTTCATCATCTGCATGGGCATACAGAATCGGCAGCTTCTCCGGTGTCCCCTCTTTGATCATACGGTCAAAGGACTGGATGATCATCTCGCACAGACGCTTGCTCGCTCCCATAATATTCGTCGGATTGACTGCCTTATCCGTGCTGATCAGAACAAATCTCTGACAGCCGTTTATCATCGCCGCATAGGCCGTCTTATACGTTCCGATCGCATTGTTTTTGATGGATTCGCATGGGCTGTCTTCCATCAGTGGCACATGTTTATGAGCAGCTGCATGGTACACCACCTCTGGCCGATACGTCTCAAATACCGCATTGATCCTTCTGGAATCCCGAATGGAACCAACCAGGACCACCAGATCCAGATCCGGATATTTCTTTTTCAGTTCTTGTTGAATATCATATGCATTGTTTTCATAAATATCAAACACAATCAACTGTTTCGGTTGATACGATGCGATCTGACGACAGAGTCCGGATCCGATGCTTCCGCCGCCTCCGGTCACCATCACCTTTTTGCCATGGATAAACGCATGGATCTCTTCCATATTTACTTTGATCGGATCCCGCCCCAGCAGCTCCTCCACGTCGACATCCCGCAGAGCGCTCACCTTGACCTCTCCGGTCAGGAACTGATACACGCCCGGCAGGTTTTTCAGCTCACATCCCGTCTCTTTACAGATGTTCAGAATATCTCTTTTTTCCTCTGCCGTAGCACTCGGTACTGCTACAATGATCTTGTCGATCTTATAGCGTTCCACACACGATAAGATATCGTCCCGACCGCCGACGATCGGCACACCTTCGATGTATCTTCCCCATTTATTCGGATTATCGTCAATAATACAGCAGACAATATCCTTCAGCTCTTTTGCGGTCTTGATATCCCGCAGGATGATCTGACCGGCCTTTCCGCCCCCGATCAGAAGTACCCGCTTCGCTTTTGCGATCTCTTCCGTTTTACGCCGCTTACTTCTCTCCAGTAAAACGAAACGATAGGCAAAACGTACCATCAGCGTCATACCAAACTGGATCACCGTTCCGAAAAAATAATACGAAAGCGGCATTCTGCCAAAAAAAAGCGTCATACCTGTACAATGAAACAAACTTGAAATACCTGTTGCAACTATCATACGTACTAACTCACTATAGCTTGCAAATCTCCAGATACTGTTGTACAGACGTAGACGCCAAAATACGAATAACGAAAATATGACATAAATACCAATAAATTTAAGGTATGCTCCCAAAAATTCCTTTGGGATCATAGAATATCTGCAGTCAAACCGAAACCACAGTGCCAGAAAAAATGCAATCACAATAGAAACTGCGTCGTATCCGGCCAGCGCAAGGGAAACAACCTGCCAGTGCTCAACCTTCTTCTTCGTGTATCGAACCGCATTTGCTTTTGCTTGATTCAAACTCTTTCCCACAAAACTCTCCTCCTAAGTGTTACTTATTTTCAAACATTGGATAATATCCTTATCCTCTTCCATCCCCAATCCCTGATGTTTATAAAAATTTCATAAACATCGTCTATCTATTTAAATTTACTACATTTCTCTACGTTTTTCAACATATAACGCCTTTTTATACAATAATTTCCTAATTTTGATAACAGTACACAATATGTAACAAATCCTCACCTGTTTGACATAAAAAGCGCAATAATATCTCCTCACATTCTTTCGTTTTTTATATAATTTTCTAATTCTTCCAAGGACTTCTTTTTTATTTTTTTGTATATATTTTCAAAAAAAGTGGAAGAAATCTCTTTCCTCCACTTTCCATTTAAATATTAAAGTCTTTTTCTGTCAAAATAATGCGGTCTGCATCGTCTGTATTCTTTCCAAGTACCCGTTTTACAAGTTTCTTTGCAGATACCTTCTGGGAATGCGCCATAGCCTCATCCATGATATCTTTTACTTCTGCGACTGTCACTGCATGATCTTCTCTCTGCAGTGCATCGATACGGCTGTACAATGCCAGGATTCCCATCTCGTCGATCCGGTATCCATTCTCCTGTGCATACGTCTGACCGAATGTAACCAGCTCATCATTTACAAAGATCGGCACTTCCAGCCTGCTCGTAAATTTCTTTCTGAACTCTCTGTTTGAGGAAAGTATACGGTCAAGCGGCTTTCTCTGCTCTTCCAGCACGATCAGCATCTCTCCGGTATCTTTTTCCATTGCCTTGTTCAGCTTCGCAACCGTTCTTTCACTTAATTTTCCTGCTTTTTCAATGATCAGCGCTCCGCCGTACAGCTTGGCAATGATATCACTGATCCTCTTCTTATTCAGCGCTTCTCCGGTGATGATTGCAACTCTTCCCTGACGGATCTTTCTCTGCTTCTGGATCGCTTTGACCACATCAACCGCAAGAACCGTCTTTCCGTTGCCTTTGTTTCCGACGATCAGCAGGTTGCCTGTATTGGATGTACCTCTTCTGTTCGTACAATTGCGGTCCTGCTCCAGAACATCCACCAGCTGTTCGCTCATGCCGCGCACCGGAACAAAGTAGGAGAACAGCTTCTTCTGCTCTTCTGTCAGCCCGGCTTTTCTTGCACCCTGTCCAGACAGATCATATCTGCTGTGTACCAAAAATCCGGTATCAGAAATCGACAATGCATCTGCGATCTCGTCCATCGGAAGCGGTGCGGTCTTTCCTGTAGCGATCAGCTTCGCTGTCTCTTTTCTGCTCAGCGGTGTCGTAGAACTCAGAATATCCGACTCAACAGGCTCTTCATCCGGGATCTCACGATCGTCCGGTTCATCACTCAGCGTCGGCTTGAACTCTTCCTGCAGTCCTGCTGCAATCGATTCGTAATCGTCCTCATAATCCAGTTCTTCTTCGAATTCCTCTTCCAACTCCTCTGCTGCATCTTCTGTCAGAAGGTCTTCATAATCTTCTGCACTGTCAACATCCAGAGTCAGCTCTTCTGATTCCATTCTAAGCTCTTCTGTTGCTTCCTCCTTATTCTCAGGAGGTGCAACAGGAGTGCTCGTGTGTACCGGAATCTCCTCACTCTCTTCTTCCGGAATCACACCTTCGATCTCATCGATCATCCTCTGGATATCCGGGGATAAGATCGGGCTCTTTGGCTTGCGCTCGATCTGCTCTACATCCTCTTCATTCACTTCCGGAACTTCCTCCGGTTCAACACCGCCCTCTGCGGCTTCCCACTCAGCAAGAATATCATCAATATCAAGTATATCGTCAACCGGCTCGTCTATTCTCTCATCCTCTTTGATTTCTGTTTCTTCTAATTTAATAGATTCTTTTTCCATATCTTCCTTCTCAGCCTCTTCTGCTACTTCAGGTTCCTCGATTACTTCCACATCTGCTGCATCTGCCGTTTCCGGTTCTGCCAGCTCTTCTAATTCTTTCAGGTCAACTTCCTTAACTTTCGTCTCGATCGTCTCCTCAATGATCTCTTCTACAGGTTCTTCGATCACTTCTTCCTCTGCCACTTGATCCAGCAATTCCAGATCTGATAATGACTCAATCTCTTCCAGTGCTTCTGCCAGATCTGAGCAATCATCTTCCCCTGTACTCTCCTCGTCATCACCTTCCACCGGTCCTGCGTCCTCTTCTGCCAATTCCTCGATGTCTTCTTCGTACTCTTCCGCATCCTCTTCTGAAAGTTCAATCTCTTCCTGCTCCTGCACTTCTTCTGTTTCTGTATGGAAAAGATTCTGAAGTGCCTCGCCAAGCTTCATCGTATCACCCAGCTTCTTCTTCGGCGGCTCCGCTTTTTTCAGCTGCTCTGCCACTTCCTCCTCACTGAGTTCGGCATTCTCCGACTCTGCGATCTGCTCTGAACGCTCCAGCATATCCTCTGTATAGCGGGCAGCTTCTTCCTGCTCTCTTCTCCGCTTTTCTTCTTCCTCAGCTTTTATTCTGCCCAGATCGATCAGTTTTTCCGCTTCTCTTTCTGAAGATTTTTCTGCTTCTTCCAGCCTTCTGTCATACTTTTCCTGCTGCAGTGGAGTCAATGGCTTGTATCGCATCTTCAGCTCCATAGCCTTGTATACATACTTGCCTTCGCTGAACCACAGAATCAGATCATCACACTCTTCCAGACATTCGGCTGTCATCCCGGCTTCTTCATATCTCTTGGCCAGCTCGTATGCCCACTCTTCGACATACTCTGCTTTTTTGAACTGCTCCAACGCACGGATCTGCTGCTCGATCGGAGCTCTCCGTGCTCTCAACAGGCGGTATCTTAAGATGTACTGATTGGGATCTTTTGGCGCAGCCTGTACGTATTCATCATAATAGTCGATCGCCTCTTCCAGATTTCCAACCTTTATCGCAAGAGTACACAAGCGATATAATATCTTTCTGCTCCCCTCTGTTCTATGATAGGCAGCTCTCAGAACTCCAAAACTCTTACGGTAATCTCTGATCTTTTCATATATATTGCTGACGTTTAACAGCATATTTACATTTCTGACACGCTTCCAATCAATGCTGTCAGCAATCTCAGCGGCTCTGTTGTATGCACCGTTTTCCATAAGTTTTAGCATCTGTTCTGTCTTCAACTTATATTCATACTTGTCCACTATGCTCACCTCATTATACTTAGTCTGTACCCTATAGGTATATTTCTCTTCATTGCCTAGTTTGTTCTAGTTTACCATATGACTCCCGTAATGTCAAAAAAATGCACCCTCAATTGACATTGAAGATGCATTTTACTTTTTATTCAAATTTTTCATATTCTATTTTATAAATCGAAGGAACTATCTCGATTCCGTTCCTGTAAGACCTTTACACTTGTTAATTGATATAGCAGTCTGTCCACTAAGACTGGCTTATATGAAACCTCCTGTTCTTCAATTTAACAATATCTATAACCTAAATCCGACTCGGTATCGGTATCATCCTATCATGAAAGTCCTCTCTTCAGTTATTCTCTCTATAACCTTTCGGCTGCTGCAGTATCATCTGACGATATTCCAACATCCTATTTGATTATTCTTTCTATAACTGGCGGTACTTCATATAAAACTGATATTCCTTATCCATGTTTCTTTACACATGTTCGGGAACTTTGGCTACATGTGGTATCTATATTCAATACGTCTGTAGATGTCGAATCTTTTCATTTTCATCCAGCTTTACAATCTCTTCGATTTGATCTTTTCATTCACTTTTACTGGATCTTATCTTTCGTGGTAAAGGTCTCTTTTACAGGAACCTGCATCTACCGTACCACTGACATATTGAAATGTAACTGATGATATACTGTCCATTGGACCTCTGCCTCCTTAGTTCGTTTATTTTTAATCTAATAGAATGATGTCTTACGAATAAAGAATCATTCTTTAGTTAAATATCCTTTTGAGATGTGTGATTGTTGTATCTCTTTTGGATTGACTTAATAATACCACTCCGCCTTTTATTTGTCAATACATTTTTTATATTTTTCTTTAATAATTTTCAAACTATTCTTTTTTGTTTGAATTTTCTGAATATTTAATTTGTATAATATGCGCATTGCGATTGTACACAAATACAGATATAATAAATTTACTTTTTAGCTGTCGTCTGTACAGCATTGGCTTCTTTCTTTTGGAAGCTGTCTGTTTTCCGGCGTTTCGCCAGATTTTCAGTTATTTTTAACCGAACACAAGAATAAGAAGATTGCATCTACAGAATAAGTTTTTTATAATGGAGGAAAGTACATGAGAAAAAATAAAAAAAGAAATCACCAGAAACACCCTGTCCCGAATCACAAATATAAGGATCGGCTTTTTCGTCTGGTTTTCAATAACAAGAGGGATCTTTTGGACCTGTACAATGCATTGAATAATACCTGCTATGAAAATCCGAATGATCTTGAAGTGAATACACTGGAGGACGCTGTTTATCTCTCTATGAAAAATGATATTTCATTCCTGATCGGCGGGACACTGAATCTCTATGAACATCAGAGCACGTATAATCCAAATATGCCATTGCGCGGACTGATCTATCTCGCCAGGTTGTATGATGGATACGTCGAGACGGAAAACATCAATTTATACAGCAGCACTTTGAAGAAGCTGCCGATTCCTCAATACTTTGTGTTCTATAACGGCACCAAAGAACAACCGGATGAGACGATTCTTCGATTGACAGATGCATTTGAATCTGTATCCGATAATCGGCAGCCTTGTCTGCAGTGTACCGCAGTGATGCTGAATATCAATTACGGACATAACCTTGCGCTTATGGAAAAATGCCAGCGGCTGAAAGAGTATTCTATTTTTATAGATACGGTAAGGATTCAGTGTAAGAAAACGAGTGATCCGAGGCACGCTGTCACGAAAGCGGTGGACATCTGTATTGAAAAGGGAATTCTTCGGGATGTACTGGTGAAGCATAAAGCGGAGGTAATCAGTATGGTTCTGACATCATTTAATCAAAAGGCTTATGAGAAAAATTTATATGAAGAGGGCGTTGAGGATGGGCTTGATCTTGGTCGCACTCAAATGGCTCAGGAAATTGCCTTACGTTTATTCCAGTCCGGCAACTCCCTGGAGCAGATTGCTCAGCTGACCGGGGTTGATGTTGAAACTGTAAAACAATGGATTGAAGAGGCTAAATAATTTTTGCAAAACACATCCCCCGGATTTCAGGCTTCTTTCTCCTGAAATCCGGGGGGATCTATTCATTTTCTCTATTTTCTTAGCAGATCTCTGCTCCTGCCGGCATTGTTTTCTCCGGTGTCATCAATGCGAGATTTCCTTCTGCATCTTCTGCGCATAACAACATTCCTTCGGATAATACTCCGGCCAGTTTTGCCGGTTTCAGATTTACAAGAACCATCACTTTCTTTCCGACCATTTCTTCGGCTGTGTAATGACCTTTGATTCCGGATACGATCTGTTTTACCTGGCTTCCAATCTTCACCTGTGAGCAAAGGAGTTTTCTGGATTTTTTCACTTCTTCGCAGGCAATGATTTCTCCGACCTGGAACTGCATTTTTCCAAAATCGTCAAATGTGATCTCTGGTTTTGCTTCGATATCGATCACATCTTCCTCTTCTTTTTCTTCTTCAACCGGTGGATGCAGCTCTTCTACTTTTTTCAGAACTTCTTCCAGATCCAGTCTTGCGAAGAGGATTTCCGGTTTTTCTGTTACATGACCATTTCCAAGCTGTTCCAGAATCTTCTTGCTTGTAGAAGGCATAAAGGATTCCAAAAGCTCTGCCCCGCGGGAAATGCTCTGAATGAGGTTCCAGAGAACTGTTTCCAGACGGTCTTTTTTTGCTTCATCTTTTGCCAGTACCCATGGCATTGTCTCGTCAATATATTTGTTGCAGCGTTTGAAGAGATTGAAAATTTCTGTCATTGCATCTGCCACACGCAGCTCTTCCATCTTGTCTTCGACTGCTTTTGGTGTGCTTTCTGTCACTGCCTTCAGATCTGCATCAACCTCTTCTGCCACACCTTTATCTGTTACAGTTCCGCCGAAATATTTATTTGTCATGGAAACGGTTCTGTTGACCAGATTTCCAAGTGTATTTGCAAGATCCGAATTCATGCGCTCTACCATCAGTTCCCATGTGATCACTCCGTCATTTTCAAACGGCATCTCGTGCAGGACAAAATAACGAACTGCATCTACTCCAAAGAAATCCACCAGTTCATCTGCATAAAGAACGTTTCCTTTGGATTTACTCATTTTTCCGTCACCCTGGAGCAGCCATGGATGTCCGAATACCTGTTTTGGAAGCGGAAGATCAAGTGCCATCAAAAAGATTGGCCAGTAAATCGTATGGAAGCGGATGATGTCTTTTCCGATCAGATGAAGATCTGCCGGCCATAATTTGTGAAACTGCTCCGTGCTGTTTCCATCGCAGTCGTATCCGATTCCTGTGATATAGTTTGTAAGCGCATCCAGCCATACGTAAGTTACATGTTTCGGATCGAAGTCTACCGGGATTCCCCATTTGAATGATGTTCTGGAAACACACAGATCCTGCAGTCCCGGAAGCAAGAAGTTGTTCATCATCTCGTTTTTACGGGATACCGGCTGAATGAATTCCGGATGTGTATTGATATGCTCGATCAGTCTGTCTGCATATTTGCTCATTTTAAAGAAGTATGCTTCCTCTTTTGCCGGCTGTACTTCACGTCCGCAGTCCGGACATTTGCCGTCTACAAGCTGTGATTCTGTGAAGAAAGATTCACATGGAGTACAGTACATTCCTTCATAGTGACCTTTGTAAATATCTCCCTGATCGTACAGTTTTTTAAAGATCTTCTGTACCTGTTTTTCATGATCTTCGTCTGTTGTACGGATAAATTTGTCATAAGAAGTATCCATCAGATCCCAGATTTTCTTGATTTCTCCGGAAACATTGTCTACAAATTCTTTTGGTGTTACTCCCGCCTCTTCTGCTTTGAGCTCGATCTTCTGACCATGCTCATCAGTTCCTGTCTGGAAAAATACATCGTATCCCTGACTTCTCTTGTATCTTGCGATCGCGTCAGCCAGAATAATCTCATAAGTGTTTCCAATATGCGGTTTGCCTGATGTGTAGGCAATCGCTGTTGTGATATAATATGGTTTCTTGTCTGCCATCTCTCTTCTCTCCTTCATAAAAAATCCCGTCTTCCTGCTGCCAAGAAGACGGGTGAATACCGTGTTACCACTTCTGATTTATCTCAGCCTCACGGCTGAAACCTCTGTGAGTGCTGCCAAAAACACTCTCTCGCTGTAAAGGGCGAACCCATCGCAGTTCACATCATGCTTGCTGCGCCGCTCGGGAGCCATGTTCGATCATCTTCCGTTCATCCCTCTCAGCATCGGATCCTTTCTCGGATCTTCCGGGAATTCTCTGTAAAATTTCGGATAACCTACTCTCTCCGTCTTTGCATTTTCCGTATGATTTTTCTACCAGATATGTGTATAAAATACACACTTTCTCGTTGAAAATCGTATCACAGCCGGAATGATAAGTCAAGATTGCACCTTTTAAAAATTTGTCTTATTACGACCCGGCGGCCACTTCAACCAGAAATTTTTTCTGCCGTAATGCCTCTTCGATCAGATCCAGTGTCTCTTCGGAATCTGCCTCGATCAGATGATAGTGATAATTGGAGGTAATATTTTTCAGAGGACTTGATTTTCCCCGCTTAATATCCTCTACAAATTCCATCACCTTTCGTCTGGATGTGATGTTAATCTCTGCCTCCATGTGACCGTACACCCTGTGATTGACCATCACGTTCACCACTTTTCCGCCCAGATCCACTACCGTACACAGCTCATCTTCCAACTCTTCATCCGTGTGATTCACTTTATAGATCCGGTTCACGGAATGTGGAGTATTCAGAAGATATCCCCGGTTTGTGGATATGATCTCATGTCCCGCTGCCCGGATCAGCGCAATATCCTGCACGATCACCTGCCGGCTGACATCAAATTCTTTTGCAAGCTGCGCCCCAGATACCGGAATACTGCTTTTTTTAATCTGATTTATGATTTGATCTCTGCGTTCAGAACCTGTCATAAATACTGTTCCTCTCTTTCTTTTTCTGCATCTTTATTCCACTGCATGCAGATTCTTTAAAGAAATATCCAGGATCGGAGCGGAGTGTGTCAACGCACCGCTGGAAATATAGTCAACTCCGATCTCTGTCAGACGCGCGATATTTTCTTTTGTCACATTTCCGGAGCACTCTGTCTGGGCTCTTCCGTCGATCAGCTCCACTGCTTTTTTCATATCCTCCGGTGACATATTATCCAGCATGATGATATCTGCGCCGGCTTCCACCGCTTCTTTTACCATATCCAGATTTTCTACTTCTACTTCAATTTTTCTGACAAACGGTGCATACTCTTTTGCCATCTGCACCGCTTTTGTCACGCTTCCCGCTGCTCCGATGTGATTGTCTTTTAACAACACACCGTCAGAAAGGTTGTAACGGTGGTTGTAGCCGCCGCCTGCACGAACTGCATATTTTTCAAAAATACGCATATTCGGCGTTGTTTTTCTGGTATCCAGAAGTTTGATCTTGCTTCCTTCCAGAAGTTTTGCAACAGAATTGGTATAGGTCGCGATTCCACTCATTCTCTGAAGATAGTTCAAGGCAACACGTTCTCCGGAAAGAAGGACGCGAATATCTCCTTTGACTTTTCCCATAAGCTGTCCATTTTTTACTTCCTCTCCGTCTTTGCAGTATAATTCGACCTTTGTATCCGGATCCAGAAGTGCAAACACTCGCTCAAATACTTCCAGTCCCGCAATAATTCCATCCTGTTTGCAGATCAGGTCTACTTCACCTGCCACTGCCTCTTTCATCACTGAATTGGTTGTCACATCTTCACTGGAAATGTCTTCTTTTAACGCTTCTAAGATCAGGTGATCTGCCTGAAGCTTCATTGTAATCTGATTCATCTGGTTTCTCCTTTATGTTTCATCTATTCTTTCATTTTATACAGCCTGTTCTTTTTCCAGGCACCATTGCTCTTTGATAAGATTTGCCGCTCTTTTTGCAAATACAAGACTCTCCAGAAGAGAGTTGCTTGCCAGACGGTTCGCTCCGTGCACACCGTTGCAGCTTGTCTCTCCCACTGCAAACAGCTGCGGCATGGACGTGTGGCTGTTCTTGTCTACCCAGATACCGCCCATAAAATAGTGCTGCGCCGGAACGACCGGAATGCACTCTTTTGTAACATCATAGCCTTCCTCCAGGCAATGCTCGTAAATATTCGGAAAATGACTCAATATCGTCTCTTTCTCGATCGGCGCCATGGACAGCCACACAAAATTTGTTCCATCCTTTTCCATCTGTTCCCGGATTGCCCTGGTCACCACATCTCGCGGAAGCAGTTCATCTACGAAACGCTCCATGTTTTTATTATAGAGAAGTGCGCCTTCCCCACGGACGGATTCGGAGATCAGGAATCGTCTGCCCGGCTTTTCCGAATACAATGTAGTCGGATGGATCTGTACATAATCCAGATGCTCCAGACGGATGTGATGTTTTTTCGCCACTTCCAGTGCATCTCCTGTCAGATGCGGAAAATTTGTGGAATGCTGGTACAACCCGCCGATTCCTCCACTTGCCAGAATGGTATAATCTGCATAAATAGAGGACTCTTCACCACTTTGCGTCTTCACGGTGATTCCCGCACATTTTCCGTTTTCCTCAAGAATGTCTGTCATGGTTGTATATTCGTAAATTGTTACGTTATTCTTTTCTCTTACCCGCGCCAACAGCTTACTGGTGATCTCTTTTCCTGTCACATCTGCATGAAACAGAATTCTCGGTCTGGAGTGTGCCCCCTCTCTTGTGTAGGCAAACGCTTCTCCGTCCTTTTCAAATTCTACTCCATATCCTACCAGATCTTCAATGATTTTTCCAGAACTGCGGATCATAATATCGACAGATTCTTTCCGGTTTTCATAATGACCGGCTCTCATCGTATCTTCAAAATAGCTGTCATAATCCTGTTCATCCCGGAGTACACAGATTCCGCCCTGTGCCAGAAATGAATCACTGCTCTCGGCATCTGATTTCGTGATCATGATGATTTCTTTGTCATCCGGAAGATTCAACGCCGAAAACAATCCCGCTACACCGGTTCCAACGATAACAACATCTGCTTTTTTCTTCATAATACTCTCTTTCCTTTCGGCAGGTCTCTTTTTTCAAAAAGACACTCTATTTTGCCAGCTCCAGCATTTTTTCCAATGGTTTTCTGGAGTCCGTTCTCAATGCTTCACTCAAATGCACTTCATTCTCTCCTGTTTTTAAGACGTGAAGAACTTTTTCTAATGTGATCAGCTTCATATCTGTGCAGACAGGCTCTGTCTCTGTAAAATAAAACTTCTTGCCCGGGTTGTCCTTTTCCAGTTTGTAGCGAACTCCATTTTCCGTACAGATAATAAATTCTTCGTTTTCGCTTTTTGCTGCATAATCAATGATCCCGGATGTGCTTCCCACATAATCGGAAATCTCCAGCACTGCTTTCGGACATTCCGGATGGGACAATACTTCTGCATTCGGATGCTGTGCCTTTGCTTTTTTGATCTCTTCCACCTGCATCTTCTCATGGATCGGGCAATAGCCTTCGTTGTATACAAAGTTCTTCTCCGGTACCTGCTCTGCCACAAAATGCGCCAGGTTTCTGTCCGGAATGAAGAAAATATTCTTGTTCGGAAGTTCTTTTACGATCTTCACTGCATTGGCAGATGTCACACATACATCGGAATGTGTCTTCAATTCTGCAGTAGAATTGATGTAACACACCACTGCCAGATCTTCATATGTATCACGCATCTTCTGGATCGTATCTGCATCTGCCATATGTGCCATTGCACAGTCTGCATGCATATCCGGCATCAATACGGTTTTCTCCGGGTTCAGTACCTTCGCACTCTCTCCCATAAAAGAAACGCCACAGAATACGATAGTCTGCTCTTTCAATCCAACTGCAACCTTACTCAGATAAAAAGAATCTCCGATGTAGTCGGCAATGTCCTGAATCTCCGGCCTTACATAATAATGTGCCAGAATGACTGCATTTTTTTCTTGCTTCAATTTCTGGATTTCTTCCACAATTGTCATCTTCTATTCCCTCACTTATCCTGAATTGTTAAATTTTTATCGTTAATTGCTGACCATTATAGCACAAGACTTTACATATGACAAGACAGTTGTAAAATTAAAAAAGAAGATACAATCCGATTTAACAGACTGTACCTTCCATATTTTATACACTTAATTTCTTTTCTGCCAGCACGCTGGATATGGCAAACAATCCAACACATACCACAATATAGAATCCGTATTCTGCGATTCCGATATAAAGTCCTTTGTGAATTCCCAGAACCTCGTATCTTGCAAACAGGTTATAAACATACTCCACAATTCCGTTGATCACGAAGAACAGGATCAAAGAAACAATCCCTGCAAATCTGGAATTGATCAATACCGTTCTGGATACAATAATTGCCAGAAATCCGGTTGCGATCACAGATGTCCATGCCAGGAAGAAAAACAACAAGATTGCCAGAACGGTTATCCAGTCCAGGTTGCCCTGAAGCAGCCACTCAAATCCCATGCGGATTGCCTGCATAAGTTCTTTCCATGCTCCCTCTTTTGCGATCATCGTCATAACGCATGCGGTACCAGCCAGCACATATGCTGCTGAAATACAGAAAATCTGCAACGCTGCTGCGATATATTTCGCACCAAGGATCTTCCAGCTCGGCATCGGCACCATCCAGAGCATATGACTCTGCTTTGTTTTCAGGTCACGATTCAATATCAACAGACTTTCAATTCCCATATAGAAGAAGACAAACATTCCAACAAAAATCTCCAGTCCCATACTGATTCCTACCATATTCCCATTGTCTGAAAAAATTCCTGCCGCAAATGCCAGTAAAAATACCAGAAGCAGCGCCAGTATGATGTTTCTGGATGTCTGCTGTTTTTTCAGCTCATATTTGATCAAACGTCCCATTTTGTTTCCTCTCTTTCTCTTTTCTCATTCTGCCTTTGTTCTTCCTACATGATCTCCAGATAAATATCTGCCACGGATTTTCCACTTTGCATCCGTTCTTTTTCCACTGACATCCGGCGCACAACTTCTCCGTCTTTGATAAAGATTGCCTCATCGATAAAACTCTCGATCTCATCGATCATATGTGTGGAAATTACAAAGGTATTTTTTTCATTTGCTGACTCCAAGATCATCCCGAGAATCTCTTCTTTTGCTTTATAATCAATTCCATTGAACGGCTCATCCAGAAGATACAGCTCTGCTTTGCGGCTCAGTGTTGCGATCACCTTCAGCTTTGCTGTCATACCGGTGGACAGTTCTTTGACCTTCATCTTGCCTTCCAGGGACATCCTTCTTACCATCTCGTGAAATTTCTTCTCATCAAAATCCGGGAAGAAATCTTTATAGTACTGTCCGACTCCGTTCACATCCAGAAAACTGTAGAAAAACGGCTCTGTAGACATGTAGGCGATCTCTGCCTTATCTCCATAGAACCACGGATGCTCCTTGAACAAAACCTCTCCGGATGTAGGCTTTGTCAGACCGGAGATGATCTTCATCCATGTGGTCTTCCCACTTCCGTTCTCCCCTAGCAGACCATAGATCTTTCCGCCTTCCAGTTTCAGCGAAACTTCATTCAGCGCCTTTTTTGTGTAAAATGATTTGCTTAAATCACGACATTCTAAAATCATCTTCTCTCCTCCTTGTAGTCTGCAATTTTTGAGATAATATCATCTTTTTCAAATCCAAGATCCTGCATCTCATGTATAAAGCTGCTCAACAATTCTTCTGCCATTTCTTTTTTTATCGTCTCGAACATCGTCTCTTCCTCCATCACAAATGTTCCAATCCCCCGCTTTGTATAACAATATCCATGAGTCTCCATCTCTCTGTAAATCCTTGCTGCAGTGTTCTGATTGATCTTATAAAGAACCGCCAGCTCTCTGTTGGATGGAAGCTTCTCTCCGGGAAGTATCTTTCCCTGGATCATCTTTTTCTTCAAGTCGTGAATGACCTGCAGATAGATCGGTATCTCTGCATTGTAATTCATCTTCTTCCTCCTTCCGCCTCGTGTATCAGTGCTATAGTTAGATAGTACACTAGGTTTTTGGTTTTGTCAAGAGGATAAAAAAACAGCCGCATGATTTTTTCTCACACGACTGTTCCGCTTATCTTCTCAACACTGCCCACTTCTGCTCTCCGTCATCCTTTAAATCTACATCCGGAAAGCTTTTGATATACTGCTGAAACTGCGAATATCCATAATCTCTCACTTTAAAATTCCCGAACTTATTTCGAATCTTATTTCCGAGAGTTCCCAGAGATACTCCCTGACATCCCGCCTGTTTCAACTGGTACATAATATATTCTTCAATACGCTCCTGTTGACTTTTATCCTCATACAATGTCACGGATACTTTCGTTCCATCCTGTAACAGCTTCAGTTTTGGAAATGTTTCCAGAAACTTGGACAACAGACTGTATCCATATCTTCGCACATCGAAATCCGGGTACAGTTTGACCAGACGGCTTCCGACCTCTCCAAGTCCTGTCTCCTTATCGTTGTTTTGATTTTCTGTAATAATCTTCACGACCGCTTCTTCAATCTGACTCTTGGAGACTGCACCGGCAGACTCTTTTTTGGACTCTTTTCCTATAACTGCATGTGCCGCTGCTTTTTCCGGTTTTTCAAGCATGCTGTCTTCTAACAGCAATTCCAATACGGTAAAAATATCACAGGCTTTTCGAAACGGCGGCGGTGTCTTATCTTCTCCCATTCCAATCACCATTTTTCCGCTTTCCCGAAGTCTGCTTGCCAGCTTTGTAAAATCGCTGTCACTGGACACCAGACAGAATCCTTCCAGCTCGCTTGTGTACAGCATATCCATGGCATCGATAATCATTGCCGAATCGGTCGCATTTTTCCCATGAGTATAGCTGAACTGCTGGATCGGTGTGATTGAGTTCTGCAAAAGCACCTCTTTCCAGCTGGAATTGTAGGTGCTGGTCCAGTCCCCGTAAATCCTCTTGTACGTGACATTCCCATACTTGGATAACTCATCCAGTATCGGTTTGATATATTTTGCTGAAACATTGTCCGCATCGATCAGCAACGCGTATCTCTCTTCCATATTTGATAACCCTCTCCCTCTAAATTTTTCCATTCAAACACACCATTCTCACAGATCATGTAGCTGTGTTCTGAATTTTCTTTTGGAATCGACACAGAACCCGGATTCATGTACATGACACTCTGATCTGCTTCCGTATGAATCTTTTCACATGCCGGTATATGTGTGTGTCCGTTCAGCAGAATATCCCCTGCTTTCAGCATCGGCAGCTTTCCCGGATTCCACACATGACCATGTGTTGCATAAATATTCTGTCCATCCAGATTCAAAAAACAATAGTCCGCCAGAATCGGAAATTCCAGAACCATCTGATCCACTTCTGTGTCACAATTTCCTCTGACACATAAGAGCTCCTGTTTTCTTTCATTCAACATGGCAATGACTTCTTTCGGCGCATACTCTTTCGGAAGATCATTGCGGGGGCCGTGATATAAAATATCCCCTAACAAAAGCAGTTTATCTGCCTTCTCCCTATCATATGCCTCCAGCATTTTTCTGCAGTAATATGCAGAACCGTGAATATCTGATGCGATCATTAATTTCATATGTGATTCCCTCTTTTCTCTATTAAAAAACACTCCTGCTCAATTCCTTTTCCTGTTTCTATCAGCCTTTTGATCAGCTCTTGCAGCTTTGGATTTTCATCCTGAACACGCTTTAGTTTTTCCAGTGTTTCCGGATCTATCACTTCTGTAAATTCCTGATATGCTTCATATGTCTCAACATCCATCTGAAGCGGCTCTAACTCCGGAAAGATTGTTTTGCGTATATACTGAAAAATTTTGATTCCACCGTAATCCAGATCTCCGCTGTGAAAATATTGCACTTCACAGGATGTCTGATTTTTTAACACTTGATGCAGCTGCTTTAAAAATCTACATTCTTTTGGAGAAAAATATCCATGACTAAATAAGTATAGAATACCATCCTTATACGGTGCAGAGATATAATTGGCTTTATTCTCAAATATCACGATCTTCTGAATATTCTGTACTTCTTTTATCTCGGCATGCTCCAGTGTCTGACTGTTTAATGTAGTACCGAACCGATAACACTCTGTATTAATCTCCTGAGTGCTTCCATTTTCTTCTTTCAGACAAAAATGCAGTTTCCCTTTTAAAGACAGTTCTTGTGCATATTCTTCGATCCACAGCTGTTGAAGCACTGTCGTGTCATCCATTTCTTTTTCTACATCCGGACAGAATTTTTTCGCAGTACTGATGACATGACTTTGCATCTCTTGTTCAAATGTTTTTGTATTTCCCAAATATTTTTTACTGAAAATCCTTTTAAAAACAGATTCTGTAAGCTGATCCAGACCTTCAAAGCACGGGGCATATTTTTTCTCATCCGCTAATAATTCCAGAAGATCTTTTTTTCGTTTATTTTCCGATCGTTCCAGCAAATCCTGGTAATATGCACGAATCCACAATTTTTTTACTTGTGCCAGCTGGTTTCTTAAAAATTCTTGATATAACCGGATTTTCTCCTGTTTTGGCAGAAATTCTGCATCCACTTCCTGCTGATATAATGCATAAAATTTTTCTTTGTCTTCTAATCTGTAGCGTATTCTTTCAATATCACTTCCCCGATATCCATCTGCCCATTTAATTTGGATCAGATTTTTGTGCTGCAATTGCTCTGCCTCCTGCAGCACATCTGATTTTAAATGTTTTTTATCATAAAGCTCCCCATGTTCATTGGCCAGACTTTTTCCACCTCGGCTTTCTGCCCGCCAGCTTTCTGTCCCGGATTCAATCTGTTTTACGATATTTCCCAATATCCACGTCATCATTCTTCCCCTTGCAGCTGTTCAAACTCCATTCGTTCAAATTCCTGTATTGAAATATGCTTTTTATTCGGATTTGCATACACAAATGTCTTGTCTACATTTTCCAGATAGTTCTGAATCTTATCATTTGTTGCACTGATAATCGCCTGAAATCCCAGTCCCCGGATCAGAGAAATACAACTTGCTACTTTCTCTGCATCCATTTTGGAAAATGCCTCATCCAGGACAACCAGACGCAGGGTTGGCGGACGCTTGATCTTCGGAGACAGATTGATTCTGTAAATCTGTGCAAAGCTTGCCAGAAGCGCGATGTAAAGTGGGTTCTGACCTTCTCCACCGGAATTTTTCTTGATCATCTTGCTCAGACCGATCCGCATATCCTTTTCTCCCTGCACGATCTGCTGCATATCAAAGGAAAGATACGTGCGATAATCTGCATATTTATCCATATTTTTTCTGGCTTCCTCCAGCTCTTCTCTGGTGGCATTCTCCGGCGGAATGAAAATCTCGATCAGCTCATTCATCAGATCTCCGTATTCTTCCTCATGCTCCATGGTAAACAGGTTCATCTGATTTTCCATGTGGTCACTCAACTGAGACGGATTGATATCCAATGCGTCATCCATAAACATCCGATAGAATCGTCCGTCCGGACCTTTGTTTTTCGTAATGACAAACTGATACTTGTCCTTTCCGAAATCCAGACGGCTGATGATCCGGTTCAATTCATCTTTTTTCTGATATGCCTCTTTGATTGCATAACGAATCTTGGATACAAAATCAACTTTAAAGTGTTCCACTGCTGCTCTCGCCTGTTCCTGTGCTTCTTCCCTGTATTTTTCCAGGTTATCGCACTCAAGATTTGAAAGCTGCTTTTCGTACACGTCATTGTCACGGATCGTTGCAGAATAGGTTCTGTTTGGATATTTTCGAAGATATGCACTCCTTGCTTCTACCAGTTTTTCATATGCTTTTTCCTGCGCATCTTCCAAAGGCTGTTTTTTCTTGATACGTTCCCGCATCAGGTACTCATAATTGCGGCTCTGTCTGCCCTCCAGATACTCCTGAAATTCCGGCTCATATTTTTCTCTGTCCTGCTGCCGGAATTCATTTTCTTTCTGCACTAACTGTTCATTAAAATCTACCTGCATGTTCTGGAATCGTTTTCCGTTTTCCTGATGATTCCAGATGGTTTTCTGAACTGCCTCAATCTCTGCTTTCTTTGCTTCCTGCTTCTGCTGGATTTCCTGTTTCTGCTGCTCCCACACCAGAACGGATTCCTCTCGCAGCTTCTGCATTGTATCCAGAAGTCTGGCCTTTTCTGCCTCCTTTTCCGGAATTTTCTGCAGATCAGACAGCCATTGTCTGTAATCCTCCAGAGGCTGTGTCAGTCCTTCCAGCTGAGAGATCCTGCGAATTTCTTCCAGCATTTCCTGCAGCGGAATCCGTTCCTCCTGAAGACTCTCACATTTTTCTTCCAGACGGCGGATTCTCTGACGCATACTGGTCTCTCCGATATATGCCCTTCTCGTATAATTTTCCGGATTGATATGCTGCAGACGGAAACTGTGGTACAGCACACAGTCTGCAGTGATTCCGATCCGGTTCTGACGAAGCTCTTCGATACTTTCACATTTGATGACATTTCCGAGGAAGAAATTGATGTATGCCTGCACATACGGCTCTTTTGCGATCAGTTCCTGTGCCAGGGCTCCTTCTTTTACTTCCCATTCTGTCTCCTGTACTTTTTCTGTATCCAGAACTGCTGCCCGGAAAAATTTCTTCTTATCCATGTCCTGATAGATTTCCATGGCAGTTTTCGCGTACTTTGGTTCCACGACCAGAAGCAGCTTGTTGTTTCCGAGATATCCTTCGATGGCATTGTGCCAGCGTTCGTCCCGCACATCCAGAAGATCCGCCAGAATCTGCACATTGACAAACTTGCCGCACTTCTCATGCAGCCGGTTTCTCAACTCATATCTCGCTTCTTCCAGTTCTTTTGGATAGGCTTTTCTTCCCTGTTTCAGCTCTTTTAATTCTTCCCGTGCCGCTTTTTCTTCTTTTTTGACTGCACGAAGTCTGGCATCCGTCTCCTGACGCTCTTCTTCCAGTTCTTCCCGGATCTGTGTCAGACTTGTCTGCAGCCGTTCCAGCTCACCTTCCGTGATCTTTCCAGAAACAAACCGGTCAATATCCCACAAGGTCTGATTCGGCGTCACATCTTTTTCTTTCCACTCTTTGAGACCATCTGCAGTCTTTTTCCATCTTGCCTTACTGTTCTGCAGCCGTTCCAGGGCTTCGTTCAGACTCTCCAGATCTTTTTCCATGGCTGCATAACCACTGTCCGCAATCTTCAAAATTATTGCTTCGTATTCTTTCTGAAGTTCTGCCTGCTCTTTCTCCAGATTGACTCTTTTCGCTTCCTGTCCTGCAATCTCCGTCTGTGTCTCTTTCATCCGGTCATTCAGTTCCTGGATCTTACTCTGCAGATGCAGGATTTCCAGCCTGGAAATCTGATAGGTACAGGACGCCGTCTCTTCCTGTTTTTCTTCATACTGCCGATAGGAACCCCGGATCTCCTGAAGATACCCGATTTCTTCCATGGTCTCTTCGATTTTCCCGCGCATTCTTCCATACTGCATCACACTTTCCTGCAGCTCTTCAATGTGCATATCCTGCTCCATACAGATATATTCTTTCACGAAATCTTCCAGTTTGATATTCATACGGAACGGAATGGCTCGCTTGAACAAACGAGGAAATTTTTCGATATCCAGACCGCCCAGATAAATGTCATACATCTGTCTGCGGAATCTCTCATTGCTCGGACCACAATAATACTCTTCCTTTGAAAATGTCCGCTGCAGATATTCTTTGACTTCAAATGTCGTCAGGCAGCGCTTATCCGCCCGGTACTGATTTTCCAGAAGCCCGCTTTTATGCCAGAAAAACAGGCGATTGATCTCATTTGTGGCTGTCTCAACATCAAATACCACTCCCACGCACTGCTTTTCTTTCGTATCTGTCTGCTCCAGCTCCAGAACGATCGTACTGGAGAAATTCTGGTTTCTCAAATACTGGGATTCGTTATTTTCCCCGATGTTCACCATTCCCCTTAAATATTCGATCAGAGAACGGTCAGAATCATCTGCTGCCGCCTTATTAAAAAATCCTCTTCCGTCCGTGTTCGCGTACAGTACGATCTGCATGGCATCGATCACTGTAGATTTTCCACTTCCGGAATGTCCGGTAAAGAAATTGATTCCCTGATTAAGAGTAAGTACTTTTCTGTCTATGTAATGCCAGTTATTCAGGCAGATTTTCGAGAGCGCTTTGAACGCCTGTTTTGTCTCCACTGTCTTCCTCCTCGCTGAACGTCTCTAATAGTTCTCTGATATCATCTCCAAGCAGCACTGTATTGATGCACGGATAAATAACAAGTCTGCTGTTCTCATCCAGCTCCTCCATCACATCCACAGGTTCCACAATCTGATATTTTTTCAAAAATGCAACAGTCCTCCGCATCTCTGTCGGGGACGGCAGGCCGCTTAACACATGGAATTCTCCCGCTTTTCCGTTCACTGCCCCAAGAGTGGTCACGATATGGCTGCTGGATGACACTGCTGCCATCTGCTCATCATAGATCAGCTTTAACACCAGAATATAGATTGTGGCAAGTCTGGAGAGCTTTTCTCCCCATAGTGTCTCTCCCTGGATGTACATGACGCCCATATGCAGATTTTCCTGCAGTGTGATTCCGGCAACTGCAAAATATTCCTCCAGAAATTCCCTGTGCTTGCTGCATACACGGTACTCCCTGACCGGAACCATCCGCCCGGTTCGTTTTTCAAATTTTCGTTCCAGAAGAAAGGTCTGACGATATAATGTCTGGATCACATGTTTGATATCGTCCTGCTCTTCTTCCGAAAGCTGTTCGTAATATTCGATCATTGCGGTCTCCTTCGTACAAATTTTAATGCCGGATATTGATACTGTCCGCTTTGGATGATCTCCTCATCCTCGTCCAATACCCGATATTTACTGTTCTTTCTGGTACTGTAGTCATATGCCAGGATCAGTTTTTCAAATGCTGTCTCTTCTGTAATATGAAGTGTTCCGGCGTCCATCACTTCGTTTTCCATATGCTCTTCGATAAAATCCTCAATCTCCTGTCTGCTGTAGCGCATCTGAATCCGGTTTAACTTCAGCACATCCTCCCGGTTCAGATCTTCATATTCTTCATCCTGTCCCATCTGGCTGATAAAGTCTATCCTTGGTTTTCTTCTCTTATACAATGATTTTTCGGAAATCATCTCAAACAGAGACAGGTTCATCCGTTTTCCTGCTTCCGTAAGCAGCCTCTCCGGTTCTTCCTGCGCATAAATTTTATTCAGAAGCTGCACCACCAACCCCTTGGTATCGGTCTCTCCGCTTAACAGATAATTCATCCGGCTCACGGTTGCCCGCACATATTTGGAATGCTCTCCGTCCATATTGGAGATCCTGTGTTCAATGTCATCAAAGCCCCGTTCGATCAGATCCAGCAGATCTAACACATCCTCTTTCGTATCTCCTGCTGCTTTTGCTTTCTGCCGGATGCTTTCGATCCATTCTTCATTTTCCCGCATATCCCGGAGACATTTTTTAATGTCCATCTTGTAGATATAAAAATTGTCTGATGTTTTTAAAATATGATACTTTTTCTTGACAATTTCTTCCACATACCCGTCCAGATGCTCCCGCAAAAGTTCCCCGTAAGACTCCTGATCCAAAAGCCTCTCGAAAAACTTGTCCATATTATGAAGCATATCCTGCAGCGCTTTGTTCAGCTTTCTTGTATTGATCAGGGCCGTCCTGAGCATATTCAGATTTACTCTGGAATTATTCTGAAAGGAAAACAGTGTGGCATATACATTCTGAATATATAATTCTGTTTCTTCCAGCTCTTCGGACGTGAGTCGCTCAAATGCCTCAATAAAAACCGCCGCATAATCCGGTATCACAATATTTGTGGTCATCGTACTGTAATCTTCGATCTTCTTCAGCCATCCGGTCTTTAAAAGCCACCGTAAAATGCGGGATGCTGTCGTCTCCAGCATGTCAAAATCCGTCTCGTTCTCCTCCCGCTGAAGCAAAACCTGTTTCTGTGCATTCATATCGCTCAATACCTGCACACAGATTTCTTTCGTCAGAAAATAATTACTGTACTGATATTCCTCATTAATCACCAACAGCGACTCCATGTAAATCTCCCGGTTTACCGAACGGAACAAACTCCAGAATGTGTCCGGGATCTCGTATCGTAACTGCATAATTTTCTCCGTATCTCGTTGATTTGTGTCTGTAATATTATAACACGAAGTCGGTTTCAGGTACAAATAGTTCTGTAACACAATATGCCCCCTCCCGGGAGAACAGTCTTGTTATTTTAACTGCCTTCCCGAAAGGGAGCATATCTGATGAAAGGATATTCCTTCTATATGTTTACTTTTTCACTTTTAGTGTGCTTTAAATTCATCCGGCACCTGATCGATCGTCTGCCATTTCTGCATTGCGTTTTCTACGCTCATTCCTTTGCTGATCGCATCCTTACGCACTGCATTGATCGCCTGAATTTCTTTCATTCTTGCACCGGTCAGTTTATATCCGCGCATTGCGATCAGTGTTGCGATCCATGCAAGCATTGGAACAACACAGAATAAAATGATTACCATCGTATGCATTCCCTCTGAATAAGGGGTTGTTCCATCCGGAAGTGTTGACAGTCCGATGATTGTCACCGCAATTCCTACTACTGTAGATCCCAGAGAGCTTACCAGCTTATCCACAAGTGAGAATAAGGTTCCGATAATTCCCGGAATATAGCGTCCGGAACGGAATGTTTCGTAATCTGAACAGTCTGCAACCATTGGAATCGGCATATCTGCTGTTGCATAGTATGCTCCGTATCCGATTCCGAAGAAAAGGATAAACAGAATCGTATAGAGATTCAGGTTTGTCAGACTCAGATTCATCGCTGCAACTTCCGGTTTCCACAACAGAAGCAATGCTAAAACACCGATGTACATAACAAGTGCAACGCTGATATAGAGCATTAAAGATGCCTTCTGTCCTTTCTTCTGTGAAGTACGTACTGTCAACAGGAAGAATGGAACGGAAAATACATATCCGACGATCATCATCGGAAGATACAGACCTTTGTAATCTCCCATCATCGCTCCGTAAAGCATCGCCAGAACCGTCATATTCGTTGCGATCGAGAATGCAAGCTTACATCCTGCACCAGCGATCATCAGTCTCTGCAGTTCTTTGTTCGCTTTTAAAATAGCTACATATTCTTTTATTTTAACTTTTTCTTTTCCGCCTTCTCCACCAAGTCCAAAGAATTCCGGACGGTCTTTTTCTGCAATACCGATAACAGCCAGTGCAGTCATGATCGCTGATACGATCATCGCCAGAGGAATCATGATATTAAAGAATTCTTCTGTTCTGTAATTTCCTCCGGTTACGATCGGCGCAAGAAACTGTACAAGCCCCATACCGATCAGGCTGGCAATCGTATTAAAGATTGTAAACAGAGGTCTCTGTTTCGGGTCATTTGTCAGACATGTCTGTCCTGAACGTGTAACCGATGTCTGGAATGTATATCCAACCATATTCAGTGCGTAGAACAAAATAAAGCATAAATAACGCAGCCACATCATATCCTCAGAAATGATACGGGTTCCAAAATACAGTAAAATTGAGGATACGATCATAATCAGATTTCCGATTACCATAAACGGTCTGAATTTTCCCCATTTGGTAGAAGTTCTGTCCATGATTGCTCCGATGATCGGGTCAATGAACGCATCTCCTGCACGCATCAATGTTACCATTGTAGTTGCAAATGCCAGCAATAAGCCAAGAACTCCGTTTGCATAATATGCAATAAAGTTCATTGTCAAAATATAATAGACATTTGTCGCCCCATTATTCATAGGGAAAAGAACAAGCTGATACATCTTTGCCCTGTTCAGAGCATTGACAGATGTTGCCTGAGTAGATTCCTGTTTCATATTATTCTCCATTCTCCCGCCCGGATGCGGCGGTCTGTCTCTTTGCCTAAAACAGCACCTCTGCTTTGTAAAAGCAGAGGGCCATCCGATTTACTCGTTTCTTATTTCAATTTCTTCTGCAAGATTTGCAGTTGCTTTTTTACGCTTGATCGCACGTCCAAGCATTACTGCATTTACTACAGTCAGAACTGCAAACAGTCCAATTGCTGCAAACAGAGCTGTCTGCCACCATGGTGTGATAGGTTTCAGACGATCCGCTCCGGATAATCCGTTCATGGCATTACTGTTTACTACTGTATACAGAATGTTGTGCATTGCTTCACGCATTTCTGTTACGATATATGCATCTTTTTCATACTTCTGAGCATTCTTTGTATGAATCGTCTGATCCGGGTTATCCCAGAGATCTGTTCCTGCGATCAGACCATCGCACATATCCATATATTTGCTGGAGCCGGAGTAGTCTGTGATGCTCATACCGCGCATTCCAAGCTCTCCTCTTAAGTAGTCTGTCTGAAGTGCTTCATAAGAACCGCACCATGTAGATCCCCAACGGTTAAATCCGTTCATTGTACACCATGCACCGCCATCTACGATTGCTTTGTCTGCTACTTCCAGATAAATTTCTCTTGCTGACTGCTCATTCAGCCAGGTATTCACTCCACGTCTGCTGGATTCTGAATCATTTAACGCTACATGTTTTAAGTATACATAAACACCTTTTGACTGAATTCCCTGTACTTCTGCTGCACAAATCTCTCCTGAGATAAATGGATCTTCAGAGTAGTACTCAAAGTTTCTTCCTGAATATGCTGTACGATGCATATTCACACCTGGTCCGTACAGACCGGAATATCCCATTGCAAGGCAGTCTTCTCCGATGCAGCGTCCTACATCTTCCATCAGTTCTTTATTGAATGTTGCTGCCATCACATCTTCTGATGTGTAGCACATTGCAGATTTTCCACCTGTCAATGCTGCTGTGAGTCCCTGCGGACCGTTTTCATCTTTTGTTGCTGTTTTTCCGATTGACGGTACTGCCGCTGTATTATGGAATCCAAGTGTAATGGTATTTACCATTTCTTCAAAAGTCAGCTGATCCAGAAGATCATCCCACTTCGGATCATCATAATCTGCACCGATAAGAGATGCCAGTGCAAGTCCGTTGTCAGCTCCCATTGTCGGCATTTCTACAGAATCTGCCAAAGAACCGTCATATCTTGTAAATGCAAGTGACTCTGCCAGTTTATCATTTACTTTCAGTTCTGCAGGTTTTGTCGGGAATGTTCCCTCCCAGTCAGAACGTGACAGCCATGTTACTTCTCCCGGAGCATCACTGCTCTTATTCGGATCAGCTTCATCAAACAGGTTTGTAATCTCTGTTCCTGTTGCTTCTGATTTTGCAAAAGTTGTAGTATCTAATTTTTCATTGTTCCATTTATAGGTTAAACCGGCATTTCCTGCTTCATCCATATTTTTTGCATTTTCCGGTGTAAATCCTTTTGCAGCCAGGATATTGTTTACTGCTTCATGTGCGCCCTCTGCAACTGTAAAGTAATAGTTGCCGGCATCTAAAATATAAGTTCTTGCGTTGTTGGAATCATATGTTCTCAGCTCTTTTTTGTCTACATGGATCGTGACTGTCTCGGAAGCTCCCGGAGCCAGTTCTTTTGTTTTTGCAAATCCACAAAGTTCTGCAGATGCTTTTTCGATTCCGTTTTCTTTGTCATAATCTGTATATGGTGACTGGAAGTAAACCTGTACACTCTTCTTTCCGGAATAAGTGTCACCTGTATTCTTAACTGTTACAGTTACATCAAATCCATCATCTGTTTCTGCTACGCTGAAATCACTGTAAGCAAAATCTGTGTAACTGAGTCCATATCCGAATGGATAAGCAACTGTCTGATCATAGTCATAGCTTCCGGCATTTCCGGTTCCCATCACTGCATCTTCATAACGTGTCTCGTAATAACGATATCCCAGATAAATACCTTCCTGATATACACTGTACATACCCTGAACATCACTTCCGTCTATGTTCAGCTTATACTCTTCTGCATTTGGATACTCCTGAGAATAGAAGTTATACATTGCCGGGTTTGTCAGGTTATCATAACAGAATGTATCTACAATGCTTCCGGACGGGCTTACTGCACCGGACAGAAGCTGTCCTACTCCATTGATACCTGTCTGTCCTACGTCACCGATCCACATGCAGGAATCTACACCATAATCTACACCGCAGATTTCAGGATTTAAAAAGTCCAGTTCGATTGCATTGGAAGAGTTCAGCAGCACGATAATGCTTTTGAATGTTCCTTTATCCTTCAGTGCTTTCAGACCTGCAAGCAGATCTTTTTCTTCCTGAGACAATTCCAGATAGTTTCCATCACCTTCCGTACCTGAAATGTAATCTGCATCTGTTCCATTTTCTCCACTTGGAAGATCTGCACCCTCTCCACCGGAACGTGCCAATACAACGATTGCCGCATCACCATACTCTGCAAAGCTGTCAGAAGCTGCTTTTTCTACTTCACTCCATGGAGCCTCGTTTACACCATACTGTGTATTTGCTTCCAGTTTGTCTGCGATTGCCTCCGGTGTCTTACGGCTGTATTTTTCCATTATTTCATCTGATGAATAAAAATCCCAGAGTTTTTCATTCACTTCAATTCCATTTTCTGTCAGTGTATCCTTCAGGCTTGGTGCACTCTTTGTATCTACTGCACCGGAACCTGTTCCTCCATACATCAAATCTACAGAACCATGCGCAAAGAGACTTACCTTTTCCCCTTTTGCCAATGGCAATGCCTGATTGTCATTCTTCAATAAGGCGGCTCCCTCTGCCTCTATCGTTGCACACAATTTTTCCTCATAAGCTTTTCGTTCTTTGTCTGAGGCGAAATCACTTTTAAAATATTCTGTGTCTGTATCCGTATCACCTTTTATAATTTTATAAGTAGATGTATCCAAAGCTACATTGATCGTTGTTGTATACCGAAAAGCGATTGTGGATCCAATGATCAGCGCAATCATCAGTACTGCTGTTACTCCTGTCAGAATTCCCCATTTTCTGACTCCTGTTCCTTTCTTTTTCATTCCTGTTTCCTCCTGATGTAAAATTATCTCGTCACTTTTATACCCAGTTCTGGCTCTTTCCTTTGCTCTTTTTGAGCTTGTAATCCGGATTTGGCTGGCTGACACGGCGAATTGTGCTCGTATCTTTTGCCTGACCGGACACAGCTTCCAGATGAACTTCTCCGTTTAACGGAACGCGGAATTCAAAGACTTTATTGCCTGTCTTTTCTTCCAGCAGCTTGCCGTTTGCATATAATGCAACTTTTGTCTGGTTCGAATAAACCTTAACTGTAGTGACTGCTTCCGTTCTGTCTACGTAGCGACTTCCGCAAAGATGTACGAAAGGCTCTTTGCTCCAGTACGCTTTGTAAATGTAGAAGCTGTCTTTTTTTACTTTCCGGTCGAATGTCATAAGTCCCTTATGATTCATTCCCGGCTCTCCACCCTGATCTCTCGCATCTGCCGCAAAATCGAACATGTTCCATACGTGGGTACTCCACATATACGGATGACGCTCAAAACATTTCAGCATAAATTCATGGTAGAGACTCTGATATTCTTCTGTATGGTCTCCTCTTCTTGGACGTGAGGAATGTAAATTCGGCATTCCTTCACAGCCATACTCAGAATATCCCAAACACCTGTTAGGGTACACGCGGTGGAAAAAGCTGATCCACCAGTCATTTAAAAACAACCCTGGAACATACCATCCCAAATACAAGTTCCAGCTTACTAAGTCAGACAGATGTGCTACCTTGTTGAAAGGACCGCACACTGCATAGCAGGCCAGTGTTGTAGGACGTGTGGAATCCATTTTGTGACACAGATCATTGAGTTCACGGTGATTATCCAGCATATCCTTATTATCCTTTGTGGAAATCGTGATCTCATTGGATATTCCCCATGTAACGATACTTGGATGATTGTAATTCTGTACAATCAGCTCTTTCATCTGGCTAATGGTATTTTCCCGTCCGTTTGGCATATGTTCTGAGATGTATGGAATCTCCGCCCAGACAATCATTCCGTACTGATCACACAGATCATAGAAATACTGATCATGCTGATAATGCGCGAGACGAACTGTATTCGCCCCGATCTCACGGATAAATTCCATATCTTCTCTGTGGTGTTCTTTTGTTAATGCATTTCCGATTCCCTTCCGATCCTGGTGTCTGGATACTCCATGCAGAGGATAGGAGCGTCCGTTCAGGAAAAATCCTTTTTTCGGATCCACGCTGAATGTACGGACACCAAATGGAATGCGAACGTCGTCTTTGACTTCTCCGTCTTTCATCAACTCTACTACTGCTGTATATAAATATGGATCTTCTACTCCATCCCAAAGATGTACATCCGGTATCGTAACCGTCACATCTTTTCCTTCACCTTTTGCTACAGGATTTCCCTGTGCATCAATCAAAGTTACTGCTACTTTGGCATTTTCTGCCTTATGGAAACTCTCTACATGAACCTTTCCATCTTTTCCTTCTACTGTCGGCGTTACCATTACACCGTCTCCGCCGTAGTAGTCCATCTCAAAATGTTCATTTGATACAATACGAAGAAGAACATCTCTGTAAATTCCACCATAAAATGTGAAATCTGCTTTTTGAGGATATACTCTGTCGTTGACACTGTTATCCACTGCTACTTCTAACTTGTTTTCTTTTGTTAAAAACTCTGTCACATCTGCACGGAATGTGGAATATCCGCCGTCATGACTCATCACCTTCTGACCGTTTAACACCACCTCGGCAGAGGAATTTACTCCCTGAAACTCCAGATATACTCTCTGGGTCTTGCTGTCAAAATCCGGGGCTGCAAATGTAGTGCTGTAGTGACAGGTTCCTCGATAATAGTCATTTCCTCCATCCTGTCCGTCCACTGCATTCCAGGTATGCGGTAAATCCACTTTGACCGCTTTTCCGTCACGCCCTGTGAACACCCAGCCTTTCTTCAGTTCAATTTCTCTTCTCATTTTACTGGTTCGCATAGTAATTACTCCATGTTTTTTGTTATTTCTTACACTTCTCAATTTATTTCGAAATGATTATATCTGCAATAATTTGCAAATACAACCGTTTTTGTTCAGGTGGTATTTCTTATGGAGTAAGTGGTCAAATTTTTAACAAAAAAGCCTGGCTCACCGGCCAGACTCTTTGTGTCTCTTCTATTTTTTGTTGGAATCTCTTTCAAGAGGAAGCATAACGTTGAAATAAAAACATCCATTTTTTACCTCTGTTGTCAAATGTCCCTCATATTTTTGAATGGTATGGAGCATGCTCTTCATTCCATATCCGTGATATCCGTTCTTCGCCTTTGTCGTAAGCGGAAGTCCATCCTCAAACTTCACTTCTCCGCACATCGGATTGACTATCTGCAGCATCAGAAAGCTTTGTCTTTCGTACAGCATGATATCAATCACTCTTTTTTCTTTGCTTTCCAGCTTTCTCACCGCTTCAATTGCGTTATCCAGAGCATTTCCAAACAATGTATACAAATCTACCGGGTTCATAAAAGCCAGAAGAGAGCCATCTGCCACACAGCTGATATGAATCCCACTATTTTCGCAGATCAAACTTTTTTCTGTCAAAATGGTATCCAGAATTTCATTTCCTGTTCTCACAATAGCACTGTAAATCTGCACGGATTTTTCAATTTTTTCGAGATATGTTTCTCTTTCTTTTTCATCTTTGACAGCACGTATTGCCTGTACCTGATGCTTCAGGTCATGACATTTGTGATTGATCAGCTCTATCGTTTCTTTGGACAGCTGATACTGCCCTTTTTGTTGATGCCAGAGAAGCTGAATGGTTTCCAGCTCTTTTCTCATACTACTCTTTTTAAACAATGCACTTTGCAGATACAATAAGGTGATACAATAAAACTGCAACACAATGTTGAATAAAGCGGCCCCCAGATCGACCTTTGCGTAAATAAACAAATTTTCTGACATAATACAAAACACCCATGCAGAAACCATCTGTCTCGGGCCAATCTGATATTGCCCCTTTTCCGGCATCCATCGAGCCAGTGTCAGTCCTACTGCCACATTTACTGCCATCGAAAATAAAATTTTCAAAAGCCAGTTTCCCAAATCTCCCAGCAGTGGACTGCAAAGTACATAGCTGGTTTCCAGTACCAACAAAAATGTCATCGTTCCCCATACACCACAATACCAGAGGGCAAATCCCTTGCCCTTCACACAATTGTAAAAAATCAGAACCGCACTAAAATACGTGATGAATAAAAGGGGAACCTGCCCCCAGTAGCCCCAGTCTGTAAGATTTTCTATAAAATAATATACTCCGGACAGAATTAAAACACATACTGCTCCCGACAGAATCAGTCTGACTTTAAAATGTGTCTTTCTTCTCAGCGGAAGCAGAAACACCAAACAGGAGGTCCACAAATTGATCCCATACCACAGGCTCTCAATTTTCAGATTTAGATTTTCATTCATCGTTTTCCTCTTCCCTTTCCTGTATCAGCCTCCCTGAAAATCTACCACTGCACTCAGAAATGCAGGTCTGTTTCTTCTGCTGATTTCCAGCTCATCGCCACCCACAACCGCAATATTTTTTCTAATTTCGGAAACATACTTCATATTTACCAGATAACACTGATTGCATTTTACAAAATGCCAGTCTTCCAGTTCTTCCTGCACGTCCTTTAATGCTCCGCGAATCGTAAATACTCCTGCTTTCGTGTGATAGTGGAGCATCCGGTTATGGATCTCTACATAATAGATCTCTCTGCTGTCCAGAAATTTCGCCCCATCCGGAAGATTCAGACAGATCCTTTTTCCTTCCCGGTTTTTCACTCTTCCCACAGCTCTTGTAAAACGCATGGAAAAGGTATAATAGTTGAGCGGTTTTAAAATGAAATCCAGCGCATCTACTTCGTAGCCCTTGATCGCATACTGCGCCATATTCGTGATAAAAACAATCACTACCTCCTTATCCAGCCCCCGTATCTTCTGAGCTGCCTCCATACCATTTAGATGAGGCATTTCGATATCCATCAGAAGAATATCAAATTTTTGATAATTCTGAACCAACTCTCTGCCGTCCTGAAATGCTGTAGTCTGAATCTGGAGATCATATTCCTTTGCATATCTGCCCACCATTTCCTGTATCAATCCACGATACTCTGTTTCATCTTCTACAACAGCTATACGCAACATCCTCTGCCCCCTTTGCTATAAAATATCATTTTCCTGACTTGATTTCTTATAAGAGTACTATTATACCATAATCTTTTTTGAAGATGTACCCCCTAAATATTGCCTGCTGGAATTCGTTTTCATCCCACTTGACATCTATCGGGAAACCCGTCACAATAAAGATATAGCAATCTGGAAATGATCGATCAAATGCAGGATACGATTGATGAACAACAGAATACTATTGCTCAAAAAAATGAGTTGCTTGCATCTCAGGAAGTTCTTTTGCAACAAAAAGAAAAAGAACTTGAGCAGCTTAAGAAACAGTTAGAAGAACAACGTAATTTGTAAGGAGTGCCACTTTTATGGATTTTTACACCGCCAAAAGACAATTCAACAATTATTTAAAAGACTACGACTGCCACAATGACAAAATCCGTTTAAAGATCGCACACACTTACGGCGTTGTAAAAGAAAGTACTGACATTTCAGCCCGTATGCGGTTATCTGAGGAAGATACCACACTTGCAAAGATGATCGCCCTGCTGCATGATATCGGACGTTTTGAGCAGTTAAAACGCTTCGACAGCTTTCTTCCGGACACGATGGATCATGCCGCTTACGGTGTAAAAATTCTGTTCAATAATGATAATGGAGAAAACCTGATCCGCAGGTTTGTTCCCGAATCTGATTTTGACGATATCATCCGTATTTCCATTGCAAAACACAGTGATTTTAAATTGGAAGGAATTTCCGATTCCCGTACTCTGCTTCATGCAAAGATTATCCGGGATGCAGATAAACTGGATAACTGCCGTGTAAAACTGGAAGATAAACTGGAAACTTTTATGGATACTTCTGCAGAGGAGACAGGTGCCTCCGTGGTTTCTCCAAAAGTAAAAGATTCTATTTTACGTCATGAATGCATTCTTTCCTCTGATCGGGTGACTCCGATGGATTACTGGATTTCTTATCTCGCCTATTTCTATGATATTAATTTTCGGGAAAGTCTGGATATCATCGAAGAGCAAAACTATATTCCCAAAATCATTGCCAGGATCCCTTATACCAATCCGGAGACAAAAGAAGTGATGAAACGCGTGGAAGAAGAATTGATCGAGTATGCCCGGATCGGACTTATCTCTTCCTGTCCATAATCTTACAATACACCATCCCGGCCAGCGTACTCACCGTTGTCGCCACAATCCCCGCACCTACAATTGCCGCCGGATTCACACTACCATACTGACTCCGGTAGGCGATCACATTGATCGGGATCAACTGCAGCGAAGAGATATTCATGATCAGAAACGTACACATTTCATTGGACGCAACACCTGGCTTTCTTGCCTTTCCCGGCGCTCTTTTCATCCTTCTTTCCTGTTCTAATTCGGCCAGCGCCTGCATTCCCTGAAGTCCGGCAGGCGTTGCCGCCCAGCCAAGCCCCAGAAAATTTGCAATAAAGTTTGTTGTAATATACTGATTTGCCTGATGCTCTTTCGGAATATCAGGAAACAAAAATCGGATCAGCGG
>OOAW01000361.1_pt1 | contig 37701 bp, 31 predicted proteins | sample 1671861 | NCBI WGS metagenome assembly OOAW01 (sample SAMN06348200, study PRJEB24527) | human gut metagenome | reverse complement strand
TCTGTGACGAAGTGCAGTGCGGAATGGGAAGAACCGGCGCGATGTTTGCATGGCAGAAATTCGGGGTAAAACCAGATATTCTGACTATGGCAAAGGGAATTGGAAACGGTATTCCGGTGGGAGCCTTTGCCATGACAGAAAAAGTGGCACAGGCATCGTTAAAGCCGGGAGATCACGGGGCAACTTATGGCGGTAACCCACTGGCATGTATGGCAGTCAAGACGGTGATCGACATTTTTGAGGAAGAAAAGATCGTGGAGCATGTCAATGAAGTGTCAGAATATCTGACAGAACGTCTGGAAGAACTGGTACAACATGTGGATGGCGTGCTGGAACGAAAAGGAACCGGACTGATGCAGGGCATTGTGTTAAAGAAACCGGCCGCGCAGGTAAATAACCGCGCCATCGAGGAAGGTCTTCTTGTGATTCAGGCACAGGGCAATGTACTGCGTCTGGTACCTCCGCTTATCATTGAAAAAGAGCATGTGGATGAAATGATCCCAAAATTGACAAAAGCATTGACAGAGTGATAAATGAAAAACCAGGATTCGGGAAATACTAAAAGAAATTGAGAAAAATTTCAGGAGGTAGAAAACGATGACTGGTTTTTTAATTGCCCTTCTTTCCGGGGCGCTGATGAGTGTTCAGGGTGTATTTAATACACAGGTAACAAAGACAACCGGATTGTGGGTCAGCAATATCTGGGTGCAGTTAAGTGCTTTTCTGGCATGTCTGGCGGTATGGTTTCTGGCAGGAAGAGCGGATGTGACGGCACTTGCGAAGGTGGAACCGAAATATATGCTCTTAGGAGGCGTGATCGGAGCAGGGATTACCTGGACCGTAGTAAAGAGCATGGCATCCTTAGGACCGGCAAAAGCTGCACTTCTAATTGTAATCTCCCAGCTGATCGTGGCGTATGTGATCGAGCTTCTGGGGATGTTTGGTGTGGAAAAATCGCCGTTTGCATTCCGGAAGCTGGCAGGGCTTGTCGTGGCACTGATCGGGATTGCAATCTTCCAGTGGGAATAGAGCGTCAGAATTGTAATAAATGCGTAACAGGATTGTAAAAATGTTATTGTAATTTTGAGCGTTTTTCGTTACAATATTACTGTCCGATATAAAAGGGGATTCCTTGCGTCTGAGATTGTGAGGAAATATGAGGGACAGATGGAAAAAGAAAGCTTATTATACAGTTGTTATGATCTTGACTGCGTTGTGCCTGATCAGCGGGTGCGGGCAAGAGTCGGGGGAAGAACTTAAGGAGATTTCTCTGGAGGAGACACAGGAAGAGAAAGAAGAGTCCTCTGCAGAAGAAAAGAAGGTTGAAGACAAAGAACCGAAGAAAGAGACAAAGATTTTTGTCTATCTGTGCGGAGCAGTCGGAAAGCCCGGCGTGTATGAAGTGGGCAGTGACGACAGGCTTTATGAAGTCATTGCCATGGCGGGCGGACTGACAGCCGAGGCTGCACAGGATGCAGTGAATCAGGCAAGGGTTGTTGTGGATGGGGAGCAGATCTATATTCCCACCAAAGAGGAGATGCAGACACAGGCAGCAGCACAGCCGGGGGAAAGTCCGGCAGAAGGAACAAAGCCGCAGGATGGAAAAGTCAATCTTAATACGGCGACAAAAGAAGAATTGATGACGTTGTCCGGTGTAGGAGAGTCCCGGGCGGACAGTATTATTGCCTATCGGGAAGAAAACGGCAGGTTCCAGAATACAGAAGAGCTGATGCAGATCAGCGGAATCAAAGAAGGTCTGTATAATAAGATTAAAGATAATATTACAGTATAGCAGGAAGTTGAAGGAAGAAAGTATGAGCAAGAAGAAGATCTTAGTAGTTGACGATGAAAAGTTGATCGTGAAAGGGATACGGTTCAGTCTGGAACAGGACGACATGGAGGTGGACTGTGCCTATGACGGTGAGGAAGCACTGCAGTATGCAAAGAACTGCGAGTATGACCTCGTGCTGCTGGATGTGATGCTCCCGAAGATGGATGGGTTTCAGGTTTGTCAGGCCATCCGTGAGTTTTCCGACATGCCGATCGTCATGCTGACTGCCAAAAGTGAGGATATGGACAAGATACTCGGGCTGGAGTACGGAGCGGATGATTATATTACGAAGCCGTTCAATATTCTGGAAGTCAAGGCCCGGATCAAAGCGATCATGAGAAGGACTGCGAGAAAAGAGGAGAGTGCGCAGACTGCCAAGATTCTGGTCAAAGGCAATATGCGGATCGACTGTGAGAGCAGAAGAGTGTTTATCGGAGAGCGTGAGATCAATCTGACAGCAAAAGAATATGATGTGCTGGAGCTTCTTGCCATGAATCCGAACAAAGTCTACAGCCGTGAGAATCTGCTGGATCTTGTATGGGGTGTGGATTATCCGGGGGATGCCAGAACAGTGGATGTACATATCAGAAGGCTTCGGGAGAAGATCGAGCTGAATCCGAGCGAGCCGAAGTATGTACACACAAAATGGGGGGTAGGTTATTATTTCCAGGGATAAATTACATATCAGAGTAAAGAATCATATATTTAAAAGCATGCGGTTCTGGCTGATCGTGTTGTTTGTGGTGTTTGGGCTGATCCCATGTCTGGCTTCTTATGTCTGGACAGTGAAAACATCTGAGCAGCGTGCCATTTCGGTCAGAACAGCAGAAATTCAGAATCAATGTACTATTCTAAGCAATCAGCTGAACAGTTATCAGTATCTGACCAACCCGTCTTCAGAAGTGATCGATGCAAATTTAACCCAACTGACCAATATTTATAACGGACGCGTGATGATCATCAACCAGAACCTGGATGTGATCAAGGATACGTATGGTCTGGATGAAGGAAAGACGATGGTATCTGAAAATGTGATCCGTTGTCTCAGGCAGGGCAAGAGCACGAGCTACTATGACAAAAAGAACCGGTACGTCGAGGTAACCGCACCGGTCATTTCGGAAGAAAAGGCAGTGACAGGAGTGATGCTGGCCAGTGTTTCTATGGATACGGTCCTGGATGGGACCCGTATGCTGCGCGCACAGGGCGGCGCAGTTCTGATCGTAGTCTTTCTGGTCGTATTGTCCCTTGGGATACTTGTGGCAGGATGGTTTGTACGTCCGCTTGGAAGGATCACTGCGTCTATTGAGAATGTGACAGAAGGGTATGAAAGTGAATGGCTACATGTAGGGACATTTTCGGAGACAGGGCAGCTGTCTGATGCGTTTAACAAGATGCTGGGAAGATTAAAACAGCTCAATGATTCCAGAGAGGAGTTTGTATCCAATGTCTCTCATGAGTTAAAGACACCGCTGACATCCATGAAAGTGCTGGCAGATTCCCTGCTTGCCCAGGAAAATGTGCCGATTGAGCTGTATCAGGAATTTATGGGAGATATCGCAAAGGAGATTGATCGGGAAAATGATATTATCAGTGATCTTCTGACGCTGGTCAAGATGGACAAGACAGTACAGGGACTGAATATCAGACAGATCAATATCAATGAGCTTCTGGAGACAATCTTAAAACGACTGAAGCCGATTGCCGATAAGAAAAAAATCGAGGTGGTACTGGAAAGCTTCCGACCCGTTTCTGCGGAGATCGATGAGATGAAGCTGACACTCGCCATTTCCAATCTGGTAGAGAATGCGATCAAATATAACCGGGATGAAGGATGGGTAAGAGTTTCCCTGAATGCGGATCACAAGTACTTTTATGTGAAGGTGATGGACTCCGGCATTGGAATTCCGGAAGAGGATCAGGCGCATATTTTTGAGCGGTTTTACCGGGTGGACAAGTCTCATTCGAGAGAAATCGGAGGAACAGGTCTGGGACTTGCCATTGCCCGTAATGCAGTGATCATGCACAGAGGATCGATCAAAGTTTACAGCAGTAAGGGAGAGGGAACCACGTTTACCGTCCGGATTCCTCTGACCTATGCAGCATAAGGGGGAGCAGATGAAAAAAGTCAGAAAAATTCTCCTCATCTTTCTGGGAATCTGTCTTGCGTGCACGACAGTTTCCTGTGCCAAACGTACGGAGGTAAAAAAAGGAGATTCTTATATTTATTGTTTAAACAGTGACAGGACCGGGCTTCAGAAAGTGTCCTATGAGAGCAAAGAAAAGGATCCGCTCAAGGCGGCAAAAGCAATGATAAAAGAGTTGAAAAAACCGTCTGAGGAGATTGAGTATACGCCGCCAATTCCGAAGGATGTGAAAGTGAAGCGTTATGAACTGGAGGGAGGAATCCTGTATCTGGATTTTAATGCAAAATATAAACAAATGGATACCGTGGAAGAGACTCTGGCGAGAGCGGCTCTGGTAAAATCTTTAGTCAGGATCGAGGGAATCAACAGTGTCTGGATCAAAGTGGAAGGCGCGGATCTGACTGACAGCTCGGGACAGGTACTCGGATATCTCAATGAAGATGATTTTGTGCAAAGCGAGGGCGCTTCGCCGAGTTCGTATCAGACAGGGACGCTCACTTTATATTTTTCCAATGAAGCAGGAGATGCTTTGGTGGAGCAGACAATGGAAGTCCGCTATAACAGCAATATTTCCAGGGAGAAGCTGATCGTGGAAAAGCTGATGAAAGGCCCGGAGACGTCGGCCGCAAAAGCAACGATCAATCCGGATACCAATCTGCTGAGTGTGACAACAAAGGATGGAATCTGTTATGTGAATTTTGATAAGACCTTTTTAAAAGGTGCCTATGATGTCAAACCGCAGGTGACGATTTATTCTCTGGTCAATTCACTGACACAGGGAACCGGAGTCGGGAAAGTGCAGATATCCATTAACGGCGAAAACCACGTCAAATATATGCAGACTGTAGATTTGAGTCAGCCATTGGAGGCTGACCTGGGATGGAATGAGGAGAAGAAGTAGTTTTGAGAAAACGACCGCTTTGTACGGCGGCAGTGGCAGTTCTGATTCTGCTGGCAGCAGTGAACATCTGGTTTGAATCCGCGATTTCAAATCCGTGTACACTGCGCCGGATCATCCCGGATGCTTCACAGGTGACTGTGACAGGGCAGGTGAAGCGGTGGGAGGAAAAGCCTGATTACAGGATATTTTATCTGAGAGACTGCCAGGTGCTGCAAAAAGAGAATAATACCAATTCTGACAGGCAATCTGTCAACAAGCAATTCAAAGAACAAGTCAAAGCAAAGGTGCTGCAAGAGCCGGAGCTTCTAATTTATATCGAACAGGATCAAAAAGAAACTCAAACAATCAAACTTGGAAATCAAATACAGATTCAGGGGGAACTTTCGTATTTTAAAGAGGCGAGAAATCCCGGGAATTTTGATCAGAAATTTTATTATGAAAAACAGGGACTTCACGCAAGTATATGGGCAAAAAACTGCCGGATTACAGATCAGGAAACGTGGAAATTCCGGGAATGGCTGGCAAAATTAAGAAGAAACTGGAAGAGACTTTTAGTCAGTCAGATGGGAGCACGTCACGGAAACAGCATGAGCGCGATCTTACTGGGAGAGAAAAGTGAACTGGATGCCCAGATGAAAGCATTGTATCAGAAAAGTGGGATCGGCCATATTCTGGCGATATCAGGACTTCATATGTCATTTATCGGAATGGGATTTTACGGGCTTTTACGCAGAGTGGGATGTCCTGTGAAACCGGCGGGAGTGCTGGGAATTTTGTTTTTGCTTGGCTACACGGTTATGATCGGAGGCGGGGTATCTGCAATCCGGGCATTTGTTATGTTTGGCATCCGGGTAGGAGCAGATCTGTGCGGCAGAGCGTATGACATGGCTACCAGTCTGGCTGTGGCAGCGGCGCTGATTGCGCTGGAGAGTCCGATGTACCTTCGGGATGCCGGATATCTGCTCTCTTTTGGAGCGGTGCTTGGAATGGCGGCAGTGTATCCGTTAATGATGAGACAGGGAAAAACAGAGTCAAAGATCCTGCAAAGCTTTCAGGCGAGTCTTGCGGTCAATCTGGTTCTTTTTCCGGTCATGCTTTCTTTTTATTATGAATTTCCCCCGTATTCCCTTCTTTTGAATCTGGTGATCATTCCTCTGATGTCTGTCGTTCTGGGCGCAGGACTTCTGGGTTCTTTTTTGTGTCTTTTTTTCAAACCGGCAGGAGGCGCTGTATTTCTTTTATGCAGGGGAATTCTCAATCTGTATGAATGGAGCTGCAATTTGAGTATGAAACTGCCGTTTTCCAGAATTGTTACCGGAAAGCCGGAAGTTAGCTGGATCGTGCTGTATTATGCAGTATTGCTTCTGGTCTGTCTGTACTGGATGCTTCGAAAAGAGAAAACAGGAAAAACCTGTTTTGCGTGGGGAATGCTGGCAGCGGCCGGAATCTGTCTGGCAGCAAGCGGTCAGATGAAACACCACGGGGTGTTTCAGACGACGATGCTGGATGTGGGACAGGGCGATGGAATTTTCCTGAGAACACCCAATGGGAGAACCTGTTTTGTAGATGGAGGCAGCAGCGATATCTCTAAAGTCGGGGAGTATCGAATTGTTCCGTTTCTGGAATCTCAGGGAGTAAAAGAGCTGGATTATGTTTTTATTTCTCATGGCGATGCAGATCATATGAGTGGAATCGAGGAAATCCTTCAGAATCAGACCCTTGGAGTACGAATCAAAAATCTGGTGCTGCCGCCGGTAAGGCTTCATGATGATGCGTTGAAAAAGCTGGGAAAAACGGCAAAGGAAAATGGCACGAAAGTATTTGGAATGGAGGCAGGTCAGCAGATGAGCCTGGGAGAGATGAGCCTGACTTGTATGGCGCCTTCACAGGAATATCAGGGTGAGACTGGAAATGCAGCGTCTATGGTGTTGTGGATGGAATGGAAAAATCTGGAGATGCTGTTAACCGGAGATGTGGAAGGAGAGGGAGAAGTGCAGCTCACAGAGTGGATGAGAGCACATGGAAAAACAAAGTGTGATATTCTGAAAGCCGCGCATCACGGCTCTAAGAATTCGACACTGCCGGAATTTTTACAGCAGCTGACACCGAAATATGCATGGATTTCATCGGGAATCGGCAACCGGTACGGACATCCGGCAAAGGAGACGGTCGTAAGACTCAGAGAAAAAGGATGCGAATTGTATGGGACGCAGGAGTACGGGGCGGTCACCTTAAAGATAAAAGGGGAAAAAGCTGTGATAGAAACATTTTGCAAAAAGTAAAAGTTTCCGATATAATAGGAATTATGAAAAGTTTGAATGAAGATTTAAAAACAGGACAATTTAAGCAGATATATCTTCTTTATGGAGAGGAAAATTATCTGAAGAAACAGTATAAGGAGCGGTTTGTCAAGGCAATGCTTCCTGATGGCGATACGATGAATTACGCCTATTATGAAGGGAAGGGCGTGGATATCAAGGAAGTCATTGACCTGGCGGAAACGCTGCCTTTTTTTGCAGAGCGACGGTTACTTGTATTTGAAAATACCGGATTCTTCAAAAGCTCGGGTGCGGATCTGGCAGATTATATCAAGGAAATGCCTCAGACCACATATTTTATTTTTGTGGAGGAAGAGGTGGACAAGCGCAGCAAACTGTATAAGGCAGTGAAGGCAAAGGGACATATCGTGGAGCTTCCGTTTCAGGATGAAACAACATTGAAACGCTGGATCCTTGGCAATGTCAAACGGGAAGGAAAGCAGATGTCGGAGGCGTCGGCCGGCTACTTTTTAGGAAAGGTCGGAACCGATATGCAGAATATCCAGGGAGAACTGGAAAAGCTGTTCTGCTATACGCTGCACCGGGATGTGATTACACCGGAGGACATTGACGCAGTCTGTATCAATCAGATTGGAAATCATATTTTTGAGATGGTCAATGCAGTGGCGGAGAAGAAGCAAAGGAGGGCATTGGATCTCTATTATGAACTTCTGGCGTTAAAAGAGCCGCCGATGCGGATCTTGTTTTTGCTGGTGAGACAGTACCGGATCTTGTTTCATGTGCAGTCGCTGCAGGTGAAGGGATACGGAAGAAAAGAAATTGCGGCAAAGGCAGGACTTCACCCGTTTGCAGCCGGAAAGTATATGGAGCAGACAAGGTATTTTAAGATGGAAGAACTGCGTGCCGTACTGGAGGAGAGCGCGGAACTGGAAGAACGAGTTAAGACCGGACGGCTGACAGATACGCTGGCGGTGGAGCTGTTTTTGGTAAAATACTCGTCCTGAACGACAGATATTCTTGTCAAAACAAGAAAGGCATGATAGTATATCTTTGCACAAAAAACAGAAAACATTACAATAAAAGCAAATAGAAAAAGACAGAGTTACTGGAGGAATGAAAGTGTCATCAATTGATCAGAATAAAATACGAAATTTTTGTATTATCGCACATATCGACCATGGAAAATCTACGCTTGCAGACCGGATCATCGAGAAGACCGGACTTCTGACAAGCCGTGAGATGCAGTCTCAGGTTCTGGATAATATGGACCTGGAAAGAGAGAGAGGAATCACCATCAAAGCACAGACTGTGCGTACGGTATATCAGGCGAATGACGGGGAGGAGTATATCTTTAACCTGATCGATACGCCGGGACATGTAGACTTTAACTATGAGGTATCCAGAAGCCTTGCAGCCTGTGACGGAGCGATCCTGGTTGTGGATGCGGCGCAGGGAGTGGAGGCGCAGACGCTGGCGAATGTGTATCTTGCGCTGGATCATGATCTGGATGTATTTCCGGTTATCAATAAGATCGATCTGCCGAGTGCTGAGCCGGATCGTGTCAAAGAAGAGATTGAGGATGTGATCGGGATCGAGGCAGATGATGCGCCTCTGATCTCGGCAAAGACGGGACTCAACATCGAGGAAGTGCTGGAGCAGATCGTGAAGAAGATTCCGGCACCGGAGGGAAATCCGAAAGAGCCGTTAAAAGCATTGATCTTCGATTCGGTTTATGATGCCTACAAAGGGGTAATCGTATTCTGTCGGATCAAAGAGGGAAGCGTGAAAAAAGGAACAACGATCCGGATGATGGCAACAGGAGCCCAGGCCGATGTAGTCGAGGTCGGTTATTTTGGTGCAGGACAGTTTATTCCTTGTGAGGAATTAAGCGCCGGGATGGTTGGGTATATCACGGCCAGCTTAAAAAATGTAAAAGATACCCGTGTGGGTGATACGATCACAGATGCCGCACGTCCTTGTGCAGAACCTCTGCCGGGATATAAAAAAGTCAACCCGATGGTGTACTGTGGACTGTATCCGGCAGATGGAGCAAAATATCCGGATTTGCGGGATGCACTGGAAAAATTGCAGCTGAATGATGCAGCGCTGCAGTTCGAGGCAGAGACTTCCGTGGCCCTTGGGTTTGGATTCCGCTGTGGTTTCCTTGGACTTCTGCACCTGGAGATCGTACAGGAGCGACTGGAGAGAGAGTACAATCTGGATCTGGTGACAACTGCGCCGAGTGTTATTTATAAGATCCATAAGACAAACGGAGAAGTGATCGATCTGACCAATCCGACGAATATGCCGGATCCTGCGGAGATTGAATACATGGAAGAGCCGATGGTAAAAGCAGAGATTATGGTGACTTCCGAGTTTATCGGTGCGATCATGGATCTGTGTCAGGAGCGCAGGGGTGTATATCAGGGAATGGAGTATATCGAAGAAAAGCGTGCAGTGATTCATTATCATCTGCCATTGAATGAGATTATTTACGATTTCTTTGATGCGTTGAAATCCCGTTCCAGAGGATATGCGTCTTTCGATTATGAGATGCTGGGATACGAGCAGTCAGAGCTGGTAAAACTGGATATTCTGATCAATAAAGAAGAAGTGGATGCACTTTCTTTTATTGTACACAGTGCAACAGCATATGAGCGTGGAAGAAAGATGTGTGAGAAGCTCAAAGAAGAGATTCCAAGACAGCTTTTTGAAATCCCGATCCAGGCAGCAGTAGGAAGCAAGATCATCGCAAGAGAAACCGTCAGAGCAATGCGAAAAGACGTGCTTGCCAAGTGCTACGGCGGTGATATTTCCCGTAAGAAAAAGCTGTTGGAAAAACAGAAAGAAGGAAAGAAGAGAATGCGCCAGGTCGGAAACGTAGAGATTCCGCAGAAAGCGTTTATGAGCGTATTGAAGCTGGATGAAAATTAGAGAAATACAAAAAACCTCGCCAAAGAAATGGTGAGGTTTTTGTTTTCCCATACATTTGATTATTCTGCAGCATTCACAATCTGTTTCATCAATTCATAACATCCTTTTTCCTGAATAAAAGTAAAGTCCTTTACAACAGTTTCTTCGAGTCCGGCAAGTGTTGTCAGATCTTTTCCCCAGAAGGACGTTTCGCTTAAGACGGCGTGAACATAGTCAGCGGCAGAATCGTCTTTGTGTGCGTCATAGAATTCCAGAACTTTCGGATCGTCAGAAATCGGATACTGGTTTTTGCCATTTCGATCCCCGGTAAAAGTTGCGTCCACAAATCCAATGCCTTTATAAAATGCCAGGTAAAAAGCGAGGGAGGCACTCAGGCAAGGAGGAACCTGCCCTGTTTTTTCCAGGTATCCTTCCAGAGAAGGAAGCACACGGGCTTTCCATTTTGCAGTCGAATTCAGAGAAATGGAGAGCAGTGCATGATCGATAAACGGATTTTGGAAGCGATCCGTCACGGACGCAGCAAAGCTCATCAGTTCTTCTTCCGGCAGAGTCAGTGTCGGAATGATCTCTTTATAGATTGCCTGATTCATGTAACCACGGATGACATCATCCTTCATACAGTCTCTTACTATGTCCTGTCCGGCAAGGTAAGCACCGAGTACCATGGAAGTATGAGCGCCGTTTAAGATGCGGACTTTCCGCTGTTTGTATGGTTTGTGGTCATCCGTGATCAGAATCGGAAGATTTGCCGCATCACAAGGAAATTCCTCTTTGATCGACTGAGGTCCTTCGATTACCCAGAATCCAAAGATTTCACCGGTGTTTAACACTTTGTCAATATAGCCGTTTTCCTGATTTAAAGCGTCTGCATCAGAGCGTGGATAACCGGTTACAATCCGGTCTACCAAAGTAGAGCAGAAGAGGTTTGCCTCTTTGATCCATTCAGTGAAAGCTTCGCCCAGATTCCAGTCGGCAGCGTGTTTTAAGACGCATTTTTCCAGTTCTTTTCCGTTGTTGTCGATCAGTTCGCAGGAGAGGATGATAAATCCTTTTTTGACATCTCCCTGAAATGCTTCAAAACGTTTATGCAGAAACTGTGTCAGCTTTGCCGGAAAACTGTTTGCCGGAGTATCAGTGAACTGACAGGACGGATCATATACGATTCCGGCTTCTGTTGTATTGCAGGTGATGAAACGCAGTTCGGGATTTTTTGCACATTCCATAACTGCCTCATAGTCGCTGTATGCATTTAAGCAGCGGCTGATACAGGAGATTACCCGTTTGGAAGAGACTTCCTGTCCGTTTTCGGAACCACGTAAATACAGTGTGTAGAGACCTTCCTGTTCATTGATAAAATCTCCCACATCCGGGGTTGTGAATTTTGGAATTGGCTGTACCAGTACAACCTTGGAATTGAAATTTGCAGTTTCATTCATTTTATCGATAAAGAAATCGACAAATGCGCGCATAAAGTTTCCTTCTCCGAACTGTAAAACGCGTTCCGGAGCTTCGTTTAATAAATATCCATCATAATTTAAATCCTGTAAGGTCTGGTAATTTAACTGTTTCATAGCAAAAATTGTCCTTTCTGAAAATCATATTCATCTATTGTTACAGAGTCACACCCTGTTTGAAAATGGCCATATCGTGGAATCCTGCTTCCTCGGCTTTGACCGGACGTCCGGAAGCAACCTCCAGAACATAGTCAAAAAGAGATTCTCCCATCTCCGGGATAGAGCCGCCGTCTACCAGCGCACCGCAATTGAAGTCGATCCAGTTTTTCTTATTCTCATAGAGTTTTGTATTACTGGATATTTTTACAGTCGGAACCGGAGAGGCAAAAGGAGTTCCGCGTCCCGTTGTAAACAGTACAATTTGTGCACCGGAAGCTGCAAGTGCAGTAGAGGCTACCAGGTCATTTCCGGGAGCGCTCAAAAGATTGAGTCCTTTTGTCTGCACAGGCTGTCCATAGGAGAGCACATCAGCGACCGGGGCAGAACCGGATTTCTGGGTACATCCAAGAGACTTATCTTCCAGTGTGGAGATACCTCCCTTTTTATTTCCCGGAGAAGGGTTCTCGTAGATGGTCTGATTGTGGCTTTTAAAGTAGTTTTTAAAAGAATTGATCAGGTCTACTGTTTTATCAAAAACAGCTTCATCCCTGCAGCGGTTCATCAGCAGAGTCTCTGCCCCGAACATTTCCGGCACTTCTGTGAGGATTGTAGTACCGCCGCGGGCGATGAGCAGATCGGAAAAAGCACCAACTGTCGGATTTGCAGTGATTCCGGATAATCCATCAGAACCTCCGCATTTCATTCCGATGACAAGCTCTTTACAGGAAATTTTTTCTCTCTGGAAGGTGGAGGCATAATCACAGAGCTGTCTGATGCAGGCAAGAGATGCTTCTATTTCATCCTCCACTTCCTGAGCAACCAGGAATTTGACACGATCTTCATCTACGGCTCCGATATATTTTTTTAATTCCTCAATATTGCTGTTTTCGCATCCGAGGCCGAGGACCAGAACGCCTGCTGCATTTGGATGGCGGATCAGATCTGCAAGGATCTGGCGGGTGTGCTCCTGATCATCTCCCATTTGAGAACATCCGTAAGGATGCGGGAATGCGACGATCGCATCTACGCTGTCTGGCTGAAATTCTTTTGCCCTGGCAGCAACAGAGGTTGCGATACTGTTGACACAGCCAACTGTCGGGATGATCCAGATTTCATTGCGGACACCGGCTTTTCCGTCCGTCCTTCTGTATCCTTCAAAGAACCGTTCTTCCTGTGGTTCTAAAGAAGTGAATTCTTTCTGATAAGAATACTCCAGAAGATCTCCCAGTCCTGTTTTCATATTATGAGTGTGGATCCAGGAACCGGCCGGAATATCTTCTGTTGCATAACCAATCGGGGAGCCGTATTTGATCACGGCACTTCCGGCGCTGATTTTTTCCAGTGCAAATTTGTGTCCCTGGGGAATGTCTTCTAATAAAGTATACATGCGTCCATCCAGATTTAATACGCTGTCCTTCTTTAAAGAAGTGAGTGCAACTGCTGTATTGTCTTTTGGATGAATCTGAATAAAAGTGTGTGTTGAATCCATAAAAACCTCCATAATGAAAATATAGAAAGAAAACAAAATGTAAGCATTTACAATTAAAATACAACCTTTTTGATTATAAGTCAATGGAAAAATGTACAAAAAATCAAGAAAAATATTGTGCAAAACGCTAATAAAAGAGTAATTGACTTTTTATTAACGAAGAAATATAATTTATAAATGTAAGGGCTTACAAAAAACGAGGAAAATAACAAATCAACAGGAGGAATAAGAGATGAAACCATTTATGGATGAAGAATTTCTGCTGAGCACTCCTACAGCACAGAAGTTGTATCATGATTTTGCAGAAACAATGCCGATTCTGGATTACCATTGCCATATCAATCCGGAAGAGATTGCAAAAGATGTCTGTTTTGAAAATATTACCCAGGTATGGTTGGGCGGAGATCATTACAAATGGAGACAGATGCGTTCAAACGGTGTGGATGAGTACTATATCACAGGTAATGCGCCTGCACGGGAAAAATTTCAAAAATGGGCGGAAACGCTGGAAAAAGCTGTGGGAAACCCGCTGTTCCACTGGAGTCATTTGGAATTAAAGCGATATTTTGGTTATCATGGCGTATTAAATGGAGAAACAGCAGAAGAGGTGTGGAATCTCTGCAATCAGAAATTACAGGAGCCATCCATGAGCGTACGGAATCTGATCCGCCGTTCTGGTGTTACTTTAATCTGTACAACAGACGATCCTGCAGACAGCCTCTACTGGCATAAAGAACTGGCGGCAGACGATAGCTTTGAGGTACAGGTACTTCCTGCATGGAGACCGGACAAAGCAATGAATATCGAAAAGCCGGATTATGCAGAATATCTGAAAAAACTGGGACAGGCTGCAGGATGTCAGATCGAAATGTTTGCAGATCTAAAAATGGCATTAAAGAAGAGAATGGATGCATTTGAAGAAATGGGATGTCGTGCCAGCGATCATGCGTTGGAATATGTGATGTATGTGCCGGAAACAGAAGAAAATCTGGAAAAGATCTTTGCAAAACGCAAACAGGGTGAAATGCTGACAAAAGAAGAAGAACTGAAATTTAAAACAGCATTTATGGCATTTGCAGCAGAGGAGTATACAAAGAGAAACTGGGCAATGCAGCTTCATTATGGATGTAAGAGAGACAACAATGCAGCCCGTTATGCACAGCTTGGACCGGATACCGGATATGACTGTATCAATAACTATGCACCGTCCGCACAGATGGCAGATTTTCTCAATGCATTGAACGAGAAAAACAGCCTTCCAAAGACGATTATCTACAGTCTGAATCCAAATGACGATGAAGCCATCGGAACGATTCTTGGATGTTTTCAGGATGCGGGTGTGGCAGGAAAGATTCAGCAGGGATCTGCATGGTGGTTCAACGACCACAAGACTGGAATGATCAAACAGATGACATCTCTGGCAAACCTGGGACTTCTTGGAAATTTCCTTGGAATGCTGACAGATTCCAGAAGTTTTTTGTCTTATTCCAGACATGAGTATTTTAGAAGAATTCTTTGCGAGCTGATCGGAGGATGGGTAGAAAACGGAGAATACCCGGATGATGAGCGGATGCTGGGGAAAATTATAAAAGATATTTCATATAATAATGCGGTACGTTATTTTGAGTTTGAGTTGAAAGAAGTTTACTAAAGGAGAGGATGGAAACTATGAAACAAAATCGTAAAATTACACCGATTACCCGTTTCGCATATGGAACAGGAAATCTTTTGGGAAGTGGTGCCCTGGCAATCAGTGGTTCCTGGCTGCTGTATTTCTATACCACATTTTGTAATATGCCAATCGCACAGGCGACGTTGATCTTTTCGCTCGCAACGTATCTGGATGTGATCATGAATCCACTGATGGGATTTATTTCCGACAGTTTTTATAAAACAAAACTGGGACGCAAATTCGGAAGAAGACGTTTCTTCATTATGATTGGAATTCCGCTGATGTGTCTCTACCCTCTGCTGTGGGTAAAAAATATGAATTTCTGGTATTATTTGTGTACATATATTATGTTTGAAATTGTATATACTGGAGTTATGATTCCGTACAATACGCTTCCTGTAGAGATGACCAGTGATTTTGCACAGCGTACATACCTGGCTGGTTCAAAAGCGATGTTTGGTAAGATTGCAAACTTTTTGGGAGCCGCTCTTCCAGGTCTGTTTATCGGAATTTACGGGCAGGATTCTCCGACACCATTTTTCTGTACAGGACTTACCTATGGAGCAATCCTGATTGTTTCTATGATTCTTCTGTATTTCAATTCCTGGGAGCGTCCGTATGAGGAAGTGGAAGATGAGAGTGTGGCAAATGTATTTGAAGGATTCAAAAAGTTGTTCATCGACATCCTTTCTACGCTTCGCATCCGTACATTCCGTGACCATCTTGGAATGTATCTGTTTGGATTTGGAGCAGAATGGCTTTTCACAGCGACATTTACATATTTCGTTGTATATGTACTTTCAAGACCATCTACATTTGTGTCAGAAATGAACAGTTTAAGCAGTATCCTTCAGCTGATCTCGACTTTGATTTTTGTGAAAATCGTGGCAAAAAAAGGGTTCAAGAAGCCGTTTATCTGGGCGCTTAGCATTGTAATCGCAGCAATCCTCGGATATATTGGAGTTGCAGTACTCAATGTTCCGCATATGACAGTTCTGATCATTGCGATTGTGATCGTGTTTGGTCTGGGTACAGGCGGTGTATATTATATTCCATGGACATCCTACACATTTATGGCAGATGTGGATGAAGTTGTAACAAACCGCCGTCGTGAAGGTATTTATGCAGGGGCGATGACAATGGCCGGAAAACTGATTCGTGCAAGTATTGTTTCTATTCTTGGATTTACATTGGCAGCGTTCGGGTTTAAAGAAGGAGCAAGTGTACAGCCGGAGTCCGCATGTAATGCAATCATTGGAGTGATGCTCTTTGGATGCTGTGGACTGGCACTTCTTGGAATTATCTGTTCTGTCAAGATGAAGCTGACACAGGAGACACATAAAGTGGTCATTGCAGAGCTTGATCGTATCCACAATGGCGGAAAAATGTCAGATGTAGATCCAGAGGTCAAAAAGACACTGGAGGAGCTGACAGGAGTTCCATATGAAAAATGCTTTGGAAATAATAATATCGGATATAAAGATAAACATCATAAAGCAGTCGCAGAATAAAGAACAAAAAGGCGTTTCCAGATGGAGGCGTCTTTTTTGTTCTGAAAATAAAGATATACAAAAAATATAGAGTTATGTATAATCCAATTATCAATACAACAGGAACGGATATGGAAGGAGAAAAAACAGAATGAAATTAAAAAATATATTGATTGTTGTGAAAGATATTGAAAAATCAAAGCAGTTTTATCATGATTTGTTTGGGCTTGATATGGTGCTTGACAATGACGGAAATATGATCTTAACAGAAGGTCTGGTACTGCAGGAAGAAAAAATCTGGAAGAAATTCCTTGAAAAAGAAATTATTTCAGAGAGCAATTCCTGCGAACTGTATTTTGAAGAGCGTGACATAGAAAAATTTGTTCAAAAATTAGAAAAATTGTATCCATCGATTCAGTATGTCAATCGTTTTACGACACATAGCTGGGGACAGAAGGTGGTCCGGTTTTATGATCTGGACGGCAATCTGATCGAGGTGGGAACGCCGATGTAAGTCTTGTTTGTGAAAAAGAGCAGACAGTGTATGGTGGCAAGTCGCAAAAAAACATTGCGAAAGAATCAAAGAGAACTGGATAGGTAAATTATGATCGGGGTGTCGATTTATAGCCGGATTTAATCAGGTTATGAGTCGGCATTTTTTTATCCTACAAAACCAACTAAATATATTGATATGATAGGAAATAAGTGGTAATATGCATACAACAAAATGAAAGGAGAAATGGAATGGACTGGGAAATTCTTTTGAAATACCTTCCCATGTATGAAAAAGCGGCATGGCTTACGATACAAATCGGCTTTATGGGCGTCGCAGGTGCTACGGTACTGGGATTGATCTGTGCAGTGATACAGTATGAGAGAATTCCTTTTTTAAGGCAAATAACAGCGATGTACATAGAACTCAGTAGAAATACACCACTTCTTGTGCAATTGTTTTTTCTTTATTATGGACTGCCGAAGATTGGGATTCAGACGGATCCGAAGATTTGCGGAATTGCAGGTCTTGCTTTTCTGGGAGGCGGCTATATGGCGGAAACGTTTCGAAGTGGTCTGGAATCGGTTGCGGACATTCAGATAGACAGTGCGATAAGTCTGGGGATGAATCGGGCGCAGGTGATGTGGTATGTGATCATTCCGCAGGCTGTTTCTGTCAGTGTTCCTGCATTTGTGGCAAACATCATTTTTTTGTTGAAAGAAACCAGTGTATTCAGTGTGATCAGTTTGATGGATTTGATGTTTACGGCAAAAGATTTGATCGGACTTTATTATAAAACGACAGAAAGTCTGTTTTTGCTGGTTGTATTTTATCTGTTGATTTTGCTACCGGTATCTGTGGCAGGAAGTCTTTTGGAAAGGAGAGTACGCTATGCCGGATTTGGGAATTGATGTCCTGCTGAAAGGACAAAATTTCATCAGATTGCTTGCAGGTCTTGGCACGGCGCTGCAGATCAGTATGATATCGGTAGCGATCAGTGTTCCTTTTGGAATTGTACTGGGAGTATTGATGACCTGGAGCAATCCGTTTATAAAAGTAATTTTAAGAATTTGTCTTAAGATTGTCAGGATTATGCCTCAGATGGTTTTATTGTTTCTTGTGTTTTTTGGTACGACCAGAGCATTTGGATGGGATTTGTCGGGGGAAATGCATCGATTATCGTATTTTCGTTCTGGGGGACCGCTGAGATGAGTGATCTTGTAAGAGGGGCTTTGATCAGTGTTCCCAGACATCAGTATGAGAGTGGAGAAGCGCTGGCGATGAACAGGGTGCAGATCTATCGATACATTATTATTCCGCAGACAGTAAGAAGGCGGGTTCCGCTGTCAATCAATCTGGTGACAAGAATGATCAAGACGACAAGTCTGATATTGATGGTGGGGGTTGTAGAGATTTTGAAAGTCGCACAACAGATCATAGAAGCAAATAGAATGTCCAGTCCGAATGCAGCATTTGGAATTTACCTGGTTGTATTGTTGCTGTATTTCATGGCATGCTGGCCGATCAGTATATTTGCAAAATATTTGGAAAAGAGATGGAGGGGATGATCTATGGCAGAGACATTGCTTACAGTAAAACATCTGGTCAAGCAATATGGTGATCATATCGTTTTGAATGATATCAGTTTGGACATCAAAAAAGGAGAAGTGATTGTTGTGGTGGGGCCGAGTGGTTGCGGAAAGAGTACACTGCTTCGATGCATCAATGCATTAGAGCCGATTCAGGGAGGAGTCATTGAATTAGGAGATATTCCGATAGAAGCGAAGAGCAAATCGCTGATCAGTCTCAGACAGAAGATCGGAATGGTGTTCCAAAGTTATGATTTATTTCCGCATCTTACAGTGTTGGATAACATTCTGTTAGCACCGATGAAAGTGCAGAAACGAAAAAAAGAAGAGGTAACAGAAGAGGCAATGAAGCTTCTGAGAAAAGTTGGATTGCAGGAGCAGGCAGGTAAGTTTCCACGGGAACTGTCCGGGGGACAAAAGCAGAGAGTGGCGATTGTTCGTGCATTGTGTATGCATCCGGAGATCCTGTTGTTTGACGAAGTGACGGCAGCTCTGGATCCGGAGATGCTGGATGTGATATTGAATCTGGCGGCACAGGGAAACACGATGGTCATTGTGACGCATGAGATGCAGTTTGCACGTGCTGTTGCAGACAGAGTGGTGTTTTTGGATGATGGTAAGATCATTGAAGAGGAACCGCCGGAGATATTTTTTAGAAATCCAAAAACAGAAAGAGCAAAACGATTTTTGAGTACATTTACATTTCACACAGTAAAACGTTAAATCAAGAGAAATTATAACAGATGGGAGATTATGATTATGAAAAAGCAGAAATTAAAAAAAGCAGCAGCACTTGCAGCGGTCGTATCCACAGTTTTTGCAGTGACAGCGTGCGGCAGCAAAGCGGACGATTCTTCTTCAAAAGCAGAAAAATCAGATACTGTTTACCGCACATTACAGGAAATCAAGGAAGATGGAACAATTAACATAGGCGTTTTTTCTGATAAAAATCCTTTTGGGTATGTGGATGAAAATGGAGCATATCAGGGGTATGATGTATATTTTGCGAACCGGATCGGTGAGGATCTCGGGGTAGATGTTAACTTTGTATCCACGGAAGCGGCAAATCTATGCAACCGCTAAGAATGCACTGGAAAACGGGAATGGAGCAGCATGGACAAATGATAATACAGAGGTTATCGCGTTTGCCCTGCAAAATAAGGGGTATACGGTCGGCATCTCTCAGCTTGGAAATAAAGATACAATCGCACCGGCTGTCTCAAAAGGAAATGAAACGTTGTTAAACTGGATCAATGAGGAAATTCAATCTCTGGAAGGAGAACAATTTTTCCATAAAGATTATGATGAGACGCTGGTAGCTACTTATGGAGAAGAGTACAAAGAAGAATTGGTTGTAGAAGGTGGAAAGACAGAATAGCTTTTAAAATGATGGCAGAAGCCTTACGCGTCTGCCATCATTTTGTCGTCTGCTTTTCAACAATATTTCCGGAAAACATCGTTCTGGAAGGCGGAATTTCTTTCTGGAATACCTGCATCATCTGTGATACGGCAGTGACACACATATATTCGACCCTGTTGTCGATGGTTGTGATTTCCGGTGTGCTGCAGGAGGCAAGCACCGAATTGTTATATCCGGTCACCTGAAAATCTTCCGGAATGCGCAGCTGTTTTTTTAATGCATATTTTACAGCGCCGGCAGCCAGTTCATCATCTGCGGCCAGTACACAGTCGAAAGATGTGCCGTCTTCGTCGAGTTGTTCCAAGATGGAACATGCTTTGTGCAGGTTGCCGGGTGCGGAAAACGCAATTTTTTTGGAAATGTCCAGTCCGTGTTCCGAACAGGAATCCAGAAAGCCCTTGACCTTTTTCTGTCCGCTGTAATTCAAAGTACGATACAGATAAATAGGAGAGGTTGCTCCGTTTGAAAAGATCAGGTCGGTCATATCCTTCAGTGCCATATAGTCATCACAGAGAATGGAGTAGATATTTTCTCCTTTTAACTCTCCGTTTAGGATGAATACAGGGATTTTGGAGGCGGCATCCAGAATATAGCGGTTTTCTTCCGGGGAATTCTCGATAAAATGAGAACCGATCAGAAGCACTGCATCCACGTTACGGGACAAAAGCAGGTGTAAATAACTCTGCTTTTCCTGCAGCTGGTATCCGGTACAGCAGAGCATGGATGCATAGGAGTTTTTGCGCAGCTCCCGCTCCAGATAATAAATGGCCTGCGCCTGATAAACATCCGAGGAGTCGGAGCAGAGAATCCCTACAGTGTGCATAGAGTTTAAGCCGAGGCTTCTGGCAAATGCGTTCGGTGTATAGCTGTTTTCCTCCATGACAGCAAGGACTTTCTTCCGGGTTTTGTCACTGACCTTGTCACTTCCGTTTAAAACCCGCGAAACAGTGGCGATGGATACTCCCGCTTTCTGGGAAATGTCGTATATATTCATAAAATGAATTCTCCTTTAAAAAGATTCCAGGAATATGCGGGAATCTACGGCATTTTCGGGCGTACTGTTTTCAATCGTTGCCTGCAAAAAAGGAGCGTATGTACGCTGCCAGTGTAAGATTTCCGTGTAATCAAGATTTCCGGCACTTCCCGGTGCGCACGGCGTAAGAGTGCCGTTCTCAATAGTATAATCTTTTGCGTGGAGTAATGCAATGTCAGAACTGTTTCTTTCCAGCATTTCTTGAAAAATTACTTTCTGATCGGTGTGATTTCCTTCCCAGAGCATATTGACCGGATCGAAGATCAGTTTTAAATGCGGGGAAGAGATAAAATCCAGTGCCAGCCGGGCGCGTTTCGGGTTGTAGATAATATGTTTCCAGACTGGTTCAATGGCGATCGTAACACTATAGTGCTGTGCATAATCAACTACCGTTTTCAGATTTTTTAAAAAGTAAACAAGAGCCTCTTCCTCGTGTGCTTCAGGGCAGAAAGAGTATGTTGTGTTCGGACACCCGGTCTCTGTGCCGAGAAGCGGTGCGCCCAGCCAGTGAGCAAACCGGATGTTCGCCTTGTATTCTTCGATGATCTCATTAAGCTGTGTCTGATCCGGATTGGCAAGATTGAGATAGCACCCGTAAATTGCAATATTCAAATTATTTTTCTCACATTCCCGGCGGATATGCGCGGCAAGACCGGGAGTCAGTCCGTGACGGTCAATGCCGTACTCTTTGTAAACAATTTTAGAAGCCAGGTGAATGCAGGAAAAGTCCTGCTCCTTTGCAAGAGCAAGGCGGTTTTCCAGAGAAGTTGGTTCCATATCGTGAAGTCGGATTCCGACTTGAAGATTAGACATCCGTAAAAACTCCTTTCTTTAATCTGCGTTCTGTTCGTGGAGCAGAACTTCTGTATAGGCGAGAATTAAAGGGGCAACTCCTTTTGCATCATTTTTTACGATTGGTTCCCGCATATAGTACTCAAATGTTCCTTCGCGCATGTCAATATTTCCGAGTCCTGCAACGAGGCAAATATTGTCGAGCTGCAGAACACCGTCTTTTTCAGATAAATGGTTCTTGCAGATTCCTTCAAATGCGCGGTATCCGTATGAGTAGTAGGAAGCGTCTAAAAGACCGAGACGGACTCCTTTCATGATGGCATAAGCGAAGATGGCAGAACCAGAAGTTTCCAGATAATTTGGTTTGATTCCTCCGAGGTTGATCACCTGATACCACATTCCGCTCTCTTTATCCTGATAAGGAAGCATGGCATCGATCAGTTCGCAGAACATCTCTTTCAATTCGTCGCGTTGTGAGTTCATGGATTCCGGCATGATCTCCCAGGTGTCGGCAATGGCCATTGCAAACCATCCTTCGGCACGAAGCCAGAAATTGTTGGAAAGCCCTGTTACTTTATCGCACCAGAACATCTCTCTGGAAGAATCATATGCGTGGTAGTACAGTCCGTTTCGTTCACAGCGCATGAGTTTGCGTACATTCTGGAACTGTCGGAAGCTGTCCATGCAGGCATTGCCGTTACAAAAAGAAAGTTCATACTGCATATAGAACGGCTGAGCCATATAAAGACCGTCCAGCCAGATTTGGTTTGGATAAATTTCTTTGTGCCAGAAGTTTCCTTCTTTTGTACGAGGCTGTCCAAGGAGCTGAGAATAAATGGTATCCATGGCTTTTCGGTATTTTTCTTTTCCGGTCAGGTCGTACAGGCGGTACAGTGTTTTTCCTGCATTGACATTGTCCAGATTGTATTCTTTGGGATCATAATATTTGATGGATCCGTCTTCCTGTACGAAATAATCAATGAATTCATCTGCAAACTGCAGATAGCGTTCATCTTTTGTGATATCATAAAAAGTGATCAGAGCTTTGATCATGCAGCCGTCAATGTAATTCCAGGTGTTCGGTTTTCCGGCGCGGATTTTTTCGATATTCCATGCAGGTTCCTGCGGTGTGCTGTTTTCAATCAACTGTTTAATGTAATTATCTAAAATTTTCATTTTGAATACCTCCTTAATGTAAGTGCTAACATAGGCTTAAAATAAAGAAAAAACAGGAAAATAATAATTCGTTATTATGATAACATATGATGTGAAAAAAGTGTATTGTGTATTTTTGATAAATATATTGAATATTATTGTACAAAATAGATAATTGACAATTAAAAAACACAATGATAACATACGTTTGATAGGGGAAATGAAAATGTGAATAGGTGAAAATGAATAATGTAAGCTGTTACAATATATTAAAAATGTACAAAGGAGATCAAGATGGAATTAAAATTGATTTGGAAACATGCACGGGCAGCTGTGTTGGAATGCTGTGAAGGAAGTATCTATGAGATGGCGCAGCCTTGTCAGATTTATCTAAACGGAGAGTTTTATAAAGAAACAAAGCAGGTAGTGAATGTTCTGTATGACCTGGAACCTGAAAAAGAGTATTGTGTTGCGGTTCAAAAGGGAGAAGAAAAATCAGAAATCGTGTTTTGTACAGAGGCTCAGGATTATACGCTGAATGTGCGTGATTTTGGCGCAAAGGGAGATGGCATTCAGGATGATACGACATATATCCAGGCTGCGATCATGGCATGTCCGAAGAACAGTCGTGTGCTGATTCCCGAGGGAGTATACCGGATCACAAGTCTGTTTTTAAAAGATCATCTTACAATGGAACTGGCAAAAGGGGCAGTCCTTTCGGCATGCACAGAGCGTGAGAAATTTCCGGTTTTAAAAGGAACCTGCCAAAATGAAAATAAAGACAAAGAATACATTCTCGGAACATGGGAGGGAGATGCCTGTGATATGTTCTCCGGAATCATCACGGGAATCGGAGTGAAAGATGTGACGATTTACGGAGAAGGCACGATTGACGGAAACGCTTCCTGGGACAACTGGTGGTTTGAGGCGAAAAAGATCCGGATTGCTGCAAGACCGCGTATGATTTTTCTGAATCGGTGTGAGGATGTGAGGGTTGTGGGAATTACGGTACAGAACAGTCCGAGCTGGAATATCCATCCGTATTTTTCCAACCGCCTGCAATTTATCAAAGTAACGGTATTGGGACCAAAAGATTCTCCAAACACAGATGGATTGAATCCGGAATCTTGCGACGATGTAGAAATCACAGGATGTCTGTTCTCTGTAGGAGATGACTGCATTGCTGTGAAGTCCGGAAAGATTTCCGTGGGAGCAAAGTACAAAGTGCCGTCTTCCAATTTGAGGATTCGTCAATGTTGTATGCGGGACGGGCATGGCTCAATCACTCTGGGAAGTGAGATGGCGGCAGGGATCAGGAATCTGCAGGCAAGACAGTGTGTGTTTATTAATACGGATCGCGGACTTCGGATCAAAACGAGAAGAGGGCGTGGGAAAGATGCGATAATTGATGGTGTTTTGTTTGAAGATATCAAAATGGATTCTGTGCTGACTCCGTTTGTGATCAATTGTTTCTATTTTTGTGATCCGGATGGACACAGCGAATATGTACAGTGTAAAGAACCTCTTGCAGTGGATGAGAGAACTCCACAGATTAAAGAACTGTGTTTTAGAAATATTCAGGCAGAAAACTGTCATGTGGCAGCAGCATTTTTCTATGGACTCCCGGAACAGAAAATTGAGCGGGTGGAAATGAAACATGTGCAGGTCAGTTATGCAAAAGAAGCGGTCAGTGGACAGCCGGCAATGCTGGACGGGATCGATGAGAATATCTGCAAAATGGGAATTTTTGCAAGGAATATAAAGACACTTGTGCTGGAAGATATTCAGGTTACGGGACAGGATGGAGAGGCAATTTTAATGGATGGAATTGATTCTCTGGAATGGACAAAATAAACAGGACTGTATTATACTGTACCTATCAATAAGAGAGAGGATCGTATGATGCAGAAATTAGAATTATATATCCACATTCCGTTTTGCGTACAGAAATGTGCCTATTGCGACTTTTTGTCTGCACCGGCAAATGATGCAGCCAAAGCGGAGTATGTGGATGCATTAAAAAAAGAAATACAAAGATACCGCGAGGTTGCTTCATCTTACCAGGTATCTTCTGTTTTTGTGGGCGGAGGAACTCCGTCCATTTTGTCGTGTGAGCAGATGGGCGAGATTTTTAAAATGCTGAGACAGGTATTTACCATCGACAGGGATGCGGAGATTACAATCGAAGCAAATCCGGGAACTGTGACGGAAGAAAAACTAGAAGGATGGAAACAGGTGGGAATCAACAGGATCAGTTTCGGATTACAGTCTGTCAACAATGAGGAACTGAAAATGCTGGGACGAATCCATACGTATGAAGAGTTTCGGGAATCCTATGACATGGCACGGCAGGCAGGATTTGATAATATCAACATTGATCTCATCTCAGCCATTCCCGGACAGACCGTAAAAAGCTGGGAGCACACCCTTCGTACGGTGGCAGAATTACATCCGGAGCATATTTCTGCGTACAGTCTGATCATTGAGGAAGGAACCCGATTTTATCAGTGGTATGGAAAAGGACAGACAGATCAGGAGAAATATCCGCCTCTTCCGGATGAAGATGCAGAGCGGCAGATGTATGAGCGGACAGAGGGAATTCTGGAAGAATATGGATTTCATCGCTATGAGATTTCCAATTATGCACGGGAAGGAAAAGAGTGCAGACACAATCTGGGGTATTGGAGCAGAGTAGAGTATTTAGGGATCGGTCTGGGAGCCTCGTCTTTTATTTCCAATACCAGATACCATCTTTGTACAGATATGATCTCTTATATAGAAAGAATAGGATCAGGAGAAGATCTGCGGGAAGAAATCGAAGTGCTGACAAAGGAAGATGCCATGGAAGAATTTATGTTTCTTGGACTTCGAAAGATGCAGGGAATCTCCCGAATCCAGTTTGAGAATTGTTTTGGAAATACGATAGAAGAAATCTACGGAGACGTGATTGAAAAACTGGAGCAAGAAAAAATGTTAGAAGTGAAAGAGGATAAAATCCGGCTGACAAAAAGAGGGATTGATGTCAGCAATTATGTGTTCTGCGAATTTCTGCTGTAGGAAAAGATTTTGAAGCTTTTAATAATTCAGAAACAAATATCAAACATTGGATAAACAAAAGAGTGCTATTCTCATACCATCAAACAAAGAAAGGCAGGTATGAGAATGTGAAAGAAAAGAACAAGGCAGGCAGAGTGTCCAAAAAGACGATAGCTACAGTATTGATTGCAATGATTGGTACAGTTGGAATCGGGATGTGCATGAGTATTGCATGGAGTTATGCAGCACCAGAGATTGCAAAGGAGTTGTGGATTTACTTTGTTTCATTTAATTTATCAAATCTTTAAAATAAAAGAGTCAGAAACAGGTGCGTCAGAAGAAAAAATTGACCGCACCTTGTTTTTTGTTTACAATTTGTACATAATTCACAAACAAAACGAAAACAAAAATGTGTTAGGATCGTCCTGTATTTTAGGAAAATGGGAAGAGATACAAAAGGAGAAGATAAAAATGATTCGTATACTTGTAGTGGAAGATGATGAAAAATTAAATCAGATTGTATGTACCTATCTGAATGACAGTGGTTTTCAGGCGAAGGGGTGTCTGTCGGCAGCTGCGGCATATGAGGAAATGTATCATACGGTGTACCAGCTGATTATTTCTGATATTATGATGCCGGAGATTGACGGGTTTGAGTTTGCCGGGACAGTTCGCCGGATAAATGAGACGATTCCGATCCTGTTTATGTCGGCAAAAGATGATCTGCCGTCCAAGCGGAAAGGGTTTCAGCGGGATCGACGACTATATGGTAAAGCCGATAGAACTGGATGAACTGCTTCTTCGTGTAAGGGCATTGCTTCGCAGGGCAAATATAGAGATGGAAAGAAAAATTACGGTGGGAAATCTGATACTGGATGCGGATGCTATGAGTGCAGAAATTGACGGAGAAGAGATCAGTCTTACTACAAGAGAATTTAATATTATTTACAAGCTTTTGTCTTATCCGAAAAAAACGTTTTCCAGAGCGCAGCTCATGGACGAGTTCTGGGGTGTGGAGACAGATACCAGTCTGAGGGCTGTGGATGTTTATGTTACAAAACTCAGAGATAAACTGTCAGCCTGTGACGGATTTAAGATTGTGACAGTCCGCGGGCTTGGATACAAGGTGGCGCTGCAATGAAAGAACGAGAGGAACAAAGGAGAAAAGTAAAGCAAAGTTTATTTCCGGTTTCTTTATTTGGAATCTATATTGGGGTTCTGTTTCTGATGTCGGGGATACATACCGGACTGATCGTGTTTATGAATTCGGCAGGCTGGAATAAAGCGGTGATGACCGTGGTGCCGATGTGTTACTGGGGAATGGTTGCCATGGGACTGACGCTGTTTACCAGATGGAAGGTAAAAAGAACCTACGAAGAACCACTGTATAAAATGGCAGAGGCTACCAGAAAAGTGGCGAACGGAGATTTTTCCGTCTATGTACCTACATTTCATACAATGGAGAAACGGGATTATCTGGATGTCATGATTCTGGATTTTAATAAGATGGTGGAAGAACTAGGGAGCATTGAAACGCTGAAAACAGATTTTGTGTCAAATGTTTCTCATGAGATGAAAACACCGCTTTCTATTATTAAAAATTATGCGGAACTTTTGCAGAGGGATGCGTTGTCGGAGGAACAGCGCAGAGAATATGGGGAAGCCATTGAAAATACAGCAACGCGCCTGTCTGATCTGATCAGCAATATTTTAAAGCTGAATAAGCTGGAAAACCAGAAAATACAGCCGGAGGCAGAAGTGTATGATGTGTGCAGACAGTTATGTGACTGCATTCTGCAATATGAATCTGCCTGGGAGAAAAAAGAGATCGAGATGGAAGTAGAAATGGAGGATCGGGCAGAAATTTATGCGGATCAGGATCTGATGGAACTGGTGTGGAATAATCTGCTGTCTAATGCGGTCAAGTTTACCGAGCTGGGCGGTGTGATCACGGTTCGTCAGTTGTCGGATGAGCAGGGGGTGACAATCTCTGTATCGGATACCGGCTGCGGTATGAGCAAAAATACCATGAAACATATATTTGATAAATTTTATCAGGGAGATACGTCTCATTCCAAAGAGGGAAACGGACTGGGGATGGCAATGGTAAAACAGGTGCTGGAGCTTATGGATGGGGAGATTCAGGTCCTAAGTGAAGAAAAACAGGGCAGTACGTTTATTGTGACACTGCCCATGGCGGGAAAGGAGTTTGGTCAGTTATGAAAAAGACAGAAAAGTCACAGAGAAATTTTGTGGCATATGAATATAAAGAAGTGAGTGCAAACAGCAGTCAGGCCTCTTTTTTGTTAGATGGATATGAGAATTTTGGGTGGGAACCGGATGACAATCTGCCGCAGAGCAGCCAGAGTCGTCATCCGGAGGCCGAGAAGATGATGACTCTGCGATTGAAACGTGATCGGAAAATTGTAAATAAAACGGAGCTTACAAGGCTGCAGCGAAACTTTGAAGCCTGTGTCCGGGAAATTCAGTCGCTGGAAAACAGTAAGACATCGAAAGCGACAATATGGGCGCTGGCAGCAGGAGTGATCGGAACTGCATTTATTGCATGTTCTACGTTTGCGGTGACAGCAGATCCGCCGAAAATCCTTTTGTGTATTATTTTTGCGATTCCCGGATTTCTGGGATGGATCCTGCCGTATTTCCTTTATAAGAAAATTGTGAGAAACCAGACGGAAAAACTGACGCCGATGATCGAAGCGAAGTATGATGAGATTTATGAGATTTGCGAAAAAGGAAATAAGCTGTTGTATTAGAAGTGAAAAAAGTACAGGGTTATAAATTGGAAACAAGGGGAAATATAAAAAGTATAAAGAATATATAAACATGGTTGACAAATACAGACCATGGTGCTATCTTAATATACGGAAGGTGTTAGCACTCAAAACAAAGGAGTGCTAATAAGAAAAACCTCAGGTGAGAGAAAGGAAGGTCTGATGGGATTGAATACAGAACTTGGCGAGCGTAAGCTCACGATTTTAAAAGCGATTATCCAAAACTATCTGGAGACCGGAGAGCCTGTTGGTTCCCGAACACTTTCCAAATACACGGATTTGAATTTGAGTTCTGCGACGATACGCAACGAGATGGCTGATCTGGAGGATCTGGGATACATTTTCCAGCCGCACACTTCGGCAGGAAGGATTCCTTCCGACAAAGGCTACCGCTTGTATGTGGATATGCTGATGGAGGAAAAGGAGCACGAGATCACAGAGCTGCGCAACACGATGCTTGAAAAATCCGATAAAGTGGATCAGGTGCTGAAGCAGGCTGCGAAAGTGCTTGCTGTGAATACCAATTATGCAACGATGGTTTCCGCTCCTGTGAACAGCCGGAACACATTGAAGTTCATTCAGCTTTCACAGGTGGATCAGGAACAGATCGTGGCAGTGATCGTGATGAATGGAAACGTGATCAAGAACAAGATCATACAGGTTGGTGAGGTGCTTGCCGGTGAGGCGCTTCTGAAGCTGAATATGCTTTTGAATACAACACTCAACGGCATGTCGATCGAACAGATCAATCTTGGTCTGATCGCACGATTGAAGGAGCAGGCAGGAATTCACAGCCGGGTGATCAGTGATGTGCTGGATGCCGTGGCGGAGATTATTCATGTAGATGATGATATGGAGATCTACACGAGTGGTGCGACGAACATTTTCAAATATCCGGAGCTGAGCGATAAGCAGAGTGCTCAGGAGATTATCAGTGCATTTGAAGAGAAGCAGCAGCTGGCGGATCTGGTGACAGAGACACTGGCAAGTGAAGAGAATCACGGGATTCAGGTCTACATCGGGGATGAGACCCCGGTCAAGACAATGAAAGACTGCAGCGTTGTAACAGCAACCTACGAATTGGGAGAAGGCATGAAAGGTACGATCGGTATCATCGGTCCCAAGCGTATGGATTACGAACATGTCATGAAGACGCTGAAAACTCTGCAGAGCGAGTTGGACGCAATTTATTATAAAGACCCGAAAGAATAGGAAGGTGATTGCTGGTGGCAGAGAATATGAGTAAAGAAGAGATGGTCAAAGAAGCTGTGGAAGAAGCAAAAGCAAAAGCAGCAAAGGAAGCCGGGGAACAGGAAGTACAGACAGAAGAAACTGTGGAGGAAACAGCAGAGCAGGAAGAAGTTTCCGAGGAAGCCGAAGAAGCATCAGAAGAGGAAGAGACAGAAGAAGGTTCCGGTTTCATGAAGAAATTTGGCAGAAAGAATAAAAAAGATAAAAAAGACGAGAAAATTGAGGAACTGACGGACAGACTCACTCGTCAGATGGCAGAGTTTGATAACTTCCGCAAGCGTACAGAAAAAGAAAAATCTCAGATGTACGAAATCGGTGCGAAAGATATCATAGAAAAGATTCTTCCGGTTGTGGATAACTTCGAAAGAGGAATCGCAGCTGTACCGGAGGAAGAAAAGTCCAACCCGTTTGCAGAAGGAATGGAGAAGATTTACAAACAGCTGATGACTACACTCGAAGAGATTGGCGTAAAACCGATTGAAGCGGTTGGCCAGGAATTTGATCCGGATTTTCACAATGCAGTGATGCATGTAGAAGATGAAGAAGTTGGAGAGAATATCATCACAGAAGAATTCCAGAAGGGTTATCTGTACAGAGACAGTGTAGTAAGACATAGTATGGTAAAAGTGGCAAACTAATAAGGAGGAAATAATCATGGGAAAAATCATTGGTATTGATTTAGGAACAACAAACAGCTGTGTAGCTGTTATGGAAGGTGGACAGCCAACAGTTATCGCCAACACAGAAGGAGCAAGAACAACACCATCTGTAGTTGCATTTACAAAAACAGGAGAACGTCTGGTAGGAGAGCCTGCAAAACGTCAGGCAGTTACCAATGCAGACAAGACAATCTCTTCTATCAAAAGAGAGATGGGTACAGATTATAAAGTAGCGATCGATGATAAAAAATATTCTCCACAGGAGATTTCTGCAATGATCCTTCAGAAACTGAAAGCAGACGCAGAAGGATATCTTGGAGAGAAAGTAACAGAAGCAGTTATTACAGTGCCGGCTTATTTCAACGATGCACAGCGTCAGGCAACAAAGGATGCAGGTAAGATCGCAGGTCTGGACGTAAAACGTATCATCAACGAGCCAACAGCAGCAGCACTTGCTTATGGACTTGACAACGAAAAAGAGCAGAAGATTATGGTATATGACCTTGGTGGTGGTACATTCGACGTTTCCATCATTGAGATCGGAGACGGAGTTATCGAAGTATTATCTACAGCAGGTAACAACAGACTTGGTGGAGATGACTTTGACCAGAAGATCACAGACTATATGCTGGCTGATTTCAAGGCAAAAGAAGGAGTAGACTTGTCAACAGACAAGATGGCTCTTCAGAGACTGAAAGAAGCAGCAGAGAAAGCGAAAAAAGAACTTTCTTCTGCAACAACAACAAACATCAACCTTCCGTTCATCACAGCAACAGCTGAAGGACCGAAGCATTTTGATATGAACCTGACAAGAGCAAAATTTGACGAGCTGACACATGATCTTGTTGAAAAAACAGCAGAGCCAGTAACACGTGCGCTTTCTGATGCAGGAATCACAGCAGCAGAATTAGGTCAGGTACTTCTTGTAGGTGGTTCTACACGTATTCCGGCAGTACAGGAAGAAGTAAAACGCCTCACAGGAAAAGAGCCTAGCAAATCATTGAACCCGGATGAATGTGTTGCTTTAGGAGCATCTGTTCAGGGTGGTAAACTTGCAGGAGATGCAGGTGCAGGAGATATCCTTCTTCTGGACGTAACTCCACTGTCACTGTCTATCGAGACAATGGGAGGAGTTGCTACAAGACTGATCGAGAGAAATACAACAATTCCTACAAAGAAGAGCCAGATCTTCTCTACAGCAGCAGATAATCAGACAGCAGTTGATATCAACGTTGTACAGGGAGAAAGACAGTTCGCAAGAGACAACAAGTCTCTCGGACAGTTCAGACTGGATGGAATTCCTCCGGCTCCACGTGGAATCCCGCAGATCGAGGTTACATTCGATATCGACGCAAATGGTATCGTAAATGTATCTGCAAAAGATCTGGGAACAGGAAAAGAACAGCATATTACAATTACAGCAGGATCTAATATGTCCGATGCAGATATCGACAAAGCAGTCAAAGAAGCTGCTGAATTCGAAGCACAGGATAAGAAGAGAAAAGAAGCGATCGATACAAGAAACGAAGCTGATGCGATGGTATTCCAGACAGAAAAAGCACTCAAAGAAGTGGGAGACAAACTGGATGCAGCAGATAAATCTTCTGTAGAAGCTGATGTACAGGCGCTCAAGGATATCCTTGCAAAATCTACACCGGAAGATACATCCGATGCACAGGTTGCTGAGATCAAAGCAGCAAAAGACAAACTGATGGAAAGTGCACAGAAACTGTTCACAAAGATGTATGAGCAGGCAGGTGCAGCAGGAGCAGGGGCTGCAGGCGGACCGACACCGGAGGCTGGTCCTGCACCGGAAGGATTCCAGGGAGATGACGTAGTAGACGGAGATTACAAAGAAGTTTAAGAGATCAATCTGACGGGAGAGAGCACTCTTTTTCCGGAGTCTGGAAGGCATGTCTTTCAGGCTCCGGCGGTGTGCCCTCGCCTGTTTGGTTATGAGTTGGATCAAGGATGAAAGGTAGATTATTATGGCGGAGTCAAAAAGAGATTATTACGAGGTGCTTGGTGTAAGCAAGGATGCTGACGATGCTGCGATCAAAAAGGCGTATCGTGCACTGGCGAAGAAGTACCATCCGGATATGAATCCGGGCGATGCCGAAGCAGAAAAGAAATTCAAAGAAGCATCCGAAGCCTATGCGGTACTGAGTGATGCTGAAAAACGTCGTCAGTACGACCAGTTCGGTCATGCTGCGTTTGAAGGCGGCGCAGGCGGTGCTGGCGGATTTGGAGGCTTTGACTTCAACGGCGCAGATTTTGGAGATATTTTCGGAGACATTTTCGGCGATTTGTTTGGCGGCGGCGGAAGAAGAGGCGGTCGTGCGAACAATGGCCCGATGAAAGGCGCGAATATTCGAAAGAGCATCCGTATTACATTTGAGGAAGCTGTGTTTGGCTGCAAGAAAGAACTGGAAGTGATTTTAAAAGATCCATGTACGACATGTGGAGGAACAGGTGCAAAACCGGGGACTTCTCCGGAGACGTGTCCGAAGTGTGGAGGAAAAGGTCAGGTTGTCTATACGAGTCAGTCTTTCTTCGGAACGGTACAGAACGTCCAGACCTGTCCGAACTGTGGTGGTTCCGGTAAGGTGATCAAGGAAAAATGTACATCCTGCTCCGGAACAGGATACACTTCAAGCAAGAAGAAGATTGAAGTGACCATTCCTGCAGGAATCGACAACGGACAGAGTGTACGCATCCGCGAAAAAGGAGAGCCGGGTACAAACGGAGGTCCGAGAGGAGATCTTCTGGTCGAGGTGAACGTATCCAGACATCCGATCTTCCAGCGTCAGGATATGCACATTTTCTCAACAGTGCCGATTTCATTTGCACAGGCAGCACTCGGTGGAGATGTGAAGATTCAGACTGTGGACGGAGCGGTGATCTACAATGTTAAGCCAGGTACAAAGACCGATACAAAGGTACGATTAAAAGGCAAGGGAGTCCCGTCCCTGAGAAATTCCGCAGTGCGTGGAGATCACTATGTGACACTGGTGATCCAGACGCCGGAAAAACTCAGTGCAGAGGCAAAAGAGGCACTGCGCAGATTTGATGAACTGAGTGGAAACTCACTGCATCAAAATGACAGTAATCCGGAAAAAAGCGAGAAAAAAACCAAAAGAAAAGGTTTCATGGATAAAGTAAAAGAAGCCTTTGAAGGGGAAGAATAAAATTCAGAATGAAGCCAGGCAGAGACAGTCTCATAGAGAGGCTGTCTCTGCTTGTTTCATGCCTGCAAATACGATAACAGATCGCTCTCCCAGCAAAACAGTCTGTCCTGCAGTCGGCATATCGTTCCCCGAAAATGTCTGATGCAGCAAGTCTCCGGTATTGACTGCAATCTTCCAGACATAACCGTTTGGAAGGGATGGGAGCACAAGTTGTTTTGCAATCCAGTGTGCGTTGACTGCAAGAAATACAAGATCTTCCTGTCCGGTCTTTTCATCAAATCCTGCGAACATCACACAGGCAGTGTGAGAATCTGAGGAAGGAACAGGCGGCTCTGGGGTGAGTCCGTGACCGCTCATGGAAGGATATGAGGTGTAGCTCGGCTCCAGATTTCTGCGGATGGCCGGGTGCTGTTTACGAAATGAGATCATATATTGAAAGAATGCAAACAGAGCCTGATTTTTGGACAGCAGACTCCAGTCCAGCCAGGAGATTTCGTTATCCTGACAGTATGGATTGTTGTTGCCAAATCGCGTATCTGCAAATTCATCTCCGGATAAAAACATTGGTGTACCACGGCTGCACATCAGCAGTGCACAGGCATTTTGCATCATTTTCAGCCGCAGGCGGAGGATTTCGGGATTGGAAGTTTCTCCTTCTTCTCCGCAGTTCCAGCTGTGGTTGTCATCACAGCCGTCGGTATTGTTCCAGCCGTTTGCCTCGTTATGCTTCTGATTATAGCTGTATAGATCGCACAGTGTAAATCCGTCGTGACAGGTCAGAAAATTGACGGAAGCATTTCCCCCGCGGTACTGCGGATTGTATAAATCCGGGGAGCCCAAGATCCGTTTCAGAGCAGTCTCATGAAGCCCGTCATCCCCTTTTAGAAAACGCCGCATGTCATCCCGATAGCGTCCGTTCCATTCGGCCCAGCGTCTCCAGGACGGAAAGGAGCCAACCTGATAGAGTCCGCCCGCATCCCATGCTTCGGCAATGAGCTTTACATTTCCAAGGATCGGATCAAAGGCAAGGCTCTGCAGAAGGGGAGGCTGACTCATCGGAGAGCCGTCTTCATTTCTTCCGAGAATGGAAGCCAGATCAAAACGGAAACCGTCTACCCGGTAGTCAGTGACCCAATAGCGCAGACAGTCTAAGATCAACTCCCTTACAACCGGATGGTTGCAGTTTAAGGTATTTCCACATCCGCTGAAATTGTAGTAGTATCCGTCCGGTGTCAGCATGTAGTAAATGTTGTTGTCAAAGCCTTTGAATGAAAAACACGGGCCGAGTTCGTTTCCTTCTGCGGTGTGATTGAACACCACATCCAGGATGACATCGATTCCGTTGGCATGCAGCGTGCGGATGAGATGCTTGAGCTCGGTTCCTTCATTATTTTCCTCTTTTTTGGAGGCATAACTGGAATTGGGAGAAAAGAAGCTGACCGGATTGTATCCCCAGTAATCGATCAGTTGATTTTCATCGATCAGCCGTGCGTTGCGCATCTCATCAAATTCAAAGATTGGCATCAGTTCTACAGCATTGATCCCCAGTTCTTTCAGATAGGGAATTTTTTCCTCCAGTCCCCGGAATGTGCCGGGACATTTGACGCCGGAAGAGGAATCTTGCGTAAATCCTCTGACATGGAGTTCGTAAATGATCAGATCCTCCATGGGAATCTGTGCGTGACGGCTGTCTCCCCAGTCAAAGTTGTTGTGTGTGACACGGGCGCGGTAGCCGTGAGAAGTATGATTGACACAGCCCCAGTGGCTCTGTCCGGTAACTGATCTGGCGTATGGGTCTAAAAGAATCTTGGCAGGGTCAAAGCGCAGTCCCTGTTTTTCATCATAGGGGCCGTCCAGACGGTAGGCATACTCGTATTCTTCGATATCAAATCCGAACACGATCATGGAGTATACAAAACCGATCTTATAATGTTCCGGGAAAGGGAGGACGGCAAAAGGCTCTTCCTCGCCTTTATGAAACAGAAGTAATTCACAGGACGTTGCCCCGTGAGACTGTATGGTAAAGTTTACACCGCCCGGAATCACAGTCGCGCCGAAAAAGCGAAAAAATCCGGGACGTACCTGAAATCCGGATATGGTTTCAAGCGGCGGCAGCTGCTGCCCGGGAACGAGTACCAGATCGGAGGTATGAAGTGACATAAAAACCAGCTCCTTTATAAAATAATCTCTTTGTTTATTATAATATAAAGAAAGAATATGAAAAAGAGCAAAAATCCGGTTGGAAAGGATTTTTACTCTTTGACTGTTACTGCAGACTATTTTTTAAACAGACGGTTTAAAAATAATTTAACGGGTGAAAAATTTGTGTTCTCTGGTTTCCGGCTGGGTTCTCTCAACTGGAGTTTCCACAGAAGGTTCATCAGAGCAGTCGCAAGGTGTTTCGGAAGCCTCGCCGCACTGGACGGAAGCCTCGCCGGTTTCAATAACGGCACCAAAAGCAATCGGGATCTGGATGCAGAGACTCTGGGTTACAGTAAATGTGCAGGAGGTTTTGCTGCCCGGACACTGCGGACCGGTGTGGATGACAGGATCGCCGCAGCAGATTGTTCTGGCGGTTCCGGGATGTGCAAACGGGGAGACCGTTACAGGAACGCAAACGGTTTCTTTCTGGTAAAACGTAGATTCACAGGATTCTGTGGAACCGCAGGAAGGCCCGCATATGGTCAGGCCGGAAGCTGTCTGACCGCCGCCGAAAAGACAGAGATTGACTGGGCCGACCGCATAAGGTCTGACAAGAGAAAAGCAGACCTGCATCTCACCATCCACTTTATCCAGTGGGAAATCGAATTTCAGTCCCGTACATCCGGTTGGCGGATCCGGATGTTGGATTGTTTTGAGTTCTACATTTTCACCCCAGATTACGTTCTGGGGGTTTCCGTTGATTACGACCGTAACATCCAGGATATCTTCCTGCGTGATCGCGCTGCAGATATCAAGCAGGAAATGGCTTAAGTCTGCATAGAGAGGTGTGTCTGTTCCAACACCTGCAATATCATAGCAAAATCGTTGGTATTATCCCGGTTTTGGGGTTAAAACGGAAGTCTCCGTATTGAGAAAAAAAACGAACGGCAAAACCCGCTCGCCGATAACAGTAGAATAGTCTGTTTCGTAATTACATGATGTCATAAGAAATACCTTTTGAAAAATTTTATTCTGTATAGTATATGATAAATCTCAAAACATGTTATAATTGCCATGTGTTTTTCAAATTTTGGCAAAGGAGATGGAAAAACAAGAAAAAGGAATTTATGGGAGAGAAAAGATGTTTATGAGAAAAAAGGAAAATGAGCTGCAGATTGACTGGAAGCATTTTTATCTGAGTGTACTGGCGCTGGTCATTCCGATGGCGCTTCAGAATCTGATCAATGTGGGTGTAACGGCTGCGGATGTGGTGATGCTGGGGCGCGTAGGAGAGACAGCGCTGTCCGGATCTTCTCTTGCAGGGCAGGTGCAGTATATTATGACGTTGTTTTTGTTCGGGCTGACATCCGGAGCAACGGTTCTGACCGCACAGTATTGGGGGAAAAAGGACCTGCGGACAATCGAGAAGATTTTGGGTCTTGGAATGCGGGCTGCGGTTTTTGTGACTGCATTATTCTTTCTGGCAGCGCAGATCATGCCAGAGCAGCTTTTGCGAATATTTACAATTGAACCTGAGGTGATTAAGGAGGGCGTGAAGTATTTGCGGATCGTCAGTTTTTCTTACATTTTTATGGGAATCACACAGACTTATCTTTATATTATGCGAAGTGTGGAACGGGTCGTTGTGGCAACGGTGGTATATTTGTGTTCCCTGCTCTGCAACATTACGATCAATGCCATTTTGATCTTCGGGCTTCTCGGAATGCCCGCCATGGGCGTGCAGGGTGCGGCAATTGGAACGCTGGTTTCCAGGCTCCTGGAGATGGTACTGGTATGT
>OOAW01000359.1_pt1 | contig 38141 bp, 24 predicted proteins | sample 1671861 | NCBI WGS metagenome assembly OOAW01 (sample SAMN06348200, study PRJEB24527) | human gut metagenome | reverse complement strand
ACGGACACAGTGGCGGTGCTGCCGGAGATTGTAGCGCTGAGTTTGGTTCCGCCGTGGTCGGAGGACACTGGGACCGTGACGGACGGGGCAGAAGAACCGCCGCCTCCGCCGCTACTGCTCCCACCTCCGCTGCTGGGCAGCTTGGGAATGACCGTACCGGAGGCGATTTTCTCACCGCAGCCTAAGCAATAGGTATCACCGGTATAGCCTTCGGTGGTCGTGGTTGCTTCTTTTTGATTCCGCACTTCTGTTCCACCCGTATGGTTACTCGGATTCTTTTCTCCGTAGGACTGTCCGCAGATGGAACAGTTCGCCGGAGCCTTGCAGGTGGCGGCAATGCCCGGGGTGTGGTCTCCGGTCTCCTTGTGGGAACCGTCGTTCTGACAGATCCGCTGATGCTGGGTCTCACTTACTTTCTCCCACGCACCCCAGTTATGGTTCAGAGCCGGACTGGTGATCTCTGTGAGTTCTCCTTTCCCTTCAGAATCTGAGAAATTTTTGCCGCAGACAGAGCAGTGCCAGTATTCCACATTGCCGGGAGTGGTACAGGTAGCGTCCACTGCGGGACTATGGGTCAGTGTATGGGGTGCAAGCTCGCCATACACCATATGGCAGACGTCGCAGACTGCCTGCGCCTCACAGGTGGCGGAACCACCGGAACAATTTGTGGTTTCTGTATGACTGCTGTCGTTTTTGCAGGTATGGGTATGCGTTCCATTTCCATTGGATTCCCACGCATTCCAATCATGGTTATTGTTAGCGGGTGTGATTTCATAGCCGCACGCCGTACAAGTCTGCGGGGTGGTACAGTTGGCCGGAGTGCCTGGAGTATGGGCGGCGGTTTCGGTATGGCTCTGATCCCGCTGACAAGTGCGGGTATGCTGCTGGGCGTTGCCGGTGTTTTTCCATTCGCCCCAGTCATGACCCAGCTCTTTCCCGTAGGAACCTCCACAGCTTGTGCAGATAGCTGCGTTCGTGCAAGTAGCGGAGCCGCCGGAGCAGTTTTCTGTTTCCGTATGGCGGCTGTCCCGCTGACAGGTGCGGGTATGGGTACTGTTGCCATTGGAAGTCCACGCACCCCAGTTATGGTTCAGAGCTGGAATGGTGATCTCTGTGAGTTCTCCTTTTCCTGTAGAATCCGAGAAATCTTTGTCACAGCCAGAGCAGTGCCAGTATTCCACATTGCCGGGTGCGGTACAGGTGGCATCTACGGCATCATGCTTTGTTAATGTATGGCCTCCCAGCTCCCCGTAGGCAGTTTGGCAGGTGCTGCATACCGCCTTTGCGGTACAGGTCGCTGTGCCGCCACTGTGCTCTGCTCTGTCAAGTTCCGCACCGCACTTTCCACAGACATACCAGTGATGCGTTTCATCATGCTGCAAGGTTCTATCTCCGTCGTGGGCACAGGTGCTCACAGTAAAGGGCTCACTGTAGCACTTATAGCCGTCGCTCGTTACAATCTGGACTTTATACGAAAAGGTCTGGCCTGCGGGCAATTTGGTAATGGAGAGCGTCTGGCTGCCGGCACCGGTATATTTCTCAGTCAAGCCTTGCGTAATAGAAGGATTCGTAAGCCAACTCCACTCATCATTGATGGATCTGCACCAGATATAGCTCAGGCCTGCACTCTCCTCGGGTGTGACCGACACTGTCAGCGTCACAGAGGTGCTGTCCTTTGCGTCGAAGGTACTGCCGGAGTAGCCCGTCTCGCTGTTCGGATAGACCTTTGTGCTTTTGATGGGCGCTGGCGTGACAGTTACATTGTCTACGCTGCTAGTGCCATCATCCCATGTGCCTTCGCTTGTTTTATAGCCATATCCATCCGCCAGATATTCATTCGCCGGAACATAAAGTTTACCCCATTCAATCTTTTTATATGTGCCGCCGCTCAGGCTGGCGCTGCTGCCATCGTTTTTTACGGTCAGCCCCATGTATGAGCCGCCGCCCAGCTCCAGCCTGCCGCCGTTCTCGGCCGTGATGTAGTTGATATTGACCGTGGAATTTTTCACCACAGCGCTGCTGCCACTGGCCGTCACATCCCGGATCGTACCTGTGCCGGTGACCGTCAGCTGGATGCCTTTTATAGTGATTATCAAACCAGAGGCTTTTTTGCCATTCACGTCCAGCGTTACCGGCCCATGGGTCAATTCATAGGACGGAGCATCTGTCTTAACATCCTGATACAGCTTGAGCGTCTTTTCACCGTTTCCCTCATTGACCGCCTTGATGGCCGCGTCAAGGGTCAAATACCAGCTCGTTGTGCCGCCGACGGTCAGCGACGCCGCCATCTGCTTGCCGCAGACACTGCAAATGCCGGTTTTCTCATCCACAGTGTGGGCATGGGTCTTCACAGTCACATTGTTAAGTTCTGGAACTCCGCTGTTCGATATGGCGTTACCGCTCTGATCGTAGTAAGCTGCGCCGTCCGCCAGCAGGCTGCTGAGCACGCCGGAATCGGCTGTGCTCAGCTTAGTGAAGCTGCCTCCGGCAAGCCAAGCTGTGCCGCTGCTATATAAGTAAAGATCGGCAAAGGAGCCGCCGGAGACCGTCCCTTTCGCACCGCCGCTATATTTCACTCTATCATAGCCGGTTCCGGTAAAGCTGCCGCCGTTCACATTCATTGTTCCGTTGCCCTCGACGACAACCGCAGCACTAAAGCTGCCGCCTTCCACAGTCAGCGTACCTTTAGTCACCGTAACATCTTCACCAAACGCAGCTGAGTCCTTCACCACTGCCGTACCGCCGTCCTCGACCTTCAGGTATTGATACGCACCGCCGCTGAAGACCGCCTCTGCGCCGGAGGAAGCAGTCACCATGCCCAGGTAGGTGCCGCCCACGAAAGACGCCTTGCCGTTGATGGTGATATGACGGAATTGACCGGTTTTGAAGGTCACATCTGCGCCGGCGGCGATGGTCGTAGAATTGATGAGATGCTCTCCGCCGTCCACAGCAAGCTTTCCGGTCAGGGTGACACTCTTAATGCCGATACCGCCGGTGCCATCGTGTACATCACAGAGCGGCATCAGGGTCGCATCAGTGTACTCTTCGGCGCTCCAGCCGTTCAAGGTCTGGATGGCCTCTACATAGCCGTCCCCGTTTTCGATGGCGCTGTCCACCGGGAACCAGGCCGTTTTTATTTTGCCATCGGAAGCAGTGGCTGTTATCTTAACGACCAGCACCTTGCCGCATTTGGAGCACACAGGCTTTTCTACCGTATCATTGTCACACTGATGGACGCACTCTGCGAACTGTACCTTGTACGCCGTATAATCCGTCAAGCCCACAATTTTAGTGCTCTTATCAACAATGCTCCATGTACCGTCCTTTTCGCCGTACAGTTCACACTTTGCATGGTTGGTTTCCAGCAGGCCGCCGACGGTAAGGTTCTGGTCAGCATTCTCGGTCAGCGTAATTGTTTTGACAGTGCAGCAGTGGGCGTTATCCTTCCACAACTTCACGCTATAACCGGTTCCATTACCTTTTTCCAGGAGCAGTTCCTGAATCGTACCGGTGTAAGCTTCCAGCGCGCCGCCGGTCTGCAGCTCCACGCGCGAAATCTCGCCGGTGTAGGAGTCGTCAACCGCCAGCGTTCCGTTGGACCTAACCGAAAACTTGACATTGAGCGTCTGCGTTCCGCCGCCCTCGCTGGAATCCTTGACCGTCAGTTTTTCGTTGACACGGATGGGCTTATCCTCGCTGGTGATCGTCTTTCCATGCAGATCCAGCGTCATAGTATTGGAGGCGGAGCAATTTCCATTAAGGTTCAAATCCCGCATCAGTGTTATCGTGCTGCCATCCCACGCATTCTGAAACGCCTTTGCAAGCGTCTGATAATAGGCGCTCTCGCCTATACGTGCATCGAACTGCGTATGGCACTTTTTGCAGGTGTAGCCAGTATCGTCCATTTCATGATCGCAGAGGGAGAGATAGACCTTGCCGTCCTCGCCCAGACTGGTCACGCTGTCGGCGGCGTCCGCCTTGAAGTTCTCGGCGCTGAGCGTCACGCCGCTTGCCGGTTCGGCAATGAGGAGACTGCCGCCGGCATTAGGCTTTATGCCTTCACGCACACCCACACGGATGACCGAATCCTCACTCAATGCGCCTGATACACGAATGGGCAGCTTCCACGCATAATTGGCGTAATAACCGGCCTTCACCGAGCCGGAAACAGTGAGCTTAGGAGTTGTGCTTTCCTGTCCGTCGTAGTAAACGTCATATTGATTGTTGCCGGTAACGGTAGCATCGGTGAGGGTAATAGTGCCCTTTCCATAGATGCCTCCGCCCACGTCGGCGCTGTTTCCGGTGATCGTCATATTCCTGACGGTCACCCCGCTCTCCGAATAAATGCCGCCGCCGTAGCTGATACCCGAACTGCTCGCAGTGTTATTGGTAATTTCTCCGCCGGAGATGGTGACCCTTGAAAGCATATGGATATAGATGCCGCCGCCGTTGCCGTTGGTGGCCGTGTTGCCGGTGATGGTGCCGCCGTCCATGGTGAAGCTGCACTTCTCACCCACATATACGCCGCCGCCACCGCCGTCGGACGCATCCGCGGTGTTGTCGGAAATGGTACCGCCGTGCATGGTGAAGCTCGGCGCTGTAACATTGGAGTTCGTCGTGCCGATAAGGAACACACCGCCGCCGGAGGCGCTGCCTGCTTTATTATCGGTAATCGCACCACCATACATGGTAAAGGACGAGCCAGTCTTAATGTCATTATGTGAGCCAATCTCTACACCGTTTACAAAGCCGGTAATCGTGCCCCCATAGAGGTTGAATGTGCCGCCGTTGATGGACACGCCGCTCCCGCTTCTGCTGCCCTGGAGCTTGCCCGTGCCGGTGCAGTCGGTCAGCGTCAGCTTTGCGCCGCTGCCGACCGTGATACTGCCGGAAATCGTCTGCCCGTTCAGGCAGAGGTTGACCTCGCCCGTTGGCACAGTCCAGCTCCCCGACACAGACTGCGTCAGATAATAGTTGCCAGCAGAATCAGGCAGGGAATCGGCAGTTGTCCATGTTACAGCAGTATCATGTTCGTGTCCGTTGACATCTCCATTCCCGCCGCAGACGCAGTGGGTATGATCGGCCTGCGGCAACACACTGGTTCCGATTTCCGACTCCTGGCGGGATGTTCCAAGGACAGGGCCGCTGTCCTTGGGCTGGCACAGCTCACAGGTATACTCACAGGGCGTCCCCTCTGTGGCCGGAATGTAGCCGCAGGTATCGTCATGTTCGCCGCGCTCATGAGGGCAGCTTAATTCTTTTGTGATACAGCCGCTTTCCTCACTGCATTCGTGGGTACACGCGGTCGGCTGGGCCTCCTCTGCTTCAGATGGGGTCGCCGTATTTTCCGATATGCTTTCTTCCAAAACAGGATAACAGCTTTCGTCATGCTCATGGACACACTTCTTCACAAGGGTGTAGCAATCCTCAGTATGCTCGTGTTCACAGGCTGCCCCTTCGGTTCCTTCCGTATATCCGCAGTCCTCTGTATGTTCCGGGTGATGCTCACACAAGCCCGTATGGACGGCGGACGCACCCGCTTCCACCGCAAATGCCGGAATGCCCGGCATCGTAAAAATCATTGCCGCCGCCAGTAAAAATGCGGCCGGCCGTTTCCATTTCCACATCATTTTATTCATCCTCCTCACGCTGTTCGTTCCTTCTCGTTGCTTTCTGAAGCAGCTGGGATACTGCCTCCCGCAGCTGATATTCCGTCACAGGCTTTACCAAAAAGGTGTCCGCCTGCATCCTGCGGCTTTGGGGTTCAAACTCTGCCTGGTCGCTGATCCACAGGAGAGGGACATCCTTGCTGTACCCTCGTATGCTCATGCAGAAATTCATCCCCCTGGCTCCGTCCTCCATGACCACCACAGCGTCATAAGGCCCATCCCGCTGCATGGCATAAGTACAAAATACGCCATTATCAAAGCGGTCTACTTTGCCCAGCTTCATCAGTAAAGCGGTTTCTTTTTCTTTCTGGCTATAACTGCATAGCGCAATTCGCATTTTCACACCTCCATTTTGTGATAGGTTTTATCGCCTCATATAGCTCCTGGTCAGAGCAGTCTGCCGGAAGGAACGCAGAGATACGCAGCTGATATGCGATCAGGGCGAAGTTTTTATCATCGCTCCACCAGACAAGTGGTGTTTCCGGTGCCAGCCGTTTCGCCTGTATGGCCGCCTCCAGTCCCTTTGCTCCGGTCATGGCGATGACAACCGCATGGTACCGGCTTCGCCGGAGTGCCTGGGCAAGCTGGTTCTCGTTCCATAATTCATCAATCGCAAGCTGTCCATCCCCATCAAAAAGGGAGCGCAGCCTGCTTTCAAACCATTCCACATTTCTCAGCTCCGTACAAAGTGCGATTTTCATGCTGAGCCTCCTTTCCTGAAAAGAAAAAAAACCAGACCTTCTCATCGGAAAGTCTGGTAGTATAATTAGGGTAGCATCTTGTCAAGAGAAATGCAACCGACTTTGTTTAAGACGCAGGTTTCCTGTTTAAGACGCAAGTTTTTTCCTGCGGTTTTATGTTATACTACTATTGGATGATTGTGCAAAGGAGATGGCACGATGCAGATTGCGATTGTGGATGACAGGGCAGAGGACAGAGAAGAGCTGTCTGCCTGCCTGGAAAATTATATGAAAAAGCATCAGCTGGACTATACGCTGACAGAATTTGAGGACGGAGAGAATTTTCTGAAAGCTGCCGCCCAGGTCAATTTTCAGCTTGTCTTTATGGACATCTATATGGAGAACATGGATGGAATGGAGGCCGCCAGAAGGCTGCGCCAGAAAAACAGGCTTTGTAAGATCGTTTTTCTGACCATTACAGAAGATTATGCCCGGATGGGGTACAGCCTGTCCGCCAGCTATTATCTGCTGAAGCCGCTTTCGGTCCATCAGGCAGATTTTGAAGAAGCTATGGAACTGTGCCAGCTAAAACCGCCCTATGAAGTGATGACACTTTCGGTTATGGCTGACCGGCAAAGGCTGGAACTTCCCACAGAGAAGATTCTGTACATAGATTATCAAAACCGTATGACACGGATTCATACGGCGGAACGCGTGATACCGGTAAGCGGAGGTTTTCAGGAGGTCACTGCCGCATTGCATAAGGACAAGCGTTTTTTGCCCTGCTACCGGGGCGTTTTAATCAACATGGATTATATCAGCCATGTTGACAGCCAGGCCTTCCGTTTGATAAACGGGGAGGAACTTCCGATTGCTCTCCGCAATGGAAAACAGCTGCGGGAAACCTACCGTCAGTATGTTTTCTCTGGAATGGGGCGTATCGTATGAGAATGAAACAAATACGCAGGCGTATTCTGGGGGGCTGTCTGGCCTGCCTCCTCTGCTTCACCGGCAGTATCCCCGCATTTGCCGCTGGAACTGCAACCCCAGCCAACGCCGATGAAAGAAGAGAGAATCCGCCGGGTTTAGAAAACAAAGCTTCAGGGGCACTGGATAGCGGAACCCCGGAAGCATCGGAAGAAATACCCCTCGTCCTTGTCACGGAAATACAAAATGAAGGCGAACTGCTCTCCCTTCCGGCTTTTACCCTGTCCCTTAGAACCACACCGTCTGATGATGACCTGGAGGAAATTTATCAGCTGGCCCTTCAGTATCAAACCGTTTGCGCCACTGTAACAGCAGGTGAAGAAATCCGGCAGGAAACATTTTCTGTCGCATGGGATTTTTCGGCCATTGACCAGACCACTCCGGGCGAATATACCGCAGCAGGCCGGATTGAACTGCCGGAGGGGTATGCCTTTGATGAAGCTGTATTGCAGGAGTTGCAGATTTCCGTCCGGGTAGAAGAAATGACACCTGCTGTCATTACCTCCATAGAGCAATGGTATCCTTATACGGATGCGTTTGCGGTTCAACAGGGCAGCGAAACCGAAGCACTGGAAGCATTGTTCGCTGCTTCCCCGTATTATCTGGAATGCTATGCGGAAAATGGAACCAGCTACACCGCTGTGGTGGAATGGGATTTTTCTGGTATTGATTTGAATACTGTGGGACTGTACCATGCCATGGGAAAGCTGACCGCACCGGAAAATACTGCGTTTGCAGAGGGAATTGCTTTCCCTGAAATCTCAATTCCTGTTTCTGTACAGGCTCCGGGCAGCCCAGACATCAACTGCTTCCTGGTTCGCAGAGGAAGCCTTTATTTTCCCTGGGTTACACTTCCGGGGAATCTGGACAAGGTCAGTATATGGCTGTCCGAAAACAACGGTTCATGGAAGCGTCTGGAAAATGGCGTTTATGTGGGTCAGGAAATGCTCTCGATTGCCACCCGTCTGCTGACACCGGGCAGCAGTTACCGCCTTCAGGTTGATTATGACGGCGGACAGACTGGCATCCTGTCCTTGACCTACGCAGATGAAATTGTCCTTGAAGGGTATCATGAAGGCGACCGGGATGGAGGGGATGCAGGCGGAAATCCACCCGATACCATCATTCAGCCGCCTCCTGAACATACCGACGATCAGGATGACAGTTTCGCAGACAGGCCCTCCACAAAGCCTCCAAAACCGCCTGTAACAAATGACGGTGGAATGGATTCCGATGATTCTGAAAAAACACCACCTGTCAGTGAAGAAAATGATCCTGCGGATCATGAACCATCCCACAAGCCTTCCGAGCCATCCTGGGTTGGAAAGGATGATTCTATAAACAAAGAGGAATTCCCATCGCAACAGGCAAACGGTGATGCAGAGGAAGATACCGCTTTACAGCTGTCCCCTGAAGTGCAGACGATTGTCGGTGCTTTAGAGCTTGCCGTACCCGATCCTGCCTGGAAGCTTTCAGAAAACAGGAAAGATTCAGTGCAAAGCGCTATGACCGTTCCCCAGGAAGTCGCAGATCCCCAAAACTCTGCTTTTTCAGAGTTCTTCGATGAAACCACTGACCGGATTTCCGGCACACGCTTTTTGATGATGCTGCAAACAGGGGAGCAAAGAGCCATCTTTTCCAAACAGGGAATCACTATCAGCATACCCAAAGACGCCTTGCCGGAGGGTATCCAAAACGAAGATCAGATTGAAGTCATCATCCAAAAGGATACGGATGACGGTTTTTCTTTTTCGTTTTCTATCAACGGAACTGCGCTCAACTCCCTGCCGGATATTTCTGTCATGCTGCCCTGTCCAAATGACCCGGCAGCCGGCACATTGTTCCTCTGTGATGAAAGCGGCGTGGAAATCCCCATGACCGGTTACGACGATACGGCGAAAGCCGCTTCCTTTCAGATCAGCCATACAGGGACATACACCATTGTGGGAAAGGAAGATACCGCTTCCCTGGCACAGGCTGCCGACACAGAGCACAGCCGGCCACCCATACTCCTTTTGCTTCCGGCCTGTCTGCTTCTTCTGTCTGCCGGTGTATTTTTCCTAAGGAGGAGGCGAAAATAAGATGGTATCTTCTGCGGTAAGAAAATATGCTGCTTTATGTATGGTCTGCCTGTGTTCATCCCTGTTTTTTCTTGGCCTGTATCAGTTTAATAATAAATATGGCCAGAATACAATTCAGGCGGCAAATGGGATTCTGGCGCTTTCTGAGGAAGAACTTCAAAAATCACCGATGCGCTTTCTGGTATCCGGCTGGGCGTTTTATCCTGACGTGCTTTTGAATCCGGCAGAAATACGGGATGAAAGCCACTATATGCGCTACCTTTCCATCGGAGAGCAGACCAATTTCTCCAGCCCTGCAAACCCTTCTCCCTATGGCTGCGGGACTTACCAGATGACATTCTTTCTGCCGGAACGGAAAGAAGCGTATGCGCTGGAAATCCCGGAAGTGTTTTCTGCTTACACCCTTTATCTGGATCATGACCTGATCCTGCAAATGGGGGAACCGGCACAGGGGACGCCGTTAATCCAAAACCGCATGGTCACTTTTCATGGTGGGAAACCGGTCACACTCACCATAGCGGTCAGCAACTATGACCACTTTTACGGTGGGATTGTTTATCCACCCGCTTTCGGGACGATGCTGGCGGTGAATACATCCAGGGGCATTCGGTTTGCAGTCTGCCTGTTTAGCTGCACTGTTACCTTTGTCTGCGCGCTGCTGTCCTTTTATTGCAGCCACCGGATGAAACAGAAAAATACATTTCTGTTCGGGCTGATCTGCCTTGCCATGTGCGGCCTGTCGTCCTATCCTGTGCTTCATATGCTGGCTGCGGTTCCCGTATTTCCCTGGTATACGATTGAACTGTTCTGTATCTATCTGGTTACCTGGCTGATTGTGGTTTTGCAAAATCGGATATGCAGGCCGGGATTCCTGCCTGCGGCCATCAGCAATGGGGTAGGCGCTGCCTTCCTCGTATATGCGTTTGTGTATGGCATGATGGCTTCCCATCTTTCTCTTGGAGCCATTCGTTTCTTCTCTGCATTAGTCTTTTGCTATAAAGCGGCGTCTGCACTCTATCTGCTTGTCATCGCTGTGCTTGCCATTCACAGGGGAGAAAAACGAAGCAGGGCAATTTTCTACGCTGCGGCAGCCGCAACCTGCGCCTTTGTATGGGATCGGATTCTGCCGGTGTATGAACCGGTTATTGGCGGTTGGTTTGTGGAATGGGGCAGCTTCTTCATCGCAGCGGCAATCGGCTGCTCTCTCTGGCGCGATGTGGTAGAAGGGTATGGGAACAGCCTGATCTTTCAGGAAGAACGCAAGCAGGTCATCCGCCAGCTTTCTATGCAAACCGAATACAACCGTCAGGTTTCTGAGGCAGCGGCAGAAAACAGAAGGTTGATTCACGACGTCAAACACCATCTGCGCACCATAGACCGCATGGCCTCTGAACATGGGCAGACGGAGATCTGCTCCTTCCTGTTCCAGGTAGAGGAACAGGTTGCGGCAGCATCGGGGCACTCTCATGTTGCATTCTGCAAAAATCCCGTCGTAAATGCGCTGATTGAATATTACTACGGCATGGCGCAGACACAGGAGACAGAATTTCAGGTGCGGCTCGATCTTCCTGATGAAATGCCGCTTACCGATGTGGAACTGTGTACGGTGCTGGGCAATCTTTTAGACAATGCTGTAGAGGCGTGCAACCGCCAAAAGCAAGGGGTGCGCCGCATTTTAGTTGCGGGCGAAACCAGAGGCAATATGTACTTTTTGAAGATTGAAAACACTTACGATGGTCTGGCCTTGCAGGAGGGAAAAACATTCCTCTCTCGAAAGGGCGCGTCAACCAATCATGGAATCGGCCTTTCCTCTGTCAAAAAAATCATCGAGGGTCATGGCGGTGATCTTGATATTGTCCCCGGCGAGGAATCATTTCTTGTTGGAATTACAATACAGATGTAAAAACTGTTTTTTGAGATTACTCCGACAACATTGGCAAACTCATACCAGCAAGCAATGCCTGTGTTAATACACATGCCTGTTTGCTTGTTGTGGGCAGCGCCCCCAAGCCCCCTTGAACAGCTCCGTGCCGGAGCTGGCTGCGCGTCCTGCGGACACTAAAGAACACGGTCAGCTCACCGCTGGCCGTGCTCTTTTTCCTGCGCGATGCCGCGCCCGGTGTCCTGCAAAACGCGGTCCACATTGGCCTTGACGGTCAGCAGCTCCCGCGCCTCGTCGCGGGCCTTGCGCAGCTCTGTGTAGGCCGCCTTTTTCTCCGCCAGCAGCGCGGCGTACTCAGCCTGCAAGTCCTTCACCTTTGGCAGCTTCTTGACGTTCAGCTCGTCAAAGGCCCGCTTCGCCGCCTGATGGAGCAGGATGTCGGCCTCGTGCTCAGAACGGAACTTTGGGGAGTACCCGGCCTTGCGGTAGGCGGTGTAGGTATCGCGGGTCCTGGCATAGTTGACGATGTGGGTCCGCAGCACGGCGATCTCCGCCATGCGCTTCTCCGCCGCCTTGATTTTCTCGGACAGCTCGCTGCGCCGTGCCGTGGCCGCCTCCGTCTTTTCGGACAGCACTGTGTAATCCATCAAGCCATGCTCGTTGAGATAATTCAGGGTCTGTGCCATCTGTTTCAGGTTGAATTTGCTGGCCCACCGCGCATAACCGGCACCCTTGCCAGCGCGGAGCTTGGCCTGAATGTCCACCAGCAGATTGACCTTCGGGACAGCCGGAGCAGGGGCGGCTCTCCAGGCCGGGACATGCTTGCGCTTCCCAGTGAGCGCGGCACACAGGTCGGCCTCCCCATAGCCGTCCCCCAGGGTTTTCAGGCAGACAACATTTTTCCAGCCGGGTGCCCGGAACGCAATATCCTTACCTCGCCGTTTGGCGGAAAAGCCCGCCTCTTGCAGCAGCTCCAAAAGGGCCTCCAGGTCCTCCGGCCCGCGCTCCACGGCCTTGTCAATGGCCTGCCGCAGCAGCTCCCGGTGGGAGGGCTTGGCCTGGGTGCCCAGCCACTTGTCGTAGGTCTGACCCTTGGGTTTTGGGTCCTCCACAATGGACAGGCCGTTTTCAATGCACAGGGTATCACTCAACCGCCGCACGGCGCGGGTGCTGCCCCAAAAGTTGCGGAACTTGCGGGTGCAGTCCAGCGATGTGGAGTTCCAAATGATGTGATTATGGATGTGCGAACGGTCAATGTGGGTGCAGACGATAAAGGCATGATTGTCCTTGGTAAAGCGTCTGGCAAACTCCACGCCGATGCGGTTGGCCTCCTCCGGCGTGACCTCTCCAGGCACAAACGCCTGCCGGACATGGTAGGCGATCACATCGTCCGCGCCCCGCCGCCTGCCGGTCCTGGCGAGGTATTGCTGCTTGCTGAACAGAAACTCCGCGTCCGCGATAGGTCCGTTGCAGCCATGGGCCGTAATGAGCCTGCCTTGGTCGGTCTTGTCCGGGTTCTCAACATAGTCCAGAATATCGCGGATAGCGGTGCCCACGCTCCGGCCCTTGCCGGTGTGCAGGGGCATGATGCGGGTGGTTGCCAAAAGAAGTCCTCCTTTCCTGGCGCATATTAAGAACAGCCCCGGCGCTTCTTGAGCGTCGGGGCCGTCTTTGTTTGACTTATCCGTAAATCCAATCCTGAATGGTATAGCGCAGGGCCTGGAGCTTTCCCAGCAGCCACGCCGCAGCCATAGGCAGTCCCATGGGAGAGACGAGGAAGGCAATCACCAGGAGAATGATGCCGTTTTGAACTGAGTAGGTGACGAGCACCGCCACACCCAGGACCGCCACAATGGTCCCCGCGAGACCGAAGATAAAGGCGGTGCAGTAGAGCAGGCCGGAGCAAATCCAGACCAGCAGGGCCAGGGCCGCAATCAGGGGGGCCGCGAGTATCTTTAACAGTAACCTCATATCTCATTCCTCCTTGGCGTCTTTTTCCACTATTATCTTACCATAGGCTGGGGCCAGCCACAACGATGCGGAAATTCGCCGAAAATTTCGGCGAATTTTTTTCGGCCTATTCCAGCTTGGAAAGCTGGGAGAGCACATGCCCCGCCGCTGACCACAGGCGTTCATACCCCTGCCGCAAATCCTCCAGGTCCGCGTCATAAAAGCGCCCGGTCTCATGGACGCGGCGGGTGAGCTGGTTCAAATTGTTGCTGGACCGGCGCAGCAGGCTCACCAGCTCCTTCAGCTCCGGCAAATCCAGTTGGAGCACATAGCCGTCTATCGCCATCTTGCGCAGGTATGCGCTGAGATTGTCCGTCCCGAACTGGGCCATTTTCTGCCGGATCAGCTCCATCTCCTGGGGTGAGACCCAAAAGAGGACCGGCACATTTCTGGTGCGCTTCGCCATGCTTACCGCTCCTGTTCCCTGACCTTTTTCTTGTCCGTGTGCCCCGGCTCGGCTTTCGTCTCACTCAGCTTTTTCCGCACGGAGGGCTTGCGCAGCCGCAGGGATTGGGCGCGGTCCTCGTCTTTGGTAATCAGGGCATAGACGCCTTTGCGCCCCTCCAGTGTGGAGATTGACAGGGAGTGGAAGGGCAGCATAGAGACAAGCCGGTTCTGGTTCTTACTGTTGGCACGGGCCAGGAAGTCCGGGGAGACCTGGACCATGAAGTGGGTGCCGCTGGGGCTGTTGGGCTCCCGCGCTGCCTGGAGCGCGGAGAGGATACGGGCGGCCTCGGCCCGGATGTCGTCTTTGGTGAGGGGTTGGGTCAGCAGATACTCATGCCGGGCCGCATTGATAAATAAATCAACGAGGCCGGGATTGTGCCCATCCACCACGAACTCCACGTTGCGGTCATTCCCCCAAGCGTCCGGGTCCTCATAGATGGGGATGGTCCTGGCCCATGCCTTGTTGCTTTGGGAAATCCGCCCGTCCCAATCTTTATGCCGGACCGTATTGGCAAGGACATGAAGCACCCGATCATAGCCGAACTGTTCCACCACCCGTGAGACGGCTTCCCGGCCCAGGCAGTTGTCCCGGTAGTGCTCCGAGATAGCTGCGTCAATGGCCTCCGCGCAGGCGATATTGGCCTTGCGGGAGGCCCGGTACTGCTCCAGCTCCCCGTGCTCATGGGCATAGCTTCCGGGATAGCGATACACTGGAAGCTCCCGTTGGGCCTGAAGGGCGGCGTAGGCCCGGTCCGAGATGCAGTCCAGCATAGGGTCCAGGTCGGGGCTTTTCTGTTCTGTCCACTCTCCGTAGATGGCCTCCATGGGCGAGGGTACAGCCAGCAGCGCGGCGGCCTGGGCCTGGGGTATATCCATGAGCTCCGCTGCCGCCAGAATGTCCTCCCGGACGGCATACTCGTATGCGTGGTTCAGAATCTCCTCCGGGGGCTGGCCCATCAGCCAGTCCCGGTACTTGGTCTGTTCGGCGGCCAGTTTTTCATAGAGCTGCGTGTTCATTTCCTCTTGATTCATGTTCAAACACTCCTTCCGAAATTAGTTTCAGCATGGTATAATGAGAAAAAATGCCGAGGGTGATTTTAATGGCGTACAGCGAGCAGATGTGGCAGGATGCAAAAAAGAAGTGCCGCTTAAATAATGAGGATATTGCGCTTGCAAAACGGCTGGGGCTCAATCCCCGCAGTCTGGTAAAAAACATTCCCAGCAAAAGTGAGCCGTGGAAAGTGCCCGTGAGCGTGTGGCTGCATGAGATCGAAGCCAAGCGCCAGAAAAAAGCGGCACAGAAGCAGCGCCGCCGTGCGAAAACAAAACAGGCAGAAGCCGCCCCTGACACCAAAGAAACGCCCTGATGTCAGGGGCGAAATTCTATTCAGCGCACTTCCTCATGGTGTTTTGCTTTTTTCTCCGCCGCCCTGGGCGGCACGGGCCGTTTCAGCCCCTCCAGTACGGAGGGGCGTGTGCTCTTGGCGATCTCCTGCTCCTGTGACGTGGGCTTGCGCTGTGCGCCCATATCAAGCTGGGCGTTCAGCTCGGCCAGCCGTGCGCTTTTGGCAGCCAGCTCCGCCTCCTGGGGGAAGGGCTTGCCCAGCTCCTTTTTCGCCGCCGCCAACTGCTCCCGGAGGTTGCTCAACCGCACCTGTACGCCCTCCATGCGGCTGTGCATATCGGCAAGGGTGTTGTCAATACGGAGCAGGTTGCCCCTGGCGTCAAGGCCCAGCTTGGTCCGGTGGGACATTTCCCCCTTTAAGGTCAGAATGAAGTCGCTGCCGAAATTCTCCACGGACAGGAACATGGTAAAGCCCCGGTAACTGCCGATCTCCGTCAGCTCCGGGGTCTTGACCTCCTTGCAGGTCCCCAAAAGGGCCGCACCCGCGTTGTCCTTATCGGTCAGGGTGTCGCCCCGGACCACCATACCGGCAAAGCCCTTTTCCACCTCTACCGCCTTGCCGTCCTCGCCGCCCCTGGTGACGATGGGATGGGGATGGGCGGCCAGGGTCTCCATATCCTTCTGAAATCCGGCGATAAAGCCCTCGCACTCCTTAATCTGCTCCGGGAAATGGCGCAGCACATTGTCCTCCATCTGGAACTGCTTGCTCTGGTGGTCCGCTTTCAGGATGCGCAGGCGGGACACGTCAATGTCCAGGTCCATCTTCTCCCGGATGAGGGGATTGCCAGCGCACAGGGCCTTGATCTCCGCATAGGAAAGGGCGGTCTCGTCCACGTCCTCGCAGGAGCGCACCGGGGATTTGGAGGTCATAATCTGAGAGATGAACTTCTGCTTATTTTCCACCGTCTGCCACAAGTACGAATCAAAGGTGCCCTCGGTGACATAGCGGTAGATATGCACTTCCTGGTTCTGGTTGCCCTGGCGGACGATACGGCCCTTGCGCTGTTCCAGGTCTCCGGGCCGCCAGGGACAGTCCAGATCGTGCAGAGCGATAAGCCGGTCCTGGACGTTCATACCCGCGCCCATTTTGAAGGTGCTACCCATGAGCACCCGGACCTGACCGCGCCGGACCTTGGAAAACAGCTCCTTCTTGCGGGCATCGGTGTTGGCGTCGTGGATAAAGGCGATCTCATGGGCGGGGACGCCTCCGGCAATCAGCTTGTCCCGAATGTCCTCATAGACGGAAAAGGGTGCGTCCGGCTTTACATCGTCCAGAGTGTCCACCAGCGCGTGGAGGTCTGCGCCTCCCACTATTTTATCTCCCACCGCCATCGCGCTCCTGTCCCGCTGGGCAGCGACTTTGGACTTGGGCGTGGAAATATCGCAGAACACAAGCTGGGTCAGCCTGTCCGTCTGCCCCTCCCGCCAGATGCGGAGAATGTTGTTCACGCACCTATTTACCTTGCTGTCGGGGTTGTCCGGGAGCATGGAGTTGATAAGCCGCTGGTCCAGGCCCAGCTTGCGCCCGTCCGACGTGATCTTGAGCATGTTGTCGATGTGTGGGTCAATCCCCGCATGTACCTTTGAGGCCCGTTCAGAAAGGTCCTGCACCATGGCTTTTTGATGCTCGGAGGGTTCGGCCTTCTCCACATGGTAGACTGCCTTGGGAGTGGGGAGGTTGAGCTGGTCGGCGGTCTTGATGTCCGCCGTCTCCTTGAACATGGACATGAGCTCCGGCAAGTTGAAGAAGCGGGCGAACCGGGTCCGCGCCCGATAGCCGGTGCCCTCCGGGGCCAATTCAATGGCCGTCACCGTCTCCCCGAAAATGGAGGCCCAGTTGTCAAAGTGGCTCAAGTGTGTCTTTTCCAGGAGGTCTACCTGGAGATACCGCTGCATGGTGTAAAGCTCGGTCATGCTGTTGGAAACCGGGGTGCCGGTAGCGAACACCACGCCCTTGCCGCCTGTGATCTCGTTGATGTACCGGCATTTCAGCAGCATATCGCTGGACTTCTGTGCATCGCTGGTGGAGAGGCCCGCCACGTTGCGCATTTTGGTGTAGAGGAACAGGTTTTTATAGCTGTGCGCCTCGTCTACAAAGAGGCGGTCCACGCCAAGCTGCTCAAAGGTCACAACGCTGTCCTTCCGGGCGGTGGTGTTGAGCTTTTCCAGGCGCACAGTCAGGGACTTTTTCATCCGCTCCAACTGCTTGATGGTGTACCGCTCCGCACCGCTGGCCTCCAGCTCCGCGATGCCGTCCTCAATCTCCGCGATCTGCTCCTCAATCAGCCGTTCCCGGCGTGCCATGGAGACCGGCAGACGCTCGAACTGGGAGTGCCCCATAATCACGGCGTCGTAGTCGCCGGTGGCGATTTTGGCACAGAACCGCTTGCGGTTGCGGGCCTCAAAATCCTTTTTGGTGGTGACGAGGATATTGGCGGCGGGATAGAGGCGCAGAAACTCGGAGGCCCACTGTTCCACCAGATGGTTGGGCACGGCAAAGAGAGACTTGCGGCACAGGCCAAGCCGCTTGCTCTCCATGGCGGCGGCCACCATTTCAAAGGTCTTGCCCGCGCCCACCTCATGGGCCAGGAGGGTGTTCTTTCCGTAGAGAATGTGGGCAATCGCGTTGCGCTGATGCTCCCGCAGGGTGATCTCCGGGTTCATGCCGGTAAATACGATGTGTTTCCCATCGTACTCACGGGGCCGAATGGCATTGAAGCGGTCATTGTAGGAACGGACCAGCTTCTGACGGCGCTGGGGGTCCTTCCAAATCCAGTCCTTGAAAGCGTCCTTGAGGGCCTGCTGCTTCTGCTGGGCCAGGGTGGTCTCCTTCTGGTTGAGCACCCGGCGCTCCGTGTCGCCGTCCCGGATGGTATCGTAAATGCGGACATCCCGCAGGTTCAGGGTGTCCTCCAGGATGCGGTAGGCGCTGGCCCGCTCTGTGCCGAAGTTCATGTAGGCCGCCACATCGTCATAGGGGATGGAGGTCTTGCTGGTGACAGACCACTCCACTGTAAACTGGGAATACAGGACCCGTATTCTCCCTTGCAGATACCTCGGCGTCTGCAAGGTCTCATACATGAACTGCTGGATATACTTCTGGTCGATCCACGTCGCGCCCAGGCGCAGGTCGATCTCGGAGGCGTCCAGGTCCTTGGGGAGCGCCTGCCGCAGCGCCTCCACGTTATCCTGATACATGGGGGCCGCGTCTGCCGCCCTCTGCGCCTCCGCCAGCTTCTGCCGGACGTTGCCGGAGAGGTATTCGTCTGCCGCCGCGTACTGGGGGCCGCCTGCGCCGTCCGTCTCATTGGGGACACGGAAAATGACGCCCCGCAGCTCGGCGGCCAGCTCCGCCTCAGTTTTGCCGGTGAGCTGGGCCATGTAGGGCATGTCTACCCGCGCCTTCTCAGAGATGGAGACGGCCAGGGCCTCGGAGGCGGTGTCCACATGGGTAACAGCCCGGTGGGGCTGGATGGTCCGCTTGGTGAACATATCCGCCTTGCGCTGGAGATTGCCGTCCTCGTCCAGCACCTCCAGGGAAGATAGCAGGTAGTAGGAGTTATCGTCTGAAAAGGCCAGCTCGTTGCCCCGGCTGCTGATAAGGCCGAAGCGGGCGGTGAAAGCGTCATAGAGGGTGTTGAGCTTTTTCTGCTCGGCCTGAATGGAGAGCGCGTCCGCGTCGTCCATTTGCAGGTCAATGAGGCGGTTCACGCAATCCCGCAGTTCCACCATGCCGATCACGCGGGCCGTGGCGGTGGCGTTCAGCCGGGGCTTTACCATGATGCTGTTCTCCCGGAAGTACACCTCGCCGTCCACCACAGTATAGGAGTAGTTCTTCACATTGGGGTCTGCGGGGATGGCGGCCTCTGACACGGGTTCTTCTTTATCGCCCAGTTCCGGCACCTCCACTTCCGGGATTTGGCCGTGGATGCGCCCCACCGCTTCATGGAGCTGCTGGGCAAGGTCCGCGCCCTCGATGGGGAGCACGGTATAGTCCTGGTGCCCATACTGGGTGCTCTCCGAAGCGGCCCGCCCCAGTACCATCTCCGGGTGCGCTGTGAAATAGTGGTTGATGGTGAAGCCCTCTGCCGTCTCACGGGTCCGCACCCAGTCCGGCACAATGTCGATGAGGTGGTCCCGCTTTTGCAGGAAAATGATGTCGGAGACCACTTCCGTCCCGGCGTTGGCCTTGAACGCATTGTTGGGCAGGCGGACAGCCCCCAGCAGCTCGGCCCGCTGCGCCAGATACCGGCGTACCTTCTCGTCCTTTGCGTCCAGGGTATAACGGGAGGTGAGAAGCGCCACAATGCCGCCCGGACGCACCTGGTCCAGCGCCTTGGCAAAGAAATAGTTATGGATGTGAAAGCCCAGCTTGTTGTAAGCCGGGTCATTGACTGGATATTGACCAAAGGGCACGTTGCCGACTGCCACATCAAAGAAACTGTTTGGAAAGTGGACCTTTTCAAACCCGCGCACGGCGATCCGGGCCTCTGGATAGAGGAGGGACGCGATGCGCCCGGTGATGCTGTCCAGCTCCACGCCGTAGAGCTGACTGCCCGCCATAGCCTCCGGCAGCAGGCCGAAGAAGTTGCCGACGCCGCAGGAGGGTTCCAGAATATTGCCCTTCTGGAAGCCGAAATTACCCAGGGCCTCATAGACTGCCTTGATAACGGTGGGACTGGTATAGTGGGCGTTCAGGGTGGAGGACCGGGCGGCGGCGTATTCGCTCTCGTCCAGCAGCCCCTTCAGCTCCGCGTATTCTGTGTGCCAGTCCTCCTTGTCCTGGTCAAAGACTTGGGGCAGACCGCCCCAGCCCACATAGCGGGAGAGGACTTCCTGTTCCGCTTCCGTTGCGCCGCGCCCCTCCAGCTCAATCGCTTTCAGGGTGCGGATGGCCTCCACATTCCTCCGGTACTTCTCCTTCGGCCCGCCCTCACCCAAATGGTCGTCTGTGATGTGGAAGTTGCCAGCCGGAGGCATGGAAGGACCCGGCCCTGGCCGCTCCGGTTCGCCGGTGCGGATGGTCTGCACCACAACGTCATAGGGCAGGTGGTTTTTATCCCCTGGATAGACAGCGGTGGTCTGCGTGGTGTACGCCGGTCTCTCCGTCTCCCGGACCTCCGGCTGGAACAGTCCCGCGTTGCGCTCGTCCTGCCACAGCCACTCCTCGAATTGATTGCGGTTGACCATCTGCTGGCTCCATGCGTAAGGGCCGGTGTCAATGCGGACCTCCTGCGCCCCGATATAGCCGATGGTGCCGCTGATCTCCTGGTCGGGCGCGGGCAGCACCACATGGTCGCCCACCTGATAAGTTGGGGTGCCCGTCAGATGCACCGCCTCCCGCTGAACCGGCGTGTGGGAAAAGCCGTCCAGCTCCTGTTGATACAGGGCGCGGAGGACGGCGGCCAGCTCTTTCCAGGAGGCGGAGACGGTGGCAAGTATTTTGTCGTCGTCCCGGATGATCTCCACCTCCAGGCCGGTAGTCGTGGCCCGGTAGTCCGCCGCCTCGCCGGTCACAAGGTCCATGGTCTCTACCCGGCCCGCGAACTGCGCGGAGAGGCGCTGGGAGAGCTTGGTGTTGCCTTCGCCGTTCCGCAGCCATTGGGAAACATAGTCCTTGTCCCGGTCTGTCAGCAGGCCGGAGGCCAGCACCTCCCGCAGGTCCTGGTCGAACCGCTCCAAATCAGCGGGCAGGAACTCGGTAATTGCGCCGTTGCGCTGGTCCTGCCGCAGCAGCCGTTCAAAATCCGCCCGTGTCTCTGTCCGGTAGACGGGATAGGCCAGCGTGGGGTCCAGAAGCTCCACCTGTCCCCGTTCCAGGGAGGTGATCTTGTACTCCTTATCCTCCAGATAGACAAAATCCCCTGCGCCGTATGCGGAGGCCAGCGGGTCGCGGGGCTTGCCGTCGATGGTCACAACCTCCGGCTCAAGCTGATCTTCCGGGATGGCCTCCTGTATCTCTGTCCATTCCTCGTCAGAAACCGCAAGGTCTACTTCATAGGTTGGCTCCCCGGCCCCGATGGTGATGGTATCGCCGTCGCGGGACACCGGCTGACCGGACAAGTCCGGCTGGGCCGGTTCCGTCAGGGCTGCATAGGTCTCCTCCAACACGGTCTGGTGGAGACTGTTGTGAAAGCCGGTCAGGTCATAATAGAGGCGCATAAAATTGGGGTCCTCAATAGACAGCGCCGCCCGTTTGATGGCCTCCGCCCCCTCCAGCATGGCATTTTCCCGGTCTGAGTTCTGTACGGCGTTCCGGTATGCCTGATCGGAAAGCACCTTTTCCCGCACAATGGGCAGATAATGCTCGTAAATCTCCCGGACGGTTGGGGACGGCCCCAGTTCTGGCACTTTGACGATCTCCGGCGCAGACGCAGGCTGAAATACACCATTGTCCAGATACGTCTCAAACAGGGGCCGGAACATCTCGGCCACGCCGCGCTCCGGCATGTCAGGGGTCGTGTACCAGACATGCTCCTCGTCCACATGGCCGATCACCAGACGAATGACTGGATCGTTTTCGTCCGTGTGGCTGTCTAAAATGTCTCCGGGCCGGTAGGTCTTTCCGCCCCTGGTGGTGTAGACCTCTGCCTCACCCGTTCCGGCGGCACGTTCCGCATCGGCCATGACCTGCCGGATGAAGGGGTCGTTGCCCAGCTTTTCCGGGTCCACTACCTTGCCGTCCACAATGCCGCGCTCGGCCAGCCGCTCCCGTATCTCCACCGGGTCAATATTTTCAAAGTTGTCCTGTTCCTGCTCGGTGAAGAACTCGTCCCGCTGGATGAGCTGGGCGATCCGACGCTGGACCTTGGGCCACGGCACATCGCCCGCAGCGCCGTCCGCTGTGACCGGGAACGCGGGCAGGTTGTCCCCGTACTCCTGTTGCAGCCATGCGGCGGTATCCTTTTCCCGCCCATGCTCCTTCATGTAGCGGACCACGGCCCGCTTGCTCTCCATGTCCCCGTTCCAGTCCCGCAGGGCCGCGTCAATGTCCGCCTGGGTCAGCGCCCTATGGCGGGCCGTGGTAGGGATTTCCGGCTGGGGTGGAACCTCCGGGCTGTCAGGCGTCCTTGCCTCGTCTGCACCGGCTTCGGCCTCATGGGTGGGAATGGCCTGCTCCTTGTCCCGTGCGATCTCCTTTTCCGCCAACAGGCAGACCTCCGCCCAGGTCAGGCGGGTAATAGCGGTAGGGTTGAGATAATTGCCCTCCCACACATGGAACTGGTCCGGGAAACCACGAAAGCCGATGGTGCTCCCATCGCTGGCCGGGTACTGATGCAGGACCTCGCCGAACCGCAGGCGCAGATAGCTGACCCGCAGGTGCTCCTCCGGGTGGTCGGCAAAGAACTTGGTCAGGGCCTCCCAGGTGGCACTCCCATCTTCATGCCGCAGGATTTCCGGGAGATACTTTTCGTGGAAGGGCGGCAGGCTGACGGTCTCAGCGGCGGGCGGCGTGGTGAGTGCATCTAACGTAAGCTGCTCCGCCTGCATGGGCGGGGGGTAAGTGACACGGGGCACCGGGGGCGGCAGCGGTTCCCCGCGCTGCTGAAAGCCCCGCACGATAGCGTCCCAGCGGCCTTGTTCCACCGGAGTGAAATAGTCCTGAGCGGATGCCAGCTCCTTCAGCCGTGCCGCCGCCCGGCTCCATGGGATATGTATGGACCCGCTGGGCTGGTAGCGCCTGAACTCAATGCCCTTTGCGGTATAGATCACCGTCCCGTGGCTCCCGTCCCGGTAGGTCTGGCTGTGAGAGTAAAAGGACCCGTATTCCTGCTTCAAAAAAGCGATGGTGGCTCTTGTGTCCGGCATCCCCAGGAACAGGGCGTAAATCCGCAGCTTGCCGTCCAGATTGCCGGACCCCCGGCGCAGCTCCGCGTCCCACTCCGCGTCGGAGATGGAAAAAGCGGAGGGCGTTTCCACGCTCTCCGCTTCCGCGATAGACTGCCGCTGTTCCCGCTCCGAGGGGAACAGGGTCAGTTGCTGTTCCTGTCCGTTTAGCTGAACACCAGCTCGTTCAGGATGATCTCCTCCGCCTGCGCTTTCAGGGTATTCATCAGGCCCACCCACTTCATCGGGTTGGCTGCTTTCAACGCCTCCGTTACGCCCGCCTCCTTCGCCATCTGCGGCAGCATCTCGGACAGCCTCCGGTGGGCCGTCTCGTCGGTCTCCCGCAGGTGCGGGTACAGCTTCCCCTCCAGCACCAGCTTCTGAAACAGGATGGGCCGGTGCTCCTTCAGATACTGCCTGCGCATCCTCCCGTACTTGCCCAGGGGCACCGCCTCCGGCTCCTCGTTCAGCTTCAGGTCCGGGATCAGATAGTCCCCGTTCTGTGTGTAAGTCAGCTTGTTCTCCATGGTTCTGGCTCCTTTCCGTGATTTTCTCCCGCTCATAGCGTTTGATGGTGACTTCAATGTGGCGTAGCACCTGTTCGCTGACCTCGCTGACCGCCGTGCCCAGGGCGGAGACGGCGGCGGGGGTATTCCAGTCAAAGACGCTCAGAAAGTCCTCATGCCCGAAATACTGCTCCGGGTCTATCCCGCAGCGGGACATCAGCGTGTAGGTGATGCTGGTGGAGGCGGCGTTTCGGAACGACGCCCATACGTTGTAATCATCATATTCCTCCAGAAACGAATCTTCAATGATGCCGAGAATATCCCGCTGGTGGTCCGCCCAGTAGTCTTTTACCAGCCGGTCCGCCACAAGCTCCAACTGATATTCCAAACCGTCTGCGCCGGAAACCTCATAGCGGGCCTCCAAGGCCCGCAGCACCGTGTTCATGTGCTCGTCCTGTAACCGCCAGAGATAGGGGCGGCGGGCATTGTCTCCGCCGCCTGTGTCCGCCACGTCGAACACATAGCGCAGACTGGGCTTTTCGCCGCTGCTATCCACCAGGGCGATGCCCCTGGACCCGCGCCGGACATACCGACGCATCCGTTTGTTCCAAAAGTCATACTCCGCGCAGGCCGTGGCCTCCGGGCGCTGGGCGTAGATCATAAGCTGCTCATGGTAGGGGTATTTGTAGAGACGGGCGGCGGTGGCGAGAAAAGCCGTCCACTCCTGATAGCTGCCGGTGATCTGCTCGGCGGTCCTGGCCGCCATCTGCTCATAAAACTGTGCGCTGTTTGCCATGCTCAAAACCTCCCTTCAGATGGTAAATAGCACAGGGGGCGGCTGTGCGCCGCCCCCTGCCGGTCAGTCCATAAAATCCGGGATAAGCTCCAACTGCTCATAGTCCGCGTCGCTCAGTTCCCGCAGCTTTTCCAAGGCGCTGTCCGTCAGCTCCCGCAGCTCGTCCTCGTCCGGCTCCAGAAAGCCCCGCATTTCCTCCAGGTTGGCGATCAGGCCCTCGCGGGTGCCGGGGTCGTAAATGCTCATCAGTTCCATTTCCTCATAGGTAAAGTGCTTCATGGTTATCGCTCCCTTTCTGTGCTTTTTTCCGCTGTTTTTTTCCTGTGCTCCTGTGCGGGCGGCGCATTTCTAAGCTGCGCCACCACAGATTTTTTCTTTTCCGCCTGCTCCTTGCGGACCGCTTGCGCAAGGTCTACAAGGGAAATCTGTTGACCGGCCTTGACCTGGGCCTCCAGCTCGGCCACGCTGGGGGTATTGTTGAGGATGCCGTCAAGCTGGTTGTCATTCTGCTCCAGGCTGTCCTCGGCGGCCCGGAGGGGATTGCGCCCGGAGAAGAAGCCGGGCAGCTCGGAAAAGGCGTATTGGTCTACATAGTGGCAGGATAACACGCCGCCCTGCTTGAGCGCCACGATGTCGCTGATACTCATGTTGGGGCTGTGGTAATCCGCTGGGTGTTCCATATTAAACTGGTGCCAAAGCTGATCGAGCTGCTGAAGGGCGTCGCCCTGGCCGGTGAGCGGGGCGGTGTAGACCAGATCATAGTTGCCCTTCCGGGGGGACGCGCCCTCCGCCCGAAGGCGCTCCAGAGAGATATAGCGCAGGTCCCGCAGCTCCGGCCCACGGTGAAGCTGATAGAGGGCGAAGCAATCTCCCTGGTGGTCCAGAAAGGCCGCCTCCCGCTTCTGCTGTTCCTCCTCACGGAGACGGTCCTGGATGGCGTCGTCAAAATCCGGGCTGGCCTCCCACTCCTCACGGGGGACGGCAAAGAGGCCGTCGTGGTGGTCAAAGTCCTCCTCGTCAAAGACCATCTCCGGGTTCTCTCCGGGGCGGATGAGATAGACGGTAAAATCTCCGCCATACATAAGCTCCGCCGTGTCCAGGGAGACCGGAAGCAGGTCATTCTCCGTATAACCGGCTTCGGACAGATCCTCCATGCTCAGTGACGGGTCCGGCATGGGGTAGGCGTCCAGCTCCGTATCAAACAGCGCCGCGTCCTCGGCGGCAAAGTGCTCAATCAGCTTTTCATGGCTGGAAGCCGCAGGCGGTTCCAACTGGGCCTCCTGCAATTTCTCCACCAATTCCAGGGGGACCGCCTCTACCTTCTCCGGCCGCTCTCCCATGGCGTCGAACACTTCCTCCCGCACGGCGGCCAGGGGGTGTTTGATGGGGGACAGGGCCACGTCCTCCGCGTCGATTACGCCGCCGTCCCGCAACCGCATGGTCTCCTTGTCGTAGAGGGTGTAGTCGTAGCCCTCGTCCCGGAGCTGGATATGGAGATAGGCGGTATCATCCAGCAGGTAGAGGGCCTCCAGTTCTTTCGGCTCGGTCTGGTCCAGCCCACGCACCTGCCGGGCGGTGATCTCGCCCACCTCCAACTGATACAGCAGCTCCCGGCATCGGTCTGTCGGCCCCACATAGACCACTTCACGGGGGATATAGTCCTCTCCGTTCCATTCGGCGGCCTGGAGATAACCCTGGTCCTGATAGGAGGTGGCGTTGGGGTTGGTCTCCAGTCGGAAGGTCAGGCCCTGGTCCCGGAGGTCGCTCAATTTCTCCAGCCGGTCCAGCATCGCCACAGCGGTGGGTAATCCCGTCTGCTCTCCCACACGGTCCAGCGTATTATGGATGTCGGCAAAATGGCCTGCCCGCAGTTCCTCCGCAATCTCTGAGACCGTCTGTTCCCTGGGGTCCAACGAATAGGGGTGTTGCAGCATCCCGGCGGCCTCCAGCTCCGCCATGTAATCGTAGAGAGCAGCGGCAAACTGCTCCGGTGTGTCCGGCCCCTCGAAATTCGCCGAAATTTTCGGCGAATTTTCCTGTTCCAGCTCAATGCCGCGCTCCTTGCAGACCTCGGCAAAGTGGCGGTCAATCTCACCGATGAGCTGATTGGCTGTCTTATTGATGGTCGCCAGACAGGCGCGCAGCTCGGACAGTTCCTTGTCCTTGCTCCAGGACGCAAGGTAGCCGAAGCTGTTGGCCCCGGTCTCAACGCCGCAATACTGGCATACCACATAGGACACGCTCTCCGCCTCCAGCTCCTGGGCGGTCTGCACCGCCTTGTCCTCACGCACACCTTTCTGGTTGTGGAGGATGGAGTGGGTGATCTCATGGACGGCGGCGCATACCGTCTGGACCTCGCTCATACCCGCCCGGATGGAAATACTCTGTTCGTCCAGGCTGAAATAGCCGTCCAGGTTCTCCGCCATGGGCTTGATCTCCATAGGCACCGGCGCGGTCCGGCGCAGGGCCTCCATGAACGCCTCGTACTGCTCTACATCGCCGGTCAGGTCCTGGGCTAACTGCGGGAGGGGCTTGCCGTTGGTCTGAGACACGTCGAACACCGGCACCGGGCGGAACCGGGGCACCTGCACCTCCCGTTTCTCTGTGATAACCTGACCGTCCTCGCCCAGCACCGGCGCTTTGGTGTCCGGGTCCAGCTTCTGCCGCTCCACCGTTTTGACGATGGGGACAGGGGCCATGATGTAAATGGCCTTTTCTCCCTTGTTGATGAACCGCTCAAACTGTTCCTTCCACCGCTTGGCGCTGGCTACACGGGTGGCATTTGGCCGCTGCATGTGGATAAGAAGGACGTTACGGGCGGAGTAGGTGTGAAACCGGGACATGACGGAGAGGTAATCCCGAAACCTCTCACTTTCGAACACATCCCGGATGCCCTGCTCCAGCCGCTGGTTCAGGTCCTTCATGCGCTCCTCGCGGCTGGGATAGCTTTTCTTTGCCATAAGGCGCTCCTTTCTGCACATAAAAAATGCCCCCGCACAGGACGGGAAACACCGTCCCGTGCGGGGGTGATTTGCATTGAAAAATAGAAAAAGTAAATGCGTTTTGTGGGCTGCCTGGGAAAGTGGTTTCCCGCTCCGGTTTTACCCCTGGAGAGCCCCGGAAATCCGGCCTTTTCAGCCGTTACTTTTTCTAAGGTCTGCCCTTGTTCCGGGCCGCCCACTCGCGCTTGCTGCGGCGGGTCCTCCGTGTGGCGCACTCCGGGCAGAACAGGGTGTTTTTAGCTTTGGGAGCAAAGGGCCGCCCGCACTCCCGGCACCGCCTCCGGCTGTCTGCCATAATCTCCGCTTGCAGCTCCAGGTCTGCGGGCAGGACGGCGGCGCGGAAGTACCGGCAGAGTACGGAACAGGTGAGCATCTGCGGGCAGGGGCACGGTTCATACCCGTCGTCCAGCAGGAGGCAGTTGCCGCCGTTGCAGTTGGCACACAGGGACCGGATCAGCCGTCTGGCCCGGCGAAGCTGGGCCTCGGTCATACGGGGCGGGTCATTCATGGCCGAACTCCAGCCGGAAGCTGGCCCGCGTCCCATCGTCCGTGAGCACCACCGTGGCTGTGTAGGTCTTGCCGGTCTTTTCCGACCACAGGCCGGAGACCTGGGCGCGCCCATCCTTCAGCAGCGCGGCAACAATAGACTTGGTGGGCGTTTTCTTTTTGTTCTCCCACCACTTGCTGTCCTTCCAGATGGCAAAGCCGCAGGCCCGGTTTTCACAGAAAAAGCCCTTCCTGCCCTTGGTGACGGTCCCGCCGCACCGGGGGCAGCGGCCCACCGCCTCACGGGTGGAGGGGAACAGCACCGCGCCGCCCTCTACCGGGCGGCAGGTCTCCACCAGCTCCCGCAGCATGGCGGCGATCTCGTCCATGAAGTCTCCAGGGGCCAGTGTCCCACGCTCCACCTCTTTCAGCCGATGCTCCCACTCGGCGGTGAGCATGGGAGACTGTAACTGTTCCGGCAGCACCGTGATGAGGGCCGTGCCCAGGGGGGTGGGCAGAAGGGAGACGGTTTTCTTTGCCCTTTTCCGCTCCACGAAACCAGCGGACACCAGCTTTTCAAGAATGGCGGCGCGGGTGGCAGGTGTGCCGATACCACGGCGCTCCGCATCCTCCGGCATATCCTCCTTGCCCGCAGTCTCCATGGCGGAGAGCAGGGAATCCTCGGTGTGGTGCCTGGGCGGCGTGGTCTTGCCGGACTTGACCTGGGCGGCGGCCACCGGCAGCGTCTGTCCCTCCGCCACCCCGTCCGGCCCTGTCCCTGCCTCCGCGTCCGCCGTCTGCGCGTACACCTTCCAGCCGGGGGACAGGACTTCCTTCCATTTGGCGGTGTAAGGGTCCCCAGCACACAGCGCCGTGATGCAGGTCTCCGCAGAGCGGCAGGGCGGGCAGACGGCCCGGAGCAGGCCCAGGGACACCAGCCGCAGTATCTCACGCTCCCCAATGGGCAGGGCATCCAGGTCCGCCTTGCCCGCGCTGGCCGTGGGCACCACGGCATGGTGGTCGCTGACCCTGGCGCTGTCGCAGACCTGTCCGGCCAGCACCGCCTCCGGCACGTCCACACCGCAGATGGAGGCGGCCGCCTCGACCAACGCCGGGACGCCCGCCTCCATACCGTCCGTCAGATACCGGCTGTCTGTCCGGGGATAAGTAGAGAGCTTCTTGTCATAGAGGGCTTGCAGGTAGTCTAAAGTCTGCTGGGCGGTGTAGCCCAGGGTGCGGTTGGCCTCCCGCTGGAGAGTGGTCAGATCAAAAAGGTCGGGTGCCTTCTCCGTTTTCTCCCGCCGCTCCACCGACTGGACCACGGCGGCGCTGTCCTGGCACCGGGCGGCGGCCTCCTGCGCCTCTTTCTTGCTGGGCTTTCGCTCCCCGGCCAGGGAGAGGCCGCCGCAGTCCAGCTCCACCGTGTAAAACGTCTCCGGCTGAAATGCGGCGATCTCCGCCTCCCGCTGGACCACCAGCGCCAACGTGGGGGAGACCACGCGGCCAATGTTCAGGGTACAGCCGTAAAGCAGGGAGAACAGCCGGGTGGCGTTGATGCCCACCAGCCAGTCCGCCTTGGACCGGCAGAGGGCGGCCTGATGCAGCCCGTCATACTCCCGCCCTGGGCGCAGATGGGCAAAGCCCTCCCGAGTGGCCTCGTCCTCCATGGAGGAAATCCACAGCCGGGAGACGGGCTTGGAGCATCCTGCCAGGGCATAGACCGTGCGGAAAATCAGCTCCCCCTCGCGGCCCGCGTCGCAGGCGTTGACCACCTCGGCCACGTCCTCCCGCCGCAGCAGGGTCCGTAGTACGTCAAACTGGTCCCGCTTGTCCGGGCTGATGGTGAACCGCCAGTGTTCCGGCAGGATGGGCAGGTCCTCCTTCCGCCACTTGGCGTAGGCCGGGTCATACGCGGCGGCGTCTGCCAGTTCCGCCAGATGCCCCACACACCAGCTCACCAGCCAGCCGTTTCCTTCCAGATACCCCTCCCGGCGCTGTCCGGCCCCCAGCACAGCGGCCAGACTTTGAGCCACCGATGGCTTTTCCGCAATTACCAAACGCATAATTTCACTTCCTTCCGCATTTTTCTATTCCTTCTTTCGGTTTTATCGTGTATAATAATGGTACAAGGAGGTGCTGAAATGATCCGAACAATCTCAGATGCACAGTCTGCCCTTACGCCCGTTTTTGACCGCTACGGCATTTCTCGCGCCGTCCTGTTTGGTTCGGTTGCCAAGGGAACGGCGACGCAGAAAAGCGACCTGGATATTCTGGTGGACAGCAAACTGCGGGGCCTGAAGTTTGTGGGCTTTATGGAGGCCGTCCGGCAGGCCGTGGGGATGCCTGTGGATGTGTTCGACGTGTCTCACATTGAACATGGTTCGCTGATTGACCGTGAAATCCAATCCACCGGAGTAACGATTTATGAGAAATGAAATCATCGTACAGAAGATGGCTGGATATGCCGCTAAGGTGATCGACTACTGCAAGGGGTACACCTATGAGAGCTTTGCGGCAGATACCAAGCTGGTGGAGGCTTGCGTGTTCAACCTCAGTCAGCTCGGAGAGCTGTGCCGTGTGGCCGACGATGCGTTTACCGCCGCACATCCTGAAATCCCGTGGAGGGAGATGTACGGCTTGCGCAACCGCATTGTCCATGACTATGAGGGCGTCAACCTGATGCTCGTATGGGAGATCATCACAGAGGATTTGCCGGAGCTAAAAGAGGCTTTGCAGTCCATTCAATAGGAAGTCCGGGAGACGGCCCGCCAAACGGCGGGCCGCCTCTTTTCATGCCCTGGCAGAATGAAGCTGGACAACGCCCCGGTGACAGGGCAGGACGCAGCCCTCCCCAAACCGCTTGCAGCCGTGACAGGGGTGCCCTTTGGGGGCAGGAGCAGGGCGGGATGGACGCGGCCTGCGTGGGGCTTGCATCATCGTCCGTTCATAGGGGCTGTCAGTGAAGCATCTCACAGTTCCTCGTCCTCCGTCTCCGGCTCGTCCGGCTCCGCATCGGCGTCCTCCTCGTCCTCGCCGTAGTCGTAATCATCCAGATCGGCGCTGCCCCTGGTGCTGGCCTGTTTGCCCTTGACCAACTTGAAGTAGGCCAACGCCCCACCGCCGCCCAGCAGGACCAGGACAGCCAGCAGCACGGCGGGGTTCAGGCCGCCCGTCTCTTTCTCCGGCTCCGGCGTCTCCTCCGGTTCCGGGGTGGGTTCCGGCTCCGGCTCCTTTCCAGCGCACTCGGTCATGTTGACCGCACACACCGGGCAGGCGGTGTTGACCGCACCAGCCGCGCACTTCTCCGTGCAGGAACAGGCGGCGGGTTCCCCGTCCTCCATGAGCGCCAGCAGGTCGGCCTCGTCCACGGCGTTCAGGAAATAGACGGTGTTCTCACCGTCCGCCGCCCGGTCTACAATAATATAAAAGGTATTGCCGCCCTTGGTCTGGACGGTGATAAACTGCTTATCCCCGGCGGCCTCGCCCTCAATGTCGTCCACGATGGTAAGGTTGCCCTCCGGGGTCAGGGGTTCCGGCTCCACGCCCCCGGTAACGGGTTCCTCCGAAGTTCCTTCCTCCGGGTCCTCGGCGTAAGCGAAGGCGGCGGGGGTCAGGGCGGTGCAGCACAGCATCACGGCCAGCAGGCCGGTGAACAGACGGGTTTTAAGTTTCCTCATGGTCGGCCTCCTCCTTTTCCACAGGGGCGGCAGACTGCGGCCCGGACGGACGGGCCGCCTGCATGAGCGCGGCCAGCTCGTCCGGCGTCACGCCCATGCGCCGGACAATGCCCACAATGTCCAGGTTCTCCAGCTCCGTCACCTGTTTGTCGATCTCGTCGTTGCGGGCGTTGAGCTTGGCGATCTTCTCGCTGTTTTTCTCCCGCTCCGCCAGCAGTTTTGTAATTTTCGGGTTCAATAGAAAACACTCCTCTCAGGGCAGGCGGCCATAGCAATACAGGTGCTCCTGCCAGTAGCTTGTATTCAGGTTTGCGTAAGAGATTGGGGACCCGGCGTGGATCATCATGCCGTTCCCCACATAGATGCCACAGTGGGAGACCCCCGGCGTGTCATAGGTGCCCTTGAAGAACACCAGATCGCCCGGTTTGGCGTTGGCGGCGGTGACGGGGGTGCAGATGTTGCACAGGCCCTGCGCCCCCAGCCGCCCCACGTCCCAGCCGCTGTGATTGATGACCCAGCTCACAAAGCCGGAGCAATCGAAGCTGGTGGAGGGGCTGGACCCGCCCCAAACATAGGGGTAGCCCAGGTATTTCTCCGCCTCCTCCAGCATGGCGGCAAACTGCTCGTCCTCCAATGCCTCCGGGGGCACGTCGTAGTCCAGGTAGTCCTCCTTTTGGGAGGCGTTGGGGTACTGGCTCTGCGGGAACAGGTCCGGGCGGTTGCCCAGGGTAGCCATATAGGTGGCGTACATGGAAAGCTGCTCCTCGCCCATGATGTAGACCGGCAGGTGGGACAGGTCTGTGTTTTCCAGCGTTACATAGCAGATGTACCAGGAATAGGGGTCCCCCTCGCTGTCATACCGGGTCTCCACCACGACGCGCTCGGTGAGGATGTACTGCTTCTCAAAGAGCATATCCAGCGTCCCTTGCACCTCGTCCAGTGTCCACTCCCCCTGATGGTAGGTGGTGAGGATGGAAATGAGCACATAGGGGTCGTGCCCGATCTCGTCCAGATCAAAGTGGTATTCGTCGTAGGAATGGGTGCTCTCGTAGGTGTCCAGGTAGTCTTGCAGCTCCGCCTCCATCCCGGCATAGGCGGCCTCCGCGCCCAGCATGGCCTCGTCGGTGGAGGGATAGGTGGTGCTGGCGATGCCGGACATACCGCCCTGTACCAGCACGGAACAGGAGGACATGCAGTTGAGGAAGAACGCGACAGCCAGAAACAGGCCCGCAGCGATCAGGAAGCCCTTTTTGTGCCTCCGGGCAAAATCCGCCGCCTGACGGCTCTTTTTCGCCGCCGTCTTTGCAGACTGGGCCGTGTGCGCGGTAGTCTGCTCCACGGTGGCGGCGGTCTGTCCGGCGCGGCGGGCGGCGGCATACTGCCGCTTGACGGCCTGCTTCTGCTGCCAGCGGGACAGCGGATTGCTGGAAAGGCCGGGGTTCTCTTGCAGGCTCTTTTGATACAGGGCATTGACGTTGGCCTTTTCCAGCTTCCGCTCCGCCGCAGCCGCCTTGCGGTAGGGGTGCAGCTTGTGGGAGCGATACCCGGCCCGAACCAGACGCCCGGCGCTCTCTGCCGCCTCCTCTGTCTTATGGGCGCTCTCCACTCCCACATTGTTCGCCTCACTCTGCCGGACTTCCCGATGCACCGCGCCCAGCGCCGTATCTGCCGGGGCATCCCGCAGCGCATGTTGGAGCTTGGAGGGCGGCTTCTTGTCCTCAAACTGCAAGCGCACCGTAACGGCCCCGGTCTCCGGGTCCACGGTGCGCTGCTTGACCTTCCGCCTGGGGACCTTCGCCTGGGCCTTGTCTGCCCTGGCCGCCGCCCGGTCCGCCTTGCGGATGGTTTTTTCAAGGGCGGGGCTTTCCCGCTCCTCTTTCGTAAACTGCAAGCGCGGCTCCCGTCTCAACCGGACACCTCCTGGGGCTTCGTGGTCATAATTTTGTAAAGCTCCGTGTCCTTGGGAAAGCGGTCTATAAAGGGCAGAATGACGTTTCCGTAGAACAGCAGGCCCTCGCCCTCACCGGAGTGGGTCACATAGGAGAGCTGATGAGGGCTGATGTTGAGGTGCTTGGCTAAAATCTGCCGGTCTCCCGCCGCCTGATTGAGCATGTAAATGAAGTCTGAGTTCTCAAAGATATTCTCGACCTCCCGGCTGCTCAAAAGGTTCTTGACGTTTTGTGTGATGCCGGTGGGAATACCGCCCCATTTTCGGAACCGGGCCCAAATCTCCACAGAATACGCGGCGGTCTGCTCCTCCGCCAAAAGCAGATGGAACTCATCCATATAGTAACGGGTGTATTTCCCCGCAGAGCGGTTTTCCGTCACGCGCCCCCACACCTGGTCCTGGACAATGAGCATCCCCAGCTTTTTGAGCTGCTTGCCAAGGCCCTTGATGTCGTAGCAGACGATCCGGTTGTTTACATCTACATTCGTCCTGTGATTGAATACATTGAGGGACCCCGACACATAAATTTCCAGCGCCGTGGCGATGCGGCGGGCTTCCCGCTCCTCCTGTTCCAGCAGGCATTGGTACAGGTCGCCCAGGATGGGGATATTTTCGGGCTTCGGGTCGTTCAAGTAGGGCTGGTAAATGATGCGCACACAACGGTCAATCACCGTTTTTTCCACGGGTTCAAGCCCATCCCGATTGCCCACGATCAGCTCACACAGGGAGAGGATGAAGTCTGCTTTCAGCGACAGGGGGTTATCATCGTCGGAGTAGTTCAGGTTAATATCCATGGGATTGATATAATCCATGCTGGTGGGAGCAATACGGATTACCTGACCGTCCAATCGCTCGACCAGGGGAAAATACTCGCCTTCCGGGTCACAGATGAAAATATCATCTGAGGTGAGCAGAAATGCGTTGGTGATCTCGCGCTTGGCGGAGAAGGACTTGCCGCTGTTGTGGACGATGAGCCCGTTTTCCAGCAGGAAGTTGAGGTGCTGAGGCACGGACAGGTCATAGACCGGGACCTTCTCCGCCAGCGTCAGGAAGGACACCCGTACAGCCACATGGCTGCCGCTGAGACGCTGGCCCTCCCGGATGTGTCCGGCCTCCACGAACCGGCCAGCCGCGTCCATAATAAGGTGGGTGTCCGTACAGCGCAGAGTGGTCCCGTCCTCCAGCTCGATCACCTTCAGCTCGTCCGCGTACTTCTCAATGCGAATATCCCTGGCACGGGCCGCCACGATTTTGCCGGTGTGCTCGTCATAGGCTTGCACCATGGCCTCCGTCACGCCTTGGTTCACCAGCTCCGCAAAACTCACGGCGGAACCGTCCGCCAGCCGGACGCGGGTATCGCCAGTGAAACAGCCGGGGGTGCCGAGAATGAGGCCGTTGGGGTTTTTCAGCAGCTTCCGGTCCACCATGATAAGGTTGTTGGACAGGGCGTTGATGCCGTAGTACAGGGCTTCCGGGCTGGTCTGAAACAGCTCCTGTGTGGTAAAGGGTACAAAAATAGCGGTGCTGGACGAGGTAAGCCCCCGCTGTATCTCCACCTGATTGAGACCCAGGGGCAGGCAGCTCATCAGCCCTTCCTCCGGCTGAAGGTCCAGCGGCACCAGACGGCAGTTGTGCTTCTGCGCGATGGAACCGGCCTGGAACATGTTGTTGTCCAGTTGTTTCCGGCTCTCCGCCGTGTTCATCAGTAGGAACGTCACCAGGAACATGCGCTCATTCCGGCTCTGGAGGTCTTGCAGCAGCTTCTTGCCCTCCTCGCCGTAGGTAGCAAGGTCTGAGGGGATGATGTCCATGTCATACCCGGCCCGGACCGCTTTTTTCTGTTCCTCGATCTTGGTGCGGTCCAGGTCGGTGATCTTACGCTTGATGGTCTTGATGGCGCTGACCTGATCCACAGACTGGACGTGCATGGACACCACAAGACTGGACTCCATATCCAGAAAATCCGCCAGAATACGGTCGTTCAGCTCCGGGGCCAGAATTTGGAGGAAGGACACCGCGCCGAACTTCCGGCCCATGCGGAAGGTCTTGCCGCCCGGAAATTCCAGGGGCGCGGGGGCGATGAAGTCCTTGGTAGACAGGCCGGAGAGGGCCAGCCAGTCCCAGGAAAAGCGGAACGGCTCCGGCTCGTCCATGTGGAAGATACCGTGCAGCAGGCACAGACGCTCCGCGCCGTTGAGGGGCGCGGCGGCCACGCCCAGCCGCTTGAAGTGGTTGAGCAGGTCGGTCTCGATGCGCTCCAGCCGGGGCTTGGCCGCCTGGACGCTCTCCGCGTCGATGCCGAAGGTGAGATACTTGGTCTTGACCAGACCGCTATTCCCTCTGGCAAGCTGGTTTTGCAGCATTTCCGTGTACTCCGCCCGGATGCTGTCAAAATCGTCCCCCTGGGGCGGAATGACGATGCGCTTCTCATAGCTCTCCCTGGTGGCGGCCAGATTGAGAAAGGAAAACTGGAAACGGATGGAGCTGTCAAAATAGTTCAGGAAATCACACCACCCCTCGAAGATGGCCGCCTTGTCCTCGTTCTGACTGAGCTGGTAATTGATGTCCTGAAACTGCACCGTCTTGGTGTAGTAGGTGTCTGTGACCCGGCACACGCCGTCCGGCCACATACGTTGATAGGGGATGCTGTCCTGGGCAGACAGCTCCTTTTTATCGGTCCGGGCCGCCCTGCGGATGGCCGCGTCGATCTCCCGGCGCTCGGCGCGGGTCAGCCTGCGGCGGCCTTTTCCCGGCGCGTCCTTGGCAGGCGCTTGCTTTTTTGCCTTGAACAATGCGATACACCTCCCGGTCTAATTGGTCCTGCCGCGCAAGGGCGGCGTAAAAGTTGTTGGTCTTATAGGGGCGCTTTTTGGGGCGCAGGAAGTACAGGCGGGCAAACTGCCGGACCACCTTCTCCAGCGGCTGGCCGTTGCGCTCGTACATCGCCAGAAAGAAAAACGGAAGCATGGTGAGCACCATCACCAGAGCGGCGGTACTGGTGCCCAGGCTGCCCCGGCACAAAAAGAACAGCGGCACGCCGATGAGTGCGCCGCTGCCGAAGCAGATCAGTTGCCGCTTCGTCAGGTTGAAAGCGACCTTCGTTTTAACTTTTGCCAGGTCCTTGGGGACCGGAACATAGGCCATAACATACACTCCTTTTAATACAGGGCCTTTTCATATCGGAGCTTCATTTGGGGCGGATAAAGGTCAGTGACGGGGCGGCGTTGTCCAGTCCAGCGTTTACCGCCTGCCAATCCGGCACAGGTCCAGCCTGCCGCCCGGAGGCTGGTGCCCAGCTCAGTCTCCAGAGTATAGGTGATGATCTTCCGATACCCCAGCGCCTTTGCTGCCCGCGCCGCCGCTCCATAGAGAAAGCTGCAAGCATTTTTCTCGCCAGTGGTACACAAGCGGTTGACCTCCAAAGTGGTGCCGTTGTCCAGATAGCGGCTCACAGGCCGCCCCACAATGGCAACCCCCACCAGCCGCCCGTCCTGTTCACAGCCCAGGGAAAATTTATGGCCGGTCACAGGGCGATGGTGCCGGTGATGGGTGGACACAAAAGCATTGGCCGCAGCCAATGTGACGGGGACAAGTTTGAGCATGTGTCCCTCCGTCAATGGGCATTGAATACGGATTTTGCCATGCTGCTCGTCTTAAAGAGCGTGAAACACAGCAGCACCGTGTAGCCCATGCACGTCCAGATGGCATAGCTCACATCGCCGTCCAGGGCAATGTTCTGCACCAATACCGCATAAATACCGACGCAGACGATGATAAGAAACGCCTGGAAGCCCAGGGCAAACAGGCTGCGCAGATAGTTTTGCCCCATCTGGCCCCATTCGTGGTTCATCATGGTCGCCATGGGGACAGGGGCCAAAGACGTGACCAAATATATTTCAATCATTCTCCCGAATGTAATAATGAAAATGCAGATCACCAGCGCCCACATGGTAATGCCCACAAAGAGGGATTGGAACCACAGGCCGAACAGCGGCCCCAGGTCCATCTCCATCAGCCGGGCCTCCAGGTCTGCGGTCACGCTGGAGATGTCGATAGCGGTGTCCCCGATGATAACGCCGGAGGCGTTATTCACCATGCCCTGCGCCACATCAAAGACCCCCATCACAATATCCCATGTGTTAGTGACAATGAGGATGGCGCAGGCGGATTTGAAAATCCACTTGAAGAATACCGCACTTTCAATGTCGTGGAAGTTGTTCTTGTCCACAATGAGCTGGATCAGCTCCAAGGTCATCACAAAGGCCAGAATGACCCCGGCTATGGGCACCATGACCGTCTCTGAAAGGTTCTGGACCATGCTGAAAATATCGTGGTTCCATGCCTGGGGGGTAAGCCCGACCTGTGTAGAGACCTCACCGACCTTCTGATTGACCGCATCAAACATGCCGGTCAGGTTGCCCATGATGCCGCTGACCAGGATTTCCTTCAGCCAGTCAGTGAGGCCCTGTATAATAAAATCCAAGGGTAGGCACCTCCTATCACACCGTCAGGGTCAGGGGGGCCGCACCCGGCCAGGAGACCGGGTGCGGCCTCTCTTTGCCCAATCAGGTGGTAAAGAGGCCGGAGAGCAGGGGCACCAGCACCATGCCAACGATGGCGACACCCGCGCCCGCCATGAGCTGCTTCATTCCCTGTGATTTTATTGATGTGTGATAAAGAAGCAATAGAAGTGTAAAAAATTTTGCCGTTCCTATCCGGCACTTGCGCATTGTGTCGG
>OOAW01000346.1_pt1 | contig 38988 bp, 37 predicted proteins | sample 1671861 | NCBI WGS metagenome assembly OOAW01 (sample SAMN06348200, study PRJEB24527) | human gut metagenome | reverse complement strand
TGAAAGGCAAGTGCATCCACGGTTCCACTGCGAAGTCGGCCATCGGCATGATGGAAGCTGAGTTCTGGAAGTGGAAGGGCACCTACAAGTACATTGACACCATGATCTGCTGCTCGGAGTTCATGAAGAGCAAAATGGACAGCAATCCGCTGTTTGCGACGAAGACCGTGGCAATGCACAACTTCATCGATAAGGTGGAGCGGAAAGAAAATCCGAAGAAGGATTACGTCCTTTACTTCGGCCGCTTCTCCGAGGAGAAAGGCATCGGCACACTCATCAAGGTCTGCAAGGATCTGCCGGATGTCCAGTTCATCTTCGCCGGTACTGGCCCGCTGGAAGAGACAGTAAATGGTATTAAGAACATCAAGAACGTTGGCTTCCAGAAAGGCGAGGCACTGGAGAAGCTGATCCGTGAAGCCCGGTTCTCCATTTATCCTTCTGAGTGGTATGAGAACTGTCCGTTTTCCGTAATGGAATCCCAGATGTATGGCACACCGGTGCTGGGAGCTGAGATAGGTGGTATCCCGGAGCTGATTCAGGTTGGCAAGACCGGCGAGTTGTTTGAGAGCGGTAATGCCGAAGATCTGAAGAAGAAGATCGAGAAGCTCTGGGGTGATAAGAAGCTGTGTGCGGAGTACAGTGCGAACTGTAAGGACATCAGCTTCGATACCATTGATGAGTATTACGAGAAAATTATGAAGGTGTATCAGTAAGAGAGGAGGACAGGTCGATGGTTTATATGCTGTTTGATAACCCGGCAGATAAACAGAATATGGCATTTCTGAACAGCTATGAAACAGCCAAGATTCGGCAGGTTTATCCACCTCAGAAATGTAATTCAACCAAGGAAATGCTGGCTGCCTGCAAAGACATGATTAAACAGTCGGCGGAGGGTGACACGATTATCTGCTGGTATGACTTCATGGCAGTTTTGTGCTGGTGGCTGTGTAAAGTGCAGTTTAAGAACAGAAAAATCATCGCACTGAATATATTACTCAAAGATAAAGCAACTACTAAGAACAAAGCGGCGAAGCTTTTATACAAGCCGGTTCTGAAATCAAAAAAGGTTCAAGCGACTGTGACCTCTAAGAAGTACGGTGAGCATCTGAACGAAATGCTCGGAATCCATAAGAAGTACACGTTGCTGCATGACACCTATCATGGCGGTTACAGCATTGAATATCAAGGAAAAGTTAATCCGAATACCGTGTTCTGCGGTGGCCGAAACGGTCGCGACTGGGAGTTTCTGATTAGAATTGCACAGGCGATGCCGGAAGTTACATTCAACTGTGTTATGCCGAAGGATAAGTATGAAGAGTACAAGGAAAACTTCGGCAAAAACATGGTGGTGAAGTCGGATATTCCTGAGCAGGAATTCCTTGAGTTCATGTGTCAGTCACAGTTGGTAGTTACGCCGTTGGATACGGAGGCACCGGCCGGATTGATTGCTTTTTATCAGGCAGCCGCCAATGGAAAGATGGCGATTACGTCGGATACGGTAACTACACAGGAGTATTTCGCCGATGGCAGAGGTGCTTTGTGTGGTAAGGATATAGAAGACTGGAAAAATAAAATTCAGTACTACTTACAGCATAGAGAAGAAGCCGATGTTAGTGCGGCAAAGTTTAAGAGCTTCCTTGAAAGTGAGTGTTCAGAGGAAAAATATGCAAAGACACTGTGGGGGATGCTTGTGGGATGAAAGAGAGATATGAAGGAATAGATGGCTTGAAGGCCTATGCCATATTTGGGATTGCACTGATGCACGTCCTCGCAAATGGAGAATATGGGATAGGAGGCTTTGTGTTTGAGCGGCTGATACCATCTTTCACAAACCTCGTTTTCCTTTTTATGATGGTTAGCGGTTTTGGTATGTGCTGCGGCTACTACCAGAAATTCAAGGATCAGAAAATCGGTGTGACGGATTTTTACAAAAAACGGTACAGCAAGATCTGGCCATATTTCGCATTGCTCTGTGTGCTGGACTTCGTAATGTCACCTAGTAAAAGTGCGCTGTATGAAGTTTTTGCAAACCTGACACTATGTCAAGGACTCTTACCGAATATGAATATATCGGTTATAGGTGTGAGTTGGACGCTGGCAGTGATTTTTGTGTTTTACCTGCTGTTTCCGTTTTTCTGCTTCCTGCTGGAGAACAAAAAGCGTGCATGGTTGGTCTTTATTTGTGCTGTAATCTACAACTTTATGTGTAGCACATATTTCTTTGATGAAAGCCACATTGCAGATAGAGCAGCAGTAAATTTCAGCGCAAGGACAAATATTCTGTACTGTGCAGTCTATTTTATCGCTGGAGGATTGATCTTCCTCTATCGGAAAGAGCTGGCTGAGTTCGCATCGAAGCACAAGGTTATCGCCGGAGCGATTCTGCTGATTGCCACGGTTGCTTATTTTGCAGTAGGCGGCAATACACTCACAATGCTGTTCTTCTGTGTGGCAGCACTGATTTATACCCTCGGTTGTAGAACGGGGGGGGGTACTGGTCAATCCAGTCGCCAAGTTCCTCGGCGGTATCAGCTTCGAAATTTATCTGTGCCACATGGTAATTTATCGTGTGCTTGAGAAGCTGCACCTTGTTCATCTATTTGGAAATGGTCTGCTGGCATATATCTTCACAGCGATTGCAGTCATCTGTGGTTCGGTTGTGTTCTCGGTATGTGCCAAGTGGTTCTTAAATAAAGTCGAAACATTCTTAAAAGAGAGAGTTAGGAGAGTTAATCATGTCTGAAGAAAAGAAGTTAAATGGTACTGTCATCGTCACTTATCGCTGCAACGCTCGTTGCTCCATGTGCAACCGTTATAAGGCACCTTCCAAGCCGGAAGAGGAAATCAGCATCGAGACCATCAAGAAGCTACCGAAGATGTACTTCACCAACATTACAGGTGGTGAGCCGTTCATCCGTACTGACCTGAAGGATATCGTGCGTGAACTGTACAAGAAGTCTGACCGTATCGTTATTTCGACCAACGGTTTCTTCACAGATCGTATCGTTGACCTGTGCAAGGAGTTCCCACAGATCGGTATTCGAATCTCTATCGAGGGTCTGGAGCAGACCAACAATGAGATCCGTGGTCTGCAGAACGGCTACCAGCGTGGTTACGGCACACTGAAAAAACTGCGTGAGATGGGTATGAAGGACGTTGGCTTCGGTATGACCGTTCAGGACAAGAACGCTCCTGACTTGGTTCCTCTGTATAAGATCTCCGACGAGATGGGCATGGAGTTTGCAACTGCTTCTCTGCACAACAGCTTCTACTTCGTTGAGGCCAAGAACATCATCCACGATCGTCCGATGGTTGCAAAGAACTTTGAGAATCTGGTCAACGAACTGCTCCGTAGCAACAGCCCGAAGAAATGGTTCCGTGCTTACTTTAACCACGGTCTGATTAATTACATCTATGGCCAGAAGCGTTTGCTGCCTTGCGACATGAGCTTCGATACCTTCTTCATCGACCCGTATGGCGATGTTATGCCTTGCAATGGTACCAAGGATAAGGAAGTCATGGGCAACCTGAACAATCAGACCTGGGATGAGCTGTGGAACAGCCCGGAAGCTGAGAAGGTTCGTGCGAAGGTTCGTTGCTGTGACCGCGATTGCTGGATGATCGGTTCTGTTTCCCCGGCTATGCACAAGTATATCTGGAAGCCTGCTACTTGGGTTCTGGTTCATAAGTTCAAGGCTCTGTTCACCAAACATCCGTACAGCATGTATGAGCTGAAGATTTGCCGCGACTACCGTGATGGCAAAGTCACCAAGGAGGATCTGGATAAGTGCAGTACCTGCGATATGAACTGTGTGATCAACAACGGTCTGAGTGAGGCATCCAAGGAACAGCTGAAGCATAAGACTGGCGAGGAAATCGTGGATGCTGATATCGCACAGCAGATGGAGACAAAGTAATGGGTGAAAAGACAGCGGTAAGAACAAGAGAAAAATGGGTCGATGATGTAAAAGTCATTGCCTGTATATTGGTTGTACTGGGCCATTTCTTCCAAAGTATGACAAAGGCAAGTATTCTGCCTGAAAATGATTTGTATGAGTGGTTTGGAACGACGATTTACTACTTTCATGTGCCGCTGTTCTTTATTTGTAGCGGATATTTGTATCAGAAGTACAGCAAGGTAAACGGTGTTAGTAGCTGGTGCAAGAATGTGGCGAAAAAGGCGTTAGCACTCGGCGTACCCTATGCGACTTTTACGACTGCTACATGGGTGCTGAAAAAGATGTTCTCAAGCAGTGTCAATGACCAGATTGGTGGGTTAGGCGATACACTGCTCCTTCATCCAACTGCTCCGTACTGGTATCTGTACGCATTGTTCTTTATTTTTCTTGTTACGCCGACTTTTAGCAGTGTGAAAGCAGCCGCAGTTGGATTGGTAGTTGCAGTAGTTGTGAAAGGCCTAATTTTGACTGGGGGGGGGTACAGCGTTTACGCAGTATCAACAGTTCTCTCAAACGAAATCTGGTTTGTGCTCGGTATGAGTATTTGCGTGTTTGATGTGCAGCTGAAAGGCAGAAAAGTACAAGGAACGATATGCGGATTGCTATTTATGATTTTGAGCATTGTGGTATATACGGCGGAAATTAGCGGTAGTGCAATTTCTTTTGCTATGGGATTATTGGCTTGTGTAGCTGTAATCCTTATTGTGGCAGGTTTTGAGGAAAAGTTTGGTAGAGGTATGGACTTTCTAGCAAAATACACAATGCCGATTTTCTTGCTGCACACATTGTTTGCAGCACCGCTGAGATCGATTCTGATGAAGATTGGCATTGAAAATGCTGTGATTCATGTAGTACTGGGGCTTGTAATTAGCTTTGCAGGTCCGATTATTGCAGCTTGGATTATGAAGAAAACGAAGTGGTTGGAGTTCTTCCTGTATCCGAATAAATTTATTAGATTAGAAAGGTATCGTAAGGATGGGACTTAAAGGAAAGGCCAAGGAAATCCTTGGATTGATGAGAGCAAAAATCTTTGGTGTAACTGCTGGACAGAATGTCTATATTGGCAAGCATTGCAGCTTAAAAGGAAAACGTCATATTACCTTGGAAGATTCCGTAACAGTACGTCCCTATACCCAAATCTGGTCGGGGGGGGGTACGGTAAGAATTGGAAAGGGATCCGAAATTGGAGAGCGATGCCGGATATCTATTGCCAATTCTCTGGATATTGGAGAGAAAGTACTCCTCTCGCCAAATGTGTACATAACTGATTGCGACCATGAGTATCGCGATATAAATGTTCCTGTGATAGATCAAGGAATTGTACAAAGAGGTCAGATGGTTTCTATTGGAGAAGGTTCTTACATTGGAATTAATGCGGTGATTGTAGGTAATGCAAAGATCGGTAAGCATTGCGTGATTGGAGCCAATTCAGTGGTTACTAAAGATGTGCCGGACTATTGTGTGGCAGTTGGGAGTCCGGCGAGGGTGATAAAAAAGATGTAAAAATGTTGTTGCCCTTTGCAGGTGTATGTGGATAAAAACGGCAGAGAGAGCCATACAATTCATGGAAACAAACCTTGCCTGCATCTGGTTTGGAAAATATGAATGAAAGATAATTTGAAATTGTAGAAGCGAAAGTTTGTAATAAAGTTATTGTAAGAGCAGACGTCGTTTCTTGTGAATCATAGTTGGAGGATTGTATTGATGAGAAAAGGCGTTGTATCAGTTGTTTTACCGATTTATAATGTTGAAAAGTATCTTAGTAGATGCTTGGAAAGTGTCGTAAACCAAAGCTACAGAAAGTTGGAAATCATCTTGGTTGATGATGAATCTCCAGATAAATGTCCAGAAATCTGTGATAAGTGGGCCGCGAAAGATAGTAGAATAAAAGTTATCCACAAAAAGAATGGCGGCCTTGGATATGCACGTAATACGGGAATTGAAAATGCGACAGGCGAGTACATTTGCTTTGTTGACAGTGACGATTATATTGCATCTGATACTATTGAAAAAGCATATAAAAGTGGAATTGAGTCAAAAGCGGACATCGTCTATTATGGATATAATATTGTTGACTCAGATGGTAAAGTTACACAAGTGTTTAAACCTGAAATTGATAAGTTGATCTATACGGGAAGTGAAGTCACAAATATTATTTTTCCAGAGTTGATATCTCCAGATTATTCTAAAGAGAAGAAAATGAACTTAATGCTGAGTGCATGTACGGCATTATTCTCAATGAAATTAATAAACGATACAAATTGGAGGTTTGTATCGGAAAGAGACATCATTTCAGAAGATGTATACTCTTTGACAAGACTCTTTGGAAACGTCACTTGTGTATCTGTTGTTCCGGAAGCATTTTATTTTTATTGCCAAAATAACACGTCATTAACAAGAGTGTATCGAAAAGATAGATATGAGAAAATAAAAGATTTTTATGATCAGACAATTCTCTTATGTCAGAACCTAGATTTTCCAGAAGTAGTGAAAACGCGGTTTTCGAGTGTTTATCTTGCTTTTGTGATTGCAACATTAAAAATGATAGTCTTATCAGAAGAGAGTACAACAGAAAAACTGAGTCATATTAAAGCTATCGAAAAAGATTCTCATTTAAAGACAGTGCTTGGAAAAGTTAATCCCAAAATTGAGAGTAAAAGTAGAAATTTTATTCGGATGGGATTGCTGAAGGAACAAACGTTAGTATGCTATGCAATGCTTTACCTCAAATATAAATTATGAAGGAGTTGAAATAATCTGAAATGCATTCATTTGTTATTAAATACAAGAATATTTTATACGGAGTACTGGGAATATGCTTGTTTCAAGGCATAATATCAGATTATCTCGGTTTTCGACAAGTGAATTATCTGTGTGATATTCTCTTGGTGCTGCTCCTTGTTGTAATGCTTTGCAGAAAGCAGGTGAAGCTAAATAAAACGACAAATAACATTGAATATATATCAATTCTGGCGTTTGCAATTGTTGCGCTTATTGGATGGGGGCTGAATACTGTTCGCCTGCCGAGTGCGCTTTGGGGTCTGAGAAATTATGGCAGATTCTTTTTGTTCTTCTTGCTTGGAAGATCTTTGTGGAACGGTGAAGATGTTGAGACGATGGAAAATTTCTTTATGAAGATTTTTCCGATTCACATGATTTTAATTGCATTTCAGTATGTTGTAGAAGGATTAAATCAAGACTTCCTAAGTGGGTTGTTTGGAAAAACAGCTGGTGGTAACGGAGGCTTGATGATCTACTTATCCGTTATCCTGTGTATTGTAATATGTCAATTTGAGTATAAAAAAATTAGCACGAAAAAATTCGTGTGCTACCTCCTGTTGATATTCGTTAATGCTGCCTTATCGGAACTGAAGTTTTTGTTTGTTTTGGCTAGCCTTCTCGTAGTATGGTATCTGGCGATGTCAAAGCGCAAGGGAAGAGGTATGATCCTAGCACTATTTTTTGTTATAGCGTTGTATGTTGGAATGCAAATCTTCTATTATGTCTTTCCCTTTTGGGCGAACTATTTATCATTTGATAATATTATGACAATGATCTCGGATCAGGAAGTTTACGCGAATCAAATGGATGTAGGTCGGACAGCAGTGTTCTCGAAATTGACACCCGTGATTACGAAATGGGCAGGGCAACATGCTGTATGGTTTGGTATCGGACTTGGAAATGGCGACTACTCTGATGCGATTCCGATGCTGAATAGTGCATTCTATACTGTATATGGGATAATGCATTACACTTGGTTGTCATTGGGATATTTGTTCGTTGAGGTGGGATATTTAGGAACAATCGTATATATTTCCTTCTTTGTTATTCTGGAAATTAAGGCTATTGTTGCGTACCAAAAGAGAAGCTCTTATTATAACCTGCTTGGAACATTCTTTCCAATAGTGTTTATGATAATCATTGTATATAATTCTACATTGCGCTCGAATTTTGCATATATGGTTTTTGCGGTATTAACCTGGCAGGCGTTAGCGGACGAGAAGAAAGAGGAGAACAGTTGTGATTCGAAAATATATTAGGAATATATGTAGAAAATTTATATATGGGGATAAGGCATCCTCAGAAACTTATATTAAATATCTTCGTAATATTGGTATGAAGATTGGCGAAGAATCAACAATTTATGTTCCGACAAAGACACAAATTGATACAACTCGTCCTTGGTTGATTGATATTGGAAAGAATGTGAAGATAACAGAGGGCGTAACGATTTTGACGCATGGATTTGATTGGTCTGTTTTGAAAGGTGTCTATGGCGACATTCTTGGATCATCGGGGGGGGTCAAAATCGGAGACAATGTTTTTATCGGTATGCAGACAACAATCTTAAAAGGTGTGCATATCGGAAACAATGTAATTATCGGAGCCAATTCGTTAGTTAATAAAGATATCCCAGATAATTGTGTCGCAGCTGGTAATCCCTGTAAAGTTATAATGAGTCTTGAGGAATACCATGAGAAGAGAAAAGCGGCCCAAGTTGATGAAGCAAAGGAATTGGTAAAGCTATATAGGGAACGTTATGAGAAAGAACCAGATGAACATGCGTTACATGAATTCTTTTGGTTATTCACAGGCGGAAAGGATGAGCTTCCGGGATGTTGGGATAGTATGATGAGGCTCGGAGGAAATTACGAGTATTCCAAGGAAAAACTTAGAGAAAACCAAAAGAAGTTTTCGAATATGAAAGAATTCTTAAAGAATGTTTAGCATATAAAAGCGTGTAGGAACGAAGGAGGAACATAAAAGTGAAAGTGTGTATTTTGTCGATGCAACGGGTTGGTAATATGGGGTCTCTACTTCAATCGTATGCGCTGAAGACAACAATTGAAAGACTCGGTCATCAAGTGGAATTTATAGATATTGAAAAAAGAGAAGATGACTATAAACTGTTGGGTGATTATAAGCAGAAGTATGATAAAGAAAAAGAAACGACAGGCTTGATTGGAAAAATAAAGAAAACGGATAGATATACACTGAACCGTCTAAGAATAAAAAAGAAGAGTATAGACCAGGAAAATGTCTTTGAACAATTTCGTCAAAAAGAACTTTTTATTGATAGAAGAAGCTCGAAATATGATGTATGCGTTATTGGTAGTGATGAGGTTTTTAATTGCTTGAATTCTGGTGCATGGGGATTTACTTCACAGTTGTTTGGTAATGTTTCCAATGCGGATAAGGTTATTACATATGCAGCTTCATGTGGATCAACAAAGTACCAAGAACTTCCACAAAGTGTGGCGGATAAAATTAGAAGTTCCTTTGACAGAGTCTCCGCGTTTTCTGTGCGGGATAACAATACACACAGATTTGTTGAAAAATTGACCCCAAAAACGGTAGTTGATAGTCTGGACCCTGTTTTAATTTATAACTTTGATAAAGAAGTAGAAGCGGCAATACTTCCTGAACTTCCGGCACATTATTGTGTGGTATATTCCTATTATAATCGAATTCACACAAAAAAAGAAATTGAAGCAATTGAAACTTTCTGTAAAGAACACAATTTAACACCAGTTGCAATCGGAGCACCACAGTTTTGGGTGAAAAATTATGTTGTCTGTGATCCGTTCCAGTGTTTAAAAATTTTCCAGCAGGCGGATTTTGTGATTACAGATACATTCCATGGAACAATTTTCTCAGCAAAATATGCAAAGAGATTTGCAGTATTAGCAAGAGATAGTAATAAAAATAAATTGCTGGATCTAGTTGATAAAATTTGTATGAAAGCACATTTGATGGATAGCATCGAAGAATTGGATGCTAAATATGGTATTGCAGAGAACAAAGCGGAGTTCAATGATTGCATAAAAAAGGAACAAAAAAAGTCGTTGCAATATTTGCAGAATAACATATAAAAGAAGATAGTAGGTGGATAAATGAAGAAATTTTTATTTGTCGGAGATACAAACGGAAATACTGGACCGGCAAACGTAAACAAAGGTATTGTAGCTAACTTGTCAGACGCTTTTTGCATTGCGGATAGTGTAAATAAGGTCAAAAAATATATAAATGCATTCATAGGCGTAGTACGTTGCAAAGTGATAGTCGTTTCAGGAATGTCTAAAGTAGGAGTGTGTGCTATTAAGTTGGCTAAACTGTTAAACAAAAAAACAGTTTACATTATGCACGGCTGTTATGAAATGGAATGTGCATTAAATGAATCAGCGGTAGACGAGAACAGCCTGCAGATGGAGCAATATATTCTTCATTCTGTCGATTTACTACTTCCGGTATCAGAACGATATAGCCAGATAATCCAAGAGAAATATCCGTTCTGCAAAGGGAAAACAGCCTACTTACATAATGGTGTGGAAAAAATGAATTTAGAACACGGGGGAGTGCAGCGGGAGAAAGGAAGAATAATAGCAGTAGGTGGAGATAGAAAGCTCAAGAACAACATTACTGTGGCCAGGGCGATGGCAAAATTGGGGACAGATAGAGTTCTAACAGTCTATGGACACTTATACAATCCGAAGAATTTACCTCAAGGCAAAAATATTGAGTTCAAGGGACTGGTTCCACAGACACAGCTGTATGAAGAAATGCGGAAAAGCGAGTTGTACATTTTGAACTCTGTTTATGAGCCTTTTGCACTTTCGGTTTATGATGCATTGATTTGTGGATGTAGCGTTCTTGTCACTAATGTGGCCGGAGCATTAGAACTATTAAATGTAACGGAACACGATGTTATCTTTGATCCAATGGATGAAAATGAGATTGCAAACAAAATAGACTATCTTCTTGAAAATCCGAATAATACAAGGCTACTGAGCAGTTTGGATTTTAACAAAATTTCGTACAAAGCAGAAGTGGAAAAACTTGAAAATTACTGTAATCAGCTTTGCAATTGAAAATAAGAAGAGTTGTGGGTATGAGAAAATGAGAACTGTGTGTAGAGAGAACTCCTGTACAGGATGTATGGCCTGTATTGGAAAGTGTAAGAAAAATGCCATAACAATCAAAGATAGTATGGCTGCATATAATGCAGTTATCGATGAAGATAAGTGCGTTAACTGCGGGATGTGCGTGAAGGTATGTCCAAATAACCAAGTAGCAGAGAAGAGAAAGCCTATCGATTGGAAAGAAGGGTGGGCTTCTGAAAATATTAGAGGTCGTGCATCTTCTGGTGGTGCGGCATCGGCTATGATGAAGTACTTTGTGGAAAATGGAGGCTATGTGGCAGCCTGCGTCTTCAAACAAGGTGAATTTGTCTTTGAAATTACAAATAGGGTTGAGGAACTGACTGATTTTGCAGGTTCTAAAAATGTGAAGAGTAATCCTATTGGAATTTACGCCAAAGTCATAGAGAAATTGAAGCATAGCGAAAAGGTCTTATTTATAGGATTACCTTGCCAAGTAGCGGCAGTGAAAAATTCAACAGCAATATTGCCATTAGAAATGAGAAATAATCTGTATACGGTTGACTTGATCTGTCATGGAAGCCCGTCTCCGCGTATATTGGATATGGCTTTAGAGGAAAAGGGAATCGACATAAAGAAACTAACACAGATTCGGTTCAGAAATAAAACGAACTTTGGACTTTCGTCACAAGACGATGGACAAGTATATAAGACGTTGACCCCTGCAGGCGTTCAAGATATGTACACATATGCATTCCTGACATCTTTGGATTATACCGAAAATTGCTATTCTTGTCAGTATGCCACAATAGAACGAGTGGCGGACATAACAATTGGAGATTCGTGGGGAAGCGATTTGCCGCAGAAAGAGCAAGGAAGAGGCATCTCCTTATTGCTATGCCAGACTGATAAGGGGAAAACCCTTGTGAAAAATTCCGGGATGCAATTAAAAGAGGTCGATATAGATAAAGCGATAGATGCAAATCATCAGTTAAGGCATCCATCTGTTGCACCAGATACTCGCGAAACCTTTTTTACAGGTTTGAATAAGGGCTTTTATAAATCTCTTTCGAAGTGTGCTCCAAAGGTATATTATAAGCAAAAAATAAAAGAAATTCTGATAAAGACGAAAATCATTCGGGGGGGGGCAAAATCAATAGAGTATAAAATCAGTTTTCGATAAATCGGAATGGTATAGTAGTTGTAGAATGAAAATGAATCAACCAATTTGATGATATTGGTAGTCTAAATGGAGGATGATGGCAACGTATTGCCATACGAATAAAGAATGCAAAAATCACTAGCAAAAAATTCAATATACAACATTATATATACGGTTGCAAATATTTTATTCCCATTTGTGACATCAATCTACGTTTCGAGAATTCTTCTTCCGGTTGGTGTCGGAAAGGTTGCGTCTGCTCAAAATATTGCATCGTACTTTGTAACACTTGCAGCATTGGGACTACCATCGTATGGTGTTCGTGAATTTGCAAAGGTTCGGGACAATAAAGCAGAAAGAGATAAATTGTTCACGGAACTTCTATTGCTGAATATCATTTCGACAACTTTAGCTGTAGTAGGTTTCTTTGTCCTTGTATTTATAAACGCAGGCTTTAACGGTGAGTGGGCATTGTATGGTGCGTGTGGGTTAGCTATATTTTTCAATTATCTGAACATCGATTGGATGTATAAAGGATTGGAAGAGTATGGTTATATCACAGGTAGAAGTCTGGCGATAAAGGGTATCTCGTTATTGGCTCTATTTTTGTTTGTTAAGACAAGACAGGATTATGTAGCTTACGCATTGATTTCAAGCCTTGCAACGGGAGGCAACTATGTTTTCAATGTGATACATGCAAGGAAATTTGTAAAAATACAACTTTCGGGCATTAAGCTTATAAAACATCTGAAACCAGTACTTTTAATTGCCTGCATTATATTTTTATCAAGCATCTACAACAAAATTGACGTTACGATGCTGAATATGATGGCAACTGATGAATCTGTTGGTTATTATTCTTACGCACAAAAAACTGTTAACATGGTTCTTACAATGGCAAATGCGGTAACGGCTGCACTTCTTCCAAGGCTAAGTTATTATTACGAGAATGATAGAGAGGGATTTTACCGCCTATTGGATAAAGGGTTCCAGATTCTGTGTTTGATGACTCTCCCATTAGCAGTCGGTATGGCTTTAGTAGCGGAGCAGACTGTGCAGTTCCTCTATGGAGAAGCATTTGCTCCAGCAGCCTTGACAATTCAGCTGATGTGCCCATTGATTCTGATCAAAGGATTTGGGGATTTGTTCTGCTATCAGCTTGTTTATAGTACGAAGAGTGAGAAAATTATTCTTCCGGCAGCTGCTTCTGCGTCCATAATCAATGTCATTACAAATGCGGCATTGATTCCAACACTTTTACAAAATGGTGCCGTTGTGGCATCCGTTATTAGTGAGTTTGTCACAAATGCCATTCAGTTTATTTATATGAAGAAAAAAGTGAAGTTCAATGTCAATTGGAAATCACTCATAACAGGTATTTTTAGTACCGCAGTGATGTCTATATGCGTTCTTGGACTCATGCTGCTGGAGTTGCCTAATACAATTGGACTTATTGTCGAAGTGGGATGTGGAGCTTTAGTTTACATTGCAATTAATCTGATGATGAAAAACGCTTTGATGTTTGAAATGATTCAAAAGTTCAAAACGAAATTATTACATAAAGCGTGATTTAAATGTAGATACAGGGGAGATAACGTGGAAAAAGACAGTGCGGTGATGCAAAATACAAATTACAAACTGCTTGATTTGATGAAATTTATCTGTGCATTTCTTGTAATAGGGATACATACAAGACCATTTCAGGTCGTCAGTGATGTGGCTGATAAGCTGTTTTATTATGATATTTCAAATTATGCAGTTCCATTCTTTTATGCTTGCACAGGATATTTTTTGATTGTCAGACAACAAAACAAGGGTGTGCATGAAAAAATATGCTTTCGGATAAAGAAGGTTTTGCGACTATATGTGATTTGGTCGATTATTTATCTGCCTCTGACATTCTGCGGATGGATTATAGAGGGAAATAGGGAACCTGTATATTTGCTCCGTAGCGTTAGAAATTTTATTCTCGTAGGAGATAATTTCTATTCATGGGCATTATGGTATCTGAATGGACTGGTTTTTGCACTGATTTTCATTGATTTGCTGCTGAGAAAGTTCTCGATAAAACAAATCGTGAAATTCGGAAGTGTAATGTATGTTCTTGGAATTATTTTGACAATGTTTGAAGGGCATTTAAATAAACTTCCAATGATAGTTTCCGCTGCGGTTAAATTATATTTTGCTGCCTTTGTGACAACAAGAAATGGTCTTTTTCAGTCCTTAATATTTGTTTCAATTGGAATGCTGGTAGCAGAAATAGAAAAGCTTGGAAAACTCCGTATAAGTACTGGTAGCATAATTGCAGTTGCATTAATGTATCTTACAAAGATAGCAACAAGTTTAATCGGGGGGGGGGCAGTACTTCTCGAAGATACTGGATCTCCCGACATTTTTCTTCCTGTTTGCAGTTGTAATTTCGGCATGCAAGAAAATTGATTTGAATGGAAAGTTCTATGTGCGTCTGAGAAATTGGAGCGAAACAATTTATTTTGTACATATGTACTTTGTGGCTTTATGTGCATTGATATTGTATAAAGGTGATTACCACAATTTCAAAACCTTTTTTATTACCGCCAGTGGTTCGCTTATGATTTCATGGCTTACTTCTCTTTATAAAGAACGAAAAAATAGATAGATTTAGAAGGAAAATAAAAATGGGAAAGTATTTTGGAACAGATGGCTTCCGTGGTGAAGCTGGTATTACATTAACAGCAGACCATGCCTACAAAGTAGGTCGTTTTCTGGGCTGGTATTATAATGCGTTGCGTGAGCGCAATGGTGACACCGATCCTGCTCGTATCGTCATTGGTAAGGATACCCGCCGCAGCTCCTATATGTTTGAATATAGTCTGGTGGCTGGCCTGACGGCTTCCGGTGCAGATGCTTATCTGCTCCACGTTACTACCACGCCGTCTGTAGCTTACATCGCTCGTGTGGATGACTTTGACTGCGGTATCATGATTTCTGCCAGCCATAATCCGTATTACGATAACGGCATTAAGCTGATCGACTGCTACGGTGAAAAAATGCCCGAGGAGACCCTGCTGCTGGTGGAGGACTATATTGACGGCAAACTCCATGTCTTTGATAAGGACTGGCCGGAGCTGCCTTTTGCGCACCGTGAGCACATCGGCTGCACCGTGGACTATGTGGCAGGCCGAAACCGCTACATGGGTTATCTGATTTCTTTGGGTATTTACTCCTTCAAGGGTGTGAAGGTTGGCCTAGACTGCGCCAATGGTTCCAGCTGGAATATCGCTAAGAGCGTTTTCGATGCTCTGGGTGCAGATACCTACGTTATCAATAACAAGCCGAACGGTCTGAATATCAACAACAATGCTGGCTCCACCCACATCGAGGGTCTGCAGAAGTTCGTAGTGGAGAAGGGCTTGGATGTCGGCTTTGCCTACGATGGTGACGCCGACCGCTGCCTGTGCGTGGACGAGAAGGGTAATGTCATCACTGGCGACCATATCCTGTACATCTACGGCTGCTACATGAAGGAGCGTGGCAAGCTGCTGACCAATACCGTCGTTACCACGGTCATGTCCAACTTTGGTCTGTACAAAGCGTTTGATGAGCAAGGTATCGGTTACGCCAAGACTGCTGTGGGCGACAAGTACGTATACGAGTACATGGCGAAGAACGGCTGTCGTATCGGTGGTGAGCAGAGTGGTCATATCATCTTCTCCAAATATGCCAGCACAGGCGATGGTATCTTAACCAGTTTGAAGATGATGGAAGTCATGCTGGCTAAGAAGAAGCCAATGAGTGAGCTGGCCGCACCGCTGAAGATTTATCCGCAGGTGTTGGAGAATGTTCGTGTGACCGATAAGAAGGCTGCACAGAATGATCCTGCTGTGCAGGAAGCCGTGTCTAAGGTTGCTGAGGCTCTGGGCGATACTGGCCGTATTCTGGTTCGTGAGTCCGGCACTGAGCCGGTCGTTCGTGTGATGGTGGAAGCACCTGACCATGATACCTGCCAGAAGTATGTTGATGAAGTGGTCAATGTGATCTGCGAAAAGGGATATAAGGTATAAAGTCAATGACGACTCTGGCAGTTCCCAGAGTCGTTTTGCATAAAAGGGAAAGTATAATAGATTAAATAACGGGAGGGATAAAACTATGTGTGGAATCGTTGGTTTTACAGGAAATCGACAAGCAGCACCGATCCTGCTAGATGGTCTGTCAAAACTAGAATATAGAGGATATGACTCGGCCGGACTGGCTGTCCGTGACGGAGAAAATCTGGCACAGGTCGTGAAAGCGAAGGGACGCCTGTCCAATCTGATCGAGAAAACAGATGGCGGCAAGGCATTGAAAGGAACCTGTGGTATTGGTCATACTCGTTGGGCAACTCACGGTGAGCCGAGCCAAACCAATGCACATCCGCATGTTTCAGGTAACTGTACCCGTTCTGGTTCCGGCACAGTGGAGTCTGAGGTCGTTGGCGTACATAACGGCATCATCGAGAACTATACCGAACTGAAAGAAAAGCTACTGAAGCACGGTTATACATTCTATAGTCAGACGGATACGGAAGTGGTCATCAAGCTGGTGGACTACTATTATAAAAAGTACAACCTCGGTCCTATTGATGCCATCGCTAAGACGATAGTGCGTGTCCGTGGTTCCTACGCTCTTGAGCTGATGTTCCGGGATTATCCGGGCGAGATCTGGGTGGCACGTAAGGATAGCCCGATGATCATCGGCATTGCGGATGGTGAGACCTATGTGGCTTCGGATGTCCCGGCAATTCTGAAATACACTCGCAACGTGTATTACATTGGCAACCTTGAGTTTGCAAAGATCGTTCCGGGTGAGGCTCACTTTTATGATCTGAATGGTGATGAAATCGAGAAGCAGACCACCGAGATCAAGTGGGATGCAGAAGCAGCTGAAAAAGGCGGCTTTGAGCATTTCATGATGAAAGAAATCCATGAGCAGCCGAAAGCTGTCCAGGATACTCTTAATTCCGTAATCAAGAACGGCGCTATCGACCTATCCAGTGTGGAGATCACCGAGGACGAAATTAAAAACTTTGAGCAGATCTATATTGTTGCCTGTGGCTCTGCATGGCATGTGGGCATGGCTGCTCAGTATGTGCTGGAAGATATAGCGGATATTCCGGTGCGTGTGGAACTCGCATCTGAGTTCCGCTATCGTATAATGCCGCTCAATCAGAAAGCACTTGTAATCGTTGTCAGCCAGTCTGGCGAGACAGCAGATACATTGGCTGCACTGCGACTTGCAAAAGAAAAAGGCATAACCACAATGGCAATCGTCAATGTGGTAGGCAGCAGTATTGCCCGTGAAGCGGACAAAGTGTTCTACACCCTTGCCGGTCCAGAAATCTCTGTTGCAACGACCAAGGCATACAGTGCACAGCTGGCAGCTATGTACTGTATGGCGGTTCAGTTTGCAAAGGTCAGAGGAAAAATCACGGAGGAGCAGTACAGCTACTATATTTCTGAACTGTTGACTCTCCCGGAGAAGATGCAGAAAACTTTGGAAGATAAAGAGCGCATTCAGTGGTTTGCAGCAAAGTATGCCAATGCACACGATGTGTTCTTCGTAGGTCGTGGCATTGACTATGCTGTCTGCTTGGAAGGTAGTTTGAAACTGAAAGAAATCAGCTACATTCACTCGGAGGCATATGCAGCTGGTGAACTGAAGCACGGGACCATCAGTCTGATTGAGCAGGGAACACTGGTCATCGGCGTGCTGACCCAGAGCGAACTCTATGAAAAGACTATCAGCAATATGTTGGAGTGCAAGAGCCGTGGAGCTTATCTGATGGGGCTCACTACTTATGGCAAGTATGAAATCGAAGATCAGGTAAACTTCACAGTTTATGTTCCAAAGGTGGACGAGCACTTTGTTGGTAGCCTGGCAGTGATTCCGTTGCAGCTACTCGGCTACTATGTGTCTGTAGCCAAGGGCCTGGATGTGGATAAGCCAAGAAATCTGGCGAAGAGTGTGACAGTAGAATAAAAGTTAGTAAGAGGAAGAAGTTATGAAAACAACATTACTTATCATGGCTGCTGGTATCGGTAGCCGCTTCGGAACAGGAATCAAGCAGTTGGAGCCCGTGGATGATGCTGGACATATCATTATGGACTACTCAATCCATGATGCGATTGAAGCTGGCTTCAACCATGTAGTATTTGTCATCCGTAAGGATATTGAGAAGGAATTCAAAGAGGTAATCGGTGAACGTATTGCTTCTATTTGCTCCGCTCATAATGTAACTGTGGACTACGCATTTCAGGATATCAACGATATTCCGGGAGAACTTCCGGCAGGCCGTACAAAGCCGTGGGGAACCGGACAGGCCGTACTTGCAGCAAAGAATGTGATTGACACGCCGTTCATCGTGATTAACGCGGATGATTACTATGGCAAGGAAGGTTTTAAGGCTGTCCATGAGTATCTGGTGAATGGCGGCAAGTCCTGCATGGCTGGTTTCGTTCTGAAGAACACTCTGTCCGATAACGGTGGTGTGACTCGCGGTATCTGCAAGATGGATGATCAGAACAATCTGACTGAGGTTGTGGAAACCAAGAACATCGTAAAGACTGCGACTGGAGCAGAAGCAGACGGTGTGGCGGTTGATGTGAATTCTCTGGTCTCCATGAATATGTGGGGATTAACACCTGATTTTCTGGATGTGCTGGAGGAAGGCTTCAAAGAGTTCTTTGAGAAAGAAGTCCCGGGTAATCCTATGAAAGCAGAGTATCTGATTCCCATCTTTATCGGTGAATTGTTGGAGAAGGGAAAGATGTCTGTGAAGGTTCTGAAGACCAACGACACCTGGTACGGCATGACCTACCATGAAGATGTTGCGGCCGTAAAGGATAGCTTTAAAAAGATGCTGGAGAACGGTGTGTACAAGGCTGACCTGTTCAGTGATCTCTAAACAATGATGAAAGAAACTATTGATTTATTCGGGAAGATCCTCACAAACACCCTGACTGCGCTATATGAGCCGTTTGGCTTTTCGCTTCTTCTTTCCTTTTTGGCCATGTTTTTCTATCTGTATGCGTATGAGCCTACCGCAGCAGGCAAAGGATGGAAGAGCGCCATAGTGACTTGGTATCAGAAATTTAAAGAGAGCGTGCTCTTTCGGAAGATGTTCCTACTGGTTTTCGTGACATCGATGATCTTGTTCCGAACGCTGCTGAATCGGAACCTGTGGCTAAATCCTTTGTCAAATGTCATGGGTGGCTGGGGCATCTGGGAGACCGTGAACGGTGAGCAGAAACTTACAACTGAGTGCATTGAGAACGTGATCATGATGGTGCCGTTCACCAGCATGGTTATATGGACATTTCAAGAGAAAGTGGGCAGTAGCTGGAAGAAGATACTGTGGTATAGCGGAAAGATAGCGTTCATTTTTTCGATAAGCATTGAGATGCTACAGCTGTTTTTAAGGCTCGGTACATTCCAACTGTCTGATTTGTTCTATAACACAGTCGGTGGAATGATTGGCGGTTTAATGTACTACGGAATTACGAAGGGAAAAAAGCGTCTGTAAAAGAATAGAATTATGTGGAATATTGGGAGCGTTGGCTTCCGATGCTGCTCGGATAATCACACACCTCTTCGTGGTGAGCAGCAGGCAACGATCTGTGATCGGCAGAGATGTGATAACGAATAAATACAGATATGTTTTTGACAGAGTATATTATTTTGGCAATCCATCTGAATAGCCAAGGTGCTTTATCGGATGTGGTACTGAATAAGGTTAAGAAAAATGCCAATTTGATGATACGATAGATATTGCTCGTAGACTCGCAGAGTGATATACTTTAGTTATTATAATTGGAAAGAGGTTTGTATCCTATGCCCAGAACAAAAGGTAGCAAGAATAAGCCCAAAACTGTGACTGCTGATTTCGCAACGCAGATTGCAGAAAAGCAGTCCGCAAAGGAAGCGCTCACAGCGGAAATCGCATCCATCACCGCAAACATTGACACTTTGAAGGCTGATCTGAAAGTGAAGAAGGCTGCTTTGAAGAAAGTCGAAAAAGAAGTGGAAATGCTGGAAGCAAAAAAGGCAAAGGCAGATGCCAAAGCTGCAGAAGATGCGAAAAAGGCAGAAGCGGAATCCGTTCTGAAAAAGCTGCTTGCCGAAGGCATGAGTGCCGATGAAATTCTCGCAAAACTGAAATAACAGGAAAAAACCCGTGATGGACAGGCATAACGCACTGTTCATCACGGGTTTTAGGGTTATAAGAACATAAGTTTATCCAGCGGCCACATCAAACTGAAAATGTGCCGGAAGGTTGAACTGTTTGATAAACGCATGGTGCTGGGCGTGATAGTGCCTTAGATCATATCCCAGATGATGCAGCTCAAGAAGTTTCACCATCACTAGGTTGAGATGAATTCGTTTCGCTACGGAAATTTGCGCCGCGTCCAACCCACGCTTTGTCATTTGATAGACTTCATCACTGTCCAGCATCAGGTGGGATGTGAAAGCGTTATGCTCGTAAAGAAGGATGTGCTTGTCCTTAATGGTCAGAAACTTGTCCAGGGTATGCAAGTCCATGAGCAGCTGGTGCTCCAGATAATGCCCCAGCGCATAGCCGCACACCATCTGCTTCGTCTGTTTGTCCAGCTGGCGATTGATAAGAATCAATGGCTTATCAAAATAGAGCGAAAGTAAACCCAACATATCTTTAATGCGGGATGTTTCACTGATGTCCAGGCTGCAACTGCGCGCGATCTGTTTGATGTTGCGAGTTCCGGCATTTTGGACAAGTTCGTTGGCGGCTTGGTGAATAAACGCAGAATCCATAATGTGATCTCCTTCCGGGGATGGCATAGTGAATGGAACAGTGGTTTACAGGTTCATTATTCGTTCCTTTTCTCGTTTTTGTTCTCGGTACTTAAAATAGGCTTTGTGCATTTCATACATGATGCCGTCCATATCCTGCGGGGTCAACTCTCCGCTGGCAAATAGCTCAGTAAGCTCAAATGCGAGATGCTGGGCTTCTATTTTGCCCTTTTTTCCGTAGGCTTCGGCGGCACGTTCGATAAATAAAGACTGATCCGGCTGTAAATAGGTCAAAGGTACATGGAATATATCAGCCATCTTTTCGAGCATTTCAACACTGCGAGGGTAGCGGCCATCACGCTCCCATCCGATGATCGTTCGTTTGTTGATACCCAGACATTGTGCCAATTCGTCCTGTGTTAAAGAATGTTTCTTTCGTAGATCGCGAACTTTCTCTCCAAATTTCATGTTTGCAACCTTTCTATGGCGTAGTTATCGTGCTGTAACAATGTGCAACGGGATTTGTAAATATTCAATCTGGAAGATGCAACGAATTTTCACATTTTCCTCTTGACACGGCGACACGACTTGCTTATAATATATGCTATATTCTATCATCTTTTGGATTATTATACCGTAAAAATCGTAAATATGCAAGCCGAAAAAGGTGAAAAAAGAGCGGAAGTTCAAAAGGTGAAATTGAATAAAAAAAAGAAACTTAAACCAACACAAAGGAGGCCGTGAGAAGATGAGCAACGGAGAACATGAAATCCGCACCCCAAAGGGGCTGCGGATTGGGAATCGCAGTGTCGTTGATGGAAAGAATATGCTTCAGATCAAGCGTGGTGGCTGTGAAGATTATATTTCTGCTGAATCTCTGGTGGAGTGTATTCACGGCCTTCCCGTGAAGAGTATCGAATTTTTCACAGCAGAGAACCATCGGAAAGAAGCCTGAAGCAGAGTGCTTCATCGGACACTGAAAGCGCAGAGGCGGAATCTTAGGCGGCACCTGGTTAGCCGACCAGCTCCATCAGACGTTCTTTTGGGTCTACAATATAATATCTGTTTGTTAGAGCGATACCGTAGCAATATGTGATATAGGCCGGAACAGAATGAGCGAATGCAGCGCAGTAGTGCGCCTGCAAGTAGTTCATCCTGTTCCGGCTTTTTTATTTTTCAAAATTTTTTGAAAAACTGTATTCCAAAATGGCTTTGTGGATTCCTATTAGTATAGGGACTTCAAACAAATAGAAAGCAGCAAGAGGAATCTTAGATTCCCGTTTAAAAAAAACGGGTGAATCTGAGACGATTTTTGCTGCTTTTTTCAGTTCACCCGAAGCCGAAAGGCAGAAAGGTGGACAAAATGCTTACATTGAAAAAGGTCAAGGAACTGGTAGAAGCACCTTCCCATGCAAAGCGCACTCCTTCTCCCAAGATGCTTTTCGAGGAAGGTATCGTGCTGCTTCGCAGGGAATTTGATCAGGGCAGTCATCTAACGGTCTACAACAGCGGTTATGTTTTGTTTTCTGCAGGGAAGCGAAACACCGTGTTCCATATCCATGACTGCTGTGGAGACTATGCCTACGATGCAGCAGAGGGTAAGGGCGATGTAATCAAGGAAGAGTATTTTGAAAACTGCGAGTGGCATATCCGTGCTTTGTTTGAGGGTGAGCGGAAGATGGAAGATAATCAGGCAAAGTGCGAGGGTGCAGGGCGAAGCAATGTGTGCGTTTCCTACCACGCATTATCGGAGGACTGGAGTGAGATTGCTGACCGCACGATCAATATGTTGGAAAAGATTATTGAGAATGAAGCTGTTCATGCGATGCTGGCTGTTCTGACAGATAAACAGCGTGACCTCATCCATCAGCAGTTTGTTCTTGGAAAGACCCATCAGGAAATTGCAGACGATATGGGAATATCGCGTGGGTCAGTAACAAGAGCGGTAAATCAGGCTCTTGAACGGATTCGCCGGAAATTTGATTTTGAAGCACATTATGAATTGGCAGCGGGAGGTTTGACATGAGAGGGGAACGTCAAATGAACAAGAACTCACAGCGGTTAGAGGATGGTGCAAGCGGTTCTCCTTATGTAAATAGGTGTGGCGAGTATACCATCGAGGTCGAATTTGCTGGTAGCAGTTCTCTGGAAAGCTGCATTGCAGCCTATCTCAATGAAAAATATCGAATTACATAAAAACAAAACTTTCGATTTTGCGTCAAAAACCGATGACCTGGAGAAAAAATCAAAAATTTCTAAAATTTTTTTTGAAAATTGTATTCCAAAAAGGCCCTGCGGATTCCTATTAGTGTAAGGGGTACACAAAAGAAACCTCTCACAAAAGCTCTTTGACAACTGAATAAGCCATCCCAGAGAGATACTTCTGGCACTGAATGTGCATCCTGCGTGTCTTACCAGAGAAAACGCCGCTGAAATATGGGGCAGGAACGGGCTGGGGCAGAATGGCAAAGCTCAAATAACAGCAGATACACTGCGGTGGAGCAAGGAAACGTGTTCCACCGTAGGAATGTACTGTTATTTCCAATAGTGCAAATCCAATCCGAATAGGGGGTGATGAATTTACATGGAGTACCCGTATTTCAAAGGTCTGGAAGCAGACCGATACAGCTTTTACCGTGTGCCGAAAGCACTGGTCAAGGCTGATCTGTTCCAGAAGATGTCCGGGGACGCTAAGCTGCTGTATGCTGTGCTGCTGGATCGTATGAGCCTTTCCATTAAGAACGGCTGGCAGGACAAGCACGGCAACGCCTACATTATCTGCACGATAGAGGAAGTCATGGACTCTATTCATTGTGCCAGACAAAAGGCAGTCAAACTGCTGGATGAACTGGAACAGGAGTTTCGGCTCATCGAGCGGTGCAGACAGGGACTTGGTAAACCCAATCTGCTGTATGTGAAAGACCTTTATGCGGGGCTTTCGCAATCAAACTACTGGAAGTATGAAAATCATACTTCCGGTAGTTTGAAAAACGAACTTCCGGGAGTTCCGAAATCAAACGGAAGTAATACTGAGAAGATAAATAAGACAGATAATAGTGAAACTGATCTTATCTATCCGGCTGAACTGCAGGAAGAAGAACAGTACCGCTGCTATTTCAAGGAAGCTCTGGAATTGGAAATTCTGGAACAGGGCTATCCGGCAGATAAAGCGGTCCTGTATGAGATTCTGGAACTGCTGGTGGAAACCGTCACCAGCAGAAAGAAGTTCCTGCGCATTTGTGGCGAGGAAAAGCCGAAGGAGGTGGTGAAAAGCCGCCTGATGAAGCTGGATTCCTCGCATATCCAGTACATATTGGAGTGCTTAAAAGAAAACAGTACTCAGATTCGGAACATCAAGCAATACCTGCTGGCAACACTCTATAATGCACCTGTGACCGTGGATAGCTATTATTCCGCACAGGTTCGGCATGAATTTGGGTGGGGCGGCAGAGTAGATAAGAACTAGGAGGACAACCCCATGAACATCGTATTCATGAGTATGGACACGCTGCCCTCTACGCTGTGGGCGCGTGATCTGTACGACCAGATGCACATTCGCAGCGATTTCCGCAAGTGGTTCCCGCGTATGTGCCAGTATGGTTTCATCGAGGGCCGCGACTACGAGTATATGCCCCGTGTCCGGCTGCAGGATGAGGGCGGGCGCACGGTCCAGCGGTATGTGAAAGACTACCGCATCACGCAGGACATGGCAAAGAAGCTCTGCAAGCTGCACCACACGGCAGTCAGTGCGGCGTATCATCCGCAACCGTTTGACTGGGATGGGCTGCTCGGCCTGCTGCATAAGAAGGCACCGCGCCGGAGCAGCTACGAAGAGTAGTTGAGTGATTCGGATTCGCTGGTTACGACCACGCAGATCGCCAAAGAGTACGGCTGCGGAGCCAAGGTGTTCAATCGACTGCTGCATCTGCACGGCGTCCAGTACCGGGCCAACGGCCAGTGGGTGCTGTATTCGGAACACCACGGCAAGGGCTATACGGCCAGCCTGACGTTCCGGCTCCAGTGCAGCGATGGTTCCGAGGTGGAAAAGCTGCACACGGCATGGACGCAGAAAGGCCGGAAGTTCCTTTACCACACTTTGAAGCGGCGTGGAGTGCTGCCGCTGGCTGAACAGGGAGGTTAAGCCTATGAATTTTACCGACAATCCGTTTGAACGCATGATGCGCCAGCGTCCGGGAACGGACAGCGGCCATCCCTGCAAGCACTGCCGCCACAAATGGGAGTGCGGTTATCTGCTGCACCAGTGCCGCAAGAAGTTCCGTTCGGTGCTGGGCGATACCGCGCCGCCTGCGGCCGGGGCAGTCCGCTCCTGATGCAGCGGCGATAGATGGGAGGTGAGCAACCGTGCAGGAAGAAGTCAATGAGAAAACCATTTCGCTGTGCATCAAAGGAGGAAAAATCACTGCACAGATTTTGAAAGCAGCCCTAATAAAGCTGCTGGCAGAAATGGACAAGAAAAAGCAGCGGGGGAAAGGAGAAAAAAGCCAATGTAAGAAAACAGGTCGGCAGAGCATTAAGAGCCTGCAAAAGAGCGGCGCACAGATCACGAACATCGTGGTTACGGACAATAATATCAAGTCCTTCGACCGGGTGGCCCGGAAGTATGGCATTGATTATAGTCTGAAAAAGGTGGAACAGGAGGGGAAAAGCGAATATCTGGTCTTTTTCAAGGCCAGGGACGTGGATGTTATGACTGCCGCCTTTAAGGAGTATACCAGTGAAACGATGAAAAAGCAGAAGCGTGAATCGGTACGCCAAAAGCTGGAAAAGGTGAAAGAGGAACTTTCCAATCGCCGTCAGCTCAAGAAAGAAAAGAAGAGGGAGCAGGAACCGATACGATGAAGAATCTGAAAAAACCTGCCCGCCTGCCGCGCAAAGCACCGTCCAACCAGACGGGCGGTACGGCATGGGGCAAAAAACTGGCTGCAGAGATAAGCCGGATGGCGCAGGCAGCAGATATGAAAAAGCTGATCCTGCTGAATTTTCCCTACATCATCGCCTTTTACATGGTGGAAAAGGCCGCGTGGCTTTACCGTCATTGCAATGGCGATTCCGTAGTGGACAGGCTGATGGTTCTCTTTATGAACTTTGGACTGGCCTACAAAAGTGTCTTGCCTAGTTTTCACCCGTTCGACCTGATGGTGGGGCTGGTCGGTGCGGCTGCACTGAAAGCAGTAATCTACTTCAAAGGGAAGAACGCGAAGAAGTATCGGCAAGGCGAGGAATATGGCTCTGCCCGGTGGGGCAACCAGAACGACATCGAACCTTTTATCGACCCGGTATTCGAGAACAACGTCATCCTCACACAGACCGAACGGCTGATGATGAGTGGTAGACCAAAGCATCCGAAGTATGCTCGGAACAAAAACGTCATTGTGATCGGCGGCAGTGGTAGCGGTAAGACGCGATTTTATGTCAAGCCCAACTTGATGCAGATGCCCCAAAAGGTGAGCTATGTCGTAACGGACCCCAAAGGTACGATCATTATCGAGTGCGGAAATATGCTCTCGGATGCCGGGTATAAGATCAAAGTCCTGAACACCATCAACTTCAAAAAATCCATGCGGTACAATCCGTTCCATTACATCCGCAGTGAGAAAGATATTCTGAAACTGGTCAATACCATCATCGCCAACACAAAGGGGGATGGCGAGAAGTCTGGCGAGGATTTCTGGGTCAAGGCCGAACGCCTGCTCTACTGCGCACTGATCGGCTACATCTGGTATGAAGCCCCGGAGGAGGAGCAGAACTTCTCCACGCTGCTGGAGTTCATCAACGCAAGCGAAGCCCGCGAGGATGACGAAGAGTTTAAGAATCCTGTGGATGAGCTTTTTGAGGAACTGGAACAGAAGAAACCGGAGCATTTTGCAGTCCGTCAGTACAAGAAATACAAACTGGCGGCAGGCAAAACGGCGAAATCCATCCTCATTTCCTGCGGTGCCAGATTAGCCCCATTTGACATTGCGGAGCTGCGTGACCTTATGGCCTACGATGAGATGGAACTGGATTTGCTGGGGGACCGCCGCACGGCCTTGTTCGTTATTATTTCTGACACGGACGATACGTTCAATTTCGTGGTGTCCATCATGTACACCCAGCTTTTCAATCTGCTTTGTGACCGTGCAGACGATCAATGCGGAGGCCAGTTAAAGTATCATGTGCGGCTGCTGCTCGATGAGTTCGCAAACATCGGTCTGATCCCGAAGTTTGATAAGCTGATCGCCACCATCCGCAGCCGCGAGATTTCGGCATCCATCATCCTGCAATCTCAGAGCCAGTTGAAAACCATCTACAAAGATGCCGCAGAAACCATTATCGGTAACTGTGACACCATGCTTTTCCTCGGCGGTAAGGAAAGCTCGACACTCAAAGAGATTTCTGAAACCTTGGGGAAAGAAACCATCGACCTATATAACACTTCCGACACGCGCGGTCAAAGCCCTTCCTTTGGTACAACCTACCAAAAGACTGGCAAGGAGCTTATGAGCCGGGACGAGCTTTCTGTCATGGATGGCAGCAAGTGCATCCTGCAGCTGCGCGGAGTCAGGCCATTCCTGAGCGACAAATTCGACATTACCAAGCATAAGCGGTACAAGGAGCTTTCGGACTTCGATAAGAAAAACGCTTTCGATGTAGAACGCTACCTGAAGCACGAACTAATGCTGCGGATGGATGAAGAATTTGATTGCTACGAGGTGGATGTGTCCGAAGAAAGCACAGCATAGGAAGGAGGTCATTATCCGAAGTAAATACACCCGCCCGCCTGTCCGGGCAGACCCCGTGGCAGGAAATTCACCCGACTGATCTCTACATTTTGCGATTCCAAAAGACTGATTTTTTATGAAAATGAAAGGAGAAGCCAGAATTGCAGGAGCAGGCAGCACCGAAGATGTGCCAGCCTGTTTTTCTTTTGGAATCGTGCTTTTTCTTAATGCTGCAATCTGGCGAAAAACGACTATGGAATTCTTCAATCAGGCTATTACCGTTCTGCAGACTCTCGTTGTTGCCATCGGCGCGGGCCTTGGCGTTTGGGGCGTTGTGAACCTCATGGAAGGGTACGGAAACGATAACCCTGGCGCAAAGTCGCAGGGCATGAAGCAGCTGATGTCCGGCGGCGGTGTCATTCTCATCGGCACCCAGCTGATCCCGCTGCTCTCTGGTCTGTTCGGCTAATCAACAAGCGATAGGAGGAAAACCCGCCATTGTTCGATAATATTTTCGCAGCAATCGAAAAATGGATGAGGGAACTTCTTTCCGGCATAGTGGAGTCCAACCTGAGTACGATGTTCACAGCGGTCAACCAACAGACCAGTGAAATCGCTGCTCAGGTCGGGCAGACACCGCAAGGGTGGAACAGCAGCATTTTCAGCATGATCCGTAACATTTCGGATTCGGTGGTGATCCCCATTGCGGGAATCATCATCACGCTGATCCTCTGCTACGAACTGATTTCGATGCTGACGGAACGGAACAATCTGCACGATGTGGACACTTGGATGTTCTTCAAGTATTTCGTGAAGATGTGGATCGCGGTCTATCTCGTCAGCCATACGTTCGATATTGCAATGGCGGTATTTGACATTGGACAGTCGGTGGTAAATTCTTCCTCCGGCATTATCCGTGGCAATACCGCCATTGATATTAGTTCTCTTTCCATGCAGATGCAGGCGGCAATGGCAACAATGGCGATTGGCGAACTGGTGACGCTGGCATTGGAAACCCTTGTTGTAAGCTGGTGTCTGAAAATTCTGTCGGTGGTTATCACGGTAATTATGTACGGCAGAATGATAGAAATATACCTCTACACTTCGCTTGCTCCGATTCCGTTTGCAACCATGAGTAACCGTGAATGGGGCCATGTGGGTACAAACTACTTCCGAGGGCTGTTCGCGCTGGCATTCCAAGCGTTCCTGATGATGGTCTGCGTGGCAATCTATGCAGCCCTTATCGGCAGCATCCGGATATCTTCGGATATTCACTCGGCATTGTTCGGCACAATGGCCTACACGGTGATTCTTTGCTTCTCGCTGCTCAAAACGGGAAGTCTGTCCAAACAGATCTTCGGCAGTCACTAAATCCGGGAAAATCCAATGAAAGGAAAAGACAGCAGACAACGCCGTTTCCCGGCGGCGGTCTGGCTGTTCTGGTAATCCATGGCCTATGTAACGATACCCAAAGACCTTTCCAAAGTGAAGAACAAGGTCTTTCTGAACCTGACGAAACGCCAGCTAGTGTGTATGGGGTTTGCAGCAGGCATTGGCGTTCCGTTTTATTTTCTCATGCGCGACACGCTGGGAACCAGCAATGCAGCAGCAGGCATGGTGCTCCTGATGCTGCCGGAATTTTTCTTTGCTCTGTACGAGAAAAATGGGATGCACCTTGAAACCATCCTGACGAATTTCATCAGCGTCCGCTTCAAACGTCCTGCGGTACGCCGCTATGAGGTCGAAAACCTGTATGAGCGGGAACTGGAAACCGCAGCACCGATCCAGAAGAAAGGAGGCATCCTTGGTAAAAAGTGAACCGAAGAAGAAACCGCAGTCGGGCGGCTTCTTCCAGAAGTTCTTTCGGAAACCCGAAAAGAGCCAGAAGGAACAGCGGTTGACTGTGCAGCGTTCCATTCCATATCTGGAAATGGGGCGCGACGGTATCTGCCGGGTGGAGGAACATCTGTATTCCAAAACCGTCCGATTCTACGACATTAACTACCAGCTGGCACAGAACGAGGATAAGAACACTATCTTTGAAAGCTGGTGCGACTTCCTCAACTACTTCGATATTAAATCCGGCAAGATCAACTGCATCATCGTCAAGGACTTATCCCGACTTGGTCGTAATTACATTGAGATGGGAAAGTATCTGGAACAGATTTTTCCCATGATGGGGATTCGCTTCATCGCTATCAACGACAACTATGACAATGCGAACACCGAGAGCAGCGATTCGGACAGCATTGTAGTTCCGTTCAAGAATCTTCTGAACGATTCCTACTGCCGGGATATTTCCATCAAGGTGCGCAGCCAGCTGGACATGAAACGGCGCAAAGGTGAGTTCATCGGCGGTTATGCAATCTACGGCTACTGCAAAGATGAACGGAACAAAAACCGTCTGGTGGTAGACGAGTATGCAGCAGATATTGTCCGTTCTATCTACCGCAGAAAACTGGAAGGTATGAGCGCACAGGCGATTGCCGAACAGCTGAACAGCGAGAATGTGCTGGCTCCCAGCGAATACAAACGGCTGTGCGGCCTGAATTATCACAGTGGGTTCAAAGCTGGCACTCATGCAAAGTGGCAGGCAATTCAGGTGCTTCGGATTCTGAAAAATGAAGTCTACACAGGGACGATGGTGCAGGGCAGGCGGCAGAAAATCAATTACAAAATCAAGAAGATTCGGGATGTGGAAGAATCCGGCTGGATCAGAGTTCCCAATATGCACGAAGCAATCATTCCGCAAAAGCTGTTCGATACGGTGCAGGAAGTTTTGAAGTTGGACACCTGTGCATCGAAAGGACAGCAGGCTGTCAATCTCTTTTCGGGCATCGTTCGCTGCGGTGGCTGTGGACAGAACATGGTGCGGCGCACGGTGTCGAAAAATGGAAAGAAATATATTTATCTGCACTGCGTCACAAACCACAATGGTTTAGGCTGTTCCTCACATCTTATCAGCGAAAGTAAGCTGGCCGAAGTGGTGCTGGCCGCATTGCAGGGGAAAGTCCAGCAGATCAGTGGACTGGAACATCGGCTCGATGAAATTAATGAGATTCCGAAGAATGAGCGCAGACTGAAATCTGTGGAAGAACATCTGAAGATGCTGGAGCAGGAAGAACAGAAATACCAGACCTTGCGCCGCCAGCTTTATGAAGATATGAGCAGCGGTATTGTCAGCAAGGAAGAGTATAAGGAATTCAGCCATTCCTTTAATGAAAAGGTTGAAACCATCCGCAAGGCCAAAGCAGAAATGAAACGCCAGAGGGATTGCCTGAACAATCTGGATGTGGAACATCTGCCATGGATCGAAGATTTCAAGTCCTATCAAAACCTGACAAGTCTGAACCGCCGCGTTCTGGTGGAACTGGTAGAGAGCATCACCGTCTATGATAAGGAACATATTCATATTCAGTATCGGTTCGATCAGGAAATTCGCAATGTGCTGGAATATTGCAGTAGTGTTCCGGCAGCAGAAACGGAGGAAAGTGCAGTATGAAGTGTGTAAGCTATACCCGGACACTTCCTTGGAAGAACCATCAAGGTGAACTGGCGATTGCCGAGCAGAATCAGCGTATTGCGGCATATCTGGCGGAACATAAAGAACTGGATTTGCTGAAAAAGTATTCTGACCGCAAGAACGATGAAAAGGCGCGTACCGCGTTTGACCAAATGACCGATGATGGCGTAGAGCGAAAATTTGATTGCATTATTGTGGCATCCATGTACTACTGCGGGCCGGATTTCCCGGCGGCACGACAGGCAATCAAGGAAACGCTCTATGCGACGGGCATCGACCTGATCGTGCTGGATGAGGGCTTGGACACCAGAACAGCCAGCCGAAAAGAAGTCGAGGACTATTTTGAAGCAAAACGCTGTGAGATGCACGCAGAAATCATGTTTGCGTGGAGAAGGAAACAAGGCGCAGGATTCCGGTTGACAAGTTCTGTTCCATTTGGCTATATCCGCAGGAATGGCGAAAGCAACATGATAAAGGATGAAGAAGTTGCTCCTTATTTAAGCGAGGCTTTTTCCAGATATGCGTCCGGTCAGAAAATGCGTGACATTGCAAAGTGGTTAAATGAGCAGGGTGTTGAACCCCCAATGAGACACAAAAAGAGAATTTTGGGAAAGTCTTATGGTGCAGAATCCGACCAGTGGACAACCGATATGCTGCGTTGCTTGTTCCGAAATCCGACTTATACAGGTGCGGCGGCAAATGGAAGCCGCCAGATCATTGCAGAAAACTGCCACGAACCATACATAACCAAAGAACAGTTCTATGCTTTCCCTTGCAATATGAGGGAGGGGGAGAACAAAATCTCCATTCGGAAAAGCTACAAAAAACCGAACCCGCTGGCAAAACACATTGTCTGCACTTGCGGCTACGCACTCTGCTGGCATAAGGATAAGAAAACGGAGGAAGAACTTTTCTATTGCCGCCATTGCCGCGAACATAAGGAAAACGGAAAGAATTTGAAAGTTCCGGCAGCTACCATTTATAAAAAGGTGATGGATGCTCTGGAATTGGAACATCTGGAAGAAGAAAAGCTGGCTGCAGCGATTCAGCAGGGAGCAGGCAGGAAAGTGATTGAAGCAGTCCGAGCTGAAAAGTCGGTGCAGATGAAGTCCGTTCTGGCCGAACTGAATATGGAACAGTTTCGCCGTGTGCCGCTGTATGAGAGTTATATGGCCGATGAAATCACCAAAGAACAATATCGTGCCGAACTGCTGGACTATGAAGAAGCGCATCGGAAACTGAATGAGCGGCTTACGGCAATTATGGAAGATACGCTGGTATGGGAACGGGCGTTGAGTCTGCGCAATCCGTGGATTCAGCAGATGAAACAGTATAAGGCCCCGGAGGAACTTGACCGCATTTTTGTGAAAAAGTATATCGAGCAGGTCACGGTTACATTACTGGGCGATGGACAGGCAGAAATCAGCCTGACCATGAAAACGGATGAATGGAAAAAGATGCTTGGCCGGATAGAGATGGAGGGAACAGACGATGGCACGAAAGAGTAGAAAGAATCTCCCGCAGCCGGAACAGGCGGCAGCTTCCGTGCTGCTCCCGGAACTGGAAGAAGCAAAAATACCAGCAGCAATCTATGGGCGGCTTTCTGTTGAGGATGAAGAAAAAGAAGAAAGTATGGAAACGCAGATCGCGCTGGTGCAGGATTATATCAATCGTAGCAGTGAACTGAGTTATGTGGACACCTACTTCGACAATGGTTTTACGGGAACAAATTTTAAGCGGCCAGCATTTACCCGCCTGATGAACGATGTGCGGCAGAAGAAAATCAAGTGCATTGTGGTGAAAGACCTCTCGCGCTTTGGTCGCAACTATCTGGAAGCAGGATACTATATCGAAACGGTGTTCCCATTTTTGGGGATTCGACTGATTGCCGTTACAGATGATTTTGACAGTACGCGCACAGAGGACATGGAAAGTCTGGCTCTCCCGATTCGGAATATGGTCAACGCAATGTACGCGAAAGACATATCCAAAAAGATATGGACTTCTTTGCAGCGTAAGAAAGAAGCAGGCTATGCAGTCGGAAACGATGCTCCGTATGGCTATATTCGGAACCCCGTGACAAAGCGTAATGAAATTGACCCGGAAGCTGCATTTTATGTGCAGTTGATTTTCCAGTGGGAACTGATGGGTGTACCTATTTTTGAAATTGCTCGACGAATGACATTGCTGCAGGTTCCGACTCCACGGGAGTGGCATAGAAAAATGGTTGAGGGGAAAGAAGTGCTTACCTGTAAAAAGTGGGGCGTAACCACGATTCGGCATATCTTGGAAAATCAAACCTATGTGGGCGATACCATCAACAATAAAAGTACACAGAAGTTATTCGCAGGACAGGACAAGCATGACCTTCCCAAAGAACAGTGGTATGTGGCAAAGGACACACATCCGGCCATTATTGCAAGGGATGATTTTGAAAAGGTGCAAAAAATCTTGAACAAGAATCGAAAGGTATTCAATACCGTAAGAGCAAAGTCGGAGCAGATTCGCAGTGAGTACCAGAACGACCTTGCCGGAATGGTGTTCTGCGCAGATTGCGGCAGGCCAATGGAGTTTGAGCGACTGCCGCATGGAGCGGAAGAAAGTAAAAAGGTCTGCTATTACATCTGCAAGGCAAGACAGGCTGACGATAAGTGCATCGGCCATCAGATTCCAGAAAAACTGCTGAAAGCCCTGATAATGGATCAGCTGCATTTGTTCATTGTCCAGCTGAGCGATAAACGGAAGGTGCTGGAAGAATTGCAGAAAATCGAGGATGTGCAGAATCCCGTTTACCGGGCAAAGGGTGAAATTATGAGCCTGACCGATAAAGTCAGCCAGATGGCCAAGAAGCGGGAACAGCTTTATGCAGACTATGTGGCTGGTGTGGTGGATTCCGAAGATTACCAGCTGATTCGGGAAGATTATTCCAGACAGTATGATGGTCTACGGGCTGCGCTGCAGGAAGCAGAAAACAAAAAAGCGGAAGTAGAACGGCAGATCGAAGAATACCTGAATATGACTTCTCATTTGGAAGAACATCTGGACAACTTTGAATTTGACATTCAGTTGGTAAAATCCCTTGTGCAGAAAATCGAAGTAAGTGCGGACAAGCGGATTCGGATTGTTTTCGGATTTCAGGATGTGTTTACAGAACTTGGAAAGGAGAGTGCAGAAACATGATTGCAGCGTATCAGCGCATTTCAAGGGCTGATGGCGACTTGGGCAAAGATGGCAAGGATAAGAGCAACAGCATTGAGAACCAGAAAGAACTGATCCAGCGGTATATTGCCTGCAAAGAAAGCCTGCAAAATGTGCCTGTGATGGATTTTGTAGATGACGGCTACACAGGCAGCAATTTTGACAGACCTGGATTCCAGCAGATGATGGATGGTGTGCGCAATGGCAAGATTGATACCATCATCGTGAAAGACCTTTCCCGTTTTGGCCGTGATTATATCGGTGTGGGCGAATACATGGAGCAGATTTTCCCCCTGCTGGGTGTCCGGCTCATTGCTATCAACGATAACTATGACAGCAATAATTATAAAGGTACAACGCTGGGAATGGATGTGGTCGTCAGTAATCTGGTAAATACCATGTACTGCCGGGATGCAGGAAAGAAACTGCGGACTGCAAATCAGGTCAAGTGGCGTAAAGGCATCACAACTGCATCTGCTGCACCGTTCGGCTATCAGTTTGACCCGGACAAAAAGGGCGCATTTATCATCGACCTGCCAGCAGCAAAAATCGTGCGGCGTATTTTCGACCTTGCGATTCTGGGGCTGGGAACAAGAGAGATAGCAATGATGCTCAATGACGAAAATGTTCCTGTGCCGAGCGTATATAACAAAGAAAATAAGGCGTATGGCAAGGAAACAACCTATACCATCGCCCCAGTGATTCTTTGGGATAGCTCTCGTGTCTGGAAAATCCTCACGGCGTATGTGTACACTGGGGCAATGGTTTTGGGCAAAACAAAAACACTGATTTCCGGCAAAAGCATTGTCAGAACAGTTCCCAAAGGACAGCAGTTTATTACGGAGGGAACCCATGAAGCAATCGTAAGTCGTGAAGAATTTGAAAAAGCGCAGCTTGTCATAAAGAGCAACAGCCATAAGGTGTTGATGGGCCGCGTGGATTTCCCGCTAAAAGGAAAAGTCCGCTGCGGAAATTGCAGGCGAGTGATGGCGCACAATTTTAAACAGGTTGTGCCGACATTCTGGTGCAGAGAGGGCTTGGAACTGGTTGGGCAGACCCAATGCACATCTGAGATATTTCAGGTCAGTGATATTGAAAGTGCCGTCTTTCAGGCACTGAAAAAGGAACTCTCTCTGCTGGATTCCCTTTATGGTGATATTCAAAAGGAAGAGCAGGCTTTGAAAGAAGCCCACAAAAAGGCAAACCGCCGCAAAACTCTGATGGAGCAGGAACTTAAAAACCTGAAAGGTGAGAAGATGCGGATGTATGAAGAATATGCAGCAGGAACACTCCCACTGGATACCTACAAGCAGAAAAAGCAGGAGTGTGACAGACGAATTTCAGAGGTGCAAGAGCAAATTGAACAATCCAAGGCGGAAGAATCCGCTGAAAGCGTTGTGCCGGGAACCGTGCGCGCAGCGGCAGAGCAGGCTGAAAATTTTCTGCACGGAACGAGGCTCACGGCAGGTATGGTGTCGGCCTTTATCGAAAATGTCTTTGTGCATGATGGAGGGCGCATCGTGGTACGGTTCAAATATGAGCGGAGCATACAGGATACTGTAAAAGCACTGCACACAAGCTAAATTTGAGAGAGGACTGGGTTGCCCATGTTGGAACATCAGAGAGTGTGCTATAACATGGGCAACAGACCAGCCGGAAAGAGGACATTATGAAAGCGATTCGATGGCTGTTAAAATTGGTGCTGGTGATGATAACCCTCCCGCTGATCCTTGCTGTATGGCTGGCAAAGTGGTTTGTGGCATTTCTGCATCATTGTTCGGCATGGATTTTCTATCTGCTGGGCAGTGTGCTACTGGCAACGGCGGTCCTTTCGTTCTTGATGCAACAGTCGCAAGGAGTGGAAGCACTTCAAATGCTGATCGGTGGATTTGTGATTTTTATGGTCCCGCAGGTGGTCGGCAGCGTAGTTGTACTTCTGGAACTGGCGGTAGTAATGCTTCGGCAGGTATGGTACATATAAGATGTCCGCCCCGGATAGCCTGCCTTTGGAACTGCTTGAATAAAAGCAACGCCCTCATAGTTGAGAGGATTAGTATCTTCTCGACTATGAGGGTGTTTCATTCCGCAGGAATGTGATAGTTATAGGTAGGTGGTGTCCTAACCAGACACTGAGTGGCTATGCGGAAAAGTGGTCTAAGGTACATACTGAGTTCCGACAATCAAAAACATAGGGTCGTATAAACCACAAACAGCACCCAGGAGAATTCGAGGGTGCGTCTGTAGCTTATGCGGGCCGTTTCAATTTTCGCTTTTATTACGAAAAAATGTTAAATTCCGAGACTGGCAAGTGTGGCCTTTAATTCTTTCACCATGCGGATAATGATTTCTTGCTCGGTTTGATTACAATCCAATAGAAGTCGGTGTAAGTCAGAACCAGAAGTGGAAAAAGAATAATCAAGACTGTCAACGAGTAAATCATCAACAGAAATATGTAGAACATTGGCGAGATCAATCAAGGTTGGCAAACTGGGAGTCTTAGTGCCACTTTCAAGGTAAGCAATATATTCACGACTACAGTTGGTCAAGGCTGCTAGCTTTTCTTGAGTTATATTGAACTTCAAACGATAAAAACAAATTCGTTTCCCCAAAGCAATACAATTAATGGACATACAAAACATTCCTTTCAAATGCCCACATAAGTTAATACTATTATTTTTGATTTTTAGCACTATAACAATAGAAAAAAGCCAAATGCATAGCTCAGAATTCGGTGGGTACACCTCTAGCAGTCGTGTATTCTGAGAGCGAAATGTAAACTACTGGTTTACATTTCAATGCACATGTAAACTGGTGGCTTACAGAAAAAAACATCTGACAAGCGTATAATAAAAGCATGAAATCAAACTGTGAAACTAAAGTGGGGAAAATGAAATGGAACGGCTGCTGACACTGTACAGCGAAGTTCAGTCGACAGATGTTCGGTGGTTGTGGTATCCGTTTATCGCAATCGGGAAAATCACACTGCTGCAGGGTGATCCCGGTGACGGAAAATCCACCATGATGATGAATCTGATTGCGGAACTTTCAATGGGTGGTAGGACCCCGGACGGATGCAAAATTAGTGCGCCGCAAAAAGTGATTTATCAATGCTCCGAGGATGGGGTTTCTGACACGATAAAGCCCCGTCTGGAACGCTGTGGGGCAGACTGCAGAAAGATTGCTTTCATCAATGAAGAAGTTTATAACGGCCTTACATTGGACGATGAACGCATCCGTCAGGCAATCATTGAATTCCGGCCGCGATTGGTCGTGATCGACCCGATTCAGGCTTATCTTGGCAGTGATTCCGATTTACAGATCGCAGGCAGGGCACGAAAACTGATGCGCCGCCTTGGAATGTGGGCTGCTGGCTATGACTGTGCCATTGTTTTGATTGGTCACCTTAATAAAAAAGAAGGCTCCAAAGGGCTGTACCGCAGCCTTGGCAGCATTGATGTTGTGGCAGCAGCACGAAGCGTCCTGCAGGTGGAGCGAGATACAGAGAATCCTGATATAAGAATTGTACATCAAATCAAAAACAGTCTTGCGCCTACGGCAGAAGACATCCGCTTTTCCATTTCCGCCGACAAGGGCTTTCAGTGGCTGGAATGCAGGCCGCAATCTTTTGAAAATCAGAAACCAGATAGAAAACCCGAATTTGAATCGGAACAGCAAAAAGCGGTCTATTGGATTAAGCATTTTCTTGAAAAAGGCGATATGAGCGCGAATGAAATTTATTGCCGTCTGGACAATGAGGGTGTCAGCAAACGAGTGGCACGGATGGTAAAAACAGAAATGGGAATCCACTGCTACCAGAAAAAGCGGAGATGGTATTGGAGTGTTCAGCCGGAAGAAGGTGCTGTGAATGGACCACAGGTATAAAGTTGGCGGCTATGTGAAACTTGCAAAATTGTGGGAGCGCTCTAAGGATGCAGCAGTAGCCTATCACAGTTCCTACTATGCTGAAAAGTTTAAAACTGATAGCGATAAAAAGCTGGTTGGTGTTTATATTGACATCACAGGGAATAAGGAAATTTATAAACGCCCGGAAATGGTGCATCTGCTCAAAGATTGCAAAAATGGTTCCATAAATCTGATTTTCTCGCAGACAAGGGCCTATCTTGCAGCAAATACCTGTGATTTCTGTTTTCTGTTGAAATATCTGTTTGACTTGCCGATGCGAGTGGATATTGTTACAGACGATGATGACCAGAGAATCGACACCATTCTTGACGTTGATAACCAGCGGCAGAGCCTGAAAGATTTGGCTGAAAAATATACATCGATCCGAAGGAAAGATTATCTTGAGTGGAGAATCCGACTGGAACATGAAATGACAAAGGCTAAAAAAAATGAACGTGGAAGGACAGTATAATCCAAAAGACGTAGAGTGTATTCCGGTAGAAAACCTTGAAGTGCTACCGAGTGGGGCAGACTGGCAGAGCCGACATCTGGAATCTGAAAGGCGAAAAGCAGAGATTCGTGACAGAATCCATAAGCAGACAGAACAGGGGCAGAAAACGGCAAAAGATTACTTTCGTCCGGCGAAACCGACACCGTCGATTTACGACAGCGACCTGAAGCGTGTGGCGGTTTATGCCCGTGTCAGCACTTCCAGCGAAGAACAGATTTCTTCCATTGAAAACCAGACTCTATATTACACCAAAAAGATTGCAGAAACGGAAAACTGGAATTTGCAGGATATTTACAGCGATGAAGGAAAATCGGGTACTTCACTGCGGAAACGGGATGCGTTTAAGCG